>OGSU01000046.1_pt1 | contig 111429 bp, 108 predicted proteins | sample 1573911 | NCBI WGS metagenome assembly OGSU01 (sample SAMN03295839, study PRJEB24534) | human gut metagenome | isolation source: fecal sample 7 from infant 5 | host: Homo sapiens | place: USA: Pittsburgh, PA | collected 2014-07 | reverse complement strand
ACCGTTTCAACCATGTCCCAACTAAGGCGTTGGAAGGAATATTGTAAAAACGAGCAGCTTCTCTAATACTCATTTTCCGATTCAAAATAGGTTGAAGAACCTGTAATTTAAATTCGATTGTGTAGTGTTTACCCATAAAAAATCTGCACCTCAATTGTTGGTTTGGTTAGTCCAACTTTTGGGGTGCAGATCAAATTGACCGCTCTTTTTTATGTTTAAATGAACAGAAATAAAAAAGGCTGAAGTAAATCAGCCTTAAAGATTTTATTGGTTAAAGGTATTACATACAGAAGGGTTGGCGCTTTGTAAGCCTTTTCTGAACCATGCTAGACGCTGTGCAGATGTACCGTGAGTGAAACTATCCGGTACCACATAACCTTGGCTGCGTTTTTGTAATCGGTCATCGCCCACAGCTTCTGCTGCATTAAACGCTTTTTCTTCATCACCGCGTTCAAATAAACCACTTTTCACCGCTTGACTCGCCCAAACACCCGCGAAACAGTCAGCTTGAAGTTCTAATTGAACAGAAAGTTGATTTGCCGTTTTACGATCGCTGCTTTGTTGTGCGCGATTCACTTGCGGCAGAATACCAAGCATATTTTGTACATGGTGACCGACTTCATGTGCAATCACATAAGCAAAGGCTGAATCACCTGCTGCACCCAGTTTATTTTTCATTTCATTATAGAATGATAAATCAAGGTAAACTTTGCGATCGCTCGGACAGTAGAATGGGCCCATTGCAGATTGACCAGTACCACAAGCAGTTGGCGTTACACCATTGTAAAGCACCATGGTTGGCTCGCTATAGGTTTTCCCCATTTGTCTAAAATATTGTCTCCAAACGGTTTCAGTATCCGCTAATACAACTTTAGAAAGACTCGCAAGCTGCTGTTCTTCTTGGGTTTCTAATTGTTGAGAACTTTGTCCTGAAAAATCGGGTGTGCCCACTAAGCCTGAAAGATCCACGCCATAATAAGCGCCGACTAAAAGAATGATAATACCGAGAACACCGGTGCCTTTTCCACCACCGAAGTTACCGCCGCCAGAGCCACGTCTATCTTCAATATTTGAGCTTTCTCTACGACCTTCCCAACGCATAAATTGTCCTTTTTGAGTGAGTAAATTAAAAATCGGCGTATTCTATCAAAGTGCGGTCAATTTTAGATCAGTTTTCTTGAAATATTTACATAGCTTTACACTCTGATTTATAGACTTCTTAAGGGAATTTCAGTATCGTAATAATCCCTTAAACAAACATACAAAAGGAACTTTAAAATGGGTTTATTTGATTTTGTCAGTGACATTGGTAAGAAAGTTTTCTCTAAAGAAGAAGATGCATCTAAAGCAGTGACTCAACACATCGCAGAAGACAATCCAGGCGTGGAAAACTTATCTGTTACCGTTGAAAATGGTGTAGCAAATATTCAAGGTGTGGCAGCAAACGCAGCAGCATTAGAAAAAGCAGTATTAATGGCGGGTAACATTCAAGGTATCCACTCAGTAACGAGCGATGCAAGCATCAATAACGGTGAAACCTTAGGCAGTGATGAAACATTCTATGTAATCCAAAAAGGTGACACCTTGTGGAAAATCGCTGAGAAAGCTTACGGAAATGGCGCGAAATATACCGCTATCGTTGAAGCGAACAAAGAAGTGATTAAAGACGCGGATAAGATTTTCCCAGGTCAAAAAATTCGTTTACCGAAAGGTTTATAATTCGATAAAAAGTGCGGTTATTTTTGACCGCACTTTTTTCTTTATTCAAAATTGTTGATAAATTGTGCAATTTTAGCGGGTTTTCTATTGAATTTTCCGGTTTCTATCGACTGTTTGATTTTCTTTCGCTATAATTTGGCGGTTTTTTATTTTTACAAACAATAACGTGTTCGGTGTGGTTTTTACCGAGTGCAACATTAATTGAGGTTACAAATGTCATTAAATATTGAAACAACTCAAGGTTTAGAGCGTCGTGTGACGATCACCGTTCCAGCTGAAGCTGTAGAAAAAGCAACTCGTGAAGAATTCAAACGTGTAGCAAAAAATGTACGTGTTGATGGTTTCCGTAAAGGTCACGTGCCAGCTCATATCATTGAACAACGTTTTGGCGCATCAATCCGTCAAGATGTATTAAACGATTTATTACCACGTCATTTCTTTGACGCAGTAATCGCTGAGAAAATCAACATCGCAGGTCGTCCAACTTTCGCTATCGAAACGTTCGAACCTGGTAAAGATTTATCATTCACTGCAACTTTCGAAGTGTACCCAGAAGTTGAATTAAAAGGCTTAGAAAACATCAAAGTTGAGAAACCAACTGTTGAAATCACTGAAGCTGATATCGATAAAATGATCGATGTATTACGTAAACAACAAGCGACTTGGGCTGAAAGCAAAGCTGCAGCGAAAGCAGATTCACGCGTAACAATCGACTTCGTTGGTTCAGTAGATGGCGAAGAATTCGAAGGTGGTAAAGCAACTGATTTCGTTCTATTCATGGGTCAAGGCCGCATGATTCCTGGTTTTGAAGAGGGCATCGTAGGCCACAAAGCAGGTGAACAATTCGATATCAATGTGACTTTCCCAGCGGAATACCATTCTGAAAACTTGAAAGGTAAAGATGCAAAATTTGCGATCACCTTGAAAAAAGTAGAAGAAATGGAATTACCTGAATTAACCGATGAGTTCGTTGCTAAATTTGGTCCAAACACCAAAACTGTAGCAGATTTACGTGCAGAAATCCGTAAAAACATGGAACGTGAGTTGAAAAACGCATTAGTTTCTCGCGTTAAACAACAAGTCATCAACGGTTTAATCGAACAAAACCCAATTGATGTTCCAGCTTCTGCAGTAGAAGAAGAAATCAATGTGTTACGTAACCAAGCAGCACAACGCTTCGGTGGCAATGCACAACAAGCTGCACAATTACCACGTGAATTATTTGAAGCTGATGCAAAACGTCGTGTTCAAGTCGGTTTATTATTCTCTGAAGTGATTAAATCAAACGAATTGAAAGCGGATGAAGAACGTGCGAAAGCAATGATCGCGGATATCGCTTCTGCTTACGAACAACCAGCTGAAGTAGTTGAATATTACAGTAAAAATGAAGAGTTAATGAACAACATTCGCAATGTAGTATTAGAAGAACAAGCAGTTGATGCCGTTCTTGCTAAAGCTCAAGTGACTGAAAAAGCGTCTTCATTTGATGAGATCATGAATCCACAAGCATAATAATTGATAGAACGTGAATTAAATTCACAGGTATATCATCGAAAAGTGCGGTCGTTTTTTTAAATGAAAAGCGACCGCATTTTGTTTTTACTGATTTTCGGGTAGAATATTGCCCGATTTTTTAGCACATATTTAGGGGCAAAAATGAGTGTAATTCCTATGGTTGTCGAGCAAACCTCTCGTGGTGAACGTTCGTATGACATTTATTCCCGCCTATTAAAAGAGCGCGTGATCTTCTTGAGTGGTGAAGTGGAAGATCGTATGGCAAATTTGATTGTGGCACAGCTACTTTTCTTAGAATCAGAAGATCCGAAAAAAGATATCAATATTTATATTAACTCACCAGGCGGTTCAGTGACTGCGGGTATGGCAATTTACGATACCATGCAATTTATCAAACCGGATGTGCGTACTCTTTGCATTGGCCAAGCTTGTTCAATGGGCGCATTTTTACTTGCAGGAGGTGCAGCAGGAAAACGTGCGGCATTACCGAATGCACGTGTGATGATTCACCAACCGTTAGGTGGTTTCCGTGGACAAGCATCAGATATTCAGATCCACGCGCAAGAAATTTTAAAAATTAAACAAACCTTAAACGAGCGTCTTGCTTTCCATACTGGTCAAAGCATCGAGCGTATCGAAAAAGACACCGATCGTGACAACTTTATGTCGGCAGAAGAAGCAAAAGCTTACGGCTTAGTGGACGATGTGTTGATTAAACGTTAAGGATTTAACATGACAACAAATGATAACGATCTTCACTGTTCTTTCTGCGGAAGAGAAAAAAGTGAAGTAGGTAAATTAATTGCGGGTACAGATGGTTATATTTGTAACGAGTGTATCGAGCTTTGCCACAGTATGTTGGAAGACAGTGGAGAAATCGAAACACCTAGCGAACTGGCCGTTGAAGAAAAATTACCGACACCGCACGAAATTCGTGCGCACTTAGATGATTATGTGATTGGGCAAGATTATGCGAAAAAAGTCTTGTCAGTGGCGGTTTACAATCACTATAAACGCTTACGCACGAACCACCAAAGCAATGATGTAGAATTAGGTAAAAGTAACATCTTGTTAATCGGTCCAACAGGTAGCGGTAAAACCTTATTAGCACAAACCTTGGCGCGTCGTTTAAATGTGCCTTTTGCTATGGCCGATGCGACGACGTTAACTGAAGCCGGTTATGTGGGCGAAGACGTGGAAAATGTGCTGCAAAAATTATTGCAAAACTGCGATTACGATACGGAAAAAGCAGAGCAGGGCATTATCTATATTGATGAAATTGATAAAATTAGCCGTAAATCAGAAGGTGCGTCTATTACTCGCGATGTGTCTGGTGAAGGTGTGCAACAAGCCTTATTGAAATTAATTGAAGGCACTATCGCATCTGTACCGCCACAAGGCGGACGTAAACACCCTCAACAAGAAATGTTGAAAGTGGATACCTCAAAAATCCTCTTTATTTGTGGTGGGGCATTTGCCGGCTTAGATAAAATCATCGGTAAGCGTACACAAACTGACACCGGAATTGGTTTTGATGCGAAAGTAGAGAAAGAGGAAGACAAAGAAAATCTTTCTGAATTATTCCGTCAAGTTGAGCCAGATGATTTAATGAAATTCGGTTTAATTCCAGAATTTATCGGTCGTCTTCCGATGATTGCACCATTAAGCGAATTAGATGAAGAAGCGTTAATTCAGATCCTTACTCAACCGAAAAATGCACTGACCAAACAATATCAAGCATTATTTGGCTTAGAAGATGTGGAACTTGAATTCACCCCAGAAGCATTAAAAGCGATGGCAAAAAAAGCCCTTGAACGTAAAACCGGTGCACGTGGTTTACGCTCAATCGTTGAGGCTGTATTGTTAGATACGATGTATGATTTACCTTCAATCGAAAACTTGCAAAAAGTGATTGTGGATGAAGAAACCATTGTTGATAACAAACCACCAAAGCTCGAATATAAAAATTAACAGAAAGTGCGGTTGTTTTTTCTAACATTTTTCATAGGCAATCCCGAAAGAAAATGCTACAATCGCACGTTCTGAAATTAATCTAAAAATTATCTATCCCTTATTTTATACGGATTCACTTATGGCAACTGAAATTGTTGAGAAAAAGAAACACGACCAAGAACAAGTCGTAGAAGGAAAATCAAAAGGCTTAAATACGCTTCTTTGGATTTTTTCTGTAGCATTTTTTACTGCTGCAGCGATTGGTAACGTTTATTTTAAAGACGCCTTCTCTTTACCTGTACGTGTAGTTGGCGTAGTTGTCGCTTTATTAATTGCCTTTGGTTTAGCTGCAATTACTAATCAAGGTACAAAAGCTCGTACATTCTTTAGCGAAGCAAAAGTTGAAGGTCGTAAAGTGGTATGGCCAACTCGTGCAGAAACACGTCAAACAACTTTAATCGTTATTGGGGTAACCGTGCTTACCTCTTTATTCTTCTGGGCAATTGATTCAATTATCATTGCATTGATTAACTTCTTAACTGATTTGAGATTCTAAAATGAGCGAAACTGAAAACGTATCCAAAAAACGTTGGTATGTATTGCAAGCATTCTCAGGCTTTGAGAGTCGTGTTGCAATCACATTGCGTGAATATATCAAACAACAACAAATGGAAGATCAGTTTGGTGAAGTGTTAGTGCCGACTGAAGAAGTCGTTGAAAACGTAGCAGGTAAACGTCGTAAAAGCGAACGTAAATTCTTCCCTGGCTATGTATTAGTTGAAATGGCAATGAATGATGACACATGGCACTTAGTGAAAAGCGTACCACGTGTAATGGGCTTTATCGGTGGTACACCAGATAAGCCTGCGCCAATTTCTAAACGTGAAGCAGATTTAATTTTAAATCGTTTAGAGCAAAGTGCTGAAAAACCACGTCATCGTAAAGAATATCAACCAGGTGAAGAAGTGCGTGTGACAGAAGGTCCATTTGCTGACTTTAATGGTACGGTTGAAGAAGTGGATTACGAAAAAGGCCGCTTAAAAGTGTCTGTATCTATCTTCGGTCGTGCAACACCAGTTGAGCTTGAATTTGGTCAAGTGGAAAAAACACGTTAATTTCCCTTTTCCAAAATAAGAAATTTAATGGCCGCACTTAAAAAATAAAGTGCGGTTGTTTTTCGAGTAGTTTTTCTGCTTGAAATTTCGAGGCTGATTAATTAAAATACAGCCTTTCATTAACAGGGGAGCCGATTTCGGCGTTATCACCCATTTAGAGGAAACTAAAAAATGGCAAAAAAAGTCCAAGCATACGTTAAGTTGCAAGTTGCAGCTGGTATGGCAAACCCATCACCACCAGTTGGTCCTGCATTAGGTCAACAAGGTGTGAACATCATGGAATTCTGTAAAGCATTCAACGCTCGTACTGAGAGCTTAGAAAAAGGTTTACCAATTCCAGTTGTTATCACTGTATATGCAGACCGTTCATTCACTTTCATTACTAAAACTCCACCAGCAGCAGTATTATTGAAAAAAGCTGCAGGTATCAAATCTGGTTCTGGTAAACCGAACAAAGATAAAGTGGGTAAAGTAACTTTAGATCAAGTTCGTCAAATCGCTGAAACTAAAGCAGCAGATATGACTGGCGCGACTATCGAAACTAAAATGAAATCAATTGCTGGTACTGCTCGCTCAATGGGCTTAGTGGTGGAGGAATAATACGATGGCTAAATTGACTAAAAAAATGAAAGCAATCAAAGCTGGCGTAGATTCTACTAAAGCATACGAAATCAACGAAGCAATCGCGTTATTAAAACAATTCGCAACGGCTAAATTCGTTGAAAGTGTTGACGTTGCAGTAAACTTAGGTATCGATCCTCGTAAATCAGACCAAAACGTTCGTGGTGCAACTGTATTACCACACGGTACTGGTCGTGAAGTACGCGTAGCTGTGTTCACCCAAGGTGCTAACGCAGATGCAGCTAAAGAAGCTGGTGCTGATTTAGTAGGTATGGAAGATTTAGCAGAGCAAATCAAAAAAGGCGAAATGAACTTTGACGTTGTTATCGCTTCTCCTGATGCAATGCGTGTTGTTGGTCAATTAGGTCAAGTATTAGGCCCACGTGGTTTAATGCCAAACCCTAAAGTTGGTACCGTAACACCAAACGTTGCTGAAGCAGTTAAAAATGCTAAATCTGGTCAGATCCGTTATCGTAACGATAAAAACGGTATCATCCACACAACAATTGGTAAAGCAAACTTCTCTGAAGTTCAATTAAAAGAAAACCTTCAAGCATTATTGGCTGCTTTAAACAAAGCAAAACCAACTACTGCAAAAGGTATCTTTATCAAGAAAGTAAGCATCTCTACAACTATGGGTGCTGGTGTGGCTGTTGATCAAGCTTCACTATAATTAAGCGTTAAAACTTAATTCAAATTAACCGCACTTTAGGTAACGAAGTGCGGTTATTTTTTTGTGTTCTTTTCAATAAAGTGAAATATTGAGAATATAAAAAGAGCGGCCAAATTCACAAAACAATGGAATTTGACCGCTCTTTCTTATGAGAGATTACTTCGCTAAAGCGAAAATGGCTTCAATAGCTTCTTTTGTATACGTTTTTTCTACTTTCGCTCTGATTGCAGTTTGAGCCGCATTTTCAATAATTTCAGCTAAGGTTTCATCATCAATACCAAGTTGTTCAAGACTCGTTGGTGTACCGATTTTATCAAACCAAGCTTTTAAGGCGAAGATACCCTCTTCAGCCTTATCTAAGCCAAATATTTCTTTAGCAAAGCGTTTGAATTGAGCAGGTCTTTGAGATTGATACCATTGCATCCAAGCAGGCATAATCACGGAAAGACCAGCTCCATGTGGCACATCTGAAATCGCACTCATGGAATGCTCAATCATATGATTTGGGAAGCCGTAAGGTGAGATACCTAAATGAGTTAAACCGTTCAACGCAAGCGTAGCAGCCCAGGCAAATTCGCCACGAGCATTGAGATCTTGTGGATCATTGAGCAGAATTTCAGTCGTACGGATAACGGTTTTAATATTGCTTTCTACTAAGAAATCAATAATTTCAGGACGATATTCTGCAGTGAAATAGGCTTCAATAGAATGAGCAATAATATCCGCGGCAGAATACACCAAATAATCACGGCTGACGGTCGCTTGCAATTTCGGATTAATGACTGATACTTTCGGGAATAAATGATTGTTGTGAATTGAATATTTTTGCTGCATTTCTTCATTGGTAATGACGGCTCCCCAGTTCATTTCACTGCCTGTTGCCGCAAGGGTGATTACATCGAAAATTATTAATGCTTTTTGCACCGGTGTGCCTTTAAAGAAGTCCCAAGTATCACCGTCATAGCACGCACCTGCCGCGATCGCTTTCGCACTATCAAGGCAAGAGCCACCACCGATACTCAACACGCTATCTGCACCAAAGGCTTTTGCCATTGCAACGGCTTCACGGACTTTGCTGATTGTCGGGTTACTTTTCACCCCACCACATTCAATGTATTCAATGCCATGCTCACGCAAGCTTTTCGCTACATCTTCAAATAAGCCGGATTGTTTGACACGCTCACTACCATAGATAATTAAAACCTTTTTTGCACCGTATTCGTGCATATACTTACCTATCTCTTTTTCTTTATCGAGACCAAATTCAATGCGAGTAGGGTTTTGAAAACTAAATGGATACATATTTATCTCCTTATTATCTATCTGTTAAGTGCGGTCAGTTTTTACGTTGTTTTTATTCCACAAAGTAATGCGGAATGAAGTGGCTATCATTGCCGGTAACCGGGGTAAAATCTTCTCTTAATCCGATGCCGCATGCCACATCACCTACTACCCAAGAACCAATCATAGGATACATCCCATCAAAATTCGGTAGTTCAAATTTTTGTTGATAGATGTAGCCTGCCTGATCATAAAAGGCAGAATGTTCGCTGCCTTTGGCGGCAAATTCCAGACCATTACGTTTTTCATAGTAAGAAACATTGGCGCCCTCACGACCTAACGTCGGTTTTTTCACCCATATTGATTGACGATCAGTAATATCATGCTTGCTAAAGTAAGCAGGTAACAATAAAGGATGGTTGGGATGTTTTTGCCACAATTTCGCTAATAGCACTTTATTACTTAATAGTAATTTCCACGCTGGCTCAATAAAGGTGGTGGATGAATTAAGCATGTGTGGTGCATATTCGGTGGTAGTCATCCATTCAAGTGGATAGAGCTTAAATAAACAATCAATAGGTTGATTATTCAGATCGAGGAATTGCTGACTGTCTTTATCATAGCCCACGTCTTCAATAGCGAGTTGATGAATATGCCAACCTGCGTTGTAAGCCACATCCGCCAAGTAATCGATATTGCCCCAATCTTCACGGCCCGCTTCTTGCATAGCACTAAAATGGAAATCGTTTAGCCCTGTTTGTTGTTGAATAAACTGAAAGCGATTGAGTAATTCTTCGTGAATCCAATTAAATTGGTCACGATACGCTAAGCCTTCAATTTGCTCTAACCATTGCCATTGCACCACGGCAGCTTCAAGCAGGGAAGTAGGGGTGTCGGCATTGTATTCAAACATTTTGAGGTTTTCGCCGTCATAACCAAAATCAAAACGGCCATATAAGTGCGGTGCGTTTTTAGCCCATGTTTGTTCAATTAGATTTTTTTGTAAATCGGTGAAGCGATAATGCGCATAATCACCTTGTTTCACTTCATCGGCAACAAAATCCATACACATTGCGTGCAATTCGTTGGTGGCATCTTCAATGCGATCGATTTCAGCTAGGGTAAATTCATAAGCCACATTATCCGACCAATAATGGGAGCCATCAGAGGAAGGTAGATTATAGTAATCAAAGCCCACATCTAATAATTGTTGCACCATATTAGGGCGAGTAGGAAAACCTGTGATTCGTTTCATATTTAACCGCCTGAGCTACGGCTGCTGCTTGAATTTGAGCTTTTAAAGCCACCGCGTGAAACTGGTTTGCTGTAAGTGCTGCCTGCATTACCTTTCACTAATACAGGTTTACCGACAGAACGATTAGTTTGTGGTTGGATAACTTGACCAGTTGGTGTTGAAACGGCACGGTTACTTGGATTGTAGCTTGGACCTAAAAATGAGCCCATCGTACGCGCGATCATATAACCCATTGCAGCACCAGCAATCGCACTGCCCATACTACCGTGTCCTTCTCCTGTTGCAGAGCTCGTGTGGCTTGCTCCCTCAGAACTGCTTGAGTTGCCAGAGTGAGTTGCGCCATCTGGATTTAAGGTTTGTTTGACGGTTTGATTGTCTTCTGACCATTCACTATTATTGCTTGGACGTGTATTTAAATTGCCCGAGAGAGAGGAGCCAGAGCCAGTATGTGCTGTGGTGGAGCTGTTACTGCTATTTTCACTAGATTGGTCAGCTTCGCATAATTCAATTTTTTGCCAGTCAGCTAAACAATCCTCAAGGCTGTTATAAACATCACGTTGAACTTGCTCTTCTGAGCAGCCGCCCAATAAAGCCACAATAGAAAGGCTGACGAGAACTTGATTTTTCTTTTTCATCATAGGGTTAAAGTGTTAATAATTCAGTTAAATGATTGATTTCTAATGTAGGCAAAACACTTGCTTCAGTAAATGAATTGAGTTTTTTGTCTGATAAATTAATCCATACAGCTTGGCAGCCGGCTTGAATGGCGCCTTGAACATCCGTGGTTAAGTTGTCACCAATATGTAAAATTTCACTCGGTTTTACGCCAAAATGATCGGCGGTTTGGTGGAACAAATCTTGATGAGGTTTCGCTCTGCCTTGTTCTCCACCACGTAAATTCAGTTGAAAGTGTTCAAATCCAATACGTGTTGCAATCACATTACCATTGGTAATCACGCTAAGCGGGTAGCGATCTTTAAGTTGGTTTAATACTTCAATGCTTTCAGTGGGAACATCAATTTTATGTCGCCATTCAATAAATTCTTCCATAGCGATGGCCAAAGTGCGGTCAATTTCAACCGCACTTTTACTATGATGCGCCAGTAAGTGCCGTAACGTTTCGACACGCCATGCAATCACATCTTCAGCAATCAAGGGATCTTTCTCAGCCAGTTGCCATTTCCATTCTCGCCAATATTCTGAGGTAAGATCGGTCAGTTGTGCGTGTTCTTGTACACATTGAAGAAAGCGTTCTTCGGCCAAACGAATGACATCACCATTATCGTAAAGGGTGTCATCAAGATCAAAACTCATAACCTTGAAAGGCTGAAGACCGCGGTAAAATTGCATAGTAAATCCTATTTAATGGTATTCATACCAAGCCATGCTGTTGCACGTTCGTTGGTGATTTCTTCGTGTGTCCACATACTCATTAAGTCAGGCTGAGGATGCTTGTTGGTGTTATAGCCGATCAAATGAGCAAAATCAAATACGGCATGCGGATAGCCATTAATGAGCAATAAGGCTAAATAACCACTTTCATCCCAGCAGATTTCTAATTTACGTGCTTCGTGGTGATTGCTTGTGTTATCGACGTTATAAACATGTAAGCAATCGACAACAGGCTGCGCATTTTGACGCATATCTAACGCATAAAAATAGCCCGTTTCACCGTCATCTTCAAACATTACCGCTAGATGATCATGCACAGTTGAGTGTGTGCCGACTTGTTTTGGTTGACCGAGAAAGAGTTGATCTTCGAGGGTTAAATGTAACATTTTCTTTCCTTTAAATATTAGATAGAAAAACACCGCACTTTTATGCAAAGTACGGTGCTATTTTACATTAAATTAAGCAAAAATTATGCTTGACCTTTAACCGCTTTTAAACCTAAGAACGGAGCTGGTGTACCAGCACGCTCTAATGCTTCTTCGATACGGATTAATTGGTTGTATTTCGCAATACGGTCAGAACGGCTCATAGAACCAGTTTTGATTTGACCTGCTGCTGTACCAACCGCTAAATCAGCGATAGTTGCATCTTCGGTTTCACCTGAACGGTGAGAGATAACCGCTGTGTAACCTGCATCTTTAGCCATTTTGATTGCTGCTAAAGTTTCAGTTAAAGAACCGATTTGGTTGAATTTGATTAAGATAGAGTTTGCGATACCTTTTTCGATACCTTCTTTTAAGATTTTGGTGTTAGTTACGAATAAGTCGTCGCCCACTAATTGAACGCGGTCTCCTAACACTTTAGTTTGGTATGCAAAACCTTCCCAGTCAGATTCATCTTGGCCATCTTCGATAGACACGATTGGGTATTGTTTAGTTAATTCTTCAAGATAGTGTGTGAACTCTTGAGAAGTGAATGAACGGCCTTCGCCTTTCATTTCGTATTTGCCAGTTTCTTTGTTGTAGAACTCAGAAGATGCACAGTCCATTGCTAAAGTAACGTCTTTACCTAATACATAACCTGCTTTTTCAACTGCTTCTTTGATACATGCTAAAGCGTCAGCGTTAGATGCTAGGTTAGGTGCGAAACCACCTTCATCACCTACAGCCGTGCTCATGCCTTTAGATTTTAATACTTTCGCAAGGTTGTGGAATACTTCAGCACCGATACGAAGTGCTTCACGTAACGTTTTCGCACCAACTGGTTGAATCATGAATTCTTGGATATCGACGTTGTTGTCTGCGTGTTCACCACCATTGATGATGTTCATCATTGGTAATGGCATAGAGTAAACGCCTGGGGTGCCGTTAAGTTCTGCAATGTAAGCGTAAAGTGGTAAACCTTTAGATGCTGCAGCGGCTTTCGCTGTTGCTAAAGATACCGCTAAGATTGCGTTTGCACCGAAGTTAGATTTGTTTTCAGTACCGTCTAAATCGATCATGATTTGGTCGATTTCAGCTTGGTTAGACGCTTCTTTACCTACTAATGCATCAGCGATAGGACCGTTTACTGCAGCAACCGCTTTTAATACACCTTTACCTAAGAAACGAGATTTGTCGCCGTCACGTAATTCTAATGCTTCACGAGAACCGGTAGATGCACCTGATGGAGCAGCTGCTAAACCAACGAAACCACCTTCAAGATGAACTTCAGCTTCTACAGTTGGGTTACCACGAGAGTCGATGATTTCACGACCAATGACTTTAACGATTTTTGCCATTTTGTTTTCCTCTGTTTAAAGTTAATTAAAATTAGTTAGGCGAACCTAAAGTGGCAATATAATAAAGCAAATTTAGAAATTTGTCTTGGAAAAATGACCGCACTTTGATCTGCATCTTGTTTTTCAATAAAGTGCGGTGAGATTTTGTCTCTTTTTATCCAATATCTACTTAATTTTAGTGGATTTATCCATAAAACTTCGTTAAAGTGGCAGTAAATTCCATACTATTTTAGTATGAATTATTAAGTGTTAATTAAGGCTTTATAGAATAAAAAAAAGGAATGATTATGTCTGTTTCAACATTTTTCGAAAAGACTAAAGCGCAGATAAAAAATGCAGTGTCTGCACATCCGATTGAAATTTTTCTAATTAGTGCATTTGCAATTGGAATTTGGTTTGTCGATATGAACTCAGGAAAAGATCATTTAGCTTATTGGCTATTTGAGCCGATGTTGTTTGCCTTTATTTATTTATCTCGCCCATATTCTTGGTATCGTTTTTCATGGATTGTGCCTCTCATTACTGTTTTCACCATTTGGCAAGTGAATGATAATGCTGATTTTTATTGCTATAGCCCTAAGTTTTGGGGCGCAAATTTTATTGCGTTACTGGTGTTATTAGGGTTTCCATTTGAAAAAAATAATCAAGAGTTTACCTACCGTAATTTTATCAATCTATTCCATCTTGGCTTAGCAGCGGCGGTATGGTTATTGGTATTTGGATTAGTAGCGGCTATTTTATTTACGATTACAACACTCTTTAATATAGAGTTTTCTGATAGTTTCTATAGTCACGTTTATATGTCTTTAGGCATTTTTACTCAGCCACTGTTTTTCTTAGTATTCCAACAGCGCCAAGTTAAATCGGAAATGGCGTTAAATCGAATTTTTGACATTTTAGTTAATTTCGTATTAGCACCAGCATTGATTATTTTCACTGTGTTGCTTTATGCTTATGTTGTTCAAATTATTTTTGAAGGCGTATTACCAAAAGGCATGCTGGCTAATATTACCTTGCCTTACCTGCTTGGTGGTTTAGGCGTATATGCATTATGTTCTATTTGTGCTAAAGCCCACTGGGAAACTTTCTTTAAGTTCTATCCATATCTTGCTATTGTGTCAATCGTGTTGCTATGGCTGGCGATTGATCGCCGTATTAGTGCGTATGCTTGGACTGAACCACGAATTTATTTAGTTGCCTTAGCTACGGCGATTACGATTGCTTATACCATTTTAATCATCTCTAAAATTCGTCAATATCGTTTGATTTCTGTTGTTGTAATGATAGCTATTTTTGTCATGACTTGGGTGGTGAATCCGAAAGAAATTGCTTATCAAAGCCAAACGGAACGTTTTGAACAGTTATTAACAAAACTAAATTTATCCGATAATTCAGGCAAAATTCGTGATGATGTAGATTTTGTAGAGCGTTTAGAAAATATGCCGAAGAGCGAGCTTAAAGATTGGGAAGAATTAGATAGTGTATCAGACTATTTGCTTTACAGTATAGAGCTAGACTCTTCTGTGGAAGATGCTTATCAAGAAAGACGAGAGGTATTTAAGAAGCAATATGGTGAAAAATCGAAAGAACTTTTGGCATTCAATATTTATCGTGATGAGATCCGCATCAATGAGCGAATAATTAGCGACCGGAAAACAACAGTGGGATTTGAATGGAAATCAATTGATGTCACGCCGTATAAAAAATGGATTCGTGTACCGATGCCTGGATTTGCTCGTACAGAGGTTCAGACTTATATGAAATCTGATGAAAAAGCGAATAAGCACAAAGAGAAGCCTGAGGTTTGCTTTGTTGAAGATCATGACAGATATCGTACAAATATGGATGAACATATTCACAAAGTATTCAAAGAACATCAGCTAGACCCGATGAAAAAAATCTCTCAAGCTGAACTTAAATCGCTTAGCCAAGATTTATTAAAAATTGATAGACCAAGCTTTACGATTTATTTGAGTGAGCTTGATATGGAATTTAGTCAAGAAAAAGGCTATTACTACAAGGAATTAACCGTCGAAGCTATTTTTGATAAATAGACTATTTTCGATAAATAGACAATATATAAAAAGTGATCTGGACCCAAAGTAGGTGTCCCGATTTTGGGGTACAGATCACTTGTTTATGGAATTATCAGTAAATTACTTTTCAGTTTTTAACTGATTTTCTCTAGCTGCTTTGACAAAGCCTTCAAATAATGGGTGGCCATCACGTGGCGTTGACGTAAATTCTGGGTGGAATTGACATGCCACAAACCATGGGTGGTTTGGTACTTCAATGATTTCCACTAATTTACGATCCGCCGATAAACCAGTTACTTTAAGGCCCGCTTTTTCAATTTGTGGAAGCAGGTTATTATTCACTTCATAACGGTGACGATGACGTTCTTCGATGGTTTCTTTGCCATATAATGCACGCGCTTTTGAACCCTCAATTAAATGACATTGTTGCGCCCCTAAACGCATCGTACCACCCAGATCTGAATTATCATCACGGGTTTCAATGTGGCCTTCCGCATCTTGCCATTCTGTAATTAAACCCACAACAGGTTGCTCACAGTGACGATCAAATTCAGATGAGTTCGCTTTTTCAAGACCCGCAACATTACGCGCATATTCGATTAATGCAATTTGCATCCCTAAACAAATACCAAGGTAAGGAACATTGTTTTCACGCGCATATTTTGCGGTCAAAATTTTGCCTTCTACACCACGATAACCAAAGCCGCCCGGTACTAAAATACCATCGACACCTTTTAATACATCAGTGCCTTTGGTTTCAACATCTTGAGAATCAATGTATTTGATATGCACGCTTAAACGGTTTTTCAAACCTGCGTGTTTTAAGGCTTCATTCACTGATTTATAAGCATCTGGTAATTCAGTATATTTACCTACCATACCGATGGTCACATCGCCCACTGGATTTGCTTCTTGATAAAGCACTTGTTCCCATTCTGAAAGGTCCGCTTCTGGACAGTCTAAGTGGAAACGTTGGCAGATGAATTCATCCAAACCTTGTGATTTCAATAACGCAGGAATTTGGTAGATTGAATTTACATCTTTTAATGAGATGACCGCACGTTCTGGTACGTTACAGAATAAGGCGATTTTTGCACGTTCGTTTGGTGGAATCATGCGATCTGAGCGGCAGATAAGCACATCTGGCTGAATACCAATTGAAAGTAATTCTTTTACAGAATGTTGCGTTGGTTTGGTTTTTACTTCGCCCGCTGTTGGGATATATGGCACTAAAGTTAAGTGCATAAAAATAGTATGCTCACGGCCTACTTGCACGGCAAGTTGACGCAGTGCTTCTAAGAATGGAAGTGATTCAATATCACCCACAGTTCCGCCTACTTCCACGATTACCACATCATGGCCTTGTGCACCTGCAATCACGCGATCTTTAATTTCATTGGTGATGTGTGGGATAACTTGAATTGTCGCACCTAAATAATCACCACGACGCTCTTTGCGTAATACTTCAGAATAAATTTTACCAGTGGTGAAGTTGTTGCGTTTTGTCATTTTGGTACGAATAAAACGCTCGTAGTGACCTAAGTCTAAATCGGTTTCCGCCCCGTCTTGTGTCACGAACACTTCGCCGTGTTGGGTTGGGCTCATTGTACCCGGATCCACGTTGATGTAAGGGTCTAATTTCATAATAGTCACGTTTAAGCCACGTGCTTCTAAAATTGCTGCCAATGATGCTGCAGCAATGCCTTTACCTAACGATGAAACCACACCGCCTGTGACGAAAATATAATTTGTAGCCATAGTGAGATACCTAAAATATTGGGATAAAAATGATTATAGCCAATCATCTTTTATGCAAATTTGTGCAGAATACTGAAAAGTGCGGTCAAAAATAAAAGATGATTAGCTATCAAGACGGGAGGATAGTTTACAGGATTTGAGATTTTTATACAATCTTGTCTTGTCAGGAATGTATGAAAATTAAATGGCTTATCATATTCTCCATTCTACGATAGAATACGCCCAAATTTTTTATAAAGAAGAGAAGAATTTATGACAAATAAAGCATTAAGCGTGGTGATTTTAGCAGCCGGTAAAGGCACTCGTATGTATTCTGATTTACCTAAAGTCTTGCACAAAGTGGCAGGTAAACCGATGGTAAAACATGTGATCGATACGGCAAATCAATTAGGTGCGGAAAACGTACATTTGATTTATGGTCACGGTGGCGAATTAATGCGTGAGCGTTTGGCAAATGAAAGCGTGAACTGGGTGTTCCAAGCGGAACAGTTGGGTACAGGACATGCTATGCAACAAGCAATGCCTTTTTTCCGTGATGATGAAAATGTTTTAATGGTGTATGGCGATGGTCCAATGATTACACCAGAAACATTGCAAAAATTAATCGATGCGAAACCTGAAAATGGTATTGCAGTGTTAACGGTCGTATTAGATAACCCAACGGGTTATGGTCGAATCGTACGTGAAAATGGCAAAGTTGTAGGGATTGTTGAACAAAAAGATGCAACGCCTGAGCAGCTTAAAATTCAAGAGATTAATACAGGTGTGTTAGTTTCAGATGGTGCAAGTTTCAAAAAATGGTTAGCGCGTTTAGATAATAATAATGCACAAGGCGAGTTTTATATTACTGATGTAATTGGCTTAGCTCATCAAGATGGTTGTCCGATTGTAGCTGTTCAAGCAACTGATTTTATGGAAGTTGAAGGGGTAAATAATCGCCTACAATTAGCCAAAATGGAACGCTATTATCAACGTAAACAAGCAGAAAAACTTTTACTTGCAGGTGTGATGTTGATTGACCCTGAGCGTTTTGATTTACGCGGCACATTAGAGCACGGTAAAGATGTTGAAATTGATGTGAATGTAATTGTGGAAGGCAATGTGCGCTTGGGTGACCGTGTAAAAATCGGTGCAGGTTGCGTATTGAAAAACGTGACCATTGGTGATGATGTTGAAATCAAGCCTTATTCTGTTTTAGAAGATGCGACAATTGGTGAGAAGGCGGCGATTGGTCCATTCTCTCGTTTACGTCCAGGTGCTGAATTAGCGGCTGAAACCCATGTGGGTAACTTCGTGGAAATTAAAAAATCCACAGTGGGTAAAGGCTCTAAGGTAAACCACCTCACTTATGTGGGTGATACTGAAATCGGTGAAAACTGTAACATCGGTGCGGGTGTCATTACTTGTAACTATGACGGTGCGAATAAATTTAAAACAATCATTGGTAACAATGTATTCGTGGGCTCAGATACGCAGTTAGTTGCACCAGTTACTGTAGCCGATGGCGCAACGATCGGTGCGGGCTCAACGATTACTCAAAATATTGAGAAAGATGAGCTTGTGATTACTCGTGTGCCGCAACGTCATATTCAAGGTTGGCAAAGACCGGTGAAGAAAAAGTAATTAACATTGCAAGGCGAACCAATGTGTTCGCCTTTTATAATTTGATGCCTTTTACTTTATAAAGGCTATTCGAGTTGTTAAAATCATCGTCCATTTATAAAGACAGATAATTTCCTATGACAAAACATAAAACAGGACTTTCATTCCTTTGGTTAAGTGCGGTTGCATTTATTCTCGATTTACTGACTAAATATATTGTGGTGCAACGCTTTGATCTCTATGAAAGTGTGAACATATTGCCCGTTTTTAATTTAACCTATGTGCGTAACTATGGCGCAGCGTTTAGCTTCCTTGCTGAACATGATGGTTGGCAGAAATATTTCTTTATCGTGCTTGCGATTGGGATTTCTTTAATGCTGGCTTACTTTATGAAAAAGAATTCTGTAGAGCAAAAATTACAAAACTCAGCTTATGCACTGATTATTGGCGGTGCGTTAGCCAATATGGTGGACCGTGTGTATAACGGTTTTGTGGTGGATTTCTTAGATTTTTATTGGGATATTTATCATTATCCGGTATTCAATGTGGCAGATATTGCGATTTGTATTGGTGCGGGTTTATTAGCATTAGATGCCTTTAAAGGTGATAAAAAGAGCGGTCAAAAATGAAGATAATTTTAGCCAATCCTCGCGGATTTTGCGCGGGTGTCGATCGAGCCATTAGCATTGTTGAATTAGCGCTTGAAATTCATGGTGCACCGATTTATGTCCGTCACGAAGTGGTGCACAACCGTTTCGTGGTAAATGGTTTGCGTGAGCGTGGAGCGATTTTTGTGGAAGAACTGAGCGAAGTGCCTGATGGCGCTATTGTGATTTTCTCCGCTCATGGTGTGTCACAAGCCGTTCGTCAAGAAGCGAAAGATCGTCAGTTAAAAGTGTTTGATGCAACTTGTCCGTTGGTAACCAAAGTGCATATGCAAGTGGCACGTGCGAGCCGTAAAGGGACAAAAGCGATTTTGATCGGGCACAAAGGGCATCCAGAAGTGGAAGGCACAATGGGGCAGTATAATAATGCTGAAGGTGGCATTTTCTTAATTGAAAGCGTAGAAGATATTGCTCGTTTGCCGGTTCAAGAAAGTGATGATTTAACCTTTATGACGCAAACCACACTTTCTCTTGATGATACGGCGGAAACTATCAGTGCATTGAAAGACAAATATCCTGCGATTCAAGGCCCACATAAAAACGATATTTGCTATGCCACAACTAATCGCCAAGAAGCGGTGCGTGAATTAGCGAAACAATGTGATTTAGTGGTGGTTGTAGGCTCTAAAAACTCATCGAATTCTAATCGTTTAGCTGAGTTGGCATCGCGTATGGGCGTGAAATCAAAATTGATTGATGATCCAAATGATGTGACGGCAGACTGGTTTGAAGGCGTTGAAACAATTGGCGTAACAGCAGGCGCTTCAGCACCAGAAGAGTTGGTGCAATCCGTGATTGCTCGATTAAAAGAATTTGGTGCCGATACTATTGAAGAGCTTCAAGGCTTAGAAGAGAATATGTTCTTTGAAGTGCCAAAAGAGTTAAGAATAAAAGAAGTGAACTAATTCTATTAAAAAAGTGCGGTTAATTTACCGCACTTTTTTTGTGTTATTTTATTTTTTATTGTGTACTTTAAGCCATTTTTGCATTTGTTCAATTTCTGCTTGTTGAGCGTTAATAATATTCTCAGCAAGCTTACGCATCTCAGGATCTTTTCCGTATTTTAATTCAACTTCCGCCATTTTTACTGCACCAATATGGTGTGGCAACATACCTGCTGCAAAAGCGACATCAGGATCTTGATATTGCATAGCTGCCATCATGTCCTGATGCATTTGATTCATACCTTGCATTAATTCTTGTTGCATTGCAGAACCTGTTGACATTGGCATATTCATGTGTGCTTGGTGCTGTTGTTCATTCGCTTGGGCACAAATTGAAACTGCAGCAGCGCTAAGTGTAATAAAAGTCATAAGTTTTTTCATGTTTTGCTCCTATGTGGTAACTGAATGAGCGCAAATCATAAACGTTAACCTAAGGTTAAGGTCAATATTTATTCCGAAATTTTTTGGTGAGATGCTAAAATGAGATAACGTTTGATATGAAGGATAAAATCATGAAACAAAAAATTGTGCTTGCTACAGGTAATAAAGGCAAAGTAAAAGAAATGGCAGATGTATTAGCAGATTTTGGTTTTGAAGTCATTGCTCAGACAGATTTAGGCATTGAAAGTCCAGAGGAAACAGGCTTAACGTTTGTTGAAAATGCGATTTTGAAAGCGCGTTATGCATCTGAAAAATCGGGTTTACCGGCCATTGCAGATGATTCCGGTCTTGTGGTGGATGCGTTAAATGGTGCGCCAGGATTGTATTCTGCTCGTTATGCAGGTGTGGATGGTGACGAAGCTGATGCGAAAAACCGAGAAAAATTATTGGCAGAATTAGCTGATGTACCGACTGAACGTCGCCAAGCAAAATTTGTGAGCACGATTGTGTTATTACAACATCCAAGTGATCCTTCTCCGATCATTGCTCAAGGTGAATGTGACGGGCAGATTATTTATGAAGAGAAAGGTGAAAATGGCTTCGGTTACGACTCGCTCTTTTTTAGCCCGGAAAAAGGCTGTACCTTTGCCGAATTAGAAACCGTAGAGAAAAAGAAAATCTCTCATCGTGCGAAGGCATTGGCCGTTTTAAAATCAAAATTAAGCGTCTAAAGTGCGGTTGATTTTCAACGAGAATTAAAGGATACAAAATGATTATTACCACTACGCCTAATATTGAAGGTAAACAAATCGTCGAATATAAACAAGTCGTCTTTGGAGAAGTGATTGCTGGGGCAAACTTTATACGTGATTTTTTTGCGGCTATTACCGATGTGATTGGTGGTCGTTCGAGTGTTTATGAGCGTCGTATTAGTCGTGCACGCCAAGATGCCTTGAAAGAGTTGGAAGAAAAAGCAATTGCTTTAGGGGCAAATGCTGTGGTTGGCGTAGAGATTAATTACGCAACAGTAAGCAATAAAAGTATGTTTATGGTGATTGCAAGTGGCACGGCAGTGGTGGTGCGCTAAGGTCTTTTTTTTATTTACTTAAATGTAATTTTTGCGATCAAGATCGCAAAAGTGCGGTCAATTTCTTGCGTGTTTTTGGAGTTTCTTAAAAATGTCGCTGTTGATATAAATCAACGGTACTTTTTGTTAATAAAGGGCATTTTTATGAAATTGATGAAACATTTATTTAGTTCATTATTTATTGCAGGCGCGATGTTGGGTACACAAGCGCTTGCTGAAGAAAATACATCTGAGCAGGCTCAACCGCAAACGCAAGTGCAGCAACAAACTGCTGTACAAGCACCATCACAAACTGTACAACAAACGGTGAGTGATAAATTAAATATTAATACTGCTAGCGCATCAGACATTCAAAAAGCGTTGATTGGTATTGGGGCGAAAAAAGCAGAAGCCATTGTGCAATATCGTGAAAAACACGGTAATTTCACTGTGGCAGAACAACTACTTGAAGTACAAGGCATTGGCAAAGCTACGCTAGAGAAAAACCGAGATCGTATCGTGTTTTAATGTTGTTATTTTTATATGAAAAGCGGAATAGTGATATTTCGCTTTTTTTTATTTTAGAGCAGAAAATTTACCAAAACTTGCAAAATATCAAATTTTTTTGGAATAAGTTGGGGATTTCTTGCAATGGTTTTATAAGAGAGTAGAATACCAAATGGGTATAGGAATACCTATGTTGTAGTATAAGAAATAATAAACCAACTATTTGGAGTTAGATATGGCATCAGAAAATTTAAATCAATCTTCTGTTGCTCTCACACCAGTTGAAGCAACGGATTATGCTGAAAGCGTCGCTGCGTATAAAGCGCAAAAACGCCCATTTTTATCATTTCTGTCTGGTATTAGTGCTGGGGCTTGTATTGCTTTAGCCTTTGTATTCTATACGACGACACAAACAGCAAGCGCAGGAGCGCCTTGGGGATTAACCAAGTTAGTCGGTGGGTTAGTCTTCTCTTTAGGCGTAATTATGGTAGTAATTTTAGGATCTGAATTATTTACCTCTTCTACTTTAACCTTAGTTGCCCGCGTAGGCGGTAAGATAACCACAGCTCAAATGATCCGAAATTGGATTGTGGTATATTTGGGTAACTTTGTGGGCGGTTTATTTATTGCTGCAGTGATTTGGTTTGGGGGGCAAACCATGGCAGCAAATGGTCAATGGGGTTTAACCATTTTGGCAACCGCTCAACATAAGATTCATCATACTTGGTTTGAAGCATTTAACCTTGGTATTTTATGTAACATTATGGTGTGTGTAGCGGTATGGATGTCTTATTCCGGTAAAACTGTTACAGACAAAGCATTTATTATGATCATGCCGATTGGTTTATTTGTCGCATCAGGTTTTGAACACTGTGTGGCAAATATGTTTATGATTCCACTAGGCATTATCACAGCTCATTCTAGTACGCCAGAATTTTGGCAACAAATTGGTGTGGATCCAATGAAATATGCAGACTTAGATCTCTATCATTTCATTGTGAAGAATTTGATTCCCGTAACGTTGGGCAACATTGTGGGTGGCGCAGTTTGTATCGGCTTATTCCAACGTTATTTAACTAAAGCTCACTAATGTACTAACGAACTAACAGACTTATTTTTTATCAATTAAAAAAGGAAATGACTATGTCAGAACTTAATGAAGCACAAAAAGTTGCGTGGACAGGGTTCGCTGCCGGTGATTGGCAAGAAAACGTCAACGTGCGTGATTTTATTCAAAAGAACTACACCCCGTATGAAGGTGATGATTCTTTCTTAGCAGGTCCAACCGAAGCGACAACAAAACTTTGGGAAACCGTAATGGAAGGAATTAAAGTTGAAAACCGCACACATGCGCCATTAGACTTTGACGAACATACGCCTTCAACGATTATTTCTCACGCTCCAGGCTACATCAATAAAGACTTGGAGAAAATCGTAGGTCTTCAAACTGATGCTCCATTAAAACGTGCCATTATGCCATTTGGTGGTATTAAAATGGTGGAAGGTTCATGTAAAGTTTACGGTCGTGAATTAAATCCTGAAGTGAAAAAAATCTTCACGGAATACCGTAAAACACATAACCAAGGTGTATTCGATGTTTATACGCCAGATATTTTACGTTGTCGTAAATCGGGTGTATTAACTGGTCTTCCTGATGCTTACGGCCGTGGTCGTATCATTGGTGACTACCGTCGTGTCGCACTTTATGGTGTTGACTTCTTAATGAAAGATAAATACGCACAATTCACTTCTTTACAAAAAGACTTAGAAGATGGCGTAAATCTAGAAGCAACTATCCGTTTACGTGAAGAAATCGCAGAACAACACCGTGCATTAGGCCAAATGAAACAAATGGCAGCAAGCTACGGTTACGATATTTCTAACCCAGCAACTAACGCTAAAGAAGCAATTCAATGGATGTACTTTGCTTACTTAGCAGCAATCAAATCACAAAACGGTGCAGCGATGTCATTCGGTCGTACTGCAACCTTCATCGATATCTATATCGAACGTGATTTAAAAGCAGGAAAAATTACTGAAACTGAAGCGCAAGAATTAGTTGACCATTTAGTCATGAAACTCCGTATGGTTCGTTTCTTACGTACACCTGAATATGATCAATTATTCTCTGGTGACCCAATGTGGGCAACTGAAACCATCGCAGGTATGGGTTTAGACGGTCGTACATTAGTAACCAAAAATACATTCCGTATTTTACATACCCTTTACAACATGGGTACTTCTCCAGAACCAAACTTAACTATTCTTTGGTCTGAACAATTACCTGAAAACTTTAAACGTTTCTGTGCGAAAGTATCGATTGATACCTCATCTGTTCAATATGAAAACGATGATTTAATGCGTCCAGATTTCAACAATGATGACTACGCAATCGCATGTTGTGTATCACCAATGGTTGTGGGTAAACAAATGCAATTCTTCGGTGCGCGTGCAAACTTAGCGAAAACATTGTTATACGCAATCAACGGCGGTATCGATGAAAAATTAGGTATGCAAGTAGGTCCGAAAACTGCGCCAATTACTGATGAAGTATTAGATTTCGATACAGTAATGACTCGTATGGACAGCTTTATGGATTGGTTGGCAAAACAATATGTGACTGCCTTAAACGTAATCCATTATATGCACGATAAATATTCATACGAAGCAGCATTAATGGCATTACATGATCGTGATGTATACCGCACCATGGCTTGTGGTATCGCAGGTCTTTCTGTTGCGGCTGACTCACTTTCAGCAATCAAATATGCGAAAGTTAAACCAGTTCGTGGCGACATCAAAGATAAAGATGGCAATGTTGTTGCAACTAACGTAGCAATCGACTTTGAAATCGAAGGTGAATATCCACAATATGGTAACAATGATAACCGTGTTGATGACATCGCTTGTGACTTAGTTGAACGTTTTATGAAGAAAATTCAAAAACTTAAAACTTACCGCAATGCAGTGCCTACACAATCTGTGTTAACCATTACTTCTAACGTGGTTTATGGTAAGAAAACTGGTAACACCCCAGATGGCCGTCGTGCTGGTGCACCATTTGGACCAGGTGCGAACCCAATGCACGGTCGTGACCAAAAAGGTGCGGTAGCATCATTAACTTCTGTGGCTAAACTTCCATTTGCTTACGCGAAAGATGGTATTTCTTATACCTTCTCAATCGTCCCAAATGCGTTAGGTAAAGATGCAGAAGCACAACGTCGCAACCTTGCTGGCTTAATGGATGGTTACTTCCACCACGAAGCAACAGTTGAAGGTGGTCAACACTTAAATGTGAACGTGTTAAATCGTGAAATGTTATTAGATGCGATGGAAAATCCGGACAAATATCCGCAATTAACCATTCGTGTATCTGGTTACGCAGTACGTTTCAACTCTTTAACTAAAGAGCAACAACAAGACGTCGTGACTCGTACATTCACAGAATCGTTCTAAATAAAATTATGCTATAATACAAACCACTTATAGACTAGTTTTATAAGTGGTTTATTTTTATATATAGGAGAGCAAATTATGATAACAGTTATTGCCCAATTTTCAGTAAAAGCAGATAAAATCAATGATTTTTTAGCTCAATGCCAAGAGTTGATTAAGCATACTCGGCAAGAAACAGGATGCGTATCTTACGAACTACAACAAAATAGCGAACAAGCTAATCATTATGTTTTTATTGAGCAATGGAAAAGCAAAGCCGATTTAGAACAACATTTTGCAACACCACACTTTACCTCAATTGTACCTGTATTGGTTGAGTATTGTGAGCAAGCACCAGTGGTGCAAACCTTTCAAAAAGTTAGTGAATAATGACCGCACTTTAATAAATATATTTTAATTATGAGCCTGATTTTAAGTCAGGCTCATTTTTTATAGATGATATTTTTGGTAAAATTTAGCTATATTCGTTTTTGGGAATATTTCAGTATGTCTGTTCTAGGAAGAATTCATTCTTTTGAATCCTGTGGAACCGTGGATGGTCCCGGCATTCGTTTTATTTTATTTATGCAAGGCTGTTTAATGCGTTGCAAATATTGCCACAACCGTGATACTTGGGATCTTGATGGTGGTCGTGAAATCAGTGTGGAAGAACTTATGAAAGAAGTGGTGAGTTATCGTCACTTTATGAATGCAACCGGTGGTGGTGTAACAGCATCAGGTGGTGAAGCGATTCTTCAAGCTGAGTTTGTTCGTGATTGGTTCCGAGCTTGTAAAGCAGAAGGCATTAATACTTGTTTAGATACTAATGGGTTTGTACGTCATTATGACCATATTATTGATGAACTACTCGATGTAACCGATCTCGTTTTGCTTGATTTAAAAGAACTGAACGACAAAGTACACCAGAATTTGATCGGTGTACCGAATAAACGGACGCTGGAATTTGCGAAATATCTGCAAAAACGTAATCAGCGTACTTGGATTCGTTATGTAGTAGTTCCAGGCTATACAGATAACGATCATGATGTTCATCTGCTCGGACAGTTTATTGAAGGTATGACCAATATTGAAAAAGTCGAACTTCTCCCTTATCATCGATTAGGGGCTCATAAATGGAAAACCCTTGGCTTTGAGTATGAGCTCGCAGATGTTTTACCACCGACGAAAGAATCACTTGAACACATCAAAACGATTCTTGAAGGATATGGACATACGGTAAAATATTAAGCTAAGGTATAAAAAGATTAACAGCAGGCTTTAGAAAGCTTTAAGGAGGAAAAATGAAAAAATTAGCATTAACGTTTTTAGGTGTAGCCCTTTTAGCAGGCTGTTCAGCTGTTCAATCACTAGGTACACAAGAAGAGGTGACATTAACACCTCCTTCAAAAGATAGAGGGGGGTATATTCGATTAGTAAAAGATAAAAACTACTATATTGATACCGATTCAATTTGGGTGGATAACCAAGATTTAAACCAAGTGCACTTTGATGCCGTGGTGAATTTGGATAAAGGTTTATATGTGTATCCAAATGAGAAAAGACGCTATGCGCGTTCTGTTCGCCAATATAAAATTTTAAACTGTAAGAACTACCATTTAACCCAAGTTCGTACTGATTTTTATGATGATTTCTGGGGTGAAGGTTTACGTGCCGCACCGAAAAAACAAGAGAAATACACCATTAGCTTAAAACCTAACACAACGCTCTATGCGGCTGCGCAAGTTATTTGTGTGAACTCAGACAGAAAACCTTCCTTAGAGTTAGAAGACTCAAAAGCAAAATAATCAATCAAAGTGCGGGTGAAATAACCGCATTTTTTATCTTTCTGAAATTAATGAGCACGTAATAAAAAACGGTCAATATTCATTAAATATTGACCGCTCTTTTTATCTCATTATAAAAGATTATTTCACACGAGAAACGTATTCACCTGAACGAGTATCGACTTTAATCACCTCGCCAATTTGAACGAAAAGAGGTACTTTCACCACAGCGCCAGTGCTTAATGTTGCTGGTTTACCGCCTGTACCTGCAGTATCACCTTTAAGACCCGGGTCTGTATCGATGATTTCTAATTCTACGAAGTTTGGTGGAGTAATGCTGATTGGTGCACCATTCCATAAAGTCACGATACAATCTGCTTGGTCTAATAACCATTTTTCTGCATCACCCACTGCTTTTGCATCAGCAGAGTATTGTTCAAATGTTTCTGGGTGCATGAAGTACCAGAATGCATCATCTTTGTATGAATAAGTCAGGTTAAGATCCATAACATCAGCAGCTTCAACCGAAGTACCAGATTTGAAGTTTACATCTAATACTTTGCCTGAAATTAATTTACGAATACGAGTACGAGTAAAAGCTTGGCCTTTACCTGGTTTAACGAATTCGTTTTCAACGATCACACAAGGCTCACCGTCTTGCATAAATTTTAGACCTGGTTTGAAATCACTGGTAGTATATGTAGCCATATTAAAAATATCCTAAAAAATAGAGATTGTTTGAAAGTGCGTATTTTAACCCGAAATATTGCGATTAGAGAAGAACAAAATTGGTTAGAAACCCTAAAAAATGCGATTTCTGATCCGAAAATCTTATTAAAAACCTTAAATTTGCCTGTTGAAGATTTTGCCGAGGATATCGCCGCTCGTAAACTTTTTGCTATGCGAGTGCCTTTACCTTTTGTTGAAAAAATGGAAAAAGGGAATCCTAAAGATCCACTTTTTTTACAAGTGATGACGGCTCAACAAGAATTTATTGAGGCCGAAGGGTTTAGCCAAGATCCTTTAGATGAGCAGCAAAAAAATGCGGTGCCTAATATTCTACATAAATACCAAAATCGCTTGTTATTTATGGCAAAAGGGGGCTGTGCCGTTAACTGTCGTTATTGTTTCCGTCGTCATTTCCCTTATGATCAAAATCCAGGAAATAAAATCAGTTGGCAACAAGCAATAGACTATATTGCGTCCCATCCTGAAATTGAAGAAGTGATTTTTTCAGGTGGCGATCCGATGATGGCGAAGGATAGTGAATGGGCGTGGCTATTAGAACGCCTTGAAAAGATACAGCACTTACAACGTTTGCGTATTCACTCTCGTTTGCCAGTCGTGATTCCAGAGCGCATTACGGATGAATTTTGCGATTTATTGTTGAATAGTCCATTACAAGCTGTGTTTGTGACGCATATCAATCATCCAAATGAAATTGATGAAGGACTCGCTTTCGCTATGCAAAAACTGACAGAAGCTAAAGTAATATTACTCAATCAATCGGTCCTATTAAAGGATGTGAATGATAACCCACATACATTAAAAGTATTGAGCGATAAGCTATTTCAAGCGGGAATTTTGCCTTATTACTTGCATTTATTGGATAAAGTACAGGGGGCGAGCCATTTCTATATCTCGGATGAGCGTGCCTTACAAATTTATAGAGAATTGCAGGCACTCACTTCTGGCTATTTAGTACCCAAATTAGCACGAGAAATCGGTGGAGAGCCAAATAAGACTTTATACACAACGTAAGATCCTATAAAATACGATACAATTTTTCACCGCACTTTTATGCGATCTTTAGTTTAGCAAATCGAGGTAATACCGTGGATAATAAAAATCAACCTAACGACAATTCATCGCAAAATGAATTAGATTTAGGATTTAATCACTCTGACTCTGTGACACCAAGAAAAACGATTCAACAAAGTGGCTCAATTTTTGATAAAGCCAAAGGTTTATTTGGTAAAAAACAACAAGCAGATACGCAATTTCATGTTCGTCGCGAGCCAACTTTTGGAGCAGCCACAAGCCAACCTTTTTCGCCATCTCAAACATTCCAAAGTGAAAATATCGAACAAGTAGCTCAAGCAAGTGCTTTCAGCCCTCAGGAGCCTGTTGAAAATGTTCAAGTAGAAAACGTAGCTGAAGAAAAAGTGATTTTTGAAAATTCACCTACAGAAGAGGTTGTGGAAGACGTGACAACTCAAGCAGAAACCGTTGCACCAGCCGCTGCAGCAAGCTTGAAATCACCTGAAAAATGGAAGGTTTTACAAATGTTACCAGAAAAACATCGTCGTTTATTTATTGCGATTTTGGGTTTAGTGGTATTACTAATCATTTTCTTCACCTTAAAACCAAATTCAGATACGGTAGAGTCTTTTGAACAACAAAACAGCAATGAAATTCCGGTTCAATTCCAATCATTGGATCAGTCTCAACCGGTTGAAACCACAGTATTAGATAATAATAACAATGCAGCGCCGGCAACAACGGAACAAGCCGCAAATGAAGCTAAATCAGATGCACTTCCAGCCATGGAGTACGTAGGTGATAAAGCCGATTCTGCGAAATTACAACCTGCAGAGCCTGCACAACAAACTGTTGTTCAACAACCAGCAACTCAACCAGCTGTTGCTCCTGCACCAGTTAAAGAACCCGTGAAAACAGTACAACCAACTGTAGAAAAACATACCGCAACGATTGAGCATAAAGCAGAACCTCGTCGCGAACAGACACCTGTGGTTCAAGAGAAAAAACAACCTAAACCTGTAACTGAAAAAGTGACAGTTCAGCCGACTCAAACCGTGAAAAAAGAGTCAAGCAAAATTCAAGAAGCGAAACCGGTTGCAACTAAAGATAGTAAGGTTCAAATTGTGGATGCGAAATCAGCAAGCAACAATGCGGTGAAAGCAACAGAACCAACAGTACAAACCGCTTCAACAGGTGCAACAAAAACATTAACGGTGCCGCAAGGTGTTTCATTGATGCAAGTATTCCGTGATAATAAATTGAATATTTCAGATGTGAATGCCATGACAAAAGCAAGCGGTGCAGGTAATGCATTAAGCAGTTTCAAACCTGGTGATAAAGTACAGGTATCTGTGAATAGTCAAGGTCGAGTGAGTGAGCTTCGTTTATCAAATGGCGGCAAGTTCATTCGTCAAGCCGATGGTTCATATCAATATAAAAAATAATTTTTAGTGGGCGAGTAATCGCCCATTTTTCTAGATGAGATTGTTTATCCTTGCTCATTTCGAAAAGTGAGCAATCATAAACAAACCTTGATGGAAATAGAATTCATGTTAAAAAAATTAAGCGTAATTTTGACCGCACTTTGGCTTTCCGCATGCTCGCAGAGTGTTGAGTTAAATAAAGCCACACCACAGAAAATGAAAGTGCAAACCGTTGATAAAAAATCCCAAAAGGGTTTAACAACCGTTTATTTGTGCAAAGACAATAAAGAAGTGAGTGTGGTTCATACCAAGCAAAAACAGAAAAGTAAAAAAACACTTAGTCAGGTCACGGTAACCTATAATGATGTGACAGAAAAGCTGACGCGAGTAATTTCTGAACGTGGTAGAAATTATGCCAATATTCGTTGGTACTGGCAGGAGCGTGATGACTTCAGTCGCTTACAAACCAGTGTAGGTGAAGTGCTCGCAGAACGCTGTGTTAAACAACCAAGTGAATTAAAATCAGGAAAATAATTCTTATATGGATCTCCAACGAGGCTTTGTATTGCATCGTCGTCCTTATAGTGAAACCAGCCTTTTGGTGGATTTATTCACTGAAGAAACAGGCCGTTTAACGGTTATTGCAAAAGGTGCACGCGCGAAGCGTTCTGCGTGGAAATCTGTCTTACAGCCTTTTACCCCATTACTTCTGCGTTGGTCAGGGAAAGGCGCATTAAAAACACTCACTAAAGCTGAACCGGCTGCGATTACATTACCTTTACAACAGACGGCTCTATACAGCGGGTTTTATGTTAATGAATTGATTACGCGAGTGATCGAGCCAGAAACGGCCAATCCACAGCTTTTTCAGCATTATTTACAATGCTTAACAGGCTTAGCCACTCAGCCGCAGGTCGAACCTACATTACGCCTATTTGAATTTCATCTACTTAAAATTTTAGGTTATGGCATTGATTTTCTGCATTGTGCCGGATCAGGTTTGCCAGTGGATGAATCAATGACTTACCAATACCGCGCGGAAAAGGGTTTTATCGCTTCGTTGGTGAAAGATAACTTGACCTTTTATGGTCGAGATTTACTCGCCTTTGACCGTTTGGAATTCACCGATGAGGCGGTCTTACAAGCGGCAAAACGTTTCACTCGCATCGCACTTAAACCTTATTTAGGTGATAAGCCGTTGAAAAGTCGAGAATTATTTACGCAAAACGTACTTTATTTAAAATAATCCCTTTCTTTGATACAAATAGATTAAAATACCATCATGGCTTTACTTTACGCTCCTCAAAAAAAACAGAAAATCACACAAAGAATCGTCGCTGAAATTCAGGATTTAGATTATCAAGGGCTAGGTGTCGCCAAAATTCAAGCTAAAACCTGGTTCATTGAAAACGCCTTGCCAACGGAAAAAGTGGAGGCAGTAGTGACCGATGAAAAACGTCAATATGGATTAGCGACTGCACAAAAATGGCTACAAGAGAGTAATCAGCGTGTTGAGCCACAATGTCATTATTATGGGCGTTGTGGTGGATGCCAAGGCCAGCATATTCCGGTGGAAATGCAACGTAAAGCGAAAGAGAAAGCCCTTTTTTCTCGTTTAAGTAAACTGCAAGCTGAGCCCATTCAATTAATGCCCATGATTTTTGGCGAACAATGGACTTATCGTCGTCGAGTACGATTAAGTTTACTGTGGAATGTGAAAAACAAAACCGTTGAGATGGGATTTCGTCAGAAAAACTCCAATCAGTTAGTCAGCATTCAGCAATGCTTAGTGGCAGAGCAAGTAATCAATGATCTTATCCCCAAATTGACCGCACTTTGGGCGCAATATTCAGCTCCGAAACAATTAGGGCATATTGAATTGGTTTCAGCGGATAATGGCGTCGCTATGTTGTTACGCTATAAAGGAAATCTAGCCGAAACTGACCGCACTTTGTTGCTTGAGTTTGCTCGTGTAAATGCCGTCAATTTGTTCCTGCAAGATGATCAAGGTATCCAACTTGTGCATGGCGAAATGCCTTATTATACGTTAGACGATATTCGTTTATCTTTTGATATCCGCGATTTTATTCAAGTGAATACCCACTTAAATCAACAAATGGTTGAAACTGCTTTAGATTGGCTTGATTTGAATCAGGATGATCACGTTTTAGATTTATTCTGTGGTATGGGCAATTTCACCTTGCCTTTAGCTAGACGTGTGAAAAGTGCGGTTGGAATTGAAGGTGTTTTTGATATGGTGCAAAAAGCCCAAGCGAATGCACATTTTAATCACATCGATAATGTTAAATTTTATCAAGCCGATTTAGACCAAGCTTTTTCAGAACAGCCTTGGGCAAAACAACATTTCAATAAAATTCTTCTCGATCCGCCTCGCAGCGGTGCGGCTTTTGTACTGAATGCGTTATGTGAGCTAGGCGCAGAAAGCATTCTTTACGTATCTTGCAATCCAGCAACTTTAGTACGAGATGCAGAAATACTTCGCTCTTTCGGTTATCGTATCATCCAAACGGCCATGATTGATATGTTCCCGCATACTAGTCATTTGGAGTCGGTGACATTATTTATCAAATAAGGTGTAAATTCTGATAGAATAGTCAGACTTTTTTGTTGTCTTAAAAAGACAACTCGGCTGATAGGATGTCGCCGAGCCATATTCATCAACAAGGGGGTATTATGGTTGCAGTTCGTGGTTCTCACTTATCTAATCCACATGATTTTGTGATCGAACAATGGTGTTCGAGCCTTAAACTTGCTGCTCCCGTAGAAAAGTCTCTGATTGATGCATGGTATTATGCTCAAGCCAAAATAGCCGAACATGCCGATCAAATGGAGAATGCCATTCTCACATTGCAATCTGGTGTGGAAATGGTGGAAATTCTGCATGAAATGAATATGGATAGCGAAAGCTTGCTCACCGCGATGCTATTCCCATTAGTGGCCAACAAACTCGTAGATTGGGACCAAATTCAGGAACATTTTGGTCCTAAAATCACCAAACTTCTTAAAGGTGTAGAGGAGATGGATAATATCCGTCAGCTCAACGCCAGTCATTCAGCCAATGCTTCTCAAGTGGATAATGTGCGTCGTATGCTCCTCGCGATGGTGGACGATTTCCGCTGTGTGATCATCAAACTTGCTGAACGTATTACGTTTCTTCGCAATGCAGAAAATCATTTTTGCGAAGAGGAAAAAGTGTTGGCAGCCAAAGAATGTTCCAATATTTATGCCCCGTTGGCAAACCGTTTAGGTATCGGTCAATTGAAATGGGAGCTTGAAGATTACTGCTTCCGTTATTTGCATCCAGAACAATATCGAAATATCGCCAAATTATTACATGAGCGTCGTTTAGATCGTGAGCAGTATATTGCTGATTTTGTGACAGAATTAACCGGCTATTTAAAAGAAAATATTGATCAGGTTGAGGTTTACGGTCGCCCAAAACACATCTATAGTATTTGGCGAAAAATGCAAAAGAAACATTTGGAATTCAGTGGTTTATATGATGTAAGAGCGGTTAGAATTATTGTGCAAAAATTGCAGGATTGTTATACCGCGCTAGGTATCGTACATACACATTTCAAACATTTACCAAAAGAATTTGATGACTATGTTGCCAATCCAAAACCGAATGGCTATCAATCTATTCATACTGTGGTATTGGGCAAAGGTGGTAAGCCAATTGAAGTGCAAATTCGTACCCAGCAAATGCATGATGATGCCGAACTTGGTGTAGCCGCACACTGGAAATACAAAGAAGGGACGACTGGTAGCCTTTCTGCTTACGAAGAAAAAATCACCTGGTTGCGTAAATTACTTGCATGGCAAGATGATATTACGGATTCTGGCGAAGTGATGGCTGAATTGCGTAGCCAAGTCTTTGATGACCGAGTATATGTGTTTACGCCGAAAGGTGAGGTAGTAGACTTACCAGCTGGTTCTACACCGCTTGATTTTGCTTATGCGATCCACAGTGAAATTGGTCACCGTTGTATTGGGGCGAAAGTTGGTGGACGTATAGTACCATTCACTTATCACCTACAAATGGGTGAGCAAGTGGATATTATCACGCAGAAAAATCCAAACCCAAGCCGAGATTGGGTCAATCCTAACTTAGGCTTTACCCATACCTCAAAAGCGCGCGCCAAAATCCAAGCGTGGTTTAAGAAACAAGATCGTGATAAAAATGTTCCAGCGGGTAAAGAGCAGTTAGATAATGAACTTGCTCGTTTGAATATCAGTTTGAAACAGGCTGAGCAGCTTGCCTTGCCGCGTTATAACTTAAGAAACCTCGAAGATTTATACGCCGGTATTGGTAGTGGGGATATCCGTTTAAATCAGTTGATGAATTTCTTGCAAAGCCGATTGATTAAAGTAACGGCAGAAGAAGCGGATCAAGAAATTCTCCGTCATGTGGCGAGTAAAAGTGCAAATACTGCACAGCAAAAGGCGCAGCAGAAAGCTGAACAACAACAGAATAACGGTTATGTCATTGTTGAAGGGGTTGGTAATTTAATGCACCATATGGCGCGTTGTTGTCAGCCTATTCCTGGTGATGCCATTGCAGGCTACATTACAATGGGACGAGGTATCTCAATTCATCGTTGCGATTGTGAACAGTTCATTGAATTGCAAGCTGCCCATCCTGAACGCGTGGTAGAAGCTCTTTGGGGGGATAATTACGCAGCAGGCTTCCATATTAATATTCGTATTGTGGCGAGTGATCGTAATGGTTTATTACGCGATATTACGACTGTGCTGGCGAATGAAAAAGTCAGTGTATTAGGTGTTTCAAGCCGTGCAGATACCAAAAAACAAGTGGCAACGATGGATATGGAAATTGAACTGAAAAATGTCGAAAGTTTAAGTAAAATACTGGCCAGATTAGCGAAGTTAGACGACGTTATCGAAGCAAAACGTTTATAGATTACAACATAGGAACTTTTATGTATAAAACCACGGGATTAACCCATTTAATTAACTCCACAAAATATTCTTTACAAGGTTTAAAGAGTGCATTCAAAAATGAAACTGCATTTCGCCACGAATGTTTTCTTGCGTGCATTCTGATTCCGCTCGCATTTTTGTTAGGTGACACTAAAATTGAAATTGCCTTGATGATTTCATCGGTTTTACTCGTGATGGCAGTGGAGCTGTTAAATAGTGCAGTTGAAGCGGTGGTGGATCGTATCGGTACAGAACGCCACGAGCTTTCAGGAAGAGCTAAAGACCAAGGCTCAGCAGCGGTATTCATCGCCCTTTGCATTGTTGTCGTGGTTTGGGGAAGTATTTTATTTTTCTAAAGTGCGGTCAATTTTCAGTAACAATTTCGGCTTATGTGTTTTACATAAGCCGTTTTTGTAGGTGAGAGCGGGCAAAATTTTATTCCTCTGTTTTTGTGTATCTGATATAAATAAGAAAGATCATTTAAACAGGAGGACTCTATCATGACAACAGTCTCAGCTTTAGGTGCGTTAATGGCGCTACTTGTTGCTATTTTTCTTATTTTGAAAAAAGTTAGGTGAAACCAGAGCATTATTGGCTTTAGCGTTGGCTACATTAATTTTAACCGCTGTTGGTGTATTTATCGATGTTGCCGTGATTACGGTCTCTCCAATTGCCTTAGCACTTGCTCGTCGTACTGATTTATCAAAACCCGCTATTCTCTTAGCAATGATTGGTGGAGGAAAAGCCGGAAACTTAATGTCACCCAATCCTAATGCAATCGCGGCAGCAGATACGTTCCATTTTCCTTTAACGTCAGTGATGATGGCAGGAATTGTTCCTGCTATTTGGGGCTTAATATTGACATATTTCTTAGCAAAACGTTTAAAAAATAAAGGTTCGCGTGTTTCAGCCCAAGAAGTTGTCGTAGTCGAAACACAGAATTTACCCTCATTTTTGACCGCACTTTTTTATTTTATCCCCTCGGATGAAATCTTTCGTGAAGGTGTTTCAAGCGTTCTTTAGCTACGTGAGTATAGATTTGCGTGGTGGAGAGATCGCTGTGTCCGAGGAGCATTTGCACAACACGGAGATCCGCACCGTGGTTCACTAAATGCGTCGCAAAAGCATGACGGAGAACATGTGGTGAAAGGGCATCCGTATCGATTCCCGCTAACACAGCATAATGCTTTATACGATGCCAAAAAGTTTGGCGAGTCATTTGCTGAGCTCGTTGACTCGGAAAAACTACATCTGAACTTTGTCCATTAAGCAAAATAGGACGACCATAAAGTACAAATTGTCGCACCCAAAAAGCGGCTTCTTCTCCCATTGGCACAATGCGTTCTTTGTTACCTTTACCAATCACACGCACGACACCTTGTTGTAAATTCATATTTTCAATGGTGAGGGTGACCAACTCTGTCACACGCAATCCAGTGGCGTAAAGTAATTCCAACATGGCTTTATCGCGTAACTCGAGCGGAATTTCTACATCTGGCGTATTTAATAAATCTGTGACTTGTTGCTCGGTTAAATACTTAGGCAAACGGCTTGGTAGTTTAGGCGAACTCAGTACGGCACTTGGATCATCCGTACGATATTTATCACGATATAAATATTGAAACAATTTTCGCATCGCACTTAGCATTCGTGCGGTGCTGGTGGCTTTATAACCTTGCTCTAAACGGCTGCCTAAAAATTGTTGCAGATCTAATGGCTCGAGCGTTTCGAGAGATAAATTTTGTTTATCCAACCAATCACACAGTGCGGTCAAATCGAGACGATAAGACTGCACGGTGTTTTCAGACACTCCTTTTTCTATCCAATATTCATTCAAGAACAAATCGACTAGTGTGAGGTTATTCATGTTTACACTCTATGGGGTAAAAAGGCTTTTACACCACGTGGGGTGATAAATAAACCAATGAATGCAAAGGCGGCCATTAAGCTGAAAGCATAAACTGGTGAAATTGGATAAAGCACGCCAGAAAGTGCGGTGAAAATGGCAATGGCTGCACATCCTGCTAAGGCATTGTATAAACCTTGTAATTTCGCAATATGGTTTTGTGGTTGAGTCGTGATATAACGCACAGTCGCGTAATGCCCTGCCACATAAGTGAGGCTGTGAAAACATTGCAATAGAACGATTTCAACAAAGGTATCGGCATAACCAAAAGCAAGCCAACGTACGATAGCCGCGATGCCTGTGAGATAGAAAAGGGCCGTAATACTCCAATTTTTGAATAATCGGGTGGAGAAGAAAAAGACGACAATTTCTACTAATACGCTGATTCCCCAAAATAAGCCCGCATCGGAAACAGAATGACCGTGGTTTGTCCAGAAGATAGTGCTGTATGAGTAATAAGCCGCGTGCGATCCTTGAATCAGTGCAATAGCAATAAATAAACGAAGTGTCGTTTTATTTTTGAGTAAGCCTAAAAATCCAACAGAATTTTCGACCGCACTTTGTGGCTCATCTTGTGGCATTGGATTAGGATGAAGTAATTGCACAATACTATAGAAAATAAGGATGCCCGTCATCATCCATGTGATGTATTGTTCACCAATTATCCCCGCTAAATACCCAAACACCATCACGCCGACAACAAATGCAAAGGAGCCAATCAAGCGTACTTTGCCGTAATCTAAATGAATTTGTTGTTGCCACGTACTCGCTAGGCTATCACCAATCGGCATCCCCGCGGCATTTACCATGGAATACAAGGCAAGTCCAATAAATAATAACCAGAAATTATGCGACATGAGCCCAATTAACGCCATGGTGACAGCACTGGCAACAGCTAAGTAGCGTAAGCCATTCACTAAAAGGGAAACGCGTTTTATCAAGCCAGAAAATAAAATACTGCCGCTAAAACGGAAAATATAACCACAGGCCAGCAATAAACCGATGCTTTCTTCACTATAAGATTGCGTTTTCAACCACGCAGGGAAAAGAGGAAGAAATACACCGTAGGCACAATAGTAACCAAAAAAGCTCAGGGTGAGCCAGGTAAAAGGACGAACTTGCATTAGAATAATTTTTCCATTTCTTGTGAGCGTGCCACACAGGCCTGCATCGCTTGTTTAATGATGTCGTTAAATTGATGTTGATTAAATACATTTAACGCAGTTGTGGTGGTACCGCCTTTTGAGGTGACATTTTCTCGTAAAGTGGAGAGAGCCGTCTGTGGATTTTCAATCACCAACTTTGCTGAGCCTAACATGGCTTGTTGTACCAACTCACGAGATTGCTTTTCATCTAAGCCCATTTCTATTAAGCCTTGTTGCATAGCCTCTAAAAATTGGAAGAAGTAAGCAGGGCTACTGCCAGATGCGGCAGTGACTGCATGCATTTGATCTTCATCCGTCACCCAAGTGGTTTTCCCGACTGCAGAAAGTAAATCTTCCGCAAAAGTGCGGTCAATTTCAGGCGTGTTTTTGTCCGCAAATAAGCCTGCCATACCTTCACCCACTAATGCAGGCGTGTTTGGCATCACGCGAACAATGGATTTTGCTGTTGGGATGAGTTCGGCTAATCGGGCAGTCGAAATACCCGCAGCAATAGAAATGATTAATTTATCAGAAAAATCAACCGCACTTAATGGCTTGCAAACATCAGCGAGGACTTGCGGTTTAACCGCAAATAAGACTACTTGAGATTGTGTGATGGATTGCTCGTTATCCGTAGAAACCGCGACGCCATATTGAGCAAAAAAAGCACGTTTCTCTTCATTAGGATCATTAACGATAATTTTGTCGGCTGGATAACCTTGTTTTAATAGGCCTAACACAATGGCTTGTGCCATATTGCCACCACCGATGAAGGCAATTAATTTCTGTTGCATCATTTTTTCCCGTGAGTTTATGGGCTACAATGTCGCGTATTTTACCCTATTATGAAGGAAGTGTACGATGTGGTTTAAAAATTTAATGTCATATAGGCTGACTAAGCCCCTAGATTGGGAGCTGAATGAATTGCAACGCCAGTTGTCAGATTGTGAATTTCATCCTTGTGGCTCACAAGATCAAAGTAAATTCGGTTGGACGAATCCGTTGAAAGGCAGCGAGTTATTGCATTTTTCAGTCGGTAAACACATTTTGTTGGTCGCGAAAAAAGAAGAGAAAATGTTGCCAGCAAATGTGGTGAAACGTGAATTAGATGAACGCATTGAAAGCCTTGAGCAAAAAGAAAACCGCAAATTGAAAAAAACGGAAAAACAAACGTTAAAAGATGATGTGGTGATGAATTTATTGCCGCGTGCGTTCAGTAAAAATCAGCAAACTGCCGTGTGGATTGATACCGAAAATAATCTTGTTCATGTTGATGCAGCATCCAGTAAACGTGCAGAAGATGCCTTAGCATTATTGCGTAAATCACTTGGTTCGTTACCCGTTGTGCCGTTGGCTTTTGCGAATGAACCTTCGACCATTTTAACGGATTGGATTGTGCAGGAAAAAATCCCGCATTGGTTGGTGGCGTTAGAAGAGGCTGAATTGCGTGGAAGCCAAGAAGACAGCGTGATCCGTTGTAAGAAACAGCCTTTAGAAAATGAAGAGATTCTCGCGCTTCTACAAGATGGCAAAAAAGTGGTGAGCAAACTCGCATTGGAGTGGGAAGATACGCTGACTTTTGTGTTTAATGAAGATTGCACGCTGAAACGTTTAAAATTTGCCGATGCAGTGCGTGAGAAAAATGCGGATATTTTAAAAGAAGATTATGCGCAACGCTTTGATGCTGATTTTGTATTAATGACGGGCATTTTATCTAAACTGATCGAAAACTTACTCGATGAATTTGGTGGTGAGAAAGTCAGATTAGGCTAGTTTTATCATAAAATAAAAAGGCGAACATGATGTTCGCCTTTTTTTGTTTAAAAGTGCGGTCAAATTTCCGCACATTTTAATTAGTGTGTACTCGTACTGGTTGTCGTACGGTTTGCACGTTTACGATCGTTTTCCGTTAAGAGTTTTTTACGGATACGGATCGATTCAGGTGTTACTTCCACTAACTCGTCATCATCGATAAACTCGATAGCTTGTTCAAGTGTAAATTTCACCGGCGTAGTTAAGACGATAGCATCATCTTTACCTGATGCACGCATATTGGTGAGTTTTTTACCTTGTAAACAGTTAACGGTTAAGTCGTTTGTACGACTGTGAATACCGATAATTTGCCCCTCGTAAACTTCTACGTTGGCTTCGATCATTAATTTACCACGCTCTTGTAAACCAAATAGCGCATAAGCTAATGCTTTACCTGTTGCGTTAGAAATTAATACACCGTTTTTACGTTGGCCGATTTCACCTGGTTTGATGTCATCGTAGTGATCGAAACTAGAGTAAAGTAAACCTGTACCAGACGTCATAGTCATGAATTCACCACGGAAACCGATCAAGCCACGGCTCGGGATGATATATTCTAAACGTACACGACCTTTGCCATCTGGCATCATATCGCGCACTTCACCTTTACGGATACCTAATGCTTCCATGACAGAACCTTGGTGTTGTTCTTCTACGTCGATAGTCACTTGCTCGTAAGGCTCTTGTTTTCTGCCGTCGATTTGACGATAGATTACTTTAGGACGAGACACCGCAAGTTCATAACCTTCACGACGCATATTTTCAATTAATACAGAAAGGTGTAATTCACCACGGCCAGAAACACGGAATTCATCTGGGTTTGGTGTTTCTTCTACGCGTAATGCCACGTTGTGAACTAATTCTTTGTTTAAGCGTTCAAGAATTTGACGAGAAGTTACATATTTACCTTCTTGACCCGCAAACGGTGAAGTATTTACACAGAAGAACATGGTTACGGTTGGTTCATCAACGGTTAATGAAGGTAAGGCTTCAACGGCGTTGATATCACAAATAGTATCCGAGATATTTAATTCACCTAAACCAGTAATCGCGATGATATCGCCTGCGTAAGCAACATCTTCTTCATAACGTTGTAAACCAAGGTGGCCTAAGACTTGACCAACACGGCCTTGGCGAGTTTTACCTTCACCATCAATGATAGTCACAGGTTGATTTGGTTTGATTGAACCACGTTTGATACGACCGATACCAATAACACCCACATAGCTGTTATAGTCTAATTGGGAAATTTGCATTTGGAATGGCGCATCAAGTTCCACTTTTGGTGGTTCAACGTGTTGAACAATCGCTTCAAATAACGGCGTCATATCTTCCGCTAAATCTTCATGTTCAAGACCTGCTACACCATTTAATGCAGATGCATAGATAATCGGGAAGTCTAATTGCTCATCGGTTGCACCAAGATTAACGAATAAATCGAATACTTGATCCACCACCCAATCAGGACGTGCGCCTGGACGGTCAACTTTGTTGATAACTACGATTGGTTTTAAACCATGAGCAAAGGCTTTTTGTGTCACGAAACGCGTTTGTGGCATTGGGCCGTCAAAGGCATCTACCACTAAAAGTACAGAGTCCACCATAGAAAGTACACGTTCTACTTCACCACCGAAGTCGGCGTGTCCTGGGGTATCTACGATGTTAATGCGATAACCATTCCAGTTAATTGCGGTATTTTTTGCAAGAATGGTAATACCACGTTCTTTTTCAAGATCGTTTGAGTCCATTACGCGTTCATCAACATCACCACGAGTTGATTCAAATGTACCGGATTGTTGAAGGAGTTTGTCAACGAGGGTGGTTTTACCATGGTCAACGTGAGCGATAATTGCGATATTACGCAATTTATTAATATCAATGTCGTTTTTCATTTATTATGTTCTTAAAGTTTAAGTTTTGTAGGGTGGATTTTTATACCACCGAATAGTCCAAGTAGTTTAAATTGGTGAGTCAAACTCACCCTACGAGAATCTCGAAAGGGCAAAAATTATACACGATATTTCGTTACTCTGCTATGCCGGTGTTTAAAATAAATCCCATGAAAAAAGCAAGCGATTGCGTTATAATGCTCTTTTAATTTTATTAAAGATTATACACATAGCAAAATAGAGGACTCCTTATGCCAAATGCAAATGCAATTGCCAACGTATTTAAACTGATCGAAGAGAACGATATTAAGTTCGTGCTACTTCGTTTCACCGACATTAAAGGTAAAGAACACGGTGTTTCTATCCCGGTTAGCCTTGTCGATGAAGATATGTTTGAAGATGGCAAAATGTTCGATGGCTCTTCTGTTGAAGGTTGGAAAACCATTAACAAAGCCGATATGCTTTTAATGCCAATTGCTGAAACTGCAGTAGTCGATCCATTTGCGCAGATCCCAACACTTTCAATTCGTTGTAGCGTTTATGAGCCAACAACCATGCAAAGCTATGATCGTGATCCACGTTCAATCGCTATTCGAGCAGAAAACTATATGCGTTCAACAGGTGTTGCAGATCAGGCATTCTTTGGTCCAGAACCTGAGTTCTTCTTATTTGATGATGTGCGTTTTGATGTATCAATGAATCGTGCTTCTTTCACCATTGATGACATTGAAGCTGCTTGGAACACCAATAAAAAATATGAAGGCGGTAACAATGCTTATCGTCCATTGAAGAAAGGTGGTTATTGTGCGGTGACACCAATTGATACAGCTCATGATATTCGTTCTGAAATGTGTTTAATTTTAGAAGAAATGGGTTTAGTCATCGAAGCTCATCACCATGAAGTGGCAACAGCAGGCCAAAACGAAATTGCAACGAAATTCAACAGCTTAACCTTAAAAGCAGATGAAACACAAATCTATAAATATGTGGTGCAAAACGTTGCCTTAGAACACGGCAAAACCGCTTGCTTTATGCCAAAACCAATCACAGGTGATAATGGTTCAGGTATGCACTGTAATATGTCATTAAGCAAAGATGGCAAAAACATTTTCCAAGGTGATAAATATGCAGGCCTTTCTGAAACCGCACTTTATTATATCGGCGGTATCATTAAGCATGCAAAAGCATTAAATGCATTCACTAACCCAAGTACTAACTCATACAAACGTTTAGTGCCTGGTTTTGAAGCACCAGTATTATTGGCTTACTCTGCAAGTAACCGTTCTGCTTCAATTCGTATTCCGGCAGTAACTAGCCCGAAAGCGATCCGTATTGAAGCACGTTTCCCAGATCCATTGGCAAACCCATATCTTGCCTTTGCTGCATTATTAATGGCGGGCCTTGATGGCGTAGTGAACAAAATTCATCCAGGTGATGCAATGGATAAAAATCTTTACGATCTTCCACCTGAAGAATTAAAAGATATTCCTGCAGTTGCAAGCTCATTAGAAGAAGCCTTGAATTCATTAGAAAAAGACTATGAATTCTTAACGCAAGGTGGTGTGTTTGCGAAAGACTTTATCGAAGCATTTATTAACATTAAACGTAAAGAAGTAGAACGTTTAAATATGACACCACATCCAGTTGAGTTTGAGATGTATTATGTCTAGTGGTCATATAATTAATTGATTTTACTTATAAAAGAAAAGATGTCATTATTTTTTGATGATGCCTTTTTATTTTGTCAAATGAATTCATTCTATTATTAGAATAAATTCAGTTCAGTATAAAATTGAGTAGAGGCTAAATCCCTTGTTAGAGTAGGGGAACTTAGGTAGAATGGGACAGTCTATAATATATCGAAGCACTTAAAGGAATTGATAATGAGCAATATTTATTCTCAAAAAATAAATGAGTCGGATGAGATTGATTTAATTGAATTAATTAAAAACCTATGGAAGAAAAAACTATGGATTATTTTATCTGCTTTCGTTTGTACCGCCATTGCGGCAGGCTATGCTTTTACAGCTAAAGAGCAATGGACATCTAAATCAGTAGTAATTGCGCCTAAGGTGGCCAATTTAGGCGATTATTTATCATTTCGTAGTGAATATGCATCTATTCTAGATATCAAAGATTTTTCTCAAGATAAGGTTTCAGAAAAGGTATTTAATGACTTTAAAACGGCTTTATTTTCACGTAGCTTGAAAGAGGCATTCTTTTCTCAATCTGCCTGGTTTAACACTTATGCCGCTAAAAATGCTAATTCCGAAGAGGCTAAACAAAAGTTGCTATCCAATTTGGTTGATAAAAATCTGATTGTTACCATACCCGATCCTAAAAAAGATCCAAATGCAATTGGTGTGAATGTTAGTTTTGCTGCTGAGACACCAAAAGAAGCACAGGATGTATTATTAGACTACATCCAATTTGTAAACCAATGGGTGCTTTCTGAAAATAAAAAAGACTTTCTAGCGAATATTGATTTGGTGCTTAGTGGATTAGATATTCAGAAAAACAAGATTGAACGAGATACAGAAACAGTGCGTCAAATTCAGTTAGAAAACCTTACAAGGGCATTAGATATCGCAAAATCAGCAGGGATTAAAGATTATTCAAAATCTTTAGGTGGTAATGTAAGCGTACCAGAAGTATTGTTAGGTGATGCGAAGGTGCCATTTAGTGATTCAAAACTCAGTGATGGCTCATATTTATTTATGTTGGGGGAAAAGTACTTACAAGCTCAGGTTGATACCTTGAAAAATGCACCTTTAGTCTATCCTTTGAACTATTATAATATTGAAAAACAAGTTAACTTATTAAATGTATTAGAGAGAAAAGTAGAGAAAGAAGGAGCTGTTAGCGGATATTATTATTTAAGTGAGCCAGACTATCCGGTGATTAAAGATAAGCCTCAAAAAGGATTAATTATCGTAATTGGGTTTATTATTGGTTTGATAGTTTCTAGTTTTTTTATTTTATTAGGTTCATTGATTCAAAATACTAAAAAAAGTTAATCATGAAAAAGAAGGTCATTTTTATCGGTGCAGGTGGCTATGCAAAATCTGTGCTAGATTCTTTAGATTTATCAAGATATGAATTTTGTGGGTTCATTGATAACTTTAAACCGGAAGGAACGAGTCATTTAGGTTATCCCATTGTTGCTAAAACAATTGATGATTTCCAAGAAAGGGAACATTACAGTTTTTTTATAAGTATCGGAAATAACACTTATCGCCTAGATAAATATTTAAAGCTTATGAAATATCAATGTGACGTTATTAACATCATTGATAAAACAGCGGTCGTATCTAACAACTCTTCTCTAGGCAGAGGGATTTTTGTAGGGAAAATGGCCATAGTAAATAGCGGTGTTACTATTGGAGATAATGTTATTATCAATACTAAGTCATTAGTTGAGCATGGTTGTTGTATTGGTGATCACAGTAATATTTCTACAAATAGTACATTAAATGGTGATGTTATAATTGAAGATTATTGTTTTATTGGAAGCTCATCGGTGATCACCGGTCAACTGAGAATTGGGGAAAGTGCTGTAGTTGGTGCTGGTGCAGTTGTAATTCGTAACGTAAAACCTCGTACTATTGTTGCTGGTGTTCCAGCAAAATTTATTAAGGAAGTAGAATAAAAATGAGTCAAGTATTTATTGTCGCTGAAATTGGTTGTAATCATAATGGAAATCCTGAGTTAGCAAAGAAAATGATAGATGTTGCAAAGGAATGTGGTGTTGATGCAGTTAAATTTCAAACTTTTAAAGCAGATAAACTGATTTCAAAATATGCTCCGAAAGCGGAATACCAAAAAGTAACTACAGGTACTGCAGATAGCCAGCTTGAAATGACTCGTAAACTAGAGCTTTCTTATGATGAGTTTCGTAAATTAGAAGCTTATGCGCGTTCTTTAGAGTTAGAAGTGTTTTCTACGCCATTTGATATGGAGTCCATTGATTTTCTTGCTAGTGAAAAGCAAAAAGTATGGAAGATTCCATCTGGTGAACTAACTAATTTACCTTACTTAGAGAAAATTGCTAGTTTGCCGATTGAAGGAAAAAGCGTGGTAATTTCAACAGGAATGGCGACTATTGAAGAGATCAAAGATGCCTTATCTGTATTAGAAAAAAATGGTATGAAGAAAGAAGATATTACTATTCTTCACTGCAATACCGAATACCCAACCCCTTATGAAGATGTAAATTTAAATGCGTTTTATCAGTTAAAAACATTATTCTCTGATTATAATTTGGGTTTTTCAGATCATTCTGTAGGTTATTTTGCAGGGCTTGCAGCGGTGCCGTATGGTATTACTTTTATTGAAAAACATTTTACTTTAGACAAAAATTTTGAAGGTCCAGATCATAAAGCATCTGTGACACCAGAGGAATTGAAACTACTTTGCGAAGGAATTCGAGCAGTTGAAAAATCATTAGGTTCTTCTGAGAAAATTGTTACTGTTTCTGAAGCCAAAAACAAAATTGTGGCCCGTAAATCCATTATTGCAGCTCGCCCAATTAAAAAAGGCGAAACCTATACGACTGAGAATTTGACCACTAAACGTCCAGGAAATGGTATTAGTCCGATGTGTTGGTATGATATTTTAGGTAAAGATGCGGAAATGGATTTTGAAGAAGATCAATTAATTCAAGATAGTCGTTTCTCAAATCAAGAATAAGAGCGGTTAAAATTATGAAGAAAATTGCAATTATTACAGCGAGATCAGGTTCAAAAGGGTTACCTAATAAAAATGTTTTATTTGCAAATGGTAAACCACTAATGGCTTATAGTATTGAGGCCGCATTAGAAAGTAGAGAGTTTGAAAAGATTATCGTAAGTACAGATTCTCAAGAATATATTGATTTGCTTTCTCATTATCCGATTGAATTTATCAAACGTTCTGCTGAGCTATCCTCAGATAAAGCAAGTTCTTTTATCGTAATTGAAGATGTATTGAATCGATATAGTCATGTTGATTATGATTATTTTGTATTGCTGCAGCCGACTTCACCATTAAGAACGGCACAGCATATTCAAGAAGCCAACGCTAAATTTGAAGCAAATTTTGAGAAATTTGACTTCTTGGTTTCGGTGTCTGACGCTCATAAGCCAACTACATTAACGCGGCAAATTGATGAAGATGAGAGTTTAAAAAACTTTAAACTAGATTACTCTAATTATGCTCGTCAGCAATATCATCCAGAATATTCACCAAATGGAGCAATTTTTTCTGCAAAACCTCAGGCTTATTTAGAGCAAAAACACTTCTATGGTGAGAAGTGTATTGCGTATTTTATGGCTAAAGAGGTTTCAGTTGATATTGATGATCGTCTTGATTTCGAATATTTCTATTTTATTCTTCAGCAACGTAATAAAGATAAAATCCTATTAGAAACCATCAAAAAAACAATATCCGCTAAGAAAGATAATTTTAATCAAACAAAAGAAATCAGCTTAATTGGTCACTCAATTTTAGATTATTGGAATATTGAAGAGATTAGCAATCAAACCGTAAATAATTTAGCTATTGCGGGGATTACGACTAAACAATATATTGATTTGATTCTAACTCAAGGCTTGATTAAATCTTTAGGTAATAAAGCTATTTTGATGTTTGGTACTAATGATATCGTGTATGCTGATTGGACAAAAGAACAAATTTTATCAGACATTCAGCAAGTTATTGAAAAACTAAAAGCAATCAATAATAACATTCAGCTTTATTTCTTAGAAATTACCCCTGTGGCCTTAAGGATTGATCGTAATAATGCAGTGATTAGGGAACTTAATGTATTTCTAAAAGAAAATCTTAAATCTGCAAGATGGATTGCTCTAGATAGCATATTTAGTGATCACTATGGCAAATTAAACTTAGATTACACTAATGATGGCTTACATTTGAATGAACAAGGCTATCAGTTATTGGAAGAGATCATCAAATCAGAGCTATGACTAAAAAAAGAATTGCCTATGTAACAGGCTCACGTGCTGAATACGGCATTGTTAAGCACTTACTAAGACGATTACAAGAAGACAATGAGTTGGATTTTTCATTGATTGTAACCGCTATGCACCTTACTCCTCAATATGGAAATACCGTAGATGTGATTGAGCAAGATGGGTTTAATATTGCTGAGAGAATAGCAGTAAAACTTGATAGCCAAAATAACCAAACGATTTTAACTTCAATGGCTGAAACCCTCGATCTCTTTGGAAAACATTTCCAGAAAAATCATTATGATGCAGTAATGGTATTAGGTGATCGTTATGAGATACTTTCTGTAGCAACGGCTGCTGCAATGCATAACATTCCATTAATTCATTTGCATGGTGGCGAGCAAACATTAGGCAATTATGATGAGTTTATTCGCCACTGTATTACAAAAATGGCAAAACTGCATCTTACAGCGACAGAGGTATATCGTAAACGAGTGATTCAGCTTGGCGAATCACCTGAAAGTGTGCATAACATTGGCTCTCTTGGGGCTGAAAATGGACTAAGTTTAGAATTGCCATCCAAAGAGCGGTTGTTTTCTGAGTTAAATTTACAAAACAAACCGTATTTTATGGTGGCATTTCACCCTGAAACGATTACAGGGCAATCTGTAGAAGAACAAGTAGAACAACTACTTTTAGCATTAGATACTTTCAAGAAAGATTATCAATTTGTATTTATTGGTTCAAATTCTGACACACATTCTGATGTAATTTTTAAAAAAATTAAACACTATACTGAAGAAAACCAATTTTCATTTTTTACATCGGTAAAACCAGAAGAGTATTTAGCGTTAATTAAATATTCTAAAGGCTTAATTGGTAATAGTTCATCAGGTTTACTAGAAGCACCATCTTTAAAAGTAGGTACGATCAATATCGGACAACGCCAAGAAGGACGTGTGCGGGGGGAATCGGTAATTAATGTGGAAAGCGATCAGGCATCGATTGAACAAGGCATTCAACGTTTATTATCTAATGATTTCCAGCAACGACTGCCCGCAATGGTGAATCCGTATTACCAAGAAAATTCTGCGAAAAAAGCCTACGAGTTGATTAAAGAGTTTTTAGCGAACGAGAATAAAAATGAACCTAAAAGGTTTTATGATCTGTAAGGAATAAGAGATGAGTCTAATTAAAGATAGTTCTATTTATCTCATTGGAGAGCTATCCGCAAAATGCGTACCTTTTCTATTATTACCTTATTTATCGCGTAAATTAGGCGTAGAAGGGTTTGGTGAACTTTCTTACTATCAGACTTTTTTGGCTTTATTTATCATTTTTATTGGGTTAAGCCAAGATGGGGCAGTTGCTCGTTATTTTTATGTATATGGTAAACGCTCATTAAATTTAGTCGTAAACACAGGCTACGTCTATACACTTTGTACTGGTGGATTAGGTTTGCTTTTTTGCTGGCTAATGCAATCTGAAATAATGTTTTACTTAGTATTAAATGCAATATTTCAGGTATTTCTTTCAGTTCAACTCAGCATTAGACAATGCCAAAAGCAAGCTCTTCCATATACTTTTATTCAACTCACATCTACGATAACAAATGCTTTGTTTACAATATTGATGTTAGAGTTCTACAAAACAGAATTAGTTGAAAAGCGAATTTTATCGATTCTATTCAGTAATGTTTTAGTTGCATTCCTTGCTTATTTTATTTATATAAAAGGGGCTAAAGCAAAAAAATTTAACTTTACACAATATAAAACTGCTTTTTTCTATGTCATTGCTTTTGGTTTTCCGATGATATTTCATCACGGTAGCTTTTTTATTAAAGGGCAATTAGACCGAGTTTTTATTTTCCACCGATTTAGCGAAGCAGAATTAGGTTTATATGCAATGGGAGCTCAAATAGCTTCTATTTTGGCAGTTTTCATTTTAGCTGTAAATAAAGCACTTGTTCCATATCTTTTTGAAAGATTAAAACACGGTAGTATCAGGCTAAAAGATTTACACAAATGGGCACTACTTTCGCTATTGACTGTGTTAATCCCATCGCTTATTACTTTAATTATTCCAGAACAATGGTTGTTATTTTTATTAGGTGAACATTTTGTCGGAGTAAAATATTACATCACTGTATTCTTACTTGCTACTAGCCTAACTATCCCTTATCTTTTTTTAGTGAATTATTTGTTTTATCACGGTAAAACCAAAGAAGTCTCGTTTTGCTCGGTGTTATCAACGGTAATTTACTTAGGAGCATTAGGAGGACTAATTTTTACGGATGTGGTTTATATTCCTTATGCAAGCGTATTAGGAGCGTTCGGAATTTTACCTATATTATACATAATAACAAAAAGAGTAGAAAAAAATGAATATGCCTCTCATTAGTATAATAATGCCTGTTTATAATGCAGAATGTTACCTTAATCAAGCTATTTCATCTTGCTTAAATCAATCTTATCAAAATATTGAATTGATTTTAATTGATGATGGTTCAGTAGATAAAAGTATTGAAATAATAAATAACATCATTAATAAAGATAATAGGGTTAAACTTTTCTTTACCCCAACTAATCAAGGGCCTGCGACGGCAAGAAATATAGGGCTAGAAAAAGCACAGGGTGACTATATTACATTCTTAGATAGTGATGATTTTATTGCAAATGATAAGTTAGAAAAACAACTAAATTTTATGTTACAAAATAATCTTTTAATGACACATGGAAATTATACTTTCTGTGATTTAAAAGGAAACAAGATAAAATCTGTCACAACAAGTAAAAAAATTGATTATTTAACCTTATTACAAGGTAACCAATTTAAAATAATGACCGTACTTGTTAAAAGAGAATCTATTAAATTACTTAGGTTTCCTAATATTAAACACGAAGATTATGCCTTCTTTTTGGATTGTTTAAAAGAAGTTAAACAATCTATACTATATAGCCATCAGGCAAGTTCATTTGTAAGAATCGGTAAAGTCAGTGTTTCATCAAATAAATTTAAAAGTGCAATCTGGACATTTAATATCTATTTTAAAAGAGAGAAACTAGGTGTAGTAAAATCAATTTATTATTTTATTCACTATGCCTATAATGGATTTATTAAATACAAGAAGTAAAAAATATGATTTCATTACTTATTATTAGCTTTGGGCGTTATCAAGAAGTATTAGAGACGTTTGCATGTGTCAATAAATATCATGGCAACAAAATTGAATTACTTTTCCTTGATAATAATCCAGCAAGAGAGTTGGAAACAGCTCTATCTTCTATTTTAGAAAATAATAGTAGCATTTTATTTAGCTATTTTCATACCGGTGAGAATCTAGGTGTTGCTGAAGGACGCAATTTCTTAATTGAAAAAGCGCAAGGCGATATTTTAATTACACTTGATGATGATGTTGAAATTGAAGATATTACTCTTTTAATTCAGAAAGTAACTAATTATATGGCAAATAATGCTAAAATAGGAGCATTAGCCTTTAATATTAAAAACTATTTTACTCGTAAAACATTATCACACGAGATCCCACATGGTAATAAAAAGTTAGATTTTTCACAGAATTTACTGACTTATTATTTTATTGGCGCTGGGCATGCAATAAGGAAAGAAGTCTATCAAAAAGCGGGACTTTACCCTAAAGATCTTGGTCTATATGGTGGCGAAGAAAGAGATTTGTCATTTAGGATTTTAGAAGCAGGCTATCAGATACTTTATGCAAGTGATATTGTGATTTACCATAAGGTTTCACCAGATGGAAGAATGAGTAAAGAAAAAGAAAACTTCTTTCGCTATCGTAATCAATTGATCGTTTTAAATCGTTATATGCCTAGAATCTATCGCTATAGTGCAAATTTGATTTGGTCTCTATTTTATTTATTAAAAATGAAAGGAAATTTTAAAAATATTATAGAGGTTTATTATGAATTAAGACATTTAAAAAAACATACTGTTTCTAATGATACTATAAGTTATATTAGAAATAAAAAAGGTCGATTATTATATTAAAGAATAGATTCTATGTATATATATATTACTTTTTTTTCATTACTGACTTTAGGTTGTATTATAGACTTTAGTAATTTTTCACGAAATATTAAAAATCTATTCTTTACTACTAATATTTTAATTTTCTTTATTATTGTTTCAACTAGGGATGGCATTGGAACTGATTATCATCAATATCAAGAGTTATTTTCATTTGCAAAGCCTATTTATGAAGTAAATGTAGAATATTTTACAAATAACTATCATAATATTGAATATGGATATTTGTTATTTGAATCGTTAATAAAGACATTTACTAATAATTTCCATATATTTATATTTATATATAATATTGTTTTATTTTCTTTTCTATATTCCGCTGTAAAAAGATACCCATTTAAGAATCTACAGCTGTTATTGTTTTTTTCACTTTTCCATATTTATTATATAAGTGGACATCGTCAAGCTATGGCCATGGTAATATTATTCTATAATCTAAGATATTTAATTAATAGAAATTTTATTAAATTCTTATTTTTTATGGGGTTAGCTTATATTTTTCATCGTTCAAGTTTAACTTATATAATAGTTTATATAATTTTATATTTTGATATAAAAAGGAGAGCTCTTTTAACTTTAATTTTCTTGATGGGTTTTGTGGCTTATTATGATTTATTTGGTATGTGTATTGAATATTTATATCTTAACTATAAAGATGTGAATTATGTCTTTTCTAGGTTATATCAATATTACTTTGTGCAATATAGTGCTGAACCTGTTAATATATTAAATTATGTAAAAGTTATTCTTATTGGCTTTTTAGTTTTTATTTTCTATAAGAATGTAGAAAATAAAAAAATTAATAAGCTTAGCATTGTTCTATTTTTATATACATTAATTTTCTTTTCTTTATACAGGGCTGGAGGTATTGCATTCAGATTATCAGATATGTTTTTGGTAGTTATCATTCCTTATTTATCTCTATTGCTAGAAAATTTAAAGAAAAGAAGTAGAAATATTTTACTTTTATTATGTATATCCTATTCCGCAATTGTCTTTTTTAGAATTTTGTATGTACATATTGTGTTTAATGTAGATACATTTTTACCTTACGAATCAATATTTAGATATTATATGTAAAAAAATTAAGGAATATCAAATTGAAAAGTGTAGTCATAATTAGTAGTTTAAGAATGATTTTTATTTATCTCCTATTAAACCAATACCGTAAGGAAGACTATTTTATCCTAGATGATGGTATAGGAAGTTTAAATATTAAAGAAATAAAAAAAATCAAAAAGGGAAACGGTAATATTAATCTTTTTATAAATTCATTAAAGAATTATTTTTTCTTTAAAAGATTTCTATGGAAAAATAAGCTAAATATTTATGAACTTAACGCTTTTGGTGCAGATCATATTTCGGCCTCTTCTTTTTTTCTTAAAAGATGTCCTTTTTATTTAATTGAAGATGGTACAGAAAATTATCAATTGAAAAATTATAAAAGAAGTTTAAAAAACAGATTGTTTTCACTACCTAAGTTTGGAATGCATAAAAATGTTAAGAAAATTTATTTAACAAGAAATGATAATATTCCTAATTGTATTAAAGAAAAGGTTGAAGTAATTAACATTCATCAACTTTGGAAAAATAAAACAAAAGAAGAACAAGATGAAATTTTATTTTTACTCAGTGTAGATAAAAATAAATTAGAAAATTTAAAATATAAAAGTATCGTTTTATTTACACAGCCACTTTCAGAAGATAATGTTTTAACTGAAGAAGAGAAAATTTCTCTTTATAAAACTATCATCGGAAATTATGATCAAGAGAAACTTGTAATTAAAACACACCCAAGAGAAACTACAAACTATCGAGATTATTTCCCTAATATTGAGGTTTTTAATGAAAATTACCCATCTGAGATTTTAGATGTATTAGGTATAAGATTTGAAAAAGCGGTTACAATTTTCTCAACAGCTGTATATGTATACTCAAAAGAAAATATTATTTTTTATGGTACAAAAATACATCCTAAATTATTATCAAGATTTGGAAGGATAGAATATGAATAAGTTATTTTTGTCTAAATTTATTTTAGCTTTATTAGATTTTATTACATTTAATGCTTCTTTTTCATTATCTTTACTAATAATATCCTATTATCATCATGGATATGATCGATATTTACCTATTTACCAAATGGATGATAGATATTACATTCATACGCTTTTAGGTTTTCTTTGTGTTGGATGGTTTGCTATTAGGCTAAGACATTATACTTATAGAAAACCTTTTTGGTTTGAGTTAAAAGAGATTTTTAGAACACTTCTTATCTTTGCGGTCTTTGAACTTGCAATTATTGCATTTTCTAAATTATATTTCTCTCGATATTTATGGTTTCTTACTTGGGGAATTACTTTTCTAATTTTCCCTTTTGCAAGAGTATTCGTAAAGCATTTATTAATAAAGCTTAGTTGGTTTATTAGGAATACCGTCATAATTGGTGCTGGAGATAATGCTTTTGATGTATATAATGCCTTGAAAGATGAACCTTATTTAGGTTTAAAGGTAATATGTTTTATTTCTGTATCAAATACTACTAACGTCAATGTGGGATCACTGGATATTCCTATTTTAGATAATACTGATTCTTGGAAATCAAGAATGAAGAAGTCAGATCAATTTATTATTGCTCTTGAGGATAATGAAGAAGTAGATAGAAATAATTGGTTACGTTATTTCTCCACAAATGGATATCGTTCTGTTTCTGTTATTCCTACATTGAGAGGTTTACCTTTATATAGTACGGACATGTCTTTTATGTTTAGTCATGAAATGATGTTATTACGAATGAATAATAATCTGGCTAAACTATCTTCTCGTATTTTGAAACGAACTATGGATATTGTTGGATCCTTAGCTATTATTATTATATTTTCTCCAGTGTTGCTTTATCTGTATTTTGCAGTAAAAAAAGATGGTGGTAATGCGATTTATGGACATCCTAGAATTGGTCGTAATGGAAAAACATTTAACTGTTTGAAATTTAGATCAATGGTTGTGAACTCTAAAGAAGTGCTAGATGAATTGCTAAGAACTGATCCTGAAGCAAGAGCTGAATGGGAAAAAGATTTTAAATTAAAGAATGATCCTCGCATTACTAAAATCGGTGCTTTTATTCGCAAAACAAGTTTAGATGAATTACCTCAATTATTTAATGTTTTAAAAGGTGAAATGAGTTTAGTTGGGCCTCGCCCAATTGTAATTGATGAGCTAGAGCGTTATGAAGAAAACGTAGATTATTACTTAATGGCGAAACCCGGTATGACAGGGCTTTGGCAAGTCAGCGGACGTAATAATGTCGATTATAATACTCGCGTTTATTTTGATTCTTGGTATGTAAAAAATTGGTCACTTTGGAATGATATTGCGATTTTATTTAAAACAGTGAATGTGGTTTTAAATCGTGATGGGGCTTATTAATGTTTTATTTAATTATTTCTTAAGTGAAATTTTTTCTATTTGCATTACCTTAAATTTATTAACCCTACAAGATGAATATTTTAGTCACTGGCGGTTCCGGCTTCATCGGTTCCGCTCTTATTCGATATATCATTAATCAGACTCAAGATTCTGTTATCAATATTGATAAACTGACCTATGCGGCAAATCAATCAGCTTTGAAAGAGGTAGAAAATAATCCTCGTTATTTTTTTGAGAAAATTGATATTTGTGATCTTAAAGCACTAGAGGCTGCTTTTGAAAAATATCAGCCTGATGCAGTGATGCATTTGGCGGCAGAAAGTCATGTCGATCGTTCTATTTTGGGAGCGGCTGATTTTATTCAAACCAATATTGTTGGTACTTATACGTTGTTAGAGGTTGCTAAGAATTATTGGTATACCTTAGACGAAGCTAAAAAAACGACCTTTCGATTCCACCATATTTCTACAGATGAAGTGTATGGGGATTTATCCCTTTCTGCGCCAGCCTTTACTGAACATTCCCCTTATCATCCGAGTAGTCCTTATTCCGCCTCAAAAGCAGCGAGCGACCAGTTGGTGCACGCTTGGCATCGCACTTATGGTTTGCCGGTGATTATCACAAACAGTTCCAATAACTATGGGGCTTATCAGTATGCTGAAAAGCTTATCCCTTTAATGATTTCAAATGCTGTGATGGGGAAACCTTTGCCAATTTATGGTGATGGGCAGCAGATTCGTGATTGGTTATTTGTGGAAGATCATGTCCAAGCCTTATATTTAGCTTTAACAAAAGGTCGAGTCGGGGAAAACTATAATATCGGTGGAAATTGTGAAAAAACAAACCTTGAAGTGGTTAAAACAATTTGCCAATTACTCGAAGAACTTGCACCAAATAAGCCTAATTACATTAAGTATTACGAAGATTTAATGACTTTTGTAAAAGACCGACCTGGTCACGATGTGCGATATTCATTGGATTGTTCTAAAATTCATGCAGAATTAGGTTGGCAACCGCAAATAACCTTTGAACAAGGACTTCGTCAGACGGTAAAATGGTACCTAGAGAATAATAGATAAATAAAGGAGAAGAACTACATGCAAATTACATTATCAACTACTCCCGCTTCGGAGAGTTGGGGCAAAAATGCCATTTTAAGTTTTAATCAAGATCAAGCCGTTATTCATCTTAAAGATGATGAAAAATCGAATCTTGTTTTAGTTCAAAAAGCCGCACGTAAGTTACGTGGACAAGGTATTAAAGATGTTGAACTTGTGGGGGATGCATGGGAATTAGAAAATTGCTGGGCATTTTATCAAGGTTTTTACTCGGCGAAGCAAGATTATTCGATTGAATTTCCTCATTTAGATGATGAGCCGCAAGATGAGTTATTAGCGCGTATTGAATGTGGTGATTTTGTACGTGGAATTATTAATGAACCAGCCGAAACACTGACGCCAGTTAAATTAGCGGAGCGTGCAGCTGAGTTTATTTCTAAACAAGCCGAAAATTATGCCGATAAAAGTGCGGTCAGTTTTCAAATCATTTCTGGTGAAGCATTAAAAGAGCAAGGCTACCACGGGATCTTTACTGTGGGTCGTGGTTCTATTAATTCGCCGGCTATGTTGCAATTAGATTTTAACCCGACTAATGATCCAAATGCGCCAGTATTAGCATGTTTAGTCGGTAAAGGTATTACTTTTGACAGTGGTGGTTATAGCATCAAACCAAGTGATGGCATGAGTACTATGCGTACCGATATGGGCGGCGCAGCGTTATTAACGGGCGCATTAGGATTTGCCATTGCGCACGGTTTAAATCAACGAGTAAAACTCTATCTATGCTGTGCAGAAAACTTGGTGAGCGGTAATGCGTTTAAATTGGGTGATATCATCACGTATAAAAATGGTGTAACCGCTGAGATTTTAAATACTGATGCGGAAGGCCGTTTAGTATTGGCGGATGGCTTAATTAAAGCCGATAGTCAAAACCCGCAATTTATTGTTGATTGTGCAACCTTAACCGGTGCGGCGAAAATAGCAGTCGGTAATGATTACCACAGCGTGCTTTCTATGGATGATTCGTTGGTAAATAGCTTATTCCAAGCTGCCAAAGAAGAACATGAACCATTCTGGCGTTTGCCTTTTGAAGAATTCCATCGTAGCCAAATCACGTCTTCTTTTGCTGATATTGCAAATACAGGTACAGCGCCGGTTGTCGCGGGGGCAAGTACTGCAACGGCATTTTTATCGTATTTTGTGAAAAACTATCAACAAGGTTGGTTGCATATTGATTGCTCTGCCACTTATCGTAAATCTGGCAGTGATTTATGGGCGGTTGGCGCAACTGGAATCGGTGTGAAAACATTAGCAAATTTATTAGTAACGAAAGCAAGTTAAGTAGGATTTTATGACAGAGCGTACTTTTTCAATTATCAAACCCGATGCAGTAAAGCGTCATTTAATTGGTGCTATTTTAGGGCGTTTTGAATCACAGGGATTCCGTGTCGTTGCGCTTAAAATGGTGCAATTAACCAAAGAACAAGCGGAAGGTTTCTATGCGGAACACCAAGGTAAACCATTTTTTGAGCCATTGGTGGAGTATATGATGTCTGGACCGATGGTGGTTTCTGTGTTGGAAAAAGAAAATGCCGTAAAAGATTACCGCACTTTGATTGGTGCAACGAATCCGGCTGAGGCGGCAGAAGGCACTATCCGTAAAGACTTTGCGTTAAGTCAGCGTGAAAACTCTGTCCATGGTTCTGATAGCGTTGAAAGCGCAAAACGAGAAATTGCTTATTTCTTCGTAGATTCAGAAATCCAGCCATAATTTATTTCTATAAAAAAGCACTTAGTGAATCGCTAAGTGCTTTTATTTTTATTGCTTTTCAATTTTTGAGATAGTCTTTTTCATTGGATCAATTTCAGCCCGAATATGAAAGGTTTTTGCCAAATTCTCCGCATTTAACACGGCTTGCGTTTCACCTACAGCTAACAATTTTCCTTTATCTAATAGAACAATTTCATCACAAAATTGATAAGCCAATGAAAGGTGATGAATGGCAACAACACACGTATGTTGTGGTGTGAGTGATTGAAGCTGTTCCATCATATCAATTTGATAATAAGGGTCGAGTGGCGCAATGGGCTCATCTACCAATAAAACAGGGGATTCTTTAATGCAGCAACGAGCGAGTTGTACACGTGCTTTTTCTCCTCCAGAAAGTTGTTGGAAAGGTTTGTCGAGCAAATGAGTTACCGCAAATTTTTCTGAAAACGCGTGAATTTTTGACCGCTCTTTTTCTTTTGGTAAGGTCGCAGCTAAACCTAATGCAATCACATCATAAACGGATAAATCCCAATGAATTTGCGTATTTTGTGCAAGATAAGCAATGTATTGGCTTTTTTTAGTTGCATTCATTTTGCTTAATGGCTGATCATCAAACCAAATTTCTCCTTGTTTGAGTGGCAAGATGCCTGCAATGGTTTTTAATAATGTAGATTTTCCCGCACCATTGGCGCCCATAATGCCAATCAATTTACCTGATGGAAGCGTACAGTTGATGTCATTTAAGCAATAGGATTGGGTGAGTTTTTCAATTCTAATCATAGATTTTTCTCTGTTGCGTTAATAACATCCAAATCAAGCAAGGGGCACCGATAAGTGCGGTCAATGTCCCGATGTAAATATGTGAGAACATCGGGATATATAAAATCGCTAAATCGGCCAGTAACAGCAATAATGCCCCGATTAACGCACTCGTAAGGTAAAGCTGTGATGGCCGAGCTTTCAGTAAGATACGGGCAAAGTGTGGCGCGATTAAGCCGATAAAACCGATGGTGCCAGTTTGTGGAATGGTTGCCCCCACTAATAAAGCCACACCAAAGGTAGTGATGAAAAAGCTATGTTTGGGATCTACGCCCATTGTGCTCGCTGTTTCTTCACCAAAGGTGAGTAAATCTAAGTATCGGCGAGTGTGGTATAAACAGAAAATTCCCGCCAGAACAATGGGGAGTGAAATGAGTAAGGTATCTAATTTTGCCCACATCAATGAGCCTTGTAGCCAACGATAAAGTTCAGCCAATGCCCATGGGCTTTCAGCGTTGGAGAGCAGTAATGCGATTGCTGACCCAAGCAACATATTGACTGCCAAGCCACTTAGAATCATCATCGTGGTACCGTAGTTTTTGGCGATCAAATACACAATTAAAAAACTTAAAAGCGCACCAATTACTCCTCCGGCTAAGAGCAGTGAAAATGGCACAGCAAAATAATAAAGGATAAATACACTAGCCGCTGTTGCCCCAGCACTACTACCAAGTAAGCCCGGACTCGCTAATGGGTTTTGGAAAATGCCTTGCATCGCATTGCCGGCAATTGCTAGGCTGGCACCCGTCAATAAAGCTAAACCAATGCGTGGAAAACGAATATCCCACAGCACCATCGAACGCATATCGGTGAGCACACCATCTGCATTTTTGAGATGCGCGAAATCACCGAGTTGATGATAAACTGCAAATCCGCTAATTAATAGCAACGCGAAGAAAAGTGCGGTATTTAATTTGAGTGTTTTGGTCAATGATCAATTTCCTATGTAATCCAAATATCATTTGTTAATTTGATTTTGTCAAATCTCCCCTAACCCCTCTTTGCTAAAGAGGGGGATTATAGTGTAGGGATTTATAATTCTGATGTTTTATTCTAATCATTTATACATAAAAGCTGTAAATATATTATCTTGGGCTAATTTAATCATGCAATTCCTCTTTTTAGTAGAGAGGGTGGGATTATAGTGTCAAGATTTATAATTTTGATGTTTTATTCTAATCATTTATACATAAAGACATATAAATATGTCATCTAGGGTTAATTTAATAATGAAATTCCCCTCTTTAGCAAAGAGGGGTTAGGGGAGATTTGTCAGCTACATTATTTTAACTGTTGATAAATCTTCTCCGCCCCTTGCCACACGCCGTGATCGAAGCAATAGGTATATTTCATCGGAATGCTTACAAGCGGTTGGTTTTTGAAAAAATCTTGCAACATAGGGTGGTGCAGTAATTCGGCTTGTGCATTGTAACCTTGTTTATCAGTCAGTGAAATGAGCACATTCGGTTGGCTTAAAATCACTTTTTCTAACGAGAAATTTTGTGCGGTAAGTGGTGTTTTTAACGGTGTTAATCCGAGTAGATTTAACAGCACAGGATATTGCGGATAATAACTCTCTACCACACCGGTTTCCGACAAAATCAGCGTATCGGTAAGCGGTCGATTTAAGTGAAAGTTTTGCGATTTGAGTTTTGTTACTAAATCTGCCGCCTTTTGCTCATTCCCCAGTTGTTTGCCTAATTCTAGAATCAGCGTAAATAATTCATCAGGCGTTTGTGGGCTGTCGTTAATCGGGATAATCTTCACACCGAGTTTTTTCAGTTCTGCGACTAATTGTGGATAAAAAGTTTCATTAATCAGAATCGTTTTATCCAAATAGGGCAATAATTCCGTTAATTGCGGTTCCAACACAGGCTTATCGGTATTGATTTTGTCTAACATCATCAACGGTTTTTTCGAATAAGGCGATTGAGCAGCAATTTGCGAAGGCTCAGCCAGTTCGATAAGCAGTCGGTCACTGCAAAGCGTAAGCGAGACAAATTGTTCCGAAGCCTGAGCGGTAAACGGAAGGAAAAGTGCGGTTAAAATTAAGCGAGTTTTTTGCATATAGATAATGATACGCTACACCATCAAGAATGTAAAAAGGCGTGCTAAGCACGCCCTTGTTAGTGAGTAATAATTAGAACGATCCTTTCAACCCAACGTAAACATTACGTCCTTCTTGGCCATAGCCAAGTACGTTTTCATATTTTTTATTGAATACGTTGTTAAGATTTGCATAAATCGTCAAGCTATCCGCTACTTTATAGTTCACGCCTAAGTTTGCCAAGGTGTAAGATGGCAATTTCACTTTATGTGTGCTGTAGGTTGGTGAATAGTAGGTATCCATGCGTTTGCCTGTGTAAGCTACATTTACATCTGCACCCAATTTTTCAGTGATTTGGTATGCTAAGCCCGCGTTCGCTAAATGTTTTGGACGACGTGCCAATTCAGCGCCTTTGCTGTCTCGGGTTTGAGTATAGGTGTAGTTTGCATAAGCGGTTAATGCATCGGTAATTTTACCGTTGTAAGCCACTTCAACACCTTTCACTTTGCTCTTACCTTCAAGGTTTACGGCACGGCTTGCATAAGTGGTAAAGTTGATTACTTCGCTGCTAATCGCATTTTTCACGTTGCGAGCGAAATAAGTCACATCAAAGCTATGACGACCATCATTGGTTTCAAATAATAAACCAACATCGCCACCTAAACTTTTCTCAGGTTGTAAATTCGGGTTGCCGATATAGCGCGCGTTGTAGCCGTAATATTCCGTGATCGTCGGGTTTTGAATCGCTGAACCGAAACTTGCGTGGGCTTTCACATTATTGTGTAAACGGTAAGCGCCCGCGATACGACCAGTCCATGAGTTTTCATATTCAGAGCTGTCAGTGTAACGACCACTAATATTTAAACTATGATCTGCATCGTGTAATAAACGATATTCAGCTGCTAAGCTTTTCTCAACAAGCTGTTTGTTGCCAGCATTGTTGAAATAAGACGAATGGAAATCTGTTTTTTGATAGTCAGTTAAGAAGCTTAAACCTTGCGTGAGAGTGCCTTCACGATCGAAATTGACATCTAATTGATAGTTTGCATTGAGTTTTTTTGCATCGTAAGCCGATGTGTAGCCAACCGTATCGCTGTCAGTTTTAAGATGGCTTACACCCACTTTGTGTTTAAGTAATTCATCATCATTACCTAAGAAGCTACTTAATTTGAATAAGGTATCACGTGTGCGGGTGTAATGACCTTTTTCATCCGTTGCACTGTTGTCAAAGTTAGCGGTTTGGCTGCTGTGAGAGGTTAAGAAATCAAAACCTTTTTGGTTATCATTATAGCCAAAACGAAGAGAAGCGTTATCACGATGGAATTTATCGCGTTCGCTTGAACCACCAGTACTTACTGCTGTGCCATCTTGTGCGGTGTAGTTAAAGCGGTTTTTGCTGAGTGCTGAAATGCCTTTAGTGTGGTGGCTGTCACCGTGTAAAGCATAATAGAAACCGTTGTTTGAGCCTGAAAGGGTTAATGAACCATCTACCGTACGATTAGAGCCTGTGCCGAAATCGTAATCAACGTTGAAGGTTTTGCCTTTTTCTAAGCCTTTCTTCGTGGTGATATAAATCACACCACCCATCGCATCACTTCCCCAAAGAGCGGATTGCTCGCCGCGTAATACTTCGATGCGGTCAATGTTGCTTAATGCTAAGCCACCGAAATCAAAGCCATAACCAGAAACAGGGTTCACTTTCACGCCATCAATAATCACTGCAGTGTGGTTTGCATCCGCACCACGTAAGAATACATTAGTTAATGTGCCACGACCGCCTGAAGTACTCACGGCTAAACTCGGTACCGTTTTCAATACGTCGCTGACATAAGTTGCACCACGTTGTGCGAAATCTTTTTCAGTTAAAACAGTAACAGATGAGGCGGTTTGATGCAGGCTAGTTGGGGTAGCTGATGCAGAATAGACGTTAATCACATCTAATTTTGCCACGTCTTCAGCCGCCGCTAATGTTGGAATTGCTAATAAAATCGCTGAAGTAATCACATTTTTTTTCATTTTAAAATCCCTAGGATAAAAGTCTGTATAAAAGCGCCAGCAGTTTACACATTTGAGGCTTGGCAAGCAAACCTATCATGATGAAAATAACTCATCATGAAAATGAATGAAATTTAAGAGAAATAAAAAATTTAAGGATTTTTCTGACCGCACTTTTTCGCCTTTATCCGCCTTATAGTTTCAAGTATAATGCCTGTATTTTTCATCACATTGTTATTAAAAAAATTATGAGTACAAAATTCAACGTAAAAACATTCCAAGGCATGATTTTAGCCTTGCAAGAATATTGGGCAAATCAAGGTTGTACCGTTGTTCAACCCTTTGATATGGAAGTGGGCGCGGGGACTTCTCACCCGATGACCGCATTACGCGCATTAGGCCCTGAGCCGATGGCATTTGCTTATGTGCAACCTTCACGTCGTCCGACCGATGGTCGTTATGGCGAAAACCCAAACCGTTTACAACATTACTACCAATTCCAAGTGGTGATTAAACCGTCTCCAGATAACATTCAAGAACTCTATTTAGGTTCACTTGAAATGCTTGGTTTCGATCCAATACAAAACGACATCCGTTTTGTTGAAGATAACTGGGAAAACCCAACCTTAGGGGCTTGGGGGTTAGGCTGGGAAGTCTGGTTAAACGGTATGGAAGTGACCCAATTTACCTATTTCCAACAAGTGGGCGGCTTAGAATGTAAACCCGTAACAGGTGAAGTGACCTACGGTTTAGAGCGTTTAGCGATGTACATTCAAGGCGTAGATTCTGTGTATGACTTAGTTTGGTCAGATGGTCCACTAGGTAAAACCACTTACGGTGATGTATTCCACCAAAATGAAGTAGAGCAATCAACTTACAACTTTGAATACGCCGATACTGATTTCTTATTCTACTGCTTCGATCAATACGAAAAAGAAGCGAAAAGCTTATTAGAATTAGAGCGTCCGTTACCATTACCGGCTTACGAGCGAATTTTAAAAGCAGCGCACAGCTTCAACTTGTTAGATGCACGTAAGGCGATTTCGGTCACAGAGCGTCAACGCTATATTTTACGCATTCGTGCATTAACCAAAGGTGTGGCTGAAGCGTATTATGCGAGCCGTGAAGCCTTAGGTTTCCCTGGTTGTAAAAAATAAGGCGAAAAATGACCGCGCTTTAAGCATTAACCCAATGAAGCATCAACCCAATGATATAAGGAGAAAATGATGAAAGATTTTCAATACCCAGACGATATTTATACTGAAGCAGAAACCGATCCTAATACGCTCGCGAATTTAGGCCCATTAGCTAGATTAGCGGGTGTTTGGGAAGGTAAGCGTGGTGTGGATATCAATCCGAAAGCAGAAGGGCCAGAAAAAGATCCTTATATCGAGCGTTATGAAGCTCATCCAACCGATGCGCAAACCAATGGTCCACAACTCTATTATGGATTACGTTATCACACTCATATTGTCGAGCCAGGTGAAGTTGAAACCTTCCACGACCAAGTGGGTTATTGGTTATGGGAACCTGAAACAGGCAATATTTTATTGACAGGTAGTATTCCACGCGGCCAAACGTTTATTGCTGTCGGTAATGCACCGGCTGATGCGAAAGAGTTTACTGTAAAAGCGGTACGCGGTTCACTAACAAACGGTATTATTTCAAATCCGTTCTTGGAGCGTTCATTTACCACGGAAAGTTTTGAAATGACGGTGAAATTCCATGATGATGGCACTTGGTCATACGATCAAACCACGACCCTGATTATTCCAAATTATGATGCCCCATTTGAACATCGAGATCGTAACCGCTTAACCAAAATTGGCGAACCGAAATTGAACCCAACTGCGGCAGCAGAGCAAGGAGGTGAATAATGAAACCCATTCTTTATTATGCGGCAGATTGCCCAGATACAGCGCCATTTGTCGCAGAGTTAAAACGTTTGGGTGTGGATTATGATGCAGTAGAAGTATTATCTTCCATTCCAAACTTGAAACAATGGTTGCGTTTGCGTGATCGTCACGCCGCATTTGATGATGCAAAAGCACAAGGCTATGCGGGCTTTCCGGCATTATTGTTAGATGATGACCGTGTTATTTTGGATGAATCCAAATTAAAAGAGATTTTTTAAAGTGATGAAAAAAAACATTAGCCTTTGCAACTTCGGCGATGATTTTGACCGCTTGTAATGAAAACCAAGAATAGCTGGAAAATTCGTAAGTAGTTTTATTTCATAATAGAAGTGATGAGTAATCCTAAGGAGCTTACTATGACAATTGAATTTAAAAATGGCGTTCCTACCTTCTTTGAGCAAGCGCCGACGATTTGTTTGCGTGATCCTTTAGCTGCATTTTTAGGTGCAGCAGAAGGTGGTTTAATGACCTATTCTTATCAAGATGCAGTGAAATTGGCGGGGCATTCTTGCCCGACTGTTGCAGGAAGCTTTATTGCGGTTATTCGAGGTTTAAAAGCGCTTTATGGTAATGATATGCCAGAGCGTGGCAATATTGAAGTATTGATGACAAAAGGTAGAGAAGAAGGCACAACAGGTGTGGTTGCCTCTATCGCAACGTTGCTTACGGGTGCAACAACGGAAGTGGGTTTTGCTGGCATGGGTGTGGCTAAACGTTTTGCTCGCCGAAATTTATTGAGCTTCAATAATGAAAGTGATGCGACCTTCATTTTAAAACGTAAAGATAATCAAAGTGCGGTTAAATTAACCCTTAATTTAGATGAAGTAGCTCCATGGTCAGATGAAATCCGCGAGTTGCTGCCAAGAGCATTTAACAATCAATTAAAAGTAGATGAAATCACACATTTCCAAAGCCTTTGGCAAGATCGGGTAAAACGCATTTTAGTGGATTGCGTGAATGAAGAAAGATTGGTGCTAGTAGAAAAATTAGATTAGGTCTCGAATATGAAAAAAACAGTTCTAAAATTCACCGCACTTTTACTTGGCTTGTCGCTTGCAAGCGGTGTGTTTGCAACAGAAAATTACCAAAACACACAGAATGCAGATTATGAGCTTGAGAAAGTCTTAATTTTCAGCCGACATGGATTACGCTCTCCAGTGGAAAAAGATCCACAAGAGATGGCAAAATATTCACCGTATGCGTGGGCAAAATGGGATGTGCCATCTGGTTATCTCACTGCAAAAGGGACTGTGCTAGAAACCTATTTCGGACAGTATTTAGGTCAGTGGCTTTCGGATAAAGGGTTATTAACAACAGAACGTTGTGCATCGGGTGAAGGTATTTTCGCTTATGCGAATGGTGTGCAACGGACTATTGCAACAGGTCAGGCGATTGTTTCTGGCGCATTTGCGGGCTGCAATGTTCAACTGCAGCATCACGGTAAAATTGGTTCAGAAAAAGATCCTGTTTTTAATACACAAGCGCATAATCCAAGTCAAGCCTTGATTGAATCTGCAAAAAATAACGTTGATTTAACCGCTTTACAGCAAAAATTAGCACCAAATTATGCGCTATTAAGTGAAATCATCGATTACAAAAACTCACCAAACTGCTTACAAAAAGGCGAGTGTGATTTAGGTGGAAAAGTCGGTGAATACAGTATTAAAGACGGCAAGTCGGTCAAAATTACGGGTTCTATCAGCACTGGGAAGAAAATTGTCAGTGCATTATTACTCGCGCATTATGTGGGCAAACCTGATTCAGAAATCGCAAACGGCCGCGTGGATAGCCAAGAAAAATGGCGTGCAATTAACGAAATTAAAAACGAATATTACCGCACTTTATTTAAAAACAACGAAGCGTTGGCACAAAATGCATCATACCCGTTATTGGCATTTATTCAGCAACAGCTAAATAGTGAAAACAAAATTAACTTATTGGTTGGACACGATTCTAATATCGTCGCTCTGCTTGCAGCACTAGGTGTTGAGCCTTACGAATTGAATGATTCATTAGAAAATATCCCAATCGGTGGCAAGTTACTATTTGAAGTGTGGAAGCACAAACCAAGTGGTAAGCTAAAATTTAAGTTGGATTATGTGTATCAAACCACTGAACAACTGATTAACATCACGCCATTAAGTTTAGCAACACCACCAAACCAAACAGCATTAATCCTCAAAGGCTGTGAAAAAGATGAAAAGGGCTTTTGTGATTATGAGCGTTTTCAACAGGTGTTGAGTGGGAGTATTGAAAACGGTAAGAAGTAGCGTTCATGCAACCCTATGAAAAATACTTAAAAGAAAATTCGCAAAAACTTCGCAATAATCAAACCGATGCAGAAAATAAACTATGGCAACGCATCAATCGAGATCAATTATTAGGATTTCGATTTAATCGACAAAAGCCACTTTTAAGCTATATCGTTGATTTTTATTGTGCGAAAGCAAAGCTGATTATCGAATTAGACGGTAGTCAGCACTATGAGCCAGATCATCAGGAAAAAGATGCATTGCGAGATGCAGAATTAAATTCACTTGGTTTTATGGTGATGCGATTTAGCAATGATGAAGTAATGCGTGAAATTGAAGCGGTAGTAGAGCAGATTTATTTGTTTTTAGAGAATGTAAGGGCTGATTGAGTATGAGGCTGGATTAACTTGTGCCAAATCTCCCCTAACCCCTCTTTGCCAAAGAGGGGGGATTCTTGAATAAATTGATAGTAGCGGGCTATTTATACTTTAGAATATGAGGGATTATTGAGTACTAGGTTGGATTAACCTCTGCCACAAACGCTTGCGTTTGAACGTTGCTTTAGCAACGGCAGGAAGTGCGAGCGAAGCGAGTAAATCTCCCCTAACCCCTCTTTGCCAAAGAGGGGGGATTCTTGAATAAATTGATAGTAGCGGGCTATTTATACTTTAGAATATGAGGGATTATTGAGTACTAGGTTGGATTAACCTCTGCCACAAACGCTTGCGTTTGAACGTTGCTTTAGCAACGGCAGGAAGTGCGAGCGAAGCGAGTAAATCTCCCCTACCCCTCTTTGCTAAAGAAGGGGAATTCTTGAGTAAATTGATAGTAACTGACTCATTTACATTTTAATTTCAATAGAGATTAAATTATCTGCTTTCAAAAAACGTTAAAGTAGAACATAAATATTTAACTCTCCAAAGATCCAATCCCCTCTTTAGCAAAGAGGGGGAGGGGAGATTTGGCAGAAGAGAAAACGGAGAAAATAAGTTATTTATGGCTGGTTGGGTATATATTCTTTCAAATCCTGCAATGCCAGGATTATTTAAAGTAGGTTATACAGATAGAGATCCTTTTTCAAGAGCTAAAGAAATAAGCCAAGCAACAGGAGTCCCGTTTGATTTTATAGTGGAATACCAGATTTATGTTTCTCATCCTTACGAACTTGAACAAAAAACACATAAACTTTTACATAATCATAGAGTAAATAATAACAGAGAATTTTTTAATTGTAGTTATGAAGATGTAGTTGAAACTATTAGAGTAGCTATAAATGATTTGTATAAACATATTGATAATTTTGTATTTGGTTCGGAATCCTCTTACAAAATAGAAAAAGATATTTTAGAGAAAAAATTAATAGAAAAACAAAATGCAATAAAAAAAGCATTGGAAGAAAAAAGGTTTAAAATAGAACAAGCTGTTAGGTATGAGAAGGAAAAATTAGATAAATTTATTCTAGGTTTAGAACGTGAAGAAAAACAGAAAATTGCTGAAATAGAGAAAAAATTTGTGAAGCCTCCATTTGTAAAAGAACTTATAGCTACTATTGTTATAACAGCCTTAGCATTTGGAATTTTCTTTACTCCTTTCTTACCTTTTAGTCTTCCAATACCTGGATTACTTAAAATACCTATAGCGATAATTTATTATTATATTTTATATAAAATTTATGAAAAATTAAGAACTTTTTTACCAGAATTTGCAGATGAACAAAAGCAAAACGAATTAAAAAAGATCAATACTTTCTATAAAACTCAAAAACAATCTTCGTATGTGAATTATGAAAAAACTATAAATCAAATTAAAGAGAATAACCAATGACAACCCAAAACTTCCTAGTAGAAATCGGCACGGAAGAGCTGCCACCCAAAGCTCTCAAAACATTAGCGACCTCTTTTGCGGATAACGTTGAGGTGGAATTAAACCAAGCGGGCTTATCATTCGATAAAATCGAATGGTTTGCGGCTCCACGTCGTTTGGCGGTGAAAGTGTTGAACTTAGCCACACAGCAACCGAGCAAAGAAATCGAAAAACGAGGGCCGGCAGTATCTGCTGCCTTTGATGCCGAAGGTAAACCAACTAAAGCGGCAGAAGGCTGGGCGCGAGGTTGTGGAATTACCGTTGAGCAAGCAGAGCGCATTGCCACTGATAAAGGTGAATGGTTAGTTCACCGTGCAAAAATTGAAGGTCAACCGACTAAAAACTTGCTTAGTGACATTGTGGCTAATGCCTTAGCGAAATTGCCAATTCCAAAACCAATGCGTTGGGCTGATAAAACCGTGCAATTTATCCGTCCGGTTCACACCGTGACTATGTTGTTAGGTGATGAGTTAATTGAAGGCGAAATTTTAGGTGTGGCAAGTGCTCGCACCATTCGCGGTCACCGTTTCTTAGGCGAGAAAGAATTTGAAATTCAACATGCAGACCAATATCCGCAATTATTGCGTGAAAAAGGTTCTGTAGTAGCAGATTTCAACGAACGTAAAGCGGAAATTTTGGCAAAATCGCAAGCAAAAGCAACCGCACTTGGCGGCGTGGCTGACATTGAAGAAAGCTTGCTTGAAGAAGTGACTTCATTGGTGGAATATCCAAACGTACTAGCAGCAAAATTTGAAGAACGTTTCTTAGCTGTGCCTGCAGAAGCCTTGGTTTACACCATGAAAGGCGACCAAAAATATTTCCCAATTTATGACAAAGACGGCAAATTATTACCGCACTTTATTTTTGTCTCTAACATCAACCCAGAAGATCCAACAGCAATTATCGAAGGGAACGAAAAAGTGGTTCGCCCACGTTTAACCGATGCGGAATTCTTCTTCAAAACCGACTTAAAACAAAAACTGGTTGATCGTTTACCTCGTTTAGAAACCGTATTATTCCAACAACAACTCGGTACATTGAAAGACAAAACTGACCGTATAGAGCAACTTGCAGGCGAAATTGCAAAACAAATCGGGGCAGATGAAGCGAAAGCAAAACGTGCAGGTTTGCTGTCAAAATGTGACTTGATGACCAACATGGTATTTGAATTTACCGATACGCAAGGCGTAATGGGGATGCACTATGCTCGTCATGATGGTGAAGATGAAGAAGTCGCAGTAGCATTAAATGAGCAATATATGCCACGCTTTGCTGGTGATGAGTTACCAAAATCGTTGGTGGCAAGTGCGGTTGCTTTAGCGGATAAATTTGACACCTTAACGGGTATCTTCGGCATCGGACAAGCACCCAAAGGCAGTGCAGACCCATTTGCTCTACGCCGTGCAGCACTCGGTGCATTACGTATTATTGTTGAGAAAAATTTACCGCTGGATTTGGAAGATTTAGTGAAAAAATCAGCCGCACTTTTCGATGATAAACTTACGAATAAAAACGTGGTTGCCGATGTCGTGGACTTTATGCTTGGTCGTTTCCGTGCATGGTATCAAGATGAAGGCATTACGGTGGATGTGATTCAAGCGGTATTGGCTCGTCGTCCAACTCGCCCAGCTGACTTTGATGCGCGTGTACGTGCGGTTTCCCACTTCCGTAATTTAGATTCAGCGGAAGCGTTAGCGGCAGCAAATAAACGTGTAAGCAATATCTTAGCGAAAGCGGATGCGGCAATTGGCGAGATCAATTTGACCGCTTGCGTAGAACCAGCAGAAAAAGCCCTTGCTGAAGCGGTACTTGCATTACGCACTGAAGTACAACCGCTTATCGCACAAGGCGATTACACAGCAGTATTAGATAAATTAGCGAACTTACGCGCACCGGTAGATAATTTCTTTGATAACGTGATGGTGAATGCTGAAGATCCAGCGCTACGTCAAAATCGCTTAGCAATTTTAAATACGTTACAAGGGTTATTCTTACAAGTAGCTGATATTTCAGTGCTTCAATAATGATAAAAAGGGGTGATTGATTTTTCATCAATCATCCCTTCTTTTATAGACTTCAAGTGATTATTTCTCTATAATCACCGCACTTTCCCCCCTTAGCTCAGTCGGTTAGAGCAGGCGACTCATAATCGCTTGGTCGCTGGTTCAAGTCCGGCAGGGGGGACCATTTTACAGAGATCGCATTAGGCGGTCTTTTTTATTGCCTTTCTCTAATGCGTTTCAGGCGTTATAACCTTTCAACAATTCAGTCCAATTTTCTTCATTGAATTGAATATTCATTCTGCCGACTTCTTTGACAAAAGAGCGGTGTAATCTTTCCAAGTTGCCTTGTTTCCAAGAATCGCCTGATTTTTGACCGCACTTATCGAAATCAATGAGCCAACATTTTTGTTCATTTCCAAGTTGTTGAACGAGAATATTATGAGCGTTGAGATCCGTATGGCAAATTTGTAAATCATGTAATTGGCGAATTAATTTGCCGATGGCTTGCCAGATATCATTAGGCAGCTGCTGGGTTTGCAAAAGTGCGGTCAGATCTTGGGCATTTTCGATCTTTTCAATCAAGATATCCGCTTGGTAGCAAATTCCTAATTTGCCTTTTTTAACACGTGCAGCAATCGGTTTGGGTACGGCTACACCTGCTTGATGGAGTTGATTTAAAAGCTGAAGCTCTGCCACGCTACGTGTTTCAGTCAATGATTGAAAACGATAGCGATCTTTGTTGAATTTTCCCCATAAACCACCGCGATAATAGTGACGAAGGGCTGTATTTACACCAAACAGATCTTTTGTATCCAGGAAGTAGGTTGTGCCACGTCCTTTGGCTGAACCAGTAATACGTTGTTGCTTTTCCCAAAAAGCCGATTCAAAAAATGAAGCGGGCTCCGTTGGTTTTTCCGTGAGATTAAAAAGAAAGAATTGATTATCTTGTTGGAATTCAAGCATTTTAGTTGAACCGAATAATAGAAAATGCTCTCATTCTACTTTAAAATAGGTGGAAACTAAATGCGCGAGGAACTCAAATGTCCCATTCTCCACTTTTTACCTCTCCCCCTAAATCACTTTGTATTTTGCGTTTGTCTGCGGTGGGTGATGTTTGCCATGCGCTTGCGGTGGTACAACATATTCAACGTTATTGGCCGCAAACAAAATTAACGTGGATTGTGGGTAAAACAGAAATGGGTCTGCTTTCTGGTATTGAAGGCGTGGAATTGGTTCCTTACGATAAAAAGAGCGGTTGGAAAGGTGTGTGGAATTTATGGATGTTTTTGAAAAATAATCAATTTGATGCACTTTTGAATATGCAGACGGCATTTCGTGCTTCTATTATCTCTCTTGGTATTCAAGCAAAATATAAAATTGGGTTTGGCAAAAAACGTTCTCGGGAAGGGCAGTGGTTGTTTGTGAATCGTCGAGTTCAGGATCCTGAAACGTCTCATGTACTAGATGGTTTCATGGCTTTTACAGATTATCTTGGTGTACCACCAGCAGAGATGCTTTCTTGGCAATTGGCAATTTCTGATTCAGATCGAGAATATGCCAAACAGTTTATTGATCCTACACGTAAAAATCTGATTATTTCCCCTTGTTCTAGTAAAGCCGAGAAAGATTGGTTGGTAGAGCGTTATGCGGAAGTGGCAAATATTGCTCATCAACATAATGTGAATGTGATTTTTTGTAGCTCGCCGGCAAAACGCGAATTAGAAATGGTGAAAAAAATTATCGCACTTTGTGATTTTGAACCGGTTGATGCATCTGGAAAAACCAGTTTGAAACAACTTGCTGCATTAATTCATCAAGCAAATTTAGTCATCTCGCCTGATTCTGGGCCAGCTCATATCGCGACCACGCAAGGAACACCTGTCATTGGATTGTATGCCTATCATAATCCATTGCGAACCGCGCCTTATCATAATCTGGATCATGTAGTGTCGGTATATGAAGAAAATGTGCAAAAAGAACAAGGAAAACCTTCAAGTGAATTGCCTTGGGCGACCAAATTAAAAAGCAAAAATTTAATGGCTGAAATTCAGGTAGAGCAAGTGGTAGCTCAGATGAGAGCCTTGAATTTATTTTAAAGTGCGGTCAATTTTGGAGATAAAAAAGCCCTCAAATGAGGGCTAAAAGAATCATAAAGTTCCTTGCGAATTATTCGCCTTTTTGTGCGTTGTAAGCTTCTAATGCACGAAGAGAATAGGTATAAGCTGCACCTGCATTTAATGCGATAGACATTGCTAATGCTGCTGCTACTTCTTCTTCAGTTGCACCTGCTTTCACCGCTTCATCAGCATGTACGCCAATGCAGCTTTCACAACGAGTTGTTACGGCAACTGCTAATGCAATTAATTCGCGGGTTTTGGCATCTAATACGTTACCTTCTGCTGCAGCCGCACCTAATGCGCCGTAAGCCTGTAACATTTTAGGGTATTTTTTACCTAATGCACCGAATGATTTTTTAACGTGTGCTACATCATTTTTCCAATCTGCAAACATAGTTTTTCTCCTTAAATTTAGTACAAATTTCGAGAGGAATTATAAGCAGATTAGCGTATGATACTTGTCAAATTGTCTTAACTTTTAGACGGAAAATCTCACAATGGATTATTTAGATAAATTAATACAGCTGGCGCAAGTGCGTGGGGAAATTAATATTCGCTGCTTGTTTCAAGGGGATTGGCAAGTTGAACATCAACCAGATGCGGCGGAATATCAAGGGTTATTTCATTTAATCGAGCAAGGTGAGTGTTGGGTAACCTTTGCGGGAAAACAATTTCATTTAAAAAAAGGCGATCTCTTTTTTCTCCCTCAAAATCGACCACACTTTTTGGGCAGTTCTCAACAAAAAAGAGAGAATACCCTACAGAGAGAGCAATCAAATGCACTTTTTAATGTTCATCAAATAGGAGCAGGTACGCCTGATCTGAAGATGTTTTGTGGGACGTTTTATTATCAAAAACCGTCATTATTAATTGAGTCGTTACCAGACTATTTGCATCTTTCGCTACAAAATACGCCTGTACAGCCTTTGGTTTCACTTTTTTTACAAGAAGCCGAGAAACCAGAGCAAGGCACAAAATCTGTGATTGATGCATTATCAAACGTATTGTTTATTTATATTTTGCGTCATGCTCAGCAAATAGGTTTGCTCAATCAAGGCTTATTAGCTGCGTTGCAGGATAAAAGGCTGAATCAAGTCCTTGAAAAAATCCTGTTTTCACCTCAATTAGATTGGAATATTGAGCAATTAGCAGCGTTGGCATCCATGTCTCGTGCAACGTTTATGCGGATATTTCAACAGCAACTCGGGATGCCACCAGGAAAATTTCTCACTCAAGTGCGATTAGAAATGGCAGCCGTTTTATTGAAAAATACGCAAAAGACTATTTTGGCGATTGCCCTTGAAGTGGGGTATCAATCAGAAGCACATTTTAGTAAAGCATTTAAGGCAATTTATGGGCTTTCACCGAGTCAGTTTCGTAAAGCGTAGCCCATTGTTCAAAACTTACGCTATAATGACCGCACTTTAGGCGGCTTTGTCGCCTTTAATTTTTTTAGGTATTGTTATGTTTAATAAAATATTTTCATGGTTTGAAAACCGTTTAAATCCTTATCCGGAAAACAATCCTACGACGCCTGAAAAAGGTTTGTTCCGTTTTATTTGGTCAAGCATTGATGGCATGAAGGGTTGGATCTTTTTACTCGCGGTATTGACGGTCGGTACCGGTGTGATGGAAGCCTTACTTTTCCAATTTATGGGATTATTGGTGGATTGGCTGGGGGCTTATTCACCAACCACACTTTGGCAAGAAAAAGGGCATCTGCTTGCCGGTATGGCAGCTTTGCTTATTTTCAGTATTGTATGGTCATTTGTGGGCGTGAATGTACGCTTACAAACGTTACAAGGGGTGTTTCCAATGCGTTTGCGTTGGAATTTCCATCGTTTGATGCTAGGCCAAAGCTTAAGCTTCTACCAAGATGAATTTGCAGGTCGCGTATCGGCGAAAGTGATGCAAACCGCTCTTGCGGTGCGAGATACAGTCATGACCATTGCGGATATGCTGGTGTATGTTGCCGTATATTTTATCACCTCCGGCTTAGTGCTTGCGGCTTTAGATACTTGGTTTTTAGTGCCGTTTTTCTTATGGATTGTGGCATTTGTGACTATTTTACGTTTGCTTATTCCACGCTTAGCGAAAACTGCGCAACGACAAGCTGATGCTCGATCTCTAATGACAGGGCGTATTACAGATGCTTACTCAAATATTGCAACGGTAAAACTATTTTCACATGATGCGAGAGAAGCGAATTATGCCAAACGTTCCATGGAAGAATTCATGGTCACCGTGCATGCACAAATGCGGTTGGCGAGCTCATTAGATACCTTAACTTACGCAACCAATATTTTCTTAACGTTAAGCACCGCGATTTTAGGTGTGGTGTTATGGCAAAACGGCCAAGTTGGCGTGGGAGCAGTGGCTACAGCAACCGCGATGGCGTTACGTGTAAATGGTCTTTCTCGTTGGATTATGTGGGAATCAGCTCGTTTATTTGAAAATATCGGGACAGTGAATGATGGTATGGCAACACTAACCAAACCGCATACCATTGTTGATAAGCCAAATTGTGTTGCATTAGAAGTAAAACAAGGTGAGATCAAATTTAACAATGTTTCGTTTGCCTATGATCCGAATAAACCGTTACTTAACCATTTTAATCTCACCATCAAACCAGGTGAAAAAGTGGGCTTAATTGGTCGTTCTGGTGCAGGTAAATCAACCATTGTGAATTTACTTCTACGTTTCTACGAAGCACAAGAAGGTTCAATTACCATTGATGGTCAAAATGTTTTAGATGTAAGCCAAGAAAGCCTTCGTAGTCAGATTGGTCTTGTAACACAAGATACCTCGCTTTTACACCGTTCTGTTCGCGATAACATCATTTATGGTCGCCCAACTGCGACGGACGAAGAAATGATCAATGCGGCTAAACGTGCGGAAGCAGCCGATTTCATTCCTTATCTCAGCGATGCGCAAGGTAGAAAAGGCTATGATGCTCATGTTGGTGAACGTGGGGTGAAACTGTCAGGTGGACAACGCCAACGTATTGCCATTGCACGAGTGATGTTAAAAGATGCACCAATTTTACTGTTGGATGAAGCGACCAGTGCGTTAGACTCCGAAGTAGAAGTAGCGATCCAAGAAAGTCTCGATAAGATGATGGAAAATAAAACGGTTATTGCCATCGCTCACCGTTTATCCACTATTGCGGCAATGGATCGTTTAATTGTGTTAGATAAAGGGCAAATTGTCGAGCAAGGGACTCACTCAGAATTGCTTGAACAAAATGGCCTTTATGCTCGCCTTTGGAAACATCAAAGTGGTGGCTTCTTGAGTGAGCATGCCGAGTAAAACACAGGAAAAAATGACCGCACTTTGCAAAGGTGTAAATCTTGAGAGAGTTTAGATAGAGATTGAACTTTTCTCATAATTAGTGCGAATTTCCTTTGACTATTTTATTGACAACAGGTAATATTCGCACCCTATGCAAAAGGTAAAACTACCCCTAACCGTTGATCCGGTTAAAGACGCTCAACAAAGAATTGATTATGATGGTTATTATACCGCTAGTCAGTTAGTGCGTTTAGCTGAATCTACGGGGAAAGTGCTCAGCGATGCACAGGTAACATTATCGTTTTATATTGATCCACAAAAATTAGTGGTGATGAAAGGGCAAGTACAAGTTGATGTCGAATTAGACTGTCAACGTTGTGGCGAACCATTCAAACAAACATTGGAATGTCATTTTATGTATAGTCCAGTGGCTAATTGGGATCAGGCTGATGACTTGCCGGAAATTTATGAGCCAATCGAATTTAATGAGTTTGGTGAAATAGATTTACTTGGTGCAGTGGAAGACGAACTTATTTTAGCTCTACCGCTTGTTCCAATGCATTCATCTGAACACTGTGAAGTGTCCGCGCACGAACAGGTTTTTGGCGAATTGCCTGAAGAATTGGCAAAAAAACCGAACCCGTTCGCTGTATTAGCTAATTTAAAGCAAAAGTAAATTAAATTTAGGAGTATAGCCAATGGCTGTTCAACAAAACAAAAAATCTCGTTCACGTCGTGATATGCGTCGTTCACACGATGCATTAACTACTGCTGCAGTATCAGTGGATAAAGCAAGCGGTGAAACTCACTTACGCCACCACGTAACTGCTGACGGTTACTACCGTGGTCGCAAAGTGATCAATAAGTAATTTTACTTATAAGGTATTCACTTGAACCGTCTAACCTTAGCGTTAGATGTGATGGGCGGGGACATTGGTCCCCGTATTACTATCCCCGCATCTCTTTCAGCGTTGGAAGCAGATCCAATGCTCTCTTTAGTGCTGTTTGGCGATAGCCAACAAATTTCCTCTTTACTGGAAAATGCACCTTCTTCTCTTTTAGAACGTATTCAAATTCATCATTGCACTAAGACTATTGATAATAATCAAGGTATTTCTCATGCATTGCGTCATAGCAAAGGCACGTCGATGCGTTTAGCTATAGAAATGGTTCAGAAAGGTGAGGCGCAAGGTTGTGTCAGTGCAGGAAATACGGGGGCATTGATGGGATTGTCAAAGGTACTCTTACAGCCTTTAGATGGAATTCAACGCCCAGCGTTGGTATCCTTATTACCGTCAATGACGGGTGATAAAACCGTGATGTTAGATTTAGGCGCAAACGTAGAATGTTCTGCTAAAAATCTTTATGAATTTGCCGTCATGGGCTCGATCTTTGCCGAAAACCGATTGAACTTAGTTTATCCACGTATTGCCTTACTCAACATTGGCGTGGAAGAAATTAAAGGACATCAATCCATTCGTGAAGCCGCGAATTTATTAGAAAAATCAACCGCACTTAATTATACCGGCTTTATTGAAGGTAACTTTTTATTAAATGGCGTGGCTGATGTGATCGTGAGTGATGGGTTTTCGGGAAATATTGCATTAAAAACCCTTGAAGGGGCAGCTAAGAATCTGTTATCTCTTCTGAAAGGAAAAGAAAAACAGCCTATTTTTAAATCATTTGCCAAATTTATTCTGCGTTTTTTCTTTAAGGACGCTTATCATCGCTTGAAACGCATTAACCCAGATGAATATAATGGGGCATCTTTACTCGGATTAACGGCTGTTGTGGTGAAAAGCCATGGCAGCGCAAATGTGGATGCATTTGCTCGTGCAATTGCGGATGCAGCTTTACAAGCTCGTTTGCAAATTCCACAAAAAATCTTGGCAGGTTTACAACGTTATTAATTAATAAGTTTTGATATTATGAATAGTAGAATTTTATCCACCGGTAGCTATTTGCCGAGCCATATTCGTACCAATGCGGATTTGGAAAAAATGGTTGATACTTCAGATGAATGGATCGTGACACGTTCAGGTATTCGTGAACGTCGTATTGCTGCAGCAGATGAAACCGTTGCAACAATGGGATATGAAGCAGCCAAAAAAGCACTTGAAATGGCCAATCTTGATCCTCAAGAAATTGAGTTGATCATCGTTGCAACAACCAGTGGTTCTCACGCTTATCCAAGTTCAGCTTGCCAAGTTCAAGGTTTATTAGGCATCGAAGACGCGATTTCTTTTGACTTAGCGGCGGCTTGTACCGGTTTCGTTTATGCTTTAGGCGTAGCGGATAAATTTATTCGTTCAGGTAGCGTAAAAAAAGCCCTTGTGATTGGTGCAGATCTTAACTCGCGTAAATTAGATGAAACCGATCGTAGCACTGTTGTGTTATTTGGCGATGGTGCCGGTGCGGTGATTTTAGAAGCATCAGAGCAAGAAGGCATTATTTCAACGCATTTACATGCGTCGCCAGATAACAATGCGGCATTACTACTTCCACAAGCTGAACGTCGCGTGGAGAAATCTGGCTATATTGAAATGCAAGGTAATGAAACCTTTAAATTAGCGGTGCGTGAACTTTCTAATGTGGTGGAAGAAACCCTTTCTGCTAATAATCTCCAAAAAACAGATATCGACTGGCTTGTGCCACATCAAGCGAATTTACGTATTATCACGGCGACAGCGAAAAAATTAGAGATGGATATGTCGCAAGTGGTGGTAACGCTTGATCGTACAGCCAATACCAGTGCGGCGACTGTGCCAACGGCTTTAGATGAAGCGGTACGTGATGGCCGAATTCAACGCGGTCAATTGCTTTTACTCGAAGCTTTTGGCGGTGGTTGGACTTGGGGTTCAGCATTGGTGCGATTCTAATTAATTTGTTAGAATCCCGACAGAATTTTAAAAGTGCGGTTAAATTTGACCGCACTTTCAACATTTAAACGATGAAGAAATAGGAAGAAAACATGAAAAAATTCGCAATGGTTTTTCCAGGACAAGGTTCTCAAGCGGTTGGCATGTTAGCTGATCTTGCTAACGAATATCCGGTAGTCACTAAGACTTTTAAACAAGCATCTGAAGCGCTTGGCTATGATTTATGGAACTTGGTTCAACAAGGTCCAGCAGAAGAATTAAATAAAACTTGGCAAACTCAGCCGGCATTATTAGCGGCATCCGTTGCGATTTTCCGTGTATGGCAAGAAAAATACCCACAATTACAACCAAGCGTGATGGCTGGTCACAGTTTAGGTGAATATTCAGCATTAGTTTGTGCTGGTGTCATTGATTTTAAAGATGCGATCAAATTAGTCGAATTACGCGGTAAATTAATGCAGCAAGCGGTACCTGAAGGTACTGGTGCAATGTATGCGATTATTGGTTTAGACAATGAAGCGATTATCAATGCATGTAAACAAGCCGAGCAAGGTGAAGTAGTATCTGCAGTAAACTTTAACTCACCAGGCCAAGTAGTCATTGCGGGAGCGAAAGAAGCGGTAGAACGTGCGGCTGCATTATGTAAAGAAGCTGGCGCAAAACGTGCTTTACCATTAGCGGTAAGCGTGCCTTCACATTGCGCATTAATGAAACCAGCAGCAGAACAATTAGCCGTAACACTTGAAGGCATTATGCTTAATGCGCCAGGAACACCAGTATTAAACAACGTGGATGTCAAAGCAGAAACAGAAAGTGCAGAAATTCGTACCGCACTTATTCGTCAATTATATAGCCCTGTTCGTTGGACTGAAACCGTTGAGAAAATGGCACAAGATGGCGTAGAAGTTTTAGTTGAAATCGGCCCAGGTAAAGTATTGAACGGTTTAACAAAACGTATCGTGGCAGAATTACAAGCAACATCAGTAAACGATGTGGCATCATTAGATGCTGTTGAAGCATTATTAGCATAAAAGGGGATTAAAAATGCAAAATAAAATCGCATTAGTAACAGGTGCAACACGTGGTATTGGCCGCGCAATTGCAGAAGAATTAGCATCAAAAGGTGCATTTGTAATTGGTACCGCAACCTCTGAAAAAGGTGCAGATGCAATTTCTGCTTACCTTGGCGATAAAGGTAAAGGTTTAGTATTAAATGTGGCAGACAAAGAAAGTATTGATGCCGTATTAGAGCAAATTAAAGAACAATTTGGTGATATTGATATTCTTGTGAATAACGCAGGTATCACACGTGATAACTTATTAATGCGTATGAAAGATGAAGAATGGTTTGATATTATGCAAACCAACTTAACTTCTGTATTCCATCTTTCTAAAGCAATGTTACGTTCCATGATGAAAAAACGTTTCGGTCGTATCATTACTATTGGCTCAGTTGTGGGCTCAATGGGTAACCCGGGACAATCTAACTATTGTGCAGCAAAAGCGGGTTTGATTGGTTTCTCTAAAGGCTTAGCGAAAGAAGTGGCATCACGTGGCATTACCGTAAACGTTGTGGCTCCTGGCTTCATCGCAACGGATATGACAGAAGTGCTTACTGAAGAACAAAAAGCAGGTATTCTTGGTAATGTCCCAGCTGGTCGTTTAGGTGAGCCAAAAGATATCGCAAAAGCGGTAGCGTTTTTAGCTTCTGACGATGCGGCTTATATTACCGGTACCACATTACATGTGAATGGTGGCTTATATATGAGCTAACCCTTTCATGGGGATATATGAGGGATTTTGTCTATAACATATAGCAAAGCAGTTTAGTTAATGATAAAATCCCAATCGCAATGTAACTTTTTCTCTGTATGTGTTTTTACATTGCCTGTTTTGTGTGGTGCGACCACCTAAGAAATAGTTGCAACTTTATCAAAAATGCATACACTAACCGCTCTTAAATGAGTTAAAACAACAATAGGAAAAACAAATGAGTATTGAAGAACGCGTGAAAAAAATCATCGTTGAACAATTAGGTGTTAAAGAAGAAGACGTAAAACCAGAAGCTTCTTTCGTTGAAGATTTAGGTGCGGACTCTTTAGATACAGTTGAATTAGTAATGGCTTTAGAAGAAGAATTCGATATCGAAATTCCTGATGAAGAAGCTGAAAAAATCACAACTGTTCAATCTGCGATTGACTACGTTCAAAACAATCAGTAATTTTTAAGTTGGGCGATCTTTTAGGTCGCCTAATTTTTTTCTTTAAATTTCTTTTCTACATTCTTTATCTTCAAATAAAAAAATATATCTAAATCTCTTAAATTTCTGACCGCACTTTCCTTTTTTAATCTTTCTCAGATTTGCTTTTATTATTAAGTCCCTTTATTTTTTGATTTAAAACAAGATTTACCTTAAAAGTACTTATTATGAGTTAATTTTGATGCTAGTATTCGATCAAAATTTTTTCTAATTAACCATAAAATGATTCGGAGTATCTTATGGATTTTCTAATGAACCTAGGTGAAGGTAGCCAGTTTGCTATTCAGCTTGTTATTGTTCTTATCTGTTTGTTTTACGGGGCAAAAAAAGGTGGTATCGCACTGGGTATGCTTGGTGGGGTAGGCTTAATTGTTCTTGTTTTCGGCTTTGGTATTGAACCAGGTAAGCCAGCTATCGATGTAATGCTAACTATCCTTGCGGTGGTAGTGACATCGGCAACATTACAAGCCAGTGGTGGTTTAGATGTCATGTTACAAATCGCGGAGAAAATGCTTCGTCGTAACCCGAAATATGTCAGTATTTTGGCACCATTTGTAACTTGTTTCTTAACTATTTTATGTGGTACAGGTCACGTGGTTTATACCATGTTACCAATCATTTATGATATTGCGATCAAAAATGATATTCGTCCTGAACGTCCAATGGCAGCAAGCTCAATTGCTTCTCAAATGGGTATCATTGCGTCACCTGTTTCTGTGGCAGTAGTGACTTTAACCACATTCTTAGTGAATGCTAAAACACCATTAGCAGGTTTTGATGGTTATTTAGATTTATTAAAAATTACCGTGCCTTCAACCCTTTGCGGTGTATTGGCTATCGGTATTTTCAGCTGGTTCCGCGGTAAAGATTTAGATAAAGACCCAGAATTCCAAGAGAAATTAAAAGATCCAGAATTCAAAAAATATGTTTATGGTGATAGCACATCATTATTAGATAAAAAATTACCACAATCTAGCTGGAATGCGATGTGGATCTTCTTTGGTGCAATTTTAGTGGTAGCGGTATTAGGTTACTTTAAAGATTTACGCCCAGCCTTTGAAAAATCAGCACCAGCTCAAGTAGTTGAAATTGTTTCTGCCGATAAAGCAGTGAAATCTTTCAATGTTAAAGACGGTAAAATTGTTGCATTAGCAAAAGATGGTACATTAGTGCTTGATGTTAAAGACAGCAAAGCGAAAACACAAACAGCCTACAATAACGTTGCAATTTATAACGATAAAGGTGAAGTCGCTCAAACAATTACCGCTCAAGATAACAATGTTGTCATCACTGCGGGTGATAAAACTGAAACTATCGATAACGCTGCAATCGTATTAAAAGACACTGCGAAGAAAAAAGTGAATTTAAGTATGGTTCACGTTATTCAAATCTTCATGTTATTAGCGGGTGCATTAATTGTTATCTTTACTAAAACTGATGCGGGTAAAATCAGTAAAAATGAAATTTTCCGTTCAGGTATGATTGCATTAGTGGCTGTATTCGGGATTTCTTGGATGGCAGAAACCATGTTTACCGTTCACACTCCAATGATGAAAGCAGCACTTGGTGATGTGGTAAAAGCACATCCTTGGACTTACGCCGTGATGTTGTTATTAATTTCTAAATTCGTAAACTCACAAGCGGCAGCATTGGTTGCATTCGTTCCATTAGCTTTAGGTATCGGCGTTGATCCAGCTGTTATATTAGCCTTTGCTTCAGCTTGTTACGGTTACTACATTTTACCAACTTACCCAAGTGACCTTGCGGCAATCCAATTCGACCGTTCAGGCACAACCCACATTGGTAAGTTTGTAATTAACCACAGCTTTATTTTACCGGGCTTAATCGGTGTAATCACTTCATGTATCTTTGGTTACATTTTCACAAGCTTGTTTGGTTATCTATAATAACTAACAGATAAAAGAAAAGGCTATTCGTTTGAATAGCCTTTTTTGTTTGTAAAGTGCGGTTAAATTTTAGGATGTTTTATCTCAATGCTACATTTGACTTTATCATTCATAAACATTCCTAAAACTGACCGCACTTTTGCTCTTCTTAAAATAAATTCCTGCTAAAGGTTGAAACATAGGGGGATTTATTGCGATAATCCTCATTATTTTTTGGGTGATCTTTCGGGCTACCATTTTTTCAGGTGGCCAGTTTTTATTAGGAAAGATTAAATTGAACATTATTTAAGTAAGTTAGAAGAATAACAATGGCTGAAAAACGTAATATTTTTTTAGTAGGTCCAATGGGCGCAGGTAAAAGCACCATTGGCCGTCAGCTTGCGCAACAATTGAATATGGACTTTGTCGATTCAGATGCAGTAATTGAGGAACGTGCGGGAGCAGACATTAGCTGGATTTTTGATTTAGAAGGCGAAGAAGGTTTTCGTAAGCGTGAAGAGCGAATTATCAATGAATTAACCCAATTACAAGGCGTTGTGCTTTCCACTGGTGGGGGAGCAGTGATGTCAAAAGAGAATCGTAATTATCTTTCTGCTCGTGGTATTGTGATTTATTTAGAAACCTCAGTAGATAAACAATATCAACGTACGCAACGTGATAAAAAACGTCCTTTATTACAAGGAACGGATAACCCGCGCCAAGTGTTGGAAGACTTAGCCAAAGTACGCAATCCGTTATACGAAGAAATTGCAGATATTACTTTGCCAACAGATGAGCAAAATGCCAAAGTAATGGTTAATCAAATTGTTGATTTAATTGATAATCTAAACGGCTTAAACGGTTCACTCTAAGGATTAAAAATGTTGTGCGTAAATGTTGAATTAAAAGAACGTCGTTATCCTATTTATATTGGCGAAGGGTTACTTAAAGATGAAACCTGTTATCCGCTGAAGAAAGGGGATAAAGTGATGATTGTGACTAATCCAACCGTCGCACAATATTATCTTGAGCCCGTTACAGAAACGTTAGAAAAAATAGGTTGTCAGGTTGAATCGGTATTATTGCCTGATGGCGAAAAATATAAAACGCTCGAGTCTTTAAACCTCATTTTTACCGCACTTTTAAAGCATAATCATGGGCGAGATACCACGATTGTTGCATTAGGTGGTGGCGTTATTGGTGATGTAGCAGGTTTTGCTGCAGCAAGTTATCAGCGTGGTGTGCGTTTTATTCAAATTCCTACCACATTATTAGCCCAAGTGGATTCTTCTGTTGGTGGCAAAACTGCCGTTAATCATGAGTTAGGCAAAAATATGATTGGGGCGTTTTATCAACCTTCTACGGTGATCATTGACACCCTTACACTCAATACCTTGCCAAAACGTGAAGTGAATGCGGGACTTGCGGAAGTCATTAAATATGGGGCGATTTTAGATTATGCCTTTTTTGAATGGCTTGAAGCACATATCGATGAATTAGTTGCGTTAAATCAACATTCATTACAGCATTGCATTGCACGTTGTTGCCAAATTAAAGCGGATGTTGTTGCGCGTGATGAAACCGAAAAAGGTGATCGAGCATTACTAAATCTCGGTCATACTTTTGGACATGCGATCGAAACACATTTAGGCTATGGGAACTGGTTACATGGTGAAGCTGTTGCAGCTGGAACTATGATGGCCGCTGTGTTATCTGAACAATTAGGCGATCTTTCTTTTGAAGATGTTGCACGTTTAGAAAAACTTTTAGCGCGTGCTAATTTGCCGACTGTTTCGCCTGATACCATGCAGCCAGACGATTATTTACCGCACATGATGCGTGATAAAAAAGTGTTGGCAGGCAAGTTGCGTCTTGTGTTGCTAAAAGCGCTTGGTCAAGCCTACGTGGCGACTGATACTGACAAATCTCTTGTGCTAAACGCGATTGAGCGTTGCACACAACATGACTAACTGTCATTGCTCTCATGTTGCGTCCAAAAAATAACAAAACGAAACCTCGAATTAAACACCGCCCGTTTTTAAAATGGGCGGGCGGTAAATTTCGTTTAACGGACGATCTCAATCGTGTCTTTCCAAAAAGAAAACAATGCTTAATCGAGCCTTTTGTGGGGGCGGGTGCTGTTTTTTTGAATTCCCATTTTGAACGTTATATTTTGGCGGATATTAATCCTGATTTAATTAACTTGTTTAATATCGTCAAAGAAAATGTAGATGCCTATATTGAGGCTTGTAAGCCAATTTTCTTCGCTGAGAATGCGAATACAGCCGACTATTATTACGCACAGCGAGATGCCTTTAATCAATCAACCGATCCTTTCGTGCGTTCGGTGTTGTTCCTTTATTTGAACCGTTTTGGGTTTAACGGCTTGTGCCGTTATAACAGTAAAAATGAGTTCAATGTGCCCTTTGGCGCTTATAAAACTCATTATTTCCCAGAAGATGAATTACGCTATTTCGCCCATAAAGCGCAAAGTGCGGTCTTTTTATGTGCCGATTTTCAACAAACGTTTGAATTAGCGGATAAACACAGCGTGATCTATTGTGATCCGCCTTATGCACCGCTTGCGCAAGATACCAATTTTACTGGATATGCAGGGAATGCTTTTGGACTTGAACATCAAAAGAATTTAGCAGAATGCGCCAAAAAAGCACAAAAAGAAAAGCAAATTTCTGTTGTGATTTCTAACCACGATACGAAATTTACGCGTGAGATTTATAAAGGGGCAAAATTCAAACGTGTTAAAGTACAGCGCTCGATCAGTCAATCTTCAGAAAAACGAGTTAAAGTAAAAGAATTAATCGCCATCTTTAAAGGTTAGTTTAGCAGGTTAATTCTGGATTGATTTTAATCTCAAAGCCTTTTACTTCGGGATAAGTCGGTTGAATTGCGGCGAGTAATTCGCTTTGTCGAAATAAAATCCCTTGGCGAACGACCGCACTTTTAACTTCGATAAAGAGTTTCCCATTCGTAATGGAGCCTAAACGAAAAAGTCCTTTAAATTCTTGAGGAAAAAGGCGGCTGATGTTTTGGTTCAGTTCATTCAACATTAACCCTTTCTGCATGATTTTGGCAAATTGAGATCCTTCTAGCACATCAATAATATTCATGGCTTTTTGATAACGCTCATGCTTGTTTTCCACAAAAATACCCCAATAATGACTTTACGTTGAATTTCCGATACAATACACACAAATTTTGTCAGAGACAATAAGATGATGAAATCAAACAAAGGTAAAACAAATTTCTGGTCGCAGTTGCTATTAAGCATGATTGCGATTTTTGCTTTACCTGTTGCTCAGGGATTGGAGGCGCCGCCTTCATCAAATATGAGTGGCGAAAATTACCAAACATCATCTGAACAACATATGTTGATTGCGGTGCGTGAAATTCGTCAAGCATTGCAGGTTCAACCTCAGCCAACAAATCACAAAACCCATTCCAATCAAAAACACGAAAAAATTCAACCGCACTTTATCGCGGCAGAGTTTCCTGTTTTTGCCCCTATTCGGGCCGGTCCTGCTATTATTTAATTTTCTTTTATCTTTGAACGAACCGATTTTTTAATCGGATGATCCTTTTTATTTTTTATTTGAAAGAGAAATTATGAGTTTTTTAACAAAAATTTTTGGCAGCCGTAACGAACGTATTTTACGCAGATTAAGAAAACAAGTTGCGAAAATCAACAAAATGGAGCCGGCTTTTGAAGCATTAAGTGATGATGAATTAAGAGCAAAAACTGACGAGTTCCGTAGCCGTTTAGCTAACGGTGAAACCTTACAACAACTTTTACCTGAAGCGTTTGCTACCGTGCGTGAAGCGGGTAAACGTGTACTCGGTATGCGTCATTTCGATGTGCAATTAATCGGTGGTATGGTATTAACAAACCGTTGTATCGCTGAGATGCGTACGGGTGAAGGTAAAACCTTAACCGCAACCTTGCCTTGTTATTTAATGGCTTTGGAAGGTAAAGGCGTACATGTTGTGACAGTGAATGATTACTTAGCTCGTCGTGACGCGGATACCAACCGTCCATTATTTGAATTCTTAGGTATGACTGTTGGCGTGAATATCCCAGGTTTACCGCCTGAAGCAAAACGTGAAGCTTATGCGGCAGATATTACATACGCGACAAACAGCGAATTAGGTTTTGATTACCTTCGTGATAACTTAGCCCATTCTAAAGAAGAGCGTTTCCAACGTCATTTAGGTTATGCCTTAGTGGATGAGGTGGACTCTATCTTAATCGATGAAGCACGTACGCCGTTGATTATTTCGGGTCAAGCGGAAGACAGTTCAGAGCTTTATATTGCGGTAAATAAATTAATTCCGAATTTAATTAAGCAAGAAAAAGAAGATACGGAAGAATATACCGGTGAAGGCGATTACACTCTAGATCTTAAAACCAAACAAGCGTATTTAACTGAACGCGGTCAAGAAAAAGTAGAAGAGTGGTTAATCGCGCAAGGTTTAATGCCAGAAGGTGATTCACTTTATTCACCTGCGCGTATTGTATTGTTACACCACGTTATGGCGGCATTACGTGCAAATACTTTATTTGAGCGCGATGTAGACTATATCGTGAAAGATGGCGAGATCGTAATCGTCGATGAACACACTGGTCGTACTATGGCGGGCCGTCGTTGGTCTGATGGTTTACACCAAGCGATCGAAGCGAAAGAAGGCGTAGAAATTAAGAGTGAAAACCAAACGGTTGCCTCTATTTCTTACCAAAACTACTTCCGTCTTTATGACAAATTAGCGGGTATGACAGGTACAGCAGATACCGAAGCCTTTGAATTCCAACAAATTTATGGTTTAGAAACTGTCGTCATTCCAACCAACCGTCCAATGATTCGTGATGACCGTACGGACGTCATGTTTGAGAATGAAGAATACAAATTCAATGCGATTATTGAAGATATCAAAGACTGCGTTGCTCGTAATCAACCAGTTCTTGTGGGTACCGTGTCAGTTGAAAAATCTGAAATGCTTTCTCAAGCGTTAGATAAAGCGGGCATCAAACACAATGTATTGAATGCAAAATTCCACGCACAAGAAGCGGAAATCGTTGCTGAAGCAGGGGCGCCAGGTGCAGTAACCATTGCAACCAATATGGCCGGTCGTGGTACCGATATTATCTTAGGTGGTAACTGGAAAGCAAAAGCTGCAAAATTAGATAACCCAACCCCAGAGCAAATCGAGGCACTTAAAGCTGAGTGGGAGAAAAATCATGAGATCGTGATGCAAGCCGGTGGTTTACATATTATCGGGACAGAACGTCACGAATCACGTCGTATTGATAACCAGTTACGTGGTCGTTCTGGTCGTCAAGGTGACCCAGGTTCTTCACGTTTCTACCTTTCTTTAGAAGATGGCTTAATGCGTATTTATCTGAATGAAGGTAAATTAAATATGATGCGTAAAGCCTTCACTCAACCAGGCGAGGCGATGGAGTCTAAGCTGCTTGCTAAAGTGATCGCATCGGCGCAAGCGAAAGTAGAAGCCTTCCACTTTGATGGTCGTAAAAACTTGCTTGAATATGATGATGTAGCTAATGACCAACGTCATGCGATTTACGAACAACGTAATTACTTGCTCGATAATGATGACATTTCAGAGACTATCAAAGCAATCCGCAGCGATGTATTTAACGATGTGATTGACCAATATATTCCACCACAATCGTTGGAAGAACAATGGGATATTAAAGGCTTAGAAGAGCGTTTAGCGCAAGAGTTTGGCCTTGAGTTACCAATTGAACATTGGTTAGAAGAAAATAACAATCTTCACGAAGAAAACTTGCGTGAGCGCATTATTCAAGAAGCGGAAGATGAATACAAAGCGAAAGAAGCGCTTGCGGGTGAAGAAACCATGCGTCATTTCGAAAAAGGCGTAATGTTACAAACCCTTGATGAGCTTTGGAAAGAGCACTTGGCTGCAATGGATTATTTACGTCAAGGTATCCATTTACGTGGTTATGCGCAAAAAGATCCAAAACAAGAGTACAAAAAAGAATCTTTCCGTATGTTTACTGAAATGTTAGATTCTTTAAAACATCATGTGATTACGACACTCACTCGTGTGAAAGTTCGTACGCAGGAAGAGATGGAAGAGGCAGAGCGAGCACGTCAAGCAATGGCTGAGCGTGAAGCTCAAACTCATCATCCTGTAGGTGAAAACACAGAGCAAGCTCAAAGCGAGGACTATTCAGATCGCCATATTGGACGTAATGAACCTTGTCCTTGTGGGTCAGGTAAGAAATACAAGCATTGTCACGGCAATAAAGCCCGATATGCTTAGTTAAGGAAAAGAGCGGTTAAATTTTTGCGTGTTTTAAAACACCGCTAAAAATGACCGCTCTTTCTACTTTTGAGATAAGGAAAAACGATGAGTAAGCCTATCATTCAAGTTGCGGCAGGGATTATTCGTAATGAATTTGGGCAGCTATATTTGACCCAGCGCTTAGAAGGGCAAGATTTTGCCCAGGCATTAGAATTTCCAGGCGGTAAAGTTGATGCAGGTGAAACCCCTGAAGAAGCCTTAAAAAGAGAATTGGAAGAAGAGATTGGCATTCATATTTTAAATGCTGAACTGTACGAACGTTTTCAATTTGAATATCCAACCAAAATTTTAGATTTTAGTTTTTATTTGGTCACTGAATGGATCGGCGAGCCTTTTGGACGAGAAGGTCAAGAAGGTTTTTGGCTTGAACAACGTGAGCTTGATGCAGGGCAATTCCCGCCAGCCAATTTAAAGCTGATTCAGCGTTTAGTGGCTGAAAGTATCAAATAACATTTAATCAAATTTATTTATTATGATTCCAAGTATTTTTCTGAGTTTATTTTTTATTGCGACGGTGATTTTTATCGTTAATTCGCACTATCGTTGGACATATTTTTTTGCAATTGCATTATTCGTTTTATTGTTTAGTTCAATGTTTGCAATAACCGGTCAATGGCAACGCGGATTGAATTTTGCGTCCGTGCTTTTTGTGGTGTTGATGCTATTCCATCGAATGAAAATTCATTACTACAAACAGCCTTTACTCATTTCAGATTTTTGGCTTGTGACAGACTGGCAAAATTGGGAAACCCTTTTACATTATAAAGGGGCGATTTTCGGTGTATTAGGGCTATTAGGTCTATTGGGTTATGCCGTCTTTGGCTGGTCAGATGTAGAAAATGCCTCAACTGGATTTCGCGTATTTGCAGCAATACTTGCAGCAACAAGTTTTGGTTTAATATGGCATTATTCTAAAGATCCAGATGCGACAAAAGTCTGGTTAGACTCATTGCCAGATGATGGTCGAGATGTTTTCTTAAACCTGCCTATGTCTTGTCGTGGCGTATTCTTTAAAGTGCCAGAATTTGAAGGTAATAGCCAAAAATTTAAAGAAAAAATGACCGCACTTTTAAATGAAAAGGCTAAGAGTAAAACTGAAAGTGCAGAAAAGCCCGACATTGTGGTTTGTTTACAAGAATCAACCTTGAATCCTCATCAATTTGATTTTGATGCAGAAACCATCCCATCATTTTCAATGTTTAATAAGCAGGAAGATACCGTATTTGTGAGTCCATTGCGTGTACATACGGTGGGCGGTGCAACGTGGAAATCTGAATTTGCTTTCCTTGCAGGGGTGCCTTCAACCGATTTTGGTGCTTTAGCAAGTGGGGTGTTTTATTCTGTTGTGCCACACTTACAGACGGGGTTTATTAAAAATCTCCGTGAGCAAGGCTATTTTTGCGTGGCGTTATCGCCTTTTACGAAAGGTAACTACAACGCAAAACCTGCTTATGACCACTTTGGTTTTGATTTGATGTTGCAACCACAAGATTTAGGCTATCCCGCATCAATCAGCAAAAATCTTTGGCATATTAGCAGTGAAGAGATGATGTATTACACCAAACTGATTTTGCAGAAACAGCATCCATCATTGGAAAATGTGCAACAGCCCATGTTTGTTTATGTGCTCACGATGAAAGAGCACGGCCCTTACAACACGAATATGCCAAACCATTTTAATTTGGCGAGTAAGCGTTTAGGGGGGAAAGCGATTTCTTGCTTAAACGATTATATTGATCGCATTGATAGCCTTAATGAGGCGATCGAAGGTCTAAATGATTATTTAAAATCACGTGAAACACCTTATGTATTCGGTTATTTTGGTGATCATCAGGTTGCTTTTGATAATCAGCTTCCACCGAAAAAAGGTAACTTTGCGAATCCAGATTATGTGACTCAATTTGTGGTTAGAACTAATCGTAAGACTGACTTTGTTCAACAGCAAGATTTCTTAGATTTAGCCTTTGTTGGTGGCGTATTACTTGATGTGGCAGGTTTATCACCGAAAGATGACTTTATGCGGGCGAATATCGCTATGCGTCAGTTAAGTCAAGGTAAGCTCGAAGATGCGGAGGATATGGATTTAGTGAATAGCTATCGAAATTATCTGTATCAAGATTTAAAAATTGCGCAATAATAAAAAATCTCGGTTAACGCCGAGATTTTTTTATAAGCAAAATTTAACCGATAAGTCTGTCAATTTTACCCACACGTCTTGACCATATTCTTGCTTGGTTGTGCGCTCAATATCTGCCAACTCTTGCAATATTTCAAAGAGCTTTTGATAGGTGAGTCGTTGTATTGCCACTGTATAAAGAGGACGACGACTCTGCCAAATTTTGAGACGGTCAAAATCCGCTTTGAGTGTCTGTGTTGGTAATTCCGTTTTAAGAGATGGATTACGCAGCTGTGGTTTTGTTAATTCTAATAATGTAAGCAGTTCACGTTGTAAAGTACGCAATAAAATGACAGGTTGCACATCTTCAGCTTGTAAACCTCGCAAAATTCGCTTTGAGCGATTTGCCTTGCCTGATAACAACGCATCAATCCATTGGAAAGGGGTAAAGACAGAAGATTGCTCTACGACTGATTTAACGCGGTTATAGGTGAGTTTGTGATCAGGATAAAGCAAATCTAAAAGCTGCAATGCTTGTTTCAATGCCAGTAGATTATTTTCATAGCTGTAACAAAGTAGTTGAATGGCTTCCTCATCAGCTAATAATCCCATGTTTTTTGTACGATGCTTCACCCAACGAGAAAGCTGTTCTGAGTTCGGTGTTTGGCAGTTCACGATAACAGGTTGCGGATCAAGTTGATTTGCCTGAATAAACCACTCTTGTTTTTCAGCTGCTTTAGACAATTTAGGCAAGGCGAGAACAAGCAAGCTATCTTCATTTAATCCACTGATAAATTGTTGAAGGTTTTTCTGCAAAAGTGCGGTCAAATTTTCGGGTAAATTGAGAATGAAAATTTGCTTATTAAAGAAGAGCCCCATAGATTGGCTGGTCTCAATTAATGCAGACCAGTCAGTATTAGTATCTATGGTGATTTGATTTTTTTCATCAAAACCTTGAAAAAGGGCAGCTTGATGAATGAGATCTTCACTTTCACTGAGCAACAGGGGATCTGTCCCAACCAAAAAATAGACTTTCGCTAAATGGCTGTTCAGGTTAGAGGCCAGTTGCTCAGGAAAAATGCGGTTCATTATTTTCCTTGAACTTGATGTTGCAAGGCAGCCATTTTATTAATTAATTGGCGAGCCGCTTGTTCACGCATATCATTCCAAATCACATCGCGTTCAGCTGATTTTGCTAATGCTGCACGTGAGTTATCAAAGAAAGTGCGGTTGATTTTTGCAGAGATTGGATAGGTTTCCCCATTTGCTAAACGCACGCTAGCCTCAACATCAAGGGTCAATACTTTTTCTGCTTCACGGCCTTGTTTAAAGACTGACGCCACTTTATCGCTTGAAGTCTGTTTATTTAAACGCAACACTGGCACACCTTGTTTTGCAGGAACAAGGTTTACGTTGTTGCTAAGCAGTTGCTTACGCATTGCCATAGACATTTCACTGTATGGGTCGCTGCTTTCAAGGGCCATTGTTTTTAATTCAGCAGGAACTGCCGCACCATTATCGAAGTGCCAACCACAAGCAGTTAAAAAGGCTGTTGCCCCAACAAGGCAGAGCGTTTTGATTGATTTCATCATAAAAATCACCTGTAAAATTCACCGCACTTTATTTTGTTTAAGAGGCGTTTATGCAACGCTTAGAATAAAATGCGGTTATTTTATGGATTATTGCGGTTTAACCACCACATTTAACAATTTACCTGGTACATAAATCACTTTCACGATTTGTGTATTGTCAGTAAATTTCTTCACATTTTCATCTGCAAATGCAACAGTTTTCACTGTTTCTTCATCAGCATCAGCTGCAACAGTCACTTTACCACGAACTTTACCGTTGACTTGCACCACGATAAGTTTTTCATCTTCTACCATCGCAGCTTCGTCAGCTTTCACCCATTCTGCATGGTCAATGTTGCTTTCGTTGCCCAAAGCTTTCCATAATTCAAAGCAGATATGTGGTGTGATTGGATAAAGCATACGCACGACTGCGCTTAATGCTTCTGCCATAACCGCACGATCTTGTTCGCTTTCTAATGACGCACGAGTTAATTTATTCATTAACTCCATTACTGCCGCAATAGCGGTATTGAACGTTTGACGGCGACCAATGTCATCGCTCACTTTCGCGATTGTTTTATGGACATCACGGCGAAGTGATTTTTGGTCTGCAGAAAGTACGGTCACATCTAAAGAGGTTTTTGCAGGATTTTGGCTGTATTCATACACTAAATTCCATACACGACCTAAGAAACGTTTTGCACCTTCTACGCCAGATTCTTGCCATTCAAGTGTCATTTCTGCAGGAGATGCGAACATCATGAAAAGACGTACAGTATCTGCACCGTATTTTTCCACCATTTCTTGTGGATCGATACCATTGTTTTTCGATTTCGACATTTTGGTCATACCGGTATGCACTAATTCACGGCCTTCCGGATCAGTGGCTTTGATAATACGACCTTTTTCATCACGCTCAAGGGTCACTTGCGTAGGGCTTACCCAAATACGCTCGTTGGTCGGGCTGGTGTAGTAGAACGCATCGGCTAACACCATGCCTTGGCATAATAATTTTTGTGCCGGCTCGTCGCTAGTTACGAAACCTGCATCACGCAATAATTTATGGAAGAAACGGAAGTAGAGCAAGTGCATTGTCGCGTGCTCGATACCACCGATATATTGATCCACCGGTAACCAGTAATTAGCTTCATCTTTATCCAACATGCCTTCAGCATAGCTTGGTGAAGTGTAGCGTGCGTAGTACCAAGACGATTCCATAAAGGTATCAAAAGTATCGGTTTCTTTTAACGCAGGTTCACCGTTGAAAGTGGTTTTTGCCCAGTTTGGATCGGCTTTAATTGGGCTTTTCACGCCATCCATGACCACATCTTCCGGTAGAATAATCGGTAAATCTTCGATTGGTGCCGGTACGGTTTCACCGTTTGGCAAAGTCAGCATTGGAATTGGTGCACCCCAATAACGTTGACGAGAAACGCCCCAGTCACGTAAACGATAGTTAACTTGGCGTTTGCCTACGCCTAATTTTTCTAATTTATCCGCGATACCGTTGAATGCGCCATCAAAATCTAAACCATCAAACTCAGCAGAGTTCACTAATTTACCGTGCTCAACAAAAGCTTGTTTGGTTAAATCAATTTCTTCATCCGCAAGCGGTGCGATCACTTGTTTAATTGGCAAACTGTATTTTTGAGCAAATTCAAAGTCACGTTGGTCATGTGCTGGAACAGCCATTACCGCGCCAGTACCGTAGTGCATTAACACGAAATTAGCGACCCAAATCGGTAATTTTTTACCCGTTAATGGATGGATAGCGAATAAGCCAGTTGCCATCCCTTTTTTCTCCATAGTGGCAAGGTCTGCTTCTGCCACTTTGGCGTTTTTCGCTTCACGGATGAATTCGGCTAATTCAGGATTCTTTTCTGCGGCTAATTCTGCTAATGGGTGCGCTGCCGCGATACCTAAATAGCTCACACCATAGAAGGTATCAGGACGGGTCGTATAAACCGCAACTTTTTCTGCGGTATCCGCTACATCAAAAGTAATTTCCACCCCTTCTGAACGGCCGATCCAGTTGCGTTGCATGGTTTTTACCATGTCTGGCCATTGTGGCAGTTTGTCTAATCCACCTAATAATTGTTCTGCATAGTCAGTGATTTTAATGAACCACTGTGGGATTTCTTTTTGTTCTACCGGAGTATCACAACGCCAACAGCAACCTTCGTGCACTTGTTCATTAGCCAATACGGTTTCATCGTTCGGACACCAGTTTACGGTTGAGGTTTTTTTGTAAACTAAGCCTTTTTTATAAAGCTCAGTGAAGAACCATTGTTCCCATTTGTAATATTCTGGACGACAGGTCGCAATTTCGCGATCCCAGTCATAACCAAAGCCCAACATTTTGAGCTGGTTTTTCATGTATTCGATGTTTTCGTAAGTCCATTTTGCCGGTGCAGTTTTATTTTTAATTGCAGCACCTTCTGCAGGCAAACCAAAAGCATCCCAACCAATTGGTTGTAATACGTTTTTACCGTTCATACGTTGATAACGAGAAACGACATCACCGATCGTGTAGTTACGCACGTGGCCCATGTGTAAACGACCAGATGGGTAAGGGAACATTGAAAGGCAGTAATATTTTTCTTTAGACGTATCTTTGATTGCTTTGAAGACTTTATTTTCAGCCCAATATTGTTGAACTGCTGGTTCAATCAAATCGGGACGGTAATGTTGTTGCATAGAAAATCACCTTAAATTTTGACCGCGCTTTGCGGCATATTTTGCTTTGTAAAATGTGGTATAGGATAGCGTAAAACAGGGAAAATTGGTAGAAAGTGCGGTGATTTTTTTACTGATTTTATAAGAGATTTTGAATTTCAGATGGAATTAATTTGGGCGAAGGAATCCAAACTTGTTTATGTCGGTTTAATTCACCTTTTTCAAGAACTATAGAGCTTTTAGGTACTTTGAATGTTTTACTCAAAAATTTTAGCAAGTGAGCATTGGCTTGACCATCTACAGGTGGCGCGGTGATCGTGATTTTGAGTTCATCATCATGTAATCCCACAATTTGATCTTTACTGGCTTTGGGTTGCAGAATGATTTTAAGACGTAGTCCTTCTGGTGTTTGTTCGATTGCTGACATAACTAAATATACTCACCACATTTACAATAAGGGCTGGAAAATCCAGCCCGAAAAATAATGTTATTTTTGACCGCACTTTAAGCGGCGATTGCCCATAAAACCTGGAAGTAGTCGTAAAAGAGATTATTCAAAAATAACAGAACAATGGCGATAACCATCGGTGAAAAATCAATGACGCCCACGGTTGGTAAAATGCGTTTAATTGGTTTTAATAATGGCTCAGTCAGTTGATATAACGCATAGAATGCAGGGTTATTGCCACGATTAAACCAACTTAAAATTGCACCGGCGATTAACACATAGAAAATGGCTATACCGATATTTTTAATCAGCCCTAATACGCCCAATAGTAGGAAGTAGTTGAGATTTAATCCGCCAAATAGAACTGATTTCAATCCGCAAAGCAAGAAGACTAAAACCAGCGCAGCGGTTTCCACTTTTTTCACCACTGGAAAAATTTTACGCAATGGCGCAATAACCGGCTGGGTAAATTTCAGCGTAAATTGAGAAATGGGATTGTAATAATCCACGTTCGCTAATGGTAGCCATACGCGTAAAATTAATACTAAACAATACAGATCGATAATCGATCCTAAAAATAACGCAGTTTGGGAAATTTCCATTATAACCAACCTTTCCGTTTGAAATAGATATAAGGTGTAAGTGCCGCACCAATCATTAACCCAATAGCCATTGGGTAGCCATATTTAAAATGAAGCTCCGGCATAAATTCAAAGTTCATCCCGTAAGTAGATGCCACAAGCGTTGCTGGTAGGAACATCACAGATACCACCGAGAAGAATTTCATGATTTTATTCTGCTCGATATTAATGTAACCCATTGCTGCCTGCATTAAAAAGTTTACTTTTTGGAACAAAGACTCATTATGCGGTTGCAAGGATTCGATATCTCGTAAGATTTCACGAGCTTGTTCCAACTGATTTGCTGGTAAACGCGTTTTACGCACTAAGAAACCCAATGCACGTTGTGTATCCATCAAACATAAGCGTACTTTAGAACTGGTATCTTCTTGTTCTGTTAGGGTATTTAAGGCTTCATCGAAAGCTTCATCTTGCGTACCGTTTAGAATTACGCGACTTAATTCTTCCAAATCGGCATAAACGTTTTCAATAACATCGGCTAATTGCTCAATTTTGGTTTCAAATAAGTCGAGCAAAACTTCATACGCATTACATTCGAATAAGCGTTGGCTACGAGAACGCATACGATATAAACGGAATGCCGGCAATTCACGATCACGCAGGGTAAATAGGCGGCCGTCACGAATAGTAAACGCCACACTTGCGAGATCGGCGTAGTTTTCTTCGTCTTCGCAATAGAAGAATGAGTGCAAGTGCAAGCCGTCTTCGTCTTCAAAGAAACGTGCGGATGCTTCGATGTCTTCCAATTCGAGGAATGAGGCGAGACTTTGTCCTAAGCCTTCTTGCAACATTTCACGTTCTTCCCCTGTCGGCTCCAATAAATCTAGCCAAATGGCAGAACTGAGATCGGCTGGTTCGTCATCAATACGAAGCAAGCGAGAATCGTTAATGGCAAAAGCGTTAATCATTGGTCATACTCCTTTTGGGATTATGAAGATCCAACTGTGAACAAAAAAAGATCGAACGAAATTGGCACTAGAGAAAAGTGCGGTCAAATTTTTGTATGTTTTAAAATGGGGTTCGTTCGATAAAAGATGCCGAAGAAAGGTAAATTGATTACCAGCGAGCTCTCGCTGATAAGAGGCGAGAGTCTAAAGCGATATTCGGTATCGACTATGACTGTCCAAAGTGTGTGTCCTTCTCGTTAAAAAATCGGTCGAATGTTACGCTTGAAAGGCGTATTCGTCAAGTGATTATTGAAAAGGACACGTCACTTTTTAATTAATTGGTATATTGATTAATTGCGTTAGTAACTTCTTGATCTTGATAAATATTATTAACAATATCTTTGAAGGTTTCGCCTAACACTTTTTGGATTTCATCATTGCCCGCATTAAATGCGCCAGACTGTGAACGGGTTGCATTAAAGGTTTTGTTGTATTGTCCGCGTGGACCTTGTACATAAACAACCGCTTGAATTTTGCTGTTTAAAGTATAACGTAAATTACCTTGCTCAACTTTAGCATTGAATTCTTTTACATCAACAGTTACGCCAGCATTTGCATTATTCGCTTGTCCAATACGGAAACCTTTGCTGACTAAATTTTGTTGCATCACTTGTTGGAAAAGTTGAGTAACGCTTGGTGATGCGTTTAATTTAATCAGCTCACCTGATTTAGTATAAGTTGCAATTTCTTGTTGTGGACGAGAATCGCGAGTATTGACTGTTACCACTGCGGATTGGTTAATATTCATTGATGCAGTTGGCGGTTGAGGCGCAAAAGTTAAGGTATTGGATTGCGCTTGGCAACCGGCTAAAAATAATGTCGCAGCGGCCAACGTCATTGTTGATAATGCTTTGATTTTGTTTGTTACTTTCATAATTTCCTCATTGAATTAGGTTAATTTGTGTTATTCTTACAAACTTAACGCTGAATGTATAGCAAAAAGTTAGGGAGTTTATTTATGTCAAAACAGCAAGAATTATTAGAGAGAATTCAGGCCGAATTTCAACCGCACTTTGCCACCGTGGAAAATGAAAGCCATATGCACAGTTCCGGTCGCGGGTCTGATTCTCATTTTAAATTAGTGATTGTCAGCGATGCTTTTGAAGGCATGCGCAAGGTGCAACGCCACCAAAAACTTTATCAACTTTTTGCCGATGATTTAAAAAATGGTATTCACGCATTAGCGCTTCATCTTTATACAAAAAGCGAATGGGAGAGCCTAGGTGAAGCATTTCCAAAATCACCAAATTGTCTTGGTGTTGGACAGTAAGTATTTCCTTACGTTCCCTGTATTCCATTTCAATAATAAGAGAGAAGGCAAGAGGCTTTCTCTCTTTTTATTTTAACGTGAATTCATTTTTAACTCCTAATGAGTGTTACTCTAAAAACTTCACAAATATTTCACAAAAAGTATCGGCTAAAAGTAGAAAAAAAGTCCATTTTCCGCTAGAATGAAGCGCTTTTAATTTTCGAATTTCAATTTCTGGATGTGTAAGTAATCCCTTACTCGTCGAGGAATTAAACAGATTTGAGTTTTTAAATTTATGTGTCAGTTAATAACGCTTTGATCTTAAAAGTGTTTTCTGTCACGCTCAATCGCGAGATTGCTTTTAGAGTGTATACTTTAATCGCAATCGTGTTTTTAACCTAGAAAAGTAGTGCAAACAGTATGATTACAATCAAAAAAGGCTTGGATCTTCCTATTGCAGGAAAACCAGCACAAGTAATCCATAGCGGTAACGCTGTGAGTCAGGTTGCGATTCTTGGTGAAGAGTATGTGGGTATGCGTCCTTCTATGAAGGTGCGCGAAGGCGATGTCGTGAAAAAAGGCCAAGTACTTTTTGAAGACAAGAAAAATCCTGGTGTGGTTTTTACAGCTCCTGCAAGTGGTACTATCATTGCAATTAATCGTGGCGAAAAACGTGTATTACAATCTGTTGTTATTGATGTTCAAGGTGACGAGCAAGTTACTTTCACTAAATATAACGCAGATGAACTTAATACACTTTCTTCTGAACAAGTTAAACAAAACCTCGTTGAATCCGGTTTGTGGACAGCGTTCCGCACCCGTCCGTTCAGCAAAGTGCCTTCCTTAGATGCAGAACCCTCTTCTCTGTTTGTAAATGCGATGGATACCAATCCTTTGGCAGCAAATCCAGAGGTGGTGTTAAAAGAGCATTGGCAAGATTTTATTGACGGTTTAACAGTATTAAGTCGTCTATTCCCAAATAAACCATTAAATCTATGTAAAGCTGGCGATAGCAATATCCCAACCGTGGATTTAGCTAACCTAAAAGTACATGATTTTGGTGGTATTCATCCTGCTGGCTTAGTGGGTACACATATCCACTTTATCGATCCGGTTGGTGTTCATAAAACCGTATGGCACATCAATTACCAAGATGTGATTGCTGTAGGTAAATTATTCACTACGGCCGAACTTTATGTAGAACGTGTTGTTTCTCTTGCGGGTCCGCAAGTGAAAGAGCCTCGTTTAGTTCGTACAGTAATCGGTGCTAACCTTTCTCAATTAACGGCAGGTGAGTTAAAAGACGGTAATAACCGTGTGATTTCTGGTTCAGTACTTTGTGGTCAAACTGCAAAAGACGCTCACGATTATTTAGGTCGTTATGCATTACAAGTGTCTGTGATTGCAGAAGGTAATGAGAAAGAGTTCTTAGGTTGGATCACACCGCAATCGAACAAATATTCGATTACCCGTACCGTATTGGGTCACTTTGGTAAAAAATTATTCAACTTCACTACCGCAGAAAATGGTGGTGAGCGTGCAATGGTACCAATCGGTAGCTATGAGCGCGTGATGCCGTTGGATATTTTACCGACATTATTATTACGTGATTTAATCGTGGGCGATACCGATGGTTCACAAGCGTTAGGTTGTCTTGAATTAGATGAAGAAGACTTAGCATTATGTTCTTTCGTTTGCCCGGGCAAATATGAATACGGTTCAATCTTGCGTCAAGTATTGGATAAGATTGAGAAGGAAGGTTAAAAATGGGTTTAAAAAATCTTTTTGAAAAAATGGAACCCGCGTTTTTACCAGGCGGTAAATATAGCAAGCTTTATCCGATCTTTGAATCAATTTATACCTTGCTTTATACACCAGGTACGGTAACGCACAAAAACACACACGTTCGTGATGCGTTAGACTCAAAACGTATGATGATTACGGTTTTCCTTGCGTTGTTCCCTGCGATTTTCTACGGGATGTACAATGTGGGTAACCAAGCGATCCCTGCTTTAAATCAATTAGGCAATTTAGATCAATTAATTGCTAACGATTGGCACTATGCACTTGCAAGTTCATTAGGTTTAGATTTGACCAATAATGCAACTTGGGGTTCAAAAATGGCATTAGGGGCGATCTTCTTCTTACCAATTTACTTAGTGGTATTCACTGTTTGTACGATTTGGGAATTATTATTCTCAGTAGTACGTGGCCATGAAGTAAATGAAGGGATGTTCGTTTCAACCATTTTATTTGCGTTAATCGTTCCACCAACATTGCCATTATGGCAGGCTGCACTAGGTATCAGTTTTGGTATCGTGGTAGCGAAAGAACTATTCGGTGGTGTAGGTCGTAACTTTATGAACCCTGCGCTTGCTGGCCGTGCATTCTTATTCTTTGCTTATCCGGCTCAAATTTCCGGTGACTTAGTATGGACTGCTGCAGATGGTTTCTCTGGTGCAACCGCACTTTCACAATGGTCTCAAGGTGGTCAAACCGCATTACAACACACCGTAACCGGTCAACCTATTACTTGGATGGATGCATTCATCGGTAATATTCCTGGTTCAATGGGTGAGGTTTCAACGCTTGCGCTATTAATCGGTGGTGCGTTAATTGTATTCACCCGTATTGCTTCTTGGCGCATTATGGCAGGTGTCATGCTCGGTATGATTGGTACAGCAACCTTATTCAACTTAATCGGTTCTGATTCTAACCAAATGTTCTCAATGCCTTGGTATTGGCACTTTGTATTAGGTGGTTTTGCACTTGGTATGATCTTCATGGCTACAGACCCTGTATCTGCTTCATTCACCAATACGGGTAAATGGTGGTACGGTGCGTTAATTGGCGTGATGGCGGTATTAATTCGTACAGTGAACCCAGCTTATCCAGAAGGGATGATGTTAGCGATTTTATTTGCAAACTTATTTGCACCAATTTTCGACTACATCGTGGTTCAAGCAAATATCAAACGTCGGAGAGCAAGAACAAATGGCTAAATTTAATAAAGATAGCGTTAGCGGTACAGTTACCGTTGTTGTGTTGCTAAGTTTAGTGTGTTCTATCGTGGTTTCTGGTGCTGCAGTAGCATTAAAATCCAAACAAGATGAACAAAAAGCACTCGACGTTCAACGTAACATTTTAACTGTTGCCGGATTAATGAAAGAAGATAATGCATCAGTAATTAAAGACACTTACAGCAAATTTATTGAACCACGTTTAGTGGATTTGCAAAGTGGTGATTACGTTCAAGCTTCAACAGAAGAAATTAATAAATTTGAACCTAAAGATGCCGTTAAAGATCCAGCTAAAAGTCAAGCTATCCCAACTGAGGCAGATAAAGCAGGGATCAAGATCCGTGCAAACCAAGCGCGTGTTTATCTTGTAAAAGATGAGCAAGGCAATGTAACCCAAGTTGTATTACCAATGTATGGCCGTGGTTTATGGTCAACCATGTATGGTTTTGTTTCTGTTGCACCAGATGCGAATACCATCAAAGGTATTACTTACTATGATCAAGGTGAAACAGCCGGTCTTGGGGGCGAAATTGCGAACCCTCGTTGGCAAGCACAGTTTGTCGATAAAAAATTATTCGATGAGCAAGGTAACCAAAAATTCAAAATCTACAAAGGTAGCTCTGCTGCAGATAAAGAGCACGGTGTAGATGGTTTATCAGGTGCAACTTTAACCAGTAACGGTGTTCAAGGTTCATTTGATTATTGGTTCAGCCAAAATGGCTTTGGTCCATTCTTAGCGAAATTTAAAGCAGGAGAAATCAAATAATGGCTGATGCAAAAGTAAACTTAAAAGGTCTTTTATTCGATCCTATTGTTAAAAATAACCCGATTGCCTTACAAATTTTGGGTATCTGTTCTGCATTAGCGGTAACGACCCAATTACAAACAGCAATCGTTATGGCGATTGCGGTAAGTTTGGTAACCGGTTTCTCCAGTTTGTTCATTTCATTGATTCGTAACTATATTCCAAATAGTATCCGTATCATTGTGCAACTGGCGATTATCGCATCTTTAGTAATCTTGGTTGACCAAGTATTAAAAGCTTATGCCTATGGTTTATCTAAACAGCTTTCTGTATTCGTTGGCCTTATCATTACAAACTGTATTGTAATGGGTCGTGCAGAAGCGTTTGCGATGAAATCACCTCCGCTAGAAAGCTTTGTTGATGGTATCGGTAATGGTTTAGGTTATGGTGCGATCTTATTAATTGTCGCCACATTACGTGAATTAATCGGTTCTGGTCGTTTATTTGGTTTCCCTGTATTCCAAACGATTCAAGACGGCGGTTGGTATCAACCAAATGGTTTATTCCTTCTTGCACCAAGTGCGTTCTTTATTATCGGCTTCGTTATTTGGGGCTTAAGAACGTGGAAACCTGAGCAACAGGAGAAATAATCAATGGAACATTATATTAGCCTATTCGTGAAGGCGATCTTCATTGAAAACATGGCGCTTTCTTTCTTCTTAGGGATGTGTACTTTCCTTGCAGTTTCTAAGAAAGTTTCTACGGCGTTTGGCCTTGGTGTTGCGGTAACAGTGGTACTTGGTATTGCGGTGCCGGCTAACCAATTTGTATACGAACATGTATTAAAAGATGGCGCATTGGTAGAAGGTGTAAGCCTTGAGTTTTTAAACTTTATTACCTTTATCGGGATTATTGCGGGTCTTGTTCAATTACTTGAAATGGCTTTAGATAAATTCTTCCCAGCACTTTATAACGCATTAGGTATTTTCCTTCCACTTATCGCTGTAAACTGTGCGATCTTTGGTGGTGTATCTTTTGCTGTACAACGTGAATACACTTTTGCAGAATCTGCAGTTTATGGTGTGGGTGCAGGGTTAGGTTGGATGTTAGCAATCGTTGCACTTGCAGGCTTAACCGAAAAAATGAAATATGCCGATGTACCGGCAGGCTTAAAAGGATTAGGGATTACCTTTATTACTGCTGGCTTGATGGCGCTTGGCTTTATGTCATTCTCTGGAATTCAGTTATAAGGAGGCATAAATGAGCGAATCTTCAATTTTATTATTAGGTGTTGCGGCATTTACGGTTATCCTTTTAGTGCTCGTTGCAATTATTTTATTCGCTAAATCAAAATTAGTGGATTCTGGTGACATCACCATTTCTATTAATGATGATCCTGAAAAAGCGATCACTTTACCAGCTGGTGGCAAATTACTTGGTGCTTTAGCAAGTAAAGGTATTTTCGTGTCTTCTGCTTGTGGTGGCGGTGGCTCTTGTGGCCAATGTATTGTTAAAGTGAAAAATGGTGGCGGAGAAATTCTTCCAACCGAACTTTCTCACATTAACAAACGTGAAGCAAAAGAAGGTTATCGTCTAGCTTGTCAAGTTAATGTGAAAGGTAATATGGAAGTTGAACTTCCTGAAGAAATCTTTGGCGTGAAAAAATGGGAATGTACTGTTATTTCTAACGATAACAAAGCAACCTTTATCAAAGAGCTTAAATTGGCTATTCCTGAAGGCGAGGAAGTGCCATTCCGCGCGGGTGGTTATATCCAAATCGAAGCTGATCCACATGTGGTGAACTATAAAGATTTCGATATTCCTGAAGAATACCACGAAGACTGGGATAAATACGATTTATGGCGTTATGTCTCTAAAGTGGACGAGCATATTATCCGTGCTTACTCAATGGCTTCATACCCTGAAGAGAAAGGCATCATTATGCTTAACGTGCGTATTGCAACGCCTCCGCCACGTCAACCTGATGCACCTCCAGGTCAAATGTCTTCATACATTTGGTCATTAAAGGCGGGCGACAAAGTTACTATTTCTGGTCCATTTGGTGAATTCTTTGCGAAAGAAACTGATGCAGAAATGGTATTTATCGGTGGTGGTGCGGGTATGGCACCAATGCGTTCTCATATCTTTGACCAATTAAAACGTTTACACTCTAAACGCAAAATGTCATTCTGGTATGGTGCACGTTCTAAACGCGAAATCTTCTATCAAGAAGACTTTGACCAATTACAAGCCGAAAATCCAAACTTCGTATGGCATGTTGCACTTTCAGATGCATTGCCAGAAGATAACTGGACAGGTTACACTGGCTTTATTCACAACGTACTTTATGAAAACTACTTGAAAAATCATGAAGCACCAGAAGATTGTGAATACTACATGTGTGGACCTCCGGTGATGAATGCAGCGGTAATCAAAATGTTGAAAGACCTCGGTGTTCAAGATGAAAACATCTTATTAGATGACTTCGGTGGTTGATTTTAGTTAATCAAAACATCATGAAAACTGACCGCACTTTGTGATGAAGTGCGGTCAATATTTAAGATGGATTACAGGCAAGCTGATGGAAGAGTCGGTTTGCCTGTAATTCATATATTTAGGAAGGAATAGATGAAAAAAGTATTAAGCGGATTGATTGCTGTAGTCCTAGCTTGTTCATTAAGTGCGTGTAAGAAAGATCCCGAAATTATTTCACTTAGCGGCAAAACCATGGGAACGACTTACCATATCCGCTATATTGAGGATGATTCTGTTAGCGAAAACGCACAAAAAACACATGAACAGATTGAAGTGGTTTTAAAAGACGTGAATCAGAAAATGTCCACTTACATTAAGGATTCTGAATTAAGTCGCTTTAATCAAAATACACAAGTGAATACACCAATTGAAATATCTGCTGACTTTGCCAAAGTATTACAAGAAGCGATCCGTTTAAATCAGGTTACTGAAGGCGCATTGGATGTAACGGTAGGGCCTGTAGTGAATTTATGGGGATTTGGTCCAGAAAAACGTCCAGAACGTAAACCAACCCCAGAGCAACTTGCTGAACGTCAAAGTTGGGTGGGAATTGATAAAATTCACCTTGATATGATCGGTAAAACTCCAACATTAAGTAAAGCCGTGCCACAGGTTTATATTGATTTGTCATCTATTGCTAAAGGTTTTGGTGTGGATCAAGTCGCGGATGTATTAGAGCAAAATCACGTACAAAACTATATGGTGGAAATTGGCGGGGAAATTCGCGCTAAAGGTAAAAATTCTGAGAATAAAGCCTGGCAAATCGCTATTGAAAAACCTAATAATACCGGTGAAAGAGCAGTCCAAGAAGTGATTGGGTTAAATAATATGGCGATGGCGACCTCAGGCGACTACCGTATTTATTTTGAGGAAAATGGTCAACGCTTTGCTCATGAAATCGATCCAAAAACCGGTTATCCAATTCAACATCATTTAGCTTCAATTACCGTGCTTGCACCAAGCTCAATGACAGCTGACGGCTTATCTACAGGCTTATTTGTACTTGGTGAAGATAAAGCCTTGGAAGTGGCCGAGAGAGAAAATATTCCAGTTTATTTAATTATGAAAACCGAGCAAGGCTTCAAAACGAAAATGTCTTCAGCCTTCCAAAAGTTACTCGCAAATAAGGAATAATCATGCAAACGTTATTTTTTACCCTAATCGCTTTTGTGGCCATTATTGTATTAATGTCTGTGGGCTTTATCTTTAAAAAACAAAGCTTAAAAGGTAGCTGTGGAGGCCTTTCCTCACTGGGTATTGCTAAAGCTTGTGATTGCGATAAACCTTGCGACACCTTGCAAGAAAAATTAGATGCTGGCGATGAAAATGCCAAAGCTGAATACGAACAAAAATTTGCGAAGAAAGACGATGATTCGCAATTTTATGAAGTGAAATAATTCACTCAAAATCAACCGCACTTTGTACAATAATCTTAATTTATGGGGCGGAAGTCATTCCGCCATATTTCAATCATTATCACCAATGTGCTTCGCCTTAACCGAAGTTACGGGAGACTTATGTTAACTTCAAATACTTATAATCAACATTTCGCACCATTGAGTGCTGAACAACTTGCCAAAAATGCAACCAAGAAAGTCATTTGTGGCATGTCCGGCGGGGTAGACTCCTCCGTTTCCGCGTTTATTCTTCAACAACAAGGCTACCAAGTGGAAGGCCTGTTTATGAAAAACTGGGAAGAAGATGACGATACCGATTATTGTACAGCAGCAGCGGATCTTGCTGATGCGCAGGCAGTATGCGATAAGCTAGGTATTAAGCTACATAAAATCAATTTTGCGGCGGAATATTGGGATAATGTGTTTGAACATTTCTTAACAGAATACAAAGCTGGTCGTACACCAAACCCGGATATTTTGTGTAATAAAGAAATTAAATTTAAAGCTTTTTTGGAATATGCAGCGGAAGATTTGGGCGCTAATTATATTGCTACTGGGCATTATGTGCGTCGTCGTGGTGCAGATAATCAAGCAGAGCTATTGCGCGGATTAGATAGCAATAAAGACCAAAGCTATTTCCTTTACACGTTGAGTAAAAATCAGGTAGACCAAAGCCTTTTCCCTGTTGGTGAAATTGAAAAGCCGATCGTACGTGCTATTGCAGAAGATTTAGGTTTAATTACTGCGAAGAAAAAAGATTCTACCGGTATTTGTTTTATCGGTGAGCGTAAGTTTAAGGATTTCTTAGCGCGTTATTTACCGGCTCAACCAGGTGACATCCGTACCGTAGATGGCGAGATTATTGGTCGCCATGAAGGCTTGATGTACCACACACTGGGGCAGCGTAAAGGGCTAGGTATCGGTGGATTAAAAAATGCCGGTGATGAAGCCTGGTATGTGGTGGATAAAGATGTGGAAAATAATGAATTGATTGTCGCACAAGGCCATGATCATCCACGTTTGTTCTCCAAAGGTTTAATTGCCAAACAGCTACATTGGGTGAGTCGTGAGCCCGTGCGTGAAGCGTTCCGTTGCACGGTGAAAACTCGTTATCGTCAAACGGATATTGCTTGTTTGGTTGAGCCGATTGATGACGATTGCATTCGAGTGATTTTTGACGAACCGCAAGCCACGGTCACACCAGGTCAATCAGCGGTATTTTATCTTGATGAAGTCTGCTTAGGTGGCGGCATTATCGAAGAACGAATTTAATCAACACCTAACAAAGTGCGGTCAGAAATTTAACGATTTTTCTGACCGCACTTTTTCTTCTATCGCATTTCAATTTTCGTCAATTTGAAAAAATGATGATATTTTGCTAGTATAAATTTCGTATTTGGAAACAATCCACTCAAATCCTACTGAGCGTTTCCTTCAAAATCGCACTTCTCCGTGCTGTCATTTGCGATGGTTCCATCGCCCATTTTGGCTTTAAAGCCTTGTTTTATTTAATTTGATTTTATTTTTATTCACCTAATTTTTAAGGGGGAAGCTTGTCTTTATCTAAATTTATGGAAAAACAAACGTCGTTCAATCCTTTAGTGATTGGTGCAACGTTATTTTTTGTAGTGTTATTGGTGGCGATGATTTTAATTGCACCGGAACAAACACAAACTTTATTAAATGCCGCCAAATCGGGCATTTTTGCGAACTTTAGTTGGTTTTACGTATTAGCATTCTCAGTATTTTTGGGCTTTTTAGTCATTTTATCGGTCAGTAGCCTAGGTAATATCAAATTAGGCAATGATGAAGAAGAACCTGAATTCGGTTTTCTCTCTTGGTTGGCAATGTTATTTGCTGCCGGCATGGGGGTAGGGTTGATGTTCTTTGGTGTAGCCGAACCCTTAACGCATTATTTATCTGATATTACCGCGGGCACAGCAGAGCATAAACAACAAGAAGCTTTGTTGCACACCTTATTCCACTGGGGAATTCATGCGTGGGCCGTGTATGGCACGATTGCGTTGGCATTGGCTTACTTTGGATTCCGTTACAAATTACCTTTGGCATTACGCTCTTGTTTCTATCCGTTATTGAAAGAGCGTATTAATGGCAAGTTAGGCGATCTTATCGACATAATGGCGCTACTTGCTACCTTGTTCGGTATTATTACAACGTTAGGTTTTGGCGCATCCCAATTGGGTGCAGGTTTACATCAATTAGGTTGGATTAGTGAAAATAGCTTCAGCTTACAAATGGTTGTAATTGCTGTGGTAATGAGTTTAGCGACATTTTCCGCAATTTCTGGCGTAGGGAAAGGGGTAAAAATCTTAAGTGAGCTGAATTTAACACTAGCTTTCTGTTTGTTGATTTTCGTGTTAGTGGCGGGACCGACACTTTATTTGTTATCCGCTTTTAGCGATAACATCGGAACGTATCTCAGCAACTTAGTACAATTAAGCTTCAAAACCTATGTTTATGAACAAGAACATACTGGTTGGTTTAGCGGTTGGACAATTCTGTATTGGGCATGGTGGTGTTCTTGGGCGCCATTTGTAGGCTTGTTTATTGCCCGTATTTCGAAAGGACGCACGATTCGCGAATTTATTTTCGGCGTGTTGGTGATTCCTAGCATGTTTGGTATTTTGTGGTTTACCGTATTTGGTAATACAGCCATTTGGTTAAATGATGGTGAAGCTGCAGGTACGTTAGGACAAATGATTTCTTCGCCTGAAACGTTGCTCTTTAAATTCTTAGATTATTTACCGCTTTCTGGTGTGACGGGTTTAGTGAGTTTGGTGGTGATTTCTTTATTTTTTATCACTTCTGCTGATTCTGGTATTTATGTATTAAACAACATTGCATCACGTGATAAAAGCCTTGCTGCACCACGCTGGCAAGCGGTGATGTGGGGGGGGGTAATGTCAGTCGTTGCGATTGTTTTAATGCAATCGGGTGGTCTGGCAAACCTACAGGCAATGACCTTGTTAGTGGCGTTACCTTTCGCCATGTTGATGTTGTTGATGTGTTTTAGTTTATGGAAAGGCTTGAATGCGGACAAAAAATATTTTGATACCAAAGTGAATCCAACCAGTATTTTCTGGACGGGGGATAAGTGGAAAGAACGTTTGGAACAAATGATGAACCAAACGCAAGAAAAAGATATTTTACGCTTCCTTAAACATACGGTATTACCGGCTATGCGCGAATTACGTCAAGAGTTGATTGGCAAATATGACTTAAGCGTGCAAATTAACACGTTATTTGAACAAGATGAACCTGCAGTGGAATTGGTCATTCAAAAAGAATCAATGCGAGACTTTATGTATGGGGTGAAATCTGTGGGTCGAGATATATCCACTCAGCTAATTAATGATGACAATTTGCCACATATTCAGCATAGTATGACTTATGAGCCATACACTTATTTCTTTGATGGTCGAGTGGGTTATGATGTGCAATATATGGATCAAGATGAATTGATTGCTGATATGTTGAAACATTATGAACGCTACTTAAGTTTGCTAGATGACGTAGGCCAAGAATTGATGGCACACGAGCAAACAGAACTGGCTGAATAATAAGACTAAAGTGCGGTTGAAAATAACATTATTTTTTGACCGCACTTTGATTTACACCCCAAAACCTGGACACCTAATTTGAGGTGCAGATTATGTCCTACCCTTATTAATTTCGTTTGAAAATTATCAAACTCGTCACCGAACAGGATTATGGTATCCGTTA
>OGSU01000040.1_pt1 | contig 120219 bp, 116 predicted proteins | sample 1573911 | NCBI WGS metagenome assembly OGSU01 (sample SAMN03295839, study PRJEB24534) | human gut metagenome | isolation source: fecal sample 7 from infant 5 | host: Homo sapiens | place: USA: Pittsburgh, PA | collected 2014-07 | reverse complement strand
ATTTACTACTATTTAATGGTATTATAATATATAAGAGGTGATTAATATGACATTATCTAGTAATAATAATAGCTTGAGTGAAAAAATAGATTTATATAGAACTGTATTATCTGATGAGTTCATGCGCAAATTTAGTAAATTTAATAACATAGACGACTTTTTCAACTCTTGTAATTGTATTATTACAACAGAAGAAGATTTTAATAATATAGATATTGATGAATTTAATGATTATATACAAAAAAATACTAAGTTTGGTTCTTGGAATGATATGATAGAAACAGCAAGAATTGCATTCAGCAAATATAAACTTAACTTACTATAAATAATTCTATATGTTTCTCCACATACTAGATGTGAATTCTATAACAAGGAGGAATATATAATGAAGTACGGAAAAATATTAGCAGCAGTTCTTATCGGATCTACACTTCTTATTGGATGTAGTAATGATAAGAATAATGACACCAATAATGATAATAACAGCAATACACCATCTACTGAACAAAGCCAAAACCCTGGAAATTCAACAGGTACAGAAAAACCTGATATAATTACTTCCCCATCTAAGGTTACAGATGATGTTACTTTAGTTGAAGCTTTAAATGAAACTGGTCCTTGGATAGTAATACCTCAGAATGATATTAAAACTGATAAGGACATAGTTGTTTCTAAACTTACAACTATTCCTGAGGGAAAAGTAGGACGTAATATTTCACTTTATGCAACTGATGAAAATCAAAATGTAGTTAAAGAATTTACACTAACTGCACCTAGATTAACAATTGCTGCTGATGACGTTGAATTAAAACGTGGTACATTTGTTGGAGACATATACGTTCAAGGAAAGAACTTTAAAATCTCAAATACAAAGGTACAAGGAAACATATACTTCCAAAACCAAGAAGCTAAAGACACATTTAAATTAGATGGAGATGCTTCAGTTTCAGGTGTACAAGAATTAAAAAAGTAAAATAAAAATCACAGAGTAAAATCCTCTGTGATTTTTATTTAATTAATTATTTAAAAGATCGAACATTTCCTTTACTGTTCTCTTTACATTATCAGGTAACTTATCCAAAGCCTTTTTTCTTTTCTTTTCATCTAATTGCATTATTCTCATAACTTCCTGTTGAAGTCCAGGTATGTTATTTAAATCTTGAGTAAGTTGAGCAAACTTTTGTGCGAAAGCAGGATCTTGCTGCATTCTTTGTTGAACCTTTACTATTAGTTCATAAGGATTCATCCTAATCCCCCCATAAATTATTTAAATCATATTTTATCTTATTCATTTTTGCTTTAAAGGTTCTTAAATTTTGCTCTAAAAACATGTTCTAATTAAACTCTATTACATTCAATCCTATTTCATCATCAAATTTTCTACCAATAACTCCATTTATTCTATGTATTATTATTTCACAAGTAGCACTAATTACAGCCTTATTTAAATGGCCACCAACTACGCTTCCATCTTCTTTACCAAAGTTTGCATGAAAATGTAAATATGGTTCATTATCTTTTACTGATATATTCCCTGTAAGGCTTGTCATCTCCATTTCCTCTTTGTACTCACTAGAATAATATTTCTTTTCCTTCACTTTATACAAGCCTAAAACCACATTATCTACTGCACCTATAGCTGATACAGAACCTGCACTTATAGCTTTTTCTTTACATAATTCTGTAATTGCTGAAATTATTTCTTCTCCCTTTTCTAATCTCATTACAATTGTGTCTCCAAATACTTTATAAATCATTATAATCATTCCCTTTCTAGATATAAAGTTGTAGATATGTAAAAGAATCCTCTGCCTATTACGGTAAAGGATTCTAATTTTTACTTACATAAATAATTCTGTTTTACTAATTTAATTATTTCTTTAGCTTCATTTGCTTGCTTTTTAGGCACCTTAAAAGAAATAGGCGCACTATAAAAAGCTCCACTTGTAGCCATTACTGTATTTCCATCAACACCAATTTTAACATCAACATCAAGATCAAAATTACCTGCTGTTTCATAAGTAACACTTTTTATATTTTTCGCTGGGAAAAATTTAACCTCTACTTTTTTACCAGTTACACCTTGTACATCAACTAAATATAATCCTAAGTTAGTTAGAATTATAGAATCTCTTATAAATTGAAATGAAGCTATTATATCTTCTCCATCTAAAATATGATCATTGACATATTTTAAATCTGCTCCCATAGTAGCATTACCAACTAGCTTATCATAAATACCCATTTCATCGCCTCCAAATCATTTATTAATATAATAATATCATATTTTTGTGTAAACCTATACTAATTTATAATATAATCTTCTAAATATTCATTAGCAATATATGAGATTTCACTCCTTAAATTGTTTAACATATTTAATTCTCCACTTTTTAAATCCCTTACTTCATTAACTATTGAATTTATACTATCATAAAACTCTTCTATTTGATCTGTACCTAATAAATCTATTTTATCTTCTATAGGCTTAGGTAAATATATATCTTCATCTATTCCTGAGATCTCATATACCTCAATCTGCTCTATCATAGCCACTACTATAGTAGTTATTTCATTTAAAGTAAACTTTACTTTCTCCATTTTCTTCTCCTATTACTTTATGATAAATCATTATATCCTTAAGATAACCTTATATCAACATTAAATTAATTACATATATTTGCAAATATCCTTTATATTGTTATATAATCTAAAGGTAATATTTGTATTTTTATAAAATGGGGGTAAATATGAAAGATAAATTTCTTAATAATCTAAGTGAAAAAATCACTCTTAACGCTTTGGGGAATAAAGAGGCTGTTATTGGTTCTATAGATGGCTTTAGCTTTACTATAGTTGCTAACAAAAATACATATAATCTTGTATTACCAGTAAAGCTTTCAGAAACTTATACAAAAATGAAGTTATTATACTTCTTAGACAACTTAAAAATTGATTATGACAAAATAAATGATATACTTTACTCTAATTCAAACATTATTGTTAGTTATACACCTAAAAAGATAAATGATTTTTATGTAGATGAATTTCTTGAAATACTAAATAAAATTACTAATGAACTATCACTTAACAATCTTTCAAGTTGCTGTGGTTTATGTGGTGAAGTTGTTAGCATTTCTCCATTTGTAATAGATGGAACACTAGTGCTATGTTGTGATAACTGCAAAAATAATGTACATGCTGATATTGCTTATAAACAAGAATCTATAAGAGAACTTCCAAACAACATTCCACTGGGAATAATAGGTGGAATACTTGGCTCTTTAATAGGTGTTGCAGTATGGATGTTTGTAAACTATCTAGGATATATCTCTGCACTTTGTGCAATACTGCTTGTTTTTTGTTGTATAGCTGGATATAAAAGGTTCGGAGGTAGGATTAACATTTCAGGTGTTTTAATAACTTCATTAATTATTATACTTATGGTTTTTCTTGCAAATTACTTGTCTCTTGGAATTTCATTATATTCAGAATTTAAAGATATAGGAGCTTCTTTGTTAGATTGTTTATCAGACATTCCTGCATTACTAAAAGTTCCTGAAGTAAAAAGTGCTTTTATAAAAGACTTAGGTGTAAGCTATTTATTCACAGTAATTTCTGCTATATCAATTTTTGCAAAAACTTATAAAGAAGATAATTACAAAATTAACACTGAAGAAATCACCTACTAAAAAGTTACGTGGATAGGTTTCAATTTACAAGAAACAAATATCCTCTCAGACTTAATATAGAGAAATTAAAAAAGCTGTATCAAAATTACAATTACTTTGATACAGCTTTTTCTACTATTCCATTGTTATTAAAGTCTCTTCTGTTATACTAGCCTCTTTATGTGCTGGTAAATCTATAAACATCTCACCTTCAAGCTTCTTAAATGCTACAGAAAGCATTAACTTAATTCTATTTAATTGATTCACCTCTGAAGCTCCTGGATCATAATCTACTGCTACTATATTGGATTCAGGATATTTTTCCTTAAGTGCCTTTATCATTCCTTTACCTGTTACGTGATTTGGTAAACAAGCAAATGGTTGCATACAAATTATATTAGATGTACCACTTTCAATAAGTTCTATCATCTCTCCTGTTAAGAACCAACCTTCACCAGTTTGATTTCCTAAGGAAAGTATTTGTGATGCCATTTTTCCTAAATCTTTAATATGAGCTGGAGCATGGAATCTATTAGAGTCATTTAAAGCCTTCTTCATAGTTTTTCTATAGCTTTCTAAGAACTCTATGACCATCATATATATATTTCTCTTAACCTTACTTTCACCAAGACATTTATACTTAAAGTCCTCATCATACGCTGTGTAGAAGAAGAAGTCCATTAAATCTGGCATTACTGCTTCAGCACCATTTTCTTCAATTATATCAACAACATTATTATTAGCTGTTGGATGGAATTTAACAAGAATTTCTCCTACTAAACCAACCTTAGGCTTCTTTATATTTAATAACTCTAACTCATCAAATTCTTTAACTATTTGTTTTATATTTTTATTAAATGTTCTCTTGCTACCATTCTTAACATTTTCTTTAGCTATTTCATTCCACTTTTTATATAAAGCATTAGCAGATCCCTTTACTTTTTCATAAGGTCTTGTAGCATATAAAACTCTCATGAATAGATCCCCATATATCATCCCCATAATAGCTCTATTAATTAAAGGTAGAGTAATTTTAAACCCTGGTTGTTTTTCAAGCCCTACAGCATTTAAAGATAATATAGGTACTTGTGGAAATCCTGCTTCCTTTAATGCTTTCTTTAAGAACCCAACATAATTTGTTGCTCTGCATCCACCCCCTGTTTGAGTAATAATGACAGAGGTATTATTAACATCATATTTACCTGATTTTAAACCATGTATTATTTGTCCTACAACTATTATTGATGGATAACAAGCATCATTATTAACATACTTTAATCCTTCTTCTACAGCCTCACTATCTATAGCAGGAAGCACTTCTAAATTGTAACCACATGACCTTACTGCCTGTTCTATTATATCAAAATGAATTGGAGACATTTGAGGAGCAATAATAGTATGTTTTCCCCTCATTTCTTTTGTAAATGTAGGATTTCTAAACTCTATTTTTTCCTCTACAGGCACATATCCATTTCTTTCTCTTTCTTCCATAGCAGCCTTTAAAGATCTTATTCTTATTTTAGCAGCTCCTAAATTGTTACCTTCATCAATTTTTAAGCATGTATATATCTTTCCTTTAGAAGAAAGAATTTCTGAAACTTGATCTGTTGTAACTGCATCAAGACCACATCCAAAGGAATTAAGTTGAATTAATTCTAAGGAATCATTCTTAGCTACAAAACTCGCAGCCCTATATAATCTTGAATGATACATCCACTGATCAACAACCCTTAAAGGCGAATCTAATTCTCCTAAATGTGCCACACTATCCTCTGTTAATACAGCCATGTCAAATGAGTTAATTATATCAGGTATTCCATGATTAATTTCTGGGTCAATATGGTATGGCCTTCCTGCTAAAACTATACCCTTCTTTCCAGTTTCCTTTAAATATTCTAATACTTCTTTAGCTTTATTTCTTATATCATTATCAAAGTTTTCTCTCTCTTTATAGGCCTCTTCAACTGCTTTTCTTGCTTCATCTATAGTTACATTAAAGTCCTTAAATTCTTCTACAATTCTTTCTGACAGCACATCTTTTTCTTCTAAATTTAAAAATGGTTGAATAAATTTAATATTCTTCTCTTTTAACACATCCATATTATTTCTTATCACTTCTGGATATGATGTTACCATTGGACAATTATAGTGATTATTAGCATCCTTAAACTCTATTCTCTCGTAAGGAATACATGGGTAGAATATATTTTTTATTCCCCTATTTATTAATGCCATAATGTGACCATGAGCAATCTTTGCTGGATAACAAGCAGACTCAGATGGTATTGTTTCTATTCCAAGCTCGTATATGCTCTTACTTGAAACGGGAGAAAGCTCTACCCTAAATCCTAAATTAGTTAAAAGTGTAAACCAAAATGGGTAATTTTCGTACATATTAAGTACCCTTGGCAATCCCAAAGTTCCCCTTTTTGCTTCATCCTTTTTTAATGGAATATAATTAAAGGTTCTTTTAAATTTATACTTATACATATTAGGAACTTCTTCTTTTATCTTATCTATTCCTAATCCTTTTTCACATCTGTTTCCAGAAATAAATTCTTCATCTGTAGAGAATTTATTAATTGTTAAAAGACAGTTATTTCCACAGCGACCACATCTTCTAAAATCAGAAGTCATTTGGAAGCTATCAACCTTTTCCTTTGAAAGAATAGTAGACTTTTCTCCTTCTACATATCTTTCCTTAGAAATAAGAGCTGCTCCAAAAGCTCCCATAAGCCCAGCTATATCTGGTCTTACTGCTTCTCTTCCAGATATAATTTCAAAACTTCTAAGAACGGCATCATTATAGAATGTACCACCTTGAACTATTATCTTTTCTCCCATTTCTTTTTCATCACGTATTTTAATAACCTTAAACAATGCATTTTTTATTACTGAATATGAAAGTCCAGCTGAAATATCTGCTATTTCTGCGCCCTCTTTTTGGGCTTGTTTAACTCTGGAATTCATAAACACAGTACACCTTGATCCTAAATCAACTGGTGATTTTGACTTAATTGCTTCCTTAGCAAAATCCTCCACCTTCATATTTAGTGATTTACCAAAGGTTTCAATAAAGGATCCACATCCTGATGAACATGCCTCGTTAAGTAAAATTGAGTCTATAACTCCATTTTTTATTCTAAGACACTTCATATCTTGTCCACCAATGTCTAGTATAAAGTCAACTCCAGGCAAGAAGTAATCTGCTGCCTTATAATGTGCAATTGTTTCAATTTCTCCTATATCTATATGTAATGCAGCTTTAATTAAAGCTTCACCGTATCCCGTTACTGTTGAGTTAATAATTTCTACTCCCTGTGGCAACTTAGAATATAGGTCTTTTAATATCTCTATAACCTTCTTTAAAGGATTTCCTCCATTACCACCATAAAAATCATAAACTATTTCTCCGTCTTTATTAATTAGCACCACTTTTGTTGTAGTAGATCCTGCATCTATACCTAAGAATACACCACCTCTACAATCCTCTAGTTTTCCTCTTTTTGCTTTTGCTTTAGAGTGCCTCTTTTCAAATTCATCATAATCACTTTGTAATTTAAATAATGGTGATAATCTATCTACTTCTTCTTCATTTATATTTGATATATTTTCAACTTTCTTATGTAATTCTTTAAAGCTAATAAATTCTTTATTTCTTGATAAAAGTGCAGCACCTATAGCAACAAAAAGCTGAGGGTTTTCAGGAAAAATCACTTCATTATCCTTTAAGCCTAAAGTTTCAATAAATCTTTCTCTTAATTCAGATAAAAAGTATAATGGTCCTCCTAAAAATGCTACATTTCCCTTTATAGGCTTTCCACAAGCTAGGCCACTAATAGTTTGATTAACAACAGCTTGAAGTATTGATGCAGCTATGTCCTCTGCTTTAGCTCCTTCATTAATTAATGGTTGCACATCAGTTTTAGCAAAAACTCCACATCTAGAAGCTATTGGATATATAACGCTATGTCCCTTTGACAATTCATTTAACCCCATTGCATCTGTGTTTAATAGGGTTGCCATTTGATCTATAAAAGCACCTGTACCACCTGCACAGGTACCATTCATTCTCTGCTCTATTCCGCCTTTAAAATATGTAATTTTGGCATCTTCTCCACCTAATTCAATTGCCACATCTGTTTCTGGTATAACTTCTTCTACTGTTTTAGTACACGCTATTACCTCTTGAATAAAGTCTACATCTAACCACTTTGATACAGAAAGCCCTCCAGAACCTGTTACCCCTACTGTAATTTTGCACTCTCCTACAACATCATAAGCCTCTTTAATTAAATTAATTATTGTGCTTCTAATATCAGAAAAATGCCTTCTGTATTCACTGTAAACTATATTTTCATTACCATCTAATACTATTAATTTTACTGTAGTTGACCCCACATCTAGCCCCATATTATATTTCTTCATAAATACACCTACTTTAGTAAATTTTGCCCCAAACTATATTATAAACTCCTTGAAACTTATTTCAAGAAAAGCAACGAAAATTTAAGAATGATTTAAAGATTTGTAACATTTGTATACTATTGTAATTATTTATTTATATTATGAATATTAATAGAAAAATATGTATATATTATATTGCCAATGTCTATAATCATAATGAACTTATATTTTATACTTATGGAGGAAACTATGAATTTTTTTAGCGAAGGTAATAAACTTTACAATTCTCAAGATTACTTAAGAGCCATAGATTGTTATAAAAGAGCTGTTGCTAAAAAAGAAAATGAAGCTTGCTCCTACTATAATGCTGGTGTTTGCTTCATTAAACTTAAAGATTATGACAATGCTATTACCATGATACAAAATGCTCTATCTCTTCAAAAAGATAGCAAATATTATTTTAACTTAGGGTATTGCTATGCCATGAAAGAGGATTCTAATAAAGCTTTAGTTAACTTTAATATGGCTTGGGCATTAAATAACGATGATGATGACTGTGAAAAAGCAATTAAACTAATAACATCTAAAATTAGAAATAAGTAAATAACATTTCACATTCTTATATGTAGAAGACCGAAATCAATTCCGGTCTTTTTTATATTTTAGTTATAACCATATAAAAAATCTATTTTGCTCCAATATTCTTTAAGGATATCTTAACTTCATAGACCTTAAAAAAGGAGCTAAACAACTTTAGCTCCTTTAAAATTCTCCTGCTATATTTTTAGTTTTATGTGTATCCTCAAAATTTGATGAATCAAAATAATTACCTGAGATATAAAAAGTTGGATCTACATTTATCCACTTGCCTTCATCTTCAAGATATACCTGATTCCATGCATGACTTACAAACTCACTTCCATTGTAAGCATCACCTACAATAATTCTATTTTTTAATCCTATAGCGTTACACATAGCTGTATAAAGACAAGCATAATCAAAACAAATTCCTCTTTTATCTCTAAAGGTTGGTATCGCTCCACTTTCAAAAGATGATGTATTTTCCATTATAGAATCTGCCTTTTCATCATCATAAATCACATTACTTCCAACCCATCTATAAATACTTCTAGCTTTTCCTCTATCACTAGTATCTCTAGAAACTAATGCTTTTGCTTTATTATCTATGCTTTCATTAGATTTAACCCCTTCATCTAAGGTAATACCATTATAATAAATAATTTTATTGCTAGATATATTCTCCTTTAGTCCATTTGAAATAACTTGAACCTTTTTACTATCTACCATTTCCTCTAGTTTATCATAAGGCTTAAGTCCATCTAATATACCTACTCTATAGTTTGAACTTACTAAATTATTATATAAAACTAAGGGAATACATATTAAAACAATAAAAATAATTCCCCTTATAAATCCAAATATAATAGAAAAAATTATAAGAAAAGGGCTATTGTGTCTTAGTTTGTTTAAAGCAGAATTTAGTGAAAATGAATGAACCAATTTAAGTACTGAAAATATAATAAACTTAACTACAGCAAATATTCCCACTAATAAAACAACATGAACTATTCCATTATCTCTTATTGAATTTTGAAATACTTTAGCTAATAAGTTGCCAACCATAATATCAAACTTTTCATAATAAGAAAGAATTATAAAAAATGTAACTATAGTTGAACACCCTGATAAAATTGGGTCTACTGCTTCGTTTAGATCTCTACTATATACTACTTTTCTAACACAAGTAATTATAGAAAAAATAATTATACCCAAACAGACTAGCTGTTGAATATCTAAGTTAAATAAATTCATAGGCTCACCCTTACTCTAATTCTTCTACATTGACAACTTCCTTAACTATCTCTTTTACTAAAGAATAGTCATATCCCCTACCTACTAAAAATCTACATAGTTTATTCCAAATCTTATATTTATCACTTTCTCTTTTAGAAATTACTAGGTATCTTTTTCTAGCCAACTCTAATGCTGCTTCTTTTTCTTCATCTTTATCTATTGTTTCTAATGCGCTTTCTATATCCTCTTGGTCTACTCCTTTTTTCATAAGGGCATATTTTATTTTCCCTCTACCTTGGGTTTTAGCCCTATCCTTAACGTACATCTTTGTATAAGCTTCATCATTTATAAACTTGTATTCACTTAAAAACTCTAAGGTTTTATCTATCTCATCTTTTTCATAACCTTTTTCAAAAAGCTTTTCTTTAATTTCTTTTTCAGTTTTATAGCTTCTTTCTACTATTCTTAAAGCTGTATTCTTACACTTTATTATATTGTCCTCTTTAACTACTTCTTTTAGCTTTTCTTCATTTATTACTAAGTCTTTCCTTAATCCCTCTCTATATACAAGTTCTGCACTTACAGAAAAGGCATAGGCTTCATCAATATAAATATTAACCCTATCTTTTGTTCTTTTTTGAGCTTCTATCTTAGTTATTTTGCTCATTTATAATCTACTCCTTTGGAGATGTTAAAATATGAATTGTAGGATCTTTTAGTACCAACTTTGATACTTTATAAATTTTATCCTTATTTAAATTATTTAAACCTTCCATATCCTTAACAAACTCATAAATATCTTCATCTTCAAGCTCCTGATGTAGTATATAGTTACAAAGTTCAGCAGAGTCCTCTAAAGTTGATATTACTGCAGTTTTATGGACCTTTTTCATTATAGCTAAGTCCTTATTACCTATTTCTATATTTCCATTAACTACATTATTTAATGTTTCATCAATTGCTCTTATAGCCTCTTCCACATCTTCATCAGAAACTGCAGTGTATACATATAAAGTCTTAACGTTCTTTGTCATATCTAAATGTGTATAGATATCATAAGCAAGTCCTTTTTTTTCTCTTACCTCTCTAAAAAGCAATGAATTAGAGCTTTCACCTAATCTGTGATTTAGTATTCTAAGTGCTAACTCATCATTCTTATCTAAATGATAAAATGTATATAAATAAACTATAGTACTTTGCTCCATGTCGTTTTTATAGCTTACTTTCTTTAGTGGAATATTATCTTCACAAATTACAGGATGTTCTACTTCCTCTGCCCCTTGCCAATTAGAAAATTCTCTACTAATTAACTCTTTAGCATCTTCATGTTCCATAGATGATACCATTGTTATTAAGCTGTTTTTAGGAGTGTAATACTTATTATAAAACCTTTTAATATCATCCCTTTTTAATCCTTTAACAACTTCTTCTAATCCTGTAACATCATATCTTAATGGACTACTATTAAAAGCCACTTCATTTACTCTTTTAAAACTTAAATCCTCTATATCATCCTTGCTTGTTCTCATTTCTGCGAGAATTACCCCTCTTTCCCTCTCTATCTCTTCTTCTGGAAAATTAGATGAAGTAATCATATCTCCTAATAATATACAAGCATTCTCTAATTCTTCACTTAAGCAACTTATTGTATATACTGTAGAATTATAATCTGTATATGCATTATATTCTCCGCCTAAAGATTCAAGCTCATCATTAAGCTCTTCATTATTTCTTTTATTTGTCCCCTTAAAAAGCATATGCTCAATAAAATGACTTATTCCCTTTTCTTCTAAGGACTCATATATTGCACCCACTTTAACTCCTAAATTTATAGAAGCTATTTGAGTATCTTTCTTTATAGTTAATATTTCCAAACCATTATCTAAATAGTGTTTTTTCACATCAAAATTCAGCTTAAGCATCAATTATCTCCTTATCAATCATTGTATCTATATAATATAAGCTTTTTTACCTAACTTTACAATATATAATTACATTATTCTATTTTATATCCTCGGAATTTTCTATATAATGTACATAAGGTATATGATAATAACTTTAACTTCTTATACAAACAATAATGAAAGGAGTTTTTATACTATGAGAAAAAATATTTTAATTGTTGAAGATGAAATAAGAATAAGGTTTCTATTAAGAGATTATTTCCAAAAGGAAGACTTTTTAGTATATGAAGCTGAAAACGGTAAAGAAGCTTTAGAAATCTTTAAAAGTAATAAAATCGACCTTATAATTTTAGATATAATGATGCCTGTAATGGATGGATTAACTGTATTAGAAAAAATACGAGAAGTATCAACAATTCCTGTTATTTTACTTACTGCTAAGGGGCAAGAAGAAGATAAACTTCAAGGATATGACTTTGGAGCTGACGATTATATTACAAAACCTTTTAGTCCTAAGGTTTTAGTTGCAAAGGTAAAGGCTTTGTTAAAAAGGACTAGTGAAAAAATAGATTCAAGTACCCAAAACTTTAATGGGTTAGTAATAAATAAACTTTCCAGAGAAGTAAAAATAGATGAAAATATACTTTCATTATCCCCAAAAGAATATGAACTTCTTATATATTTGGCCTCTAATGAAGGTATTGCTTTAAGTAGAGATAATATATTAGATAATGTTTGGGGAATAGATTACTATGGGGATATTAGAACAGTAGATACCAATGTTAAAAGATTAAGAGAAAAATTAGGAGATAAAGCTAACTATATAGTTACTGTTAGAGGTAGCGGATATAAATTTGAGGTGAAATAATGAAGAATAACTTATCAAAAAAAATATTCATCATTACTCTTAGCCTTTTACTTGGGTTAATGATTGTTATATTTATATTTCAAACCTTCTTTTTTCAAAGCTTTTATGAATTAAAGAAAAAGAATAATTTAGTTAAAGATATTAATAGGTTTACTTCCTTATATGCTAATCAAACTCAAGATTATAATAGCATTGGCAAAGCATTAATTATATTAGAAAGTGAAACAAATTCAAGAATAGGTATTTTCTCTTCCATTACTGGAGATACACTTTATATCTCTGATTCCTACAGTGAAGATACAGCCTATGTTAGAACACTAAAACAACTATTGAAAAATAATAATTTAAGAAAAGAGATTATTGCATCAGGAAAACCTCAAACCATAGATTTTATAGATCCTAATAGTAACAGTACGAAAATTGGTGTTTTGGCTCCTATGAGTTTATATTCTACTAATGATTCAATATTAATTTCAGTTACATCCATTCAACCTATTCAAGAAGCTTCTGATGTTATAAGGGAATTTTATTCTTACATATTTATAGGTTTCATATTTATATCAATATTACTTTCTACTGTATACACTAATCTTATATCTAAACCACTTATAAAAATTAATAATGTTGCTAAAAAGATGTCCCAAATGAACTTTAATGAAAAATGTAAAATTGACAGAGAAGACGAAATTGGAAATCTTGCTAGTACTTTAAACTTTTTATCAAGCAATTTAGATGGAGCCCTTCAAGACTTAAAAGAAAAGAATAAGAAACTTGAAGAAGATATAGAAAAAGAAAGAAATCTAGAGATTATGAGAAAAGACTTTGTTGACTCTGTTAGCCATGAATTAAAAACTCCAATAGGTATAATAGAAGGATATGCTGAAGGTCTTAAAGATGGTATTGTTTCTGGAGATAACGCCCTAGAATACCTGGAGACAATAATTGATGAATCAAAAAAAATGAGCATTCTAGTCACAAATATGCTTGAAATATCTAGACTTGAATCAGGTGTTATAAAACCAAACTTAGAAATTTTTAATATTAATAGATTAATTAAAAACTTAGTAAATAAATTTACTATTGAAGCAAATGAAAATGGATTAAGAATAACTTTTGATGAAAAGACTGACTTCTCATATGTAAAGGCAGATAGATTTAAGATGGAACAGGTTTTAACAAACCTTATAACTAATGCAATAAAATATACTCCTGAAAATAATGATATTGTTGTATCTATCTCCATGAAAGATAGTTTTTATGAAATATCTGTAATAAACTATGGTATTCAAATAGATAAAAATGATATAGATAAACTTTTCAATAAGTTTTATAGAATAGATAAGGCTCGTAGTAGAAATAAAAATAGCACAGGTCTTGGCTTGTCTATAGTAAAAAACATACTAGATATTCACAACTTTAATTACTCTTTAAATAATATTGAAAATGCTGTAGAATTTAAATTTCTATTACCTGTAGAAAATCCACCTGAAGAATAGGTAAATAGTAACTTAGTCCCTATTTTAGGGAAAAAGGTCCTAACTTAAGCATATTCTGTTGATTTATGTAACTTAGTTATATATACTTGTATTGTAAGATTATTCCTAGCAGATATGGAAGTTTACACAACGTCACAACTCCCCAAGAACCCTATATCATAAAGATACTACTCTCCCAGGTAGTATCTTTTTTTATTCCGTATTATTTGACATAATTTTTGTAACTTTTTATTATACGTATTGTTAAATATAGGTTAAAGCTCTTAGAATTGTTAACTTTTAATTATAAAATAGTATTGTACATTAAATTTATGTAAAAATTATATATTCGAAGGAGCGAAAATTTTGGACACATTTAACATTTTCATTGAAGTATTTGGTGGTTTAGGTTTATTCCTTTTTGGAATGAAACTTATGGGAGATGGCTTAGAAAATGCCGCAGGAGAAAAACTAAAAAGTATATTAGAAAGAGTTACTAGCAATAAATATATAGGAGTACTTGTAGGTACTATTGTAACAGCAGTTATCCAAAGTTCTAGTGCTACTACAGTTATGGTTGTTAGTTTTGTAAATGCTGGACTAATGACATTAATGCAAGCTGCTGGTGTTATAATGGGTGCTAACATTGGGACAACCATTACAGCTCAAATGGTTTCCTTAGATTTAGATAAAATAGCACCAATATTTATAGGCCTTGGTGCTATTGGTTTATTAGCCCTAAAGAAAAAAAGAGCTAGAGATATTTCATCTATAGCCTTAGGTTTTGGTATTTTATTTATGGGAATGGGAGTTATGTCATCTTCATTAAATCCTATCACCCAATCAGATGCCTTTAGAAATGTAATTTATATAATTGGAAATAATAGATTTTTAGGTGTTTTAGCTGGACTTGGAATGACTGCAATAGTTCAAAGTTCCTCTGCTACTACTGGTATTTTAGTTGCTTTAGCAACAACTGGTTCTATAGATATGAATGTAGCACTTCCAATAATTTTAGGCTGTAATATAGGTACATGTGTAACAGCTTTACTTGCTTCAGCTGGAGCTAATAGAACTGCAAAAAAAGCAGCTCTTATTCACTTATTCTTTAATGTTATTGGTGTAGTTATTTTCATTCCATTTATGACTCCATTAATTTCTTTAATTGAAAGTATAGATCCAGGTAATGTTGCTAGACAAGTTGCAAATGCACATACTATATTTAATATTTCTGTAACTATAGTACTATTACCTCTAGCTAAATACCTAGTTTTACTTGCTAATAAACTTTTACCAGGTGATGAAATTATCGAAAAAGATGGTGCTATCTATTTAGATAAGAATTTACTTGAAACACCTGTTGTAGCAAGTTCCCAAGTTTTTAAAGAAACTATAAGAATGGGTGAAATAGCTAAGAAAAATATAGAAGAAGCAATGGATGCATTCTTAAATAATAATGAAAAGAATATAGAGCAAGTCTATAGAAGAGAAAAAATAATAAATAACCTAGAGAGAGAAATAACAGACTACTTAGTAGATTTATCATCCTATGATTTACCTGTAACAGATAGTAAGAACTTAAGTGCCACTTTCCATGTTATAAATGACATTGAAAGAATTGGTGATCATGCTGAAAACATAGTTGAATTAGCTACTGATAAAATAAATAATAATATTTCTATTGGTACTGATGCAAAAAATGAATTAATAGCTATGTATGAAAAAACTTTAGAAGCTTTAACTTTAGCCATTGAAAGCTATAAGAATGAAGATAATATAGAAGCATTAAATATTAAAGAGATAGAAGAATCCATAGATAAATACGAAAAGGATCTTAGAGAAAACAATATTAGAAGATTAAACGAACACTCTTGCTCTGCAAACTCAAGTACAATTTTCCTTGATTTAATAAGTAACTTAGAAAGAATTGGAGACCATTCAAATAATATTGCAGCTGCAGTGAGAGAAAGATAGATAAGAAGGTGCAAACAGTGCTTCCCACAGTTTAGGTAAGAGAAGGTAAAAAGGTAAAAAGATAATCAAGATAATTGGGATAATCAGGTTAATTAGGTTAAGCAAGATAATAGAGATAAGGGTTAATTAAGATAAAAAAGTTAAGCGGATGCATAAGGAGGAGGAGGAAACTTTGCTATGGCAAAGTTTCAGACCTCTATATCCTAATATTTTAAAATTGTTTACTTTAAGTTAGATAGATTATTCTAGGAATAATATCAAATATTAAAGATGTTGATAATAAAATTATTCCACTTATAATTTGATATTTATAATATTCAGGATACTTATTTTTCATACCAATTCCTCCTAGGATGGCTAAAATGCAAACTATGATAAACATTAGTGTATTAGAAAAACTACCGTTGCTTAAATTTGCTATAAATCTTTCACCTCTAAAGCTTAAAAACACTATAACTAATGAAGCTATAATTGAAAAGGCCAAAATAAACTTTCCTAAATTCTTATAAGATTTCTGTTCCATATACTCCCCCATTTTAGAATATTCAACAATACATTGTAATACCATTGCTCAATTCTTTATATTCTTATTATACACGCCTCATGGATATTAATTCCATCAAAAAAAGAACTTTGCCATAAGCAAAGTTCACCCCTAACTCTATTATCTTTATTATCCCTTTTAACTTTTTTGACTCTTTTATCCTTATTATCCCTATTAACTCTCCTTACCTAGTACCTCGTACCTTCTTACCTCTCTTATCTTCATTCTTTTTTAAATATACCCTCCATCCACTCTAAGGATCTGTCCTGTAATATAGCTTGAATCATCTGAACATAAAAATACTGCTGTCTTTCCTATTTCTTCAGGTAGTCCAAATCTTCCAACTGGAATCTCATTTTCTAGCTCTTCTCTTTCCTCTTGACTTAAAAATGAATTCATCTTTGTATCTATAACACCTGGTGCTATAGCATTAACTCTTATATTAGATGGAGCCATTTCCTTTGCTAAGGCTTTTGTAAATAAATTTAATCCACCCTTTGATGTAGAATATAAAACTTCACAGGAAGCTCCTACTTCTCCCCACATAGAAGAAATATTTAAAACTGCCCCACCTTTTCCAAGCATATGAGGTATTGCTAACTTTGTAAGATACATTGCTCCTAAAAGGTTTGTGCTAATTAACCCTTCAATATCTTCCCTTGTTGCATCCATAAATAATCCTAATGTACTTCTTGCTGCATTATTTACAACTATATCAATCTTACCAAAATGCTCTAAAGCTTTATTTATTATCTCCTCTGCTCCTTCAAAAGAAGAAACATCCCTTTTTATGGCATATGCTACTACTCCTAGTTCTCTTAAAACTTCTAGAGTTTCATTTGCACCCTCTTCATCCTTAGAGTAATTAATTACAACGCTAGCTCCCTCTTTTCCTAATTCAACAGCTATAGCTCTTCCTATTCCTCTTGAGGCACCAGTAATAATGGCTACCTTACCTAATAACTTTGACATCTTTCTTTACCCATCCTTACTTTAATGTATCTATAAAAAATCTCAGTGCATTTTTATAGTATATTTTTTCTATTTCATCTATTGTAAAACCTTCTTTTTCTAAGGCTTGTGCTAATTTCACCATTTCAGAAGCATCTTTAACTTCAACTTCATTTCCTATACCATCAAAATCACTACCTAATGATATAACATCTATTCCACCAACATTTTTTATGTGCTTAATATGTGAAACCAAATCCTTTATTTGAGTAACTTTTTCATACCCAACAAAGTCCGCGCAGAAGTTAATTCCCATAATTCCACCTTTTTCTGATAACTTTTTAATCATATCATCGGTTAAATTTCTTGGGTGCCTTTTTATACTTCTGCTATTTGAATGTGTTACTATAAATGGTTTCTTGCAATTTTCTACTAAATCATAGAATCCTTTATCTGAAAGGTGTGATGCATCAGGAACTATTCCTAATCTCTCCATCTCCTCCACCATTTCTATACCTTTAGGTGTAAGTCCCTTATCCTTATATAAAAATTCATAGTTAGGGTATCCTAAACTATTTTTATAGTTCCATGTTAAGGTAATAAATCTAACTCCATAATCATAAACCTTTTGAATATTATCTATGTTCCCTTCAAGGGTTTCTCCCTCTTCTATTGAAAGAAATGCTCCTATCTTTTTATCCTTTTCAGCCTTTGATAATTCATCTACATTCCTAACTAAAGTTATATCCTTTTTATTCTTGGCTAACTCTTTTTCTAGGTTTCTATACATAATTTGAAACTCTAAAAATGGATTTTTAACTTCTCCTATATCTATAAAAAATGCAAATACTTGAGCTAAAGCTCCACCCTTTTTCATCTTTTCAATATCAATTTTAAAACTATTACTTTTTAGTCCACCATTTTCATATAACATTCTACCAGCTGTATCACAATGTAAATCAATATACTTCATAGCTATTTCCCCTTTTTTCTTTACTCTTTTACATACTTTAGATATTCATCCACCCTTTCTGGACCACCTAAAATATTTCTTCTTATGTATAAGGTGTTATCATCTCTAACATCTATTATCCATTTAACTAATGCTATAAGTCCACTACTAATTTCTATTGTACTTATAGAATAGGGTAAAACGCAACATCCATCATTAAAATACAAGCCTTTTCCTAACTTAGGAAACCTACTTTCATGAGTATGTCCACAAATAATAAATTTATTATATTCTTTGCTCCACTCAGCTAATTTCTTATCTACTTTACCACCTTTTTTATAGTTATTAGCTGGACTAGTTGGAGCTTTAAACCCTGCAATACCTTCCATGTATCTCCAAAGGTGCCTTACTAAAAACTTGCTTACAGGTGCAAATTCATAATTCATAAAATCTAGCTGATGCCCATGGGTTATGAATATCTCCTTCTTACTTGGCTCATGTCTTAAAACTATACTTTCTTTAAATTTAATTTTATCCAATAAATATATTAAGTCTTCACCAAAGGCCCTATCTATTTTATGAAGCTTTCTTTTTTGCTTTTCTAAATATTCTTTAGATGCTTTCTTACCATCATGGTTCCCATAAAGCATATGAAGTCTTCCATGTTTATTAAATTTATTTAATATTTGAAAAACATCCCTATAATTATAAGAAATATCTCTATAACATTTATTTTTCCATAGTTCATCTCCATCTCCTGCTTCAATAAGTGTATATCCTTCTTTATAATAGTAATTTAAAGCTGCTACATATATATTTTTATTGCTTATTAATGAATCAGCATAGCTTCCATCTCCTCTATGAACATCGCTAATTACAACTATTTTAGATTCTCTATCAAAGGGTATTCTATCACTTATATTGTATAGCTTTAATAATTTATTAGGAGTCATACTATCCCTTCTTATAATTACTCATTATAACATTATATGAAAATAAAACTAAACAGTGATTACTCCTAAATAATTTTAAAGGAGAAACTGCAAAGCAATTTCTCCTTTAAATATCAACTATTCATTTTTTATTATTAAACTTATTTCTCCAGTTTCAAGAGTCTTTTTAACATCAATAACTCTTTGATTACTTGAGCCTCTATATTTTAGTTTTATGTCCCTATTTTCTAGCTGAAAGCGTCCATCAATAAGAACATCAACTTGTTGAAGAATTCTTCTCTTCTTTTCATCATTAATTATATTTTCATAAATATAACCTGACCAAAGCCAAATATCTTTCCCTGTTTCTTCTTTAACTCTTTTTAAAAGATTTACTAAAGAATCATCCATAGTTTGTTCCATTGGCTCTCCACCTAGAATATTTACTCCCTTAATATTAGGATTTTTAACATAGGATAAAAATTCATCTTCTATCTCTTTTGTCCAAAGTTCTCCACTATTAAAATCTTGAAGATCTTTGTTAAAACATCCTTCACAGTTATTTGTACATCCTGTAACAAAGAGAGTTGTTCTTATATCTGGTCCATTTGCTACATCAAATTTTCTTATTTTTGCATATCTCATGAAAACACCTTCTTATAAATGAAGTACTCTATCTCCTATTTCAGCCGTTCTTCCTTTATTCCAGAAATTTGTTCCTATATCGTACCACCGTTGGTTTCCCAATACTTTAACACCTTATATAAGGTCGGACTAGACTATCCCTTTACAATATGTTCATTACACATGTATTACCATTATAGTCGTTGAGCCTTCTCCATATTTTTAGGAGCTTGGTTGCGGATTGTCCAATCCTAATGCCTTTTTACCATACCTAAGCAATTACTCTTAGCCATAATACTATTTCTAATATTACTTGGTAGCATTAAGCTCTAAGGATGTCCCCGCAGTTTCGGTAATTTAACGTGAGCCTATATTGTTAACCCACAAGTTCTTCTCATTACTTGCATTTCGCTTTCTTCTCTATTACCACATGATGGACAGTACCATTCTAAGTTTTCATCTAACTTAATTTCTCCTGTATATCCACAACTATAGCATATATCAGGTTTTGTATTGATTTCTGCATATTGAATATTGTGATAAATGAAGTTAATTAGGCTTTCTACAGCTTCTACATTTCTTGTTAAATCAGGCACTTCAACATATGAAATACAACCACCTAAACTAATACCATGGAATTGAGATTCAAACTTAAGCTTAGAGAAAGCATCTATTTCCTCACATACATGAACATGATATGAGTTTGTATAATAAAGTCTGTCTGTTACGTTCTTTATTTCTCCAAATCTAGCTTTATCTAATCTACAGAATCTATAAATTAAGTTTTCTGCTGGTGTTCCATATAAACCAAAACCTAATCCTGTTTCCTTCTTCCACTCATCACATGCATCCTTCATATGGTTCATAACTTCAAGTGCAAACTTCTCTCCTTCTTGAGTTGTATGGCTTACCCCTAGCATTGATTGAACCATTTCATGTACTCCTACATATCCAAGGGATAATGTTGAATATCCTTCATTAAGAAGCTTGTCTATAGCTTCACCCTTCTCAAGTCTAGCAATTGCACCATGTTGCCAGTGAATTGGCGAAACATCTGAAACTGTACCTAATAACATATTATGTCTTGTTATTAATGCTTCCTTACATAAAGCCAATCTTTGGTCTAAAAGTTCCCAGAATAACTCCATATCACCATTTGCAATAATACCTATTTGTGGAAGGTTAAGGCTTATAACACCTTGATTGAATCTTCCATACCACTTATAATCTCCATTTGAATCCTTCCAAGGACTTAAGTGAGATCTACATCCCATTGGTGGGAATGTATTTCCTTCATAGTTCATTCTCATAATCTTAGCTGATTGATAATCAGGTACCAATCTCTTTGCAGTACATTCCGCAGCAAGCTTAGTTATGTAATCATACTTTCCACCTTCTAGGCAGTTATGCTCATCTAAAAGGTATACTAATTTAGGGAAAGCTTCACCTATTTCTTGTCCCTTATAGTTCTTCATACCTTCAAGTCTTTGTTTAATCATTTCTTCACATATTAATGCCATTTCCTCTTCATATTCATTACCTTCTTCAATTTCAAGGTAAATTGTACTAAATGGCGCTTGTCCGTTAGTTGTTTGAAGAGTTGAAAGCTGATATCTTATAGTTTGTACTCCATCCCTCAAGTCTTTCATCTTCATGTCATTAGCTAAATCTATTGCTAATTCTTCATTATTATATTTTTCCATATAGAATTTATAATACTTGTCATATGTAACTCTTAAGAACTTAGCTAAATGCTTAATTGTTATACTTTGACCACCATATTGGTTAGATGCAACTTGAGCAATAATTTGTGTAGTCACTGTACAAGCTGTACCAAAGGATTTTGGTGATTCTACTAATTTATCATTTATAACTGTACCATTGTTTAGCATGTCCTCAAGATTTATAAGACAACAATTGAATATTGGTGATAGAGTATAATCCATATCATGCCAGTGAATTGCACCTTCATCATGAGCTTGCACTAAATGTGGTGGAATTAATCTTCTTCTTGATATATCCTTAGACACTTCTCCTGCAATTAAATCTCTTTGAGTTGCAGCTATTACAGAATTCTTATTTGAATTTTCCTTTAGTACATCCTCATTTGTCTTTTGAATTAACCCTAATATACTTTCATCTGTTGTATTAATATTTCTCTTAAATGATTGAACAGCTCTATATCCCTCATATGATTTAGCTGTTATTGATTGACCATAATGCACTAGTCTTTCATAAACATAAGATTCAATTTTATAAATTGTTGGAGTTTCATTTTCATCCTTAAAATAATTCTCTGCATCATTTGCTATTAATTTTGCTATATCTGGTAAATAAATACCACTTCCATGTTTCATAGCCTTTAAAATAGCCTCTCTAATCTTGTGTTTGTTGAATTCAACTATGCTTCCATCTCTTTTTATTACTTCCATGTACATTCCCCTTACAATAAATTACCTCTTATGGTTTAATATGTTTATTTTTTCAAATCAACTAAAGCTATTATAACTTATAAAAAAATAGTTTTCAGAAATTAAATTAATAGATATTTATAACTATTTTCATCTTTCTTCGTTTTTCTATTATTTTTGCTAATTATTGCACTATATCATCATTTGCACAAAATATCGGGTTATGATAAGAATTTTTCACTATATATTGTGGTACCCCTAAAACTAACACTATACATTGGGGGTGACCTATAAACCTCTATTTTACCAAATCCTTTAACATAGTTGACTACATTATTTATAGTAGTATAATGTTCTACATTGACTATTTATCATTATGGAGGGATGGCATATGAATTCATTTATAATAATATTACTTGGAATTGTTTTTTTAATGACACTAGGATACTACATAAGCTCTTTATATTCTGTTCATTATAAAACTGTATGGAAAAACAAATCAAATATTAAATATAGAGTAAAAACTAGTTCAATAACTTCTTACGCTCCTTTATTTGGTTTAATCCTAGCAACAATAATATTTGCTTTCTATTTTAGAAATTCTGGGTACAGTCTTATAATTACTGGAGCAATGGTTATAATTACTATTGTAGTTGGACTACTAATAAGATTAAGTATTAAAGAACTTTACTTTTTTGATACTTACTTAGTTTTTAAAAATAACTATATTGAATACTCAGAAATGGTCAACTTATTATTAAAAAGGAATCCTAAAAATGGAGCATATGAAATGGAAGTAACAACTAAGACTGACCTTGTATCTTGTAAGATAAATGTAGAAGATAGTAAATCTACTATTAAAGACATTAAGGTTATACTACCTAAAAACATAAAAATTAAAGAAGTAGATTGTAAAAATAAATAGAAAAAAGCGTCGCATTTTTTGCGACGCTTTTTTAAGTGGGATGAAACACGAAACCAAAGAAATTTTATCAATTGCTTGCTACAACCTTATGATAACATAGCATTGTTAAATCAAATTACATCTTTGTAAACTAATTGTAATATTGAGGTTAAATCCTATAGCCTACCAGCTTGATCCACTTCCACCACCAGTTCCTCCTCCTGAGAAACCTCCACCCGAGAAACCTCCATCAGAAGAACTTGCATTATGAGATCCCACAGTATCAGATACTGAATTCATATTAGTACTAATTATCCTAAGCATACTATAGCTATTTAAATCTGTATACCCTGTATAATATGGTGATTTATCTACTTCTATGCCCTCAAATTTATCAGCCCATTTATCTGTTATATTTAGTACTTGAGCATAAGGAAGTATATTATAAAAATAATTTGGATTTTCTTCTAGTAAGGCTTCTAACCTTTCTTTTTCTGCTGTTTCTAAAAATTTTCTGAATCCTAATATTTTTTCTAATATCTTTCTTCCATATTCACTTCTCTTTGGTAAAAGTCCTGCCATAATAATTATTGAAAAAATACATATAGCTACTACAATATCAGTTATAGCATAGGATCCTATCTTAAAGATTAATACTATAATAAAGGCTGATAATAAATATATAAATAAAGCAATAAAAAATCCTAATTTAGCTTTATTAGTAACAATTCTATTTAAATTATTTACGTTTAAAGCATAAATTATAATATACACAATACTTATTATTCCAGCTGATATTAAAGATAATCCAATTACATCTCCATTAGTTAAATTGCTTGTATACTTGGCAGAGATATAGAACAATACCATTGGAATAAATGATATGAATAATAACAACACTGAAATCTTTCTTGATTTTGCATCTGTTAGCTTCTTTCTTTTACCTTTAAATACTGATTGAACTGAATTAATAGCTGAGGAGATTTTATTTTCTAACTCTCCATTCCTTAGCTTAGCTTCTGTTACCTCATTACTTTTCTTAAATAGCCCTTTAAACAAAGTATGTTCATACTTTTTATGCTCACTATCTAGTTCACTGATTTTTATCAATTTAAACTCATTATTCTCATCAAAATTGATTTCTAAATGACCTTCACTTGCCCAAAGATAAATTAATGAAGTAATATCCTTAGGTGTACAACTATTTTTATAGGCATAAGCCAATTCTGCACTATTCATTCCATCTGGAGGATAAAACTCTAACTCTAGTTCGTATCTCCTTTTTTCTTTAAATACTAAAAATAAAATTCCTGAAATTATTACTACTATAAATGATAAAATAATAGTTTTTATTTCTGACTTATCCATCTCTCTTGTAAATAAACTATTATCACAGTCTATTGATATAAATACCTTTTCTCTTGGATGAATAGTATTTGTATTATTAAATGTAACCTTATTATTCTCTCTAGCTAGGGTATATCTATCCTTATTACTACCAATGCCTCTATCTAAAAAGTTTACCAAAGCATTTTCTATAGGAACCTCTGATTCTACATTTACAATAAGATTATCAACCTTACCTTCATAATTATCACTCTTTAAACCTAAATAGATATCATCTGCAAGTCTTGGCCTAACCTTATAAGATACCTTAACCTTATATACTCCAACTTCTTTAGGAACATAAATTGAAGAGTATTTTTCTGACACTTTAAATTGGGAATTATCACAGCTTAATTCACTTATCTTATTATATTTATTATCATCCCATAGCTTTATTTCATTTGATCCAAAATCATAGTTTTGTGATGTAACCTTTATTTCAAATTCTCTTTCTACCAAGTATTCCTTTTCTTTTGTAATCTTAATATTAACTATTTCATTATTTATATTGAAAGGATATTTTCTTTCTTTTACATTTTTAAATGTCCCTTCTTCTAACCTTGCATTTATAGTTATCCCATTATTTTCTTTAATTTCTTTTGTAGATTCAATTATAATTTCGTTATCTTTAACTGTATATTTAGAAAGCTTATTTTCTTTACTTCCATATTCCCCATCTGTTAAGGTAATATTCTCTAGCTTTCCTCCTTTAGGATACGTTATATTTGATCTAAAGCTTTCAACTCTTGTATCCCAAGTTGGCAATAGATTTAAATAAATATAGTCTCCATCAACTTCTTCATCATCATAATAATTTAAAGTATATTTTATTATATATCTTTTGTCTCCATCTATAGTTTCATCTTCATCACCTATTTTTAAACTTACATTCCCTGATTCCTTAGTTGATTCATAGGGTGCCCCTATTACAGAAATATCTGAAATACTACATTCCTCTGTACCTGATGAAGTAGTTATATCTCTTTTAATGCCATGTCTGTCTTCATTAAAGTAAACATCTATTGTTTCTGTTATAAAAAACTGTCTCTTATCATTAACCTCCACATCCACTTGCATATTTTTTATATAATATCCTTCATCTTCTGCTTTGGGCCTTACTTCTACAATGTTAATGATAAAAATACTAATTAAAACTGATATTATTACCCCTTTTAGCTTTTTCATATCAATCCCCACTTTTTATTATTTTTGACTATATTTTACCACAAAAAAGGTGGAGTGGATATTTATTTCCCTTGTTCCGTCGCAAGCTCCAAGTCACATGGAAACAAATATCCACCCCACGCGTACTAAAGGTAAGGAAATTATAAAATTACTATCCTTGATTTTATATTTTTTTAATATGAAATTATAATAATACCTTTGAGTTATAGTCAATTGAAATTTTATACTTTCCTAGACATCAAAAAAAGAGGAATTGCTTTGCAACTCCCCTCCATTAATTATTTATATTAATAATTTTCTGCTTTTACTTGGAAATATGATTGTGGATGAGCACATACTGGGCATACATCTGGAGCCTTCTTCCCAATACAGATATGTCCACAATTTGAGCATTGCCAAATTACATCTTCATCCTTAGAGAATACTAAATCTCCTTCTATATTAGCTAAAAGCTTTCTATATCTTTCTTCATGTTCCTTTTCAATTGCAGCAACGCCTTCAAAAAGCTTAGCTATATGTTCAAAGCCTTCTTCTCTTGCTTCTTTAGCAAATTTATCATACATGTCTGTCCATTCGTAGTTTTCTCCATCAGCTGCATCACTTAAATTAGTAGTAGTTTGTCCAATTCCATCATGTAATAACTTAAACCAAAGCTTTGCATGTTCCTTTTCATTTTTTGCAGTTTCTTCAAAAATAGATGCTATTTGAACATAACCATCTTTCTTAGCTTTAGATGCATAATACATATACTTATTAGTTGCCATTGATTCGCCTGCAAAGGCTTCCATTAAATTAGCTTCTGTTTTTGTACCTTTTAAATCCTTCATTAAAATCACCTCGTTAATTATTTAAATTTCTTTTTTCCAAAGACCATGTAAATTACAGTATTCATATGCTTCAATTACTTTTTCATCATCACCTATAACAAACTCTGCTTTTGGTTCATCACTTGGTGATAAATATTTCTTTTGAACACCCTTATCAGTTTTTAGATATATCCATTGTATATAATGAGCTTCCACCATTGGATGTAAAGTGCTTCCTACAACTACCTCTACTTTATTACCATCAATATTGACAACAGGAACATGTTTTTCTACTGCACCATCTGTTGTGTTAGCCTTTAACTCACTCATCTTTTCACCACAACAAACTATAGATACTCCTGATTCTCTTATTACTTCAACGATATTACCACAATGTTTGCAAATTAAAAATTTTGTTTCCATAATCTTTCCTCCTTTTTTCTCTATTTCTACTTTATATTACTAATTTTAACACAAAATTCTGAATATTTTATTAATATACTGTTAATTATATTATTCAAGACATAAAAAAATACCTATAGAATTCCTCCATAGGTATTTTTGACTAGATAGTTCCTATTTTAATTGCATCTTTTTGAACCTTATCTGGATCTGTTGGCTTTAAGTTTTCATGTACCTCATCCATTCTAAGTTCCGTCTTAACCACATCTTGAATTTCTTTGTTATACACATTCTTATCATTCATAATTTAATCCCTCCCTAAGGATAGGATGTCCATTTATTTATTCATTTATCCTTTAAGTATATAACTTAATCTTTTTTCATTTATAGCTGTCATTTTGCTTTCTTTAAGCCAGTGATTATTACAGCCACACTCCTCTAAGATAACACACTGAGGAATAAATCCTAACCTTAATGCCTTCCATCCTCCAGAGATTAAATTTAGCACACAAGCTATTCCTATTATTCCTATCTTATCATTTTTTTCTCTTTTTGCATTTAATAAATTTGTTTCACGTGATATAACATATACCTTAAAATCTAAACTTTTTCCTAAGGTTGTTAACTTATTTATATTGCATTCTTTTGAGCATCTTTTACATACATCTCCAAGTTTTTCTTTTGAACTAGGGCATGGCTTTAAAGTTTGTTTCATGCAAGCTGGTGCAAAGACAATTTTTTCTTCACATCTTAAAAATTTTTCTTTATATACCTTATTTAATATTTCAGCACAAACCATATTAAAAATGTACTGTATTTCTCCCTTGCCACAATAAATTATATCCTCTTTGTTTCTATGTATTAATTCATATGTACTTAAATAACTCTTTACACCTGATATATACTCTCCTAAATAATACTGACCTTCCTTTAGAAGATATTCCCCTTCCTTTAAAGCAAACATTAAAACTTTTCCTACATAATTAGAATCTTTTTCACATAAAAAATCCATCCATATGTTAAGCCTAAAGACTTCTTCTTTAAAATCACCTGTACATTCCAACCAAGATAGGATCTTCTTAAATAAATCTAAATCTAATTCTTTAATTTTTTTCTTTTTTAATAAATTCTTAAGTATTGCTCTACCTTTTATAATATCTACTTTTTCTTTTATTCTTTCTTTATCCCTTAAGGAATTTAACCATTTAAAAATTCCACTCCACTTAGGATTGAAACCATAGGCATATTCACTATACTCCTTAAGAATTACACCAATAAATAATAATTCTACTGCATATTCCTCTTTAGTCCTTAAAGCTTCTACTTTGTTTTTCACTATATACTCCATAAAGTCTTGTAGATATTCCTTTCCATTTTGAAAAACATCTAAAATTACTTTCTTGCTTAACCTTTCAGCTTTTTCGTAATAGTTATTTGAAGCAGCTTGTCCCCCTTTCAATGAATATGTTATGGAACTCATGATACACCTTCCTTTATATAATATTTAAACTATGTCCTTTAACATATATTACTCTTTTTGAAAACCCCCCATGAACTACAGTGATAACCTCCCCCTCTGTTATAGATAAATAATTTGCTTTAACAAAAAACTTTATTTCACGTTTATTATTAAAACCAGTAGCATATACTGTAAATCTAGTAAATTGATATTCAGTTTCAACAGTTGCTATCCCTGAACAAACACCTGTTAGACTTGTTTCTATACCAAATAAACATTCAATAAAAAATAATGATATTAAGTAGATAGCATAATATGCGCTTATTCTTCTACATCTTATGATAAACCTTGTTTCCTCGTGAGGAGAAAACCAAATTTTAAATCTCCAATAAAATTAATCTACCATTTTTTAAATTTCTCTTCTCTCCCATACTAATAATCACCCCTTATTTCTAATTAATTCTATAATTAAAAATAAATCCCTTTAATTCTAAATATAAAAAAGCCACACTAGTTTACTAGCATGGCTCTTATCTTACAATAATATTATTTTGCTTCTTTTGAAGCAGGTAATATTACTTCTACTTCCACATGTGGTCTTGGAATTACATGTACTGAAATTAATTCTCCAACACGTTGTGCTGCAGCTGCACCTGCATCTGTAGCAGCCTTAACAGCTCCAACATCTCCTCTAACCATTACAGTTACTAATCCTCCACCAACATATTCTTTTCCTATTAAATATACGTTTGCAGCCTTAACCATTGCATCTGCTGCTTCTATTGATCCTACTAATCCTTTTGTTTCAATCATTCCTAATGCATCATATTTCATTTTTAAATCCTCCTAAAATATTAATAAATTTATTTATTATAATTTTTTTATTATAATCTACTAATGTTTAACAATTTCAACCTTTGATTTAGAATTAATTCCCATAGCATTTACTTCTTCAATATCCAAGTGACACTCAAGCTTTGAAGCATCATTGGCTCTTATTGCTACATTATTGAAAATTCCACCTCTTATTGTGTCGAACTTTATTGATACAATTTCGCCATCATGAACTCCTAGTTCTCTTGCATCGCATGGAGTCATGTGTATATGTCTTTGAGCTACTATTAATCCCTCTTTAATTTGTGTTGCTCCCTTTGGTCCTACTAAGGTTACTCCAGGAGTATTTGCTAGGTCTCCAGATAATCTTGGATAAGCAGCTGTTCCTAACTTAACACAATCTCCTGCTAAAACTTCTACTTGTGTTTTGCTCCTTATTGGTCCAAGAATCCTAACTTTCTCTATAGCTCCTTTAGGGCCACAAATAGTAATAGTTTCTTTGCAAGCATATTGACCTGGTTGAGATAAATCTTTAATTTTAGTTAACTTATATCCTTTACCAAATAACATATCTAAGTCTTCTTGAGATAAGTGAGCATGTCTATTAGATACTCCAACAGGTATCTCAAATGCCTTAGGCTCTATTACTTCTTTTCCTTGGTTATTCTGTATAGCTTCAACTAAAAGCTTTAATACAGCCTCGTATTTATCCATCTATTTTGCCCCTTTCATAGCGGCAACGATTTGATTAACTAAATTTCTTATTTCTTCATTATTCTCAGTATCATTTGCAGCTTTACATTTTTCTGTATTGCATTCATTATTAGATAGTCTTTGCGCTGCAGCAAAAATTTCTGCTGGACTCATATTTAAACTTTGATTGTTCACTGAATGGCAATTTTCTTCAGTCTTTATACAATTAAATGTTGGATCTGTTGATGCTAATGTTGCACAATCCTTTAATCCATAAGCTACTCTCTTAACATTAATTAAATGTCTTGGAGTTACATTCTCAGAAACTGAGCTTCCCCCCCATGTTCCACATCCTAATGTAAATGATGGCATAAGTCCTGTACTTGCACCTGTTCCACCTTGTGTACCTCCAGTGTTAACCAAAATACGTGATGCTGGTTTTCTAGCAAACTTCATCACTATATTTCTATCTTCAGTATGAAGACTCATAGTATGACCAATTCCGTTTTGAAGCAACTTAATGCTTAATTCACATGCTTCTTGATCATCTTTAACTGTATAGAACCCAAGAACTGTTGTTAATTTTTCAAATGATAGAGGATATCCTTCTCCAACACCCTTTTGTTCACCAATAAGTACTTTTGTTCCTTGTGGAATACTTATTCCAGCTGCATTAGCTATTACTTGTGGGGATCTACCAACAAATTTAGCATTCATTGCATGTCCATTTTTGAACAGTAGTCTACAAACTTTTTCAGTTTCTTCATCTGTCATGAAGTAAGCACCTTGCTTTTTAAACTCTTCTACAACTAAGTCATGATTACATTCTTCACAAATTATAGATTGTTCTGAAGCACATATTGTACCATTATCAAAAGTCTTACTTGCCATAATGTTTCTTACAGCTTGTTGAACATTTGCAGTTCTTTCTATATAAGCAGGCGAATTACCTGCACCTACTCCTAAAGCTGGTTTACCAGCACTATATGCTGCCTTAACCATTGCAGGACCACCTGTTGCTATAATTAATGACACTTCCTTACTCTTCATTAATTCATTAGTTGCTCCTAGAGATGGCTTAGTTATGCACCCAACAATATTCTTTGGTGCACCTGCCTCTACTGCAGCATCATGCATTAATTGAGCTGCCTTTATAGTACATTTTGCAGCTGATGGATGTGGTGAAAATACTATAGCATTACGTGATTTTATAGCTATTATTGATTTAAATATTGTTGTTGATGTTGGATTAGTTGAAGGAACAATTCCCATTACTAGTCCAACTGGTTCAGCAACTTCAATTATTTTATTGACGTTATCTTCATTTATTACACCTATAGTCTTCATATCTTTAATTGAATCGTATAAAACTCCAGATGCTAAATGATTCTTAAATGTCTTGTCTTCAACTTTACCAAAACCAGTCTCTTCAACAGCCATCTGTGCTAAGCATGCCGCATTTTCCTCAGCTACCCTAACCATATTACATATTATTTTATTAATTTGTTCTTCTGTATAATCTGCAATAATGTCAGTAGCTGCTTTCCCAAGTCTAGCTAAATCTCTTGCTTCTTGTATAGAACATAAATCCTTATCAAAATTTTGCATTTTTCTTCCTCCTTATTTCAGACTCAAATGTTATTTCTTTTCATAGTATAATTTAAACTTCTCAATCAAGACGTTTTTGTTTGCTTTAGAAATTTGTCTTCCTACTATTTCAAACTTGTTATACTCACGTGCTAAGTTTCTTAGCTTCGTAACCTTAAGTTTTCCTAAAGTAGCAATGGTTTCTTCTAACCCATTTTCTTGTACAAGCTTATCTACATCTTCTTTATGAAATTTACTAATATCATTAACTATAATTAAATTTTCATCGTCTACTAATTCGCTTTCTTCTGATATAACAGTTGTGATACTTTCTGTATTATCTTCTAAAGGAGTATCATTCTTAATAATATCTGTATCAGTAGTACTATCTTCTTTTGTTTCTTCTCTCTCTTGTATTGTTTTAGTTTCAATTATCATACCTAATTCATTATGAGGTCTAGGAATTACATGATTTGAAATTAAGAATTCACTACCTAATTTCTTTACAGCAGCAATACCAGCCTCTATGGAAGCTTTTACAGCTCCAACATCTCCTGTTATGGTAATTGTAACTAATCCACCACCTACATATGATTTTTCAAGGATACTTACATCTGCTGCCTTTACCATAATATCGGCACCCTCAACAGCTGCAATTAATCCCTTTGTTTCTAGTAAACCTAATGCCTGCATAGATTAGTCCTCCTTTTAATGCCACTATAAAAGATCAGCCCAGTTTGCAGGATATGTTGCATAGAATATTTTTGCTTTGTCAGGTGAACCCCAAACTACTTTAGATCCTGAAGGTACAAATAACACATCTCCCGCATGGGCAGTATATGTTTTACCATTTAGTTCAACAGTTAATGTCCCTTCAATTACATAATCAATCTCTTCATAAGTTAGTTCCCAATCAAATCTTGATTTTTCAATTACTAAAAAACCAGCACTCATTTTTGATTCTTCTTTACTTACTAATTCTTGATAATGAGCATTTGCATCTGGATTCCCTGTATCAAACACATCCAACTTTACTGTGTTACCTCTAACTATTTTAAGACCATTGACATCGCATTCTGATTCATATGGAAGATTCTCTCCCTTTAAACATTTAAGAACTTCTTGTAAAAGGCCTTTATTCATCATAGCTTTAAACAACTTTAACATGGCTTCAGAATCTAAATCACTATCTGATAAATTTAAATTAATATTTGATTTTAATTCACACCCTTGGCTTTCTGTTGTTAATTCTATGCTCTTATTTTTTGCCAGGTCTTTTGCAGATGGAGTTATAATCATATCACTGGTAACATAAAATTTTGTTTTTCCTGTTTTTATGAACTCTTCCATCTCTTTTACACATATTAACTTTTTCATTTACTCACTTCCTTTCAATGTATAACTGAAATTTATATAAAATCACAGTCATCATCAATGATGCCCACAACTACTGCATCTACCGGAATATTATCATCACCAAGCATTCTACGTGCTGCAGAACCAGTGCTTACAATAACTCTGTCACCAATACCTGCACTAATTATATCCACTACTATTAACCTTCTACCTGCTTCTGTACCACCTATTACCTCAGCAAGCATAAATTTTAATCCATTTAATGATTCGGCCTTTCTAGTAGCCCATACATTGTCTATTAGTTTAGCTGTAATCATATTATCTTTCCCTCTTTCAACTTGAGCTTTATTTCGTTAATGGCAGATTCTACTGATGATATATCTCCAAATATAGCAAGTAGTATCATATGTTGAGGGCAATTTCCTTTAATATCCTCAACTGTAACATCAACTGCTTTATCTGCAATATCTGATGCATAAATCATATCTATAAGTTTTCCTTGTACTAATCCTATTGCACCAATATTATCTAAATCAGTTTTACAACCTGTCCCCATTCTTCTTCTAAGAATATTTTTTGTGCTCTCAGAAGGTGATTTAATAATTCTGAAATCCACTTCTTCACACTCTCCTTATTCAATAATTTCTTGAGTACAGCTTAATGCTATTCCAAGTGGGGTCACAAACATAGGATTCTTAGGCTTATGTGTATATATACCAGTTTGTTTTTGTATAACATCCTCAATTCCTGTCAAGCAACATGTTCCTCCTACAAGAGATATTCCATCAACATCATATCCTTTTACATGTTGATTAATTATTGATGCTACTTTTTCAATAACTGGCTTTAAAACTGGTAAAAGTTCTTTATGATTATTATTGTCTCTCTTAAACTCATCTGCTTTAGCAAAAGGCATTCCATAAGCACCTGAAATAACTAATGAAAAATGTGTACCTCCTGTAGGTTCATCAACTACATGAACAACTTTCCCATCCTTCAGAATAGATATTCCTGTTGTTCCTCCCCCTATATCTACAACCGCTCCATTTTGTATTTTTAAAACTTCATTAGCTGCAGTAGGTTCATCAAGAAGGTTTGTTAATTCAAATCCAGCAGCTTGAACAACATTTTTTATAGCTCCAGAATCTAAAGCATCTGTTCCTGGTGGAATAGCAGCAGCTGCATAAATTAATTCTGCATTAATTTTTTCTTCTATTTCTTTTTTCAACTCTCTAACAATTCTTACTGCTCCTAAATAATCTACTACCATGCCATCACGAACAACATCCGCATATCTATATGCACCAGCTACTGGTTTATAATTTTCATCTAAAACTGCTAAAACTATGCAAGCTGTACCTAAATCAACACCTGTATAATACGTAGAAGTTTCCCCTACCTTAGGTGACTCTATTACATGTTCAAACTCTTCAACGAGATTATCACAATATTCAAAAGCTATACTTTTCTCTGACATCTCTCTCCTCCTACTGTTATACAAATCATCTGGGATATACTATTTATAATTGAATTAACATTCTTTATAATTTCATTTCCTGTCTGACTTTCATCATGCTCATAACTTTCACTAATTTCTAAACTTACTTCTCTTAAAGCACATCTTAATAAATGAAGTTTTAATATTTCCTTACCTTTTTCAAGTTGTATATGAAACTCAGTAATTTCAAAACAGTCTTCTATATTATCAAAGAAATTTTCTTTGGATATTCCACTACATTCTTTAACTTCAATTGTTTCTAAAGTAGAGTTACCTTCAACAACTTTTCTAATGTTTGTAACCTTTCTTCCTAAACTAATGATTTTCTGTGCTAAAATAATATCTAAAGTCAATAGCTCTCTACTAGTATCAAAGAATAAAGCTTCAATAGACTTTAATCTATTGCATAGCTTTTCTCTTTTTCTTTTTTGAGATATCTCACCTTCTTTTGAGTCATTGACTTGAGTAACCTTTTTCTTTTCTTGAACGACATCATCTTCCATCTTTATTCCTTTATCAGATAGATATTGTCTTGCTCCAGGTGTAAGGCGTTGTCCTTCAGCTAATTTATATGTATCAAAGGGAGCTTCCTTATAAACATCCCTTAAATACTCTTCAGTAATAAATTTCATCATCTCCTCATTACTCCTCACACTTTTCAAATAAATATTTTTTTAAAACATCAATTCCTGTTCTTTTTATAAAACTAATATCAAAATAAGGTTCATTTACTCCTATTCTCTTAAGCTGATGCAAGCATATATTCCTATTTTCTGGATTCATATCACTCTTAGTAATCACTCCAATCACTGGACAATTAAATAACTTTGCCCATCCTGGAGAATACACATCTACACTATTTGATTGATCAACTAAAATAAGAATTTTTGAAGCATCTTGAGATACTGCAATAACATGTTTATACATCCATGAATTTTCTATATATGCACTTGGTACATCTATAGTATTTTTCCCATAAATAATATCTGATGTTCTTCTTAATGGACCAGTATAACCATTAAGCTCATTAGCCAAAGTTGTTTTGCCGCTTTTTGAAGGACCAATAATCATTATTCGTTTTTTTCTCATGTTCGTGTTATTGGAGCAACTGTAAAGCCCAGCATATTTTTTAAAGCATCATTTACTGCACTAAGTGCTGTTTCAACACTTTGAACATCACCATTTATAACTACTGATCCAGTGAAACGATCAAGAAATCCAATTTCAACATCTGCAACTTTAGTTGCTATATCAGCAGCTATTATTGCTGTTTCAAAAGGAGAAAGAGTTAGTATTCCAATAGCTCCCTTATCATCAATTCCTAATCTTTCATATATATCTGGCATAGGTGAGGCAATAATATGAGCTATTGTTATTTGCTTACCTGGTACTGACTCTTGTATAACACGCTGTATATTCTTATTAAGAAAATCCTCCATAACCTTACTTTCCACCTTTTTATTTATTTGAAAATCATTTAGTGACGAACCACTTTAACAGGCAAATCATAATTCTTAATCCAGCTTTCAATCTTATCTAAATCCTCATTACTTAAGCTTGGATCACCTTCAATTGGATATGGAACTCCAAGTTGGTTATATTTATTAACCCCCATCTTGTGATAAGGTAATAAATCAATGCCTTTAAAATTTTTATAGTCTTTATATGGAAGTAAAAACTTCATAACGTTTTCTATATCTTCCTGACAATCATTAACTCCCTTAAGTAATGGCATACGAATTTGCACATTATACTTTCTGCGAAGAAGTTCCTTCAAATTTTCTAAGATTTGTTCATTTCTAACACCTGTCCAATATAAATGTTTGTCAGAATTTATATGCTTAATATCAAACAAGAATAGGTCAGTAAACTCTGCAACTTTAAGGACTGATTCTAGCTTTGCATATCCACATGTTTCTATTGCTGTATTAATACCTTCATTTTTGCATGCCATAAGTAAGCTACTTGCAGCCTCAGGTTGCATTAAAACTTCTCCACCACCAAGTGTTACTCCACCACCAGAAACTTCATAGAAAGTTCTATCTTCTTCAATTATTTCTAGAAGTTCAGATATAGTTTTTTCTTCTCCTATTATAGAAATAGCTGACTTTACACATTCTTCCTTACACTTTCCACAACCAATACAGTCAATATTTCTATTTACTTCGTGCTTTAAGGTTTCATTTGAAATTGTGTGTATACCTACTGGACAGGCAGAAACACAGGCTCCGCAATTAATGCACAAATTGCTTTTAAACAATACTCTATGTTTTCTAATCATCCCTTCAGGGTTTGCACACCATTTACACCTAAGTGGACATCCTTGAAAGAAGATTAAAGTTCTTACTCCTGGTCCATCATACATGTTGTATTTCTGTATATTAAATATAGTTGCTTTTCTTTCCAAGACTCCTAGATTTTCATTACTCATTCTTATTTCTCCACTATTATTTTTTCTGGTTGTGACTATATAAATTAATTCTCTATATAGCCACTTACCAGATTAAATTTTAATTATTAGAAATGTGTTAAGACTGTTCTACTTATAATTTCATCTTGAACATCTTTGCAAAGTTCTACAAAATATGCACTATATCCAGCTACACGAACAATTAAATCTCTATATTGGTCAGGATGTTTTTGAGCTTCTATTAATGTCTTATTATCTAAGTAATTAAATTGAACTTCTCCAAGTTGAAGAGCACATGCACTACGTAGTAGTGTAATAATTCCCTCTTCACCTTCCTTAGTTTCAAGTAATCCTGATATAAGCTTGAAGTTATGAACCATACCTATATTCATGTTTTCGCAACTCATTTTTGATACAGATTTTATTATTGCTGTAGGTCCCTTATAGTCAGAACCTTGGCTTGGACTTATTCCATCAGATAATGGCATCCAAGCTCTACGTCCATTTGCTGACGCTCCTGTTAATTGTCCAAATGGAGTATTATTAGAAATTGATAATGTTCCATGACTTAATACTGAATATAAAGTCTTATATTTGCGATGTTCCATTTCTGTAAAGTTGATAAGTTCTGCAGCTATATAGTCCGCATAATCATCGTCATTACCATACTTAGGTGCTTCTAAACAGTCTTTTCTTAGTTTTTCATAACCAACAAAGTCTGCCTTTAAAGCTTCATTTAATTCTCTTAATGTATATTTCTTTTCTTCAAATACTAATTTCTTAATTGCTGCCATAGAATCTGTATATGTTGCAAGTCCACTCCAAACAACTCCTGGTCCAAAGTTATACATTGCTCCACCAGCTTCTACTCCTCTACCATTTTCCATACATCCTTCATACATAATTGACATAAGTGGCTTTGGAGCAAGTTCTCTATGAACACGTTGTGAAATTACTGTTGCTACACTTGTCCATTTAGTAATATATTTTATTTGTTCTTTTACTGCGGCTTCAAATTCCTCATAAGTTTTAAAGCTATCTATATCACCAAGATTTGGACAAACTTGTTTTCCATACCATAAAGGAACACCTTGATTAAGAACAAGTTCTATACATATTGGCCATTGTGTGTATGCTGTAGAAGTCCATTGATATAATCTTCCTGATTTTTGTGGTTCTACGCATCCCATTAAGCAGTAATCTCTAGCATCTTCAAGAGAAACCCCCTTTGCTAGCATCATCTTAATATGAACATCATCAAAGTGACATGCTGGGAATCCCATTCCTGCACGGATAACTTGTACTATCTTCTTTAAGAATTTTTGTGGTGACCCTTTATGAATACGACATGCTAATGAAGGTTGATATATTTTTACATGTCTAACAGCATCCATTAATAAGTAAGTTAATTCGTTTGTAGCATCCCTACCTTCTCTAGTTACACCACCAACACACATATTTACAAATGGTTGATATCCTGCAAAGAATTTAGAACCACCTTCACTTGTAATCCACATCATTTCTGACATCTTTATAAGCATACATCCAGCAAGTTCAAAAGCTTCAAAATCAGTCATTCTACCTGATTCAATATCAGCCTTATAGAATGGATACATATATTGATCAACACGTCCAATAGACATACCAGTTTGATTTTCTTCTACAACTAATAGAGATTCTATTGTCCAAACTGCTTGTATAGCTTCCCAGAATGTAGTTGGCTTATGAGCTGGAACTTTAGCATTTACTTCTGAAATCTTTAATAATTCAGCTTTACGTTTAGGATTTGTTTCCTTTTCAGCTAATTCTGCAGCATAGTCTGACATACGTTTTGCATAAATCATAACTCCTTCTGCAGTATCTATTATTGATTTATAGAAATATATTTTATCTATATCTTCTGGCTTTTCATAATTTAATTTTGCTAATTTCTCTTCTGCCTCTCTCTTGATATCTAACATACCTTTTTTCATCAAGATAACATCATATCCAGGGTTAGAATCTCCACCACCATTTATTGCATGGTATGAACAATCTGAAACAAAAGACTCACCTGATAATTCCCATACACCTGCTTCACGATATTGATCTTCACAATATTCATCAACTGATTTTCCTTTCCAGAATGGGAATATCTCTTCTCTCATATATTTTTTATCTTCTTCTGATATATAGAATGGGTCTTGTGGACGAGTTGCTATAGTATCTAACTCATCTACCATCCATCTCCAAGCTATATCCGGAGAGAATGCACCAGCACGTGGAGCACCATTTGGAGCACCAACTATAAGTTCATTATCTTGAATAACTAACGGTGCAGTTTCACAACAATATTTAAAGCTCTTACCACGTAAAATTGCTTTAGGGGCTCCTGGATTTTCTTTTGCAATCTTTGTAATTGCCTTAGCACGATGAATAGTGATTTTAGGAACTTGCTTTAAATAATTTTCCTTTAACTTCATCAAACGTGTTGTTATTCCATCTGGAATTTGTCCATTATTTTCACATACTACATTAGACTTAGTATCCTCGTCCTTTGTTATCTCATTAGAAACGCTCTCAAACATCTCTATCAAAGCTTCACGTTCTGAAGGAGACATATTTTGAGTTGCTTCCATTAATTTATTTGAAAACTCACGAATATCCAATTTACTACCTCACATTCTATTAATTATTTTTATTAGCTATTTTAATTCTTTAAGAATCTTCTTCAGTAGCATCTTTAATAGCTCTTCATTATCATTTTCATTATTATTTAATCTATCATTGCTACCTTGAGGTTCCTCTACATTAGTAATAGAAGTTATTATTTCTTTCATTCTTCTAACGCCATAACCTACTTTTCTAATATATATAAGATTCATAGGTGAAACATTATCAGATGTCATACCCTTTCCTGCTGAACCACTTCCTAGTGTCATAGAAGGGAATAAATTTGTAGTTACTCCCATACTTCCAAATACTCCTGGTGTATTTACAAGTATCCTACCAACAGGTTTCTTTAAAGCAAATTGACGAATTACTTCTTCATCATTAGAGTGAATGACTAAAGTATGTCCTTGCCTTTCGCTTAGCAATAATTCAATACATTTTTCACATGCATTCATCCAATCATCTTCTATATACATAGATATAACTGGGCAAAGTTTTTCTTTAGAATATGGATTATTTGCTGAAACAAACTTTTGCTGTGAAATTAGAATCTTAATCTCATCAGAAATATTAAATCCTGCCCTTTTTGCTAGGAATTGTGGTGATTTACCTATATAATCTACATCTAAACTTCCATCTGCTTTATACAAAAGTGAACCAAGCTTTTCAGACTCATCCTCACTCATAAAATATCCACCATTCTTTTGAAGTTCACTTTTAACTTCTGATGCAATACAACTATCTACAACAATAGATTGTTCAGCTGCTGAAAGCACTCCATTATCGAAAGTTTTACTATCAATTATATCTTTTACTGCTTGCTTAATATCTGCTGTACGCTCTATGAATGCTGGTCCATTTCCTGTGCCTCCATATATTAATGGTTTTCCAGACTCATATGCTAAATCCAACATTCCAGGTACACCTGTATTCATAATTAGTGAAGTATCTCTATGGTTCATTAACTCCACAGATCCACTTCTAGTAACAGTATGAAGATAGGAAATAGCTCCTTCTGGCAATCCATATCCCTCTGCTGCCCTAATTAATATATCAATAGTCTTACTAATAGTTTTTTTACCTCTAGGGTGAGGAGAAAAAATTATAGCATTTCCTGATTTTATAGCAATAAGTGCATTATAAATTGTTGTAGACACTGGACTTGTTGCAGGACAAAAGGCTACAATTACTCCTATTGGAACTCCAACATCCATAGTCTTCTGCTCTTCATCTCGCTTAATAATGCCTACACAATTCATATTCCTTAATCTTTCCCTTAAATAGGAACATATAAAGGTATTTTTTATTCTTTTATCTTCCCATTTACCATATTCAGTTTCTTCATGTGACATTTTCGAAAGCTCAATTATGTGTTTTTCAATTTCCTCAGTCATACGCTCAACTATTTCATCAAGCTTACTTTGAGGAAATGTTGCAAGTTTCTTTTGTGCTTCACGAGCATTTTCAACAAGTATCCTTGCTTCCTGCATAGAGAGTAGATCATTGTCAATAATATTCATTTTTCTCTCTCCTTCTATTTAAAAACTTTCTTTAATTTTGCTCTGGTATAAGATTCTTTATTGCATAACGTTCAATAATCTTTTCAAGATCTTGATGTGGTCTTGCAATAACTACTGAGCTATAAAGATTCCCATCTTCCATTTCTTTAACAACTTTAACTCCAGCATCAACTGCTGTCTTACAAGCACCAACATCTCCACGTACTAATACCGAAATATATCCAGAGGCAACGTTTTCATAACCTACAAGCTCAACATCAGCCGCTTTGCACATAGCATCTGCTGCTTCCAATGCGAAAACTAAGCCGAAAGTCTCAATTAATCCTATAGCTTCATATCTCGCCATATACATCATTTCCTTTCTATATTAACTATCTATATCATGTACTGAAACAATATCTCCTACTTCTCTAATAGGTCTAGGCATAACATTCTTTGCTGTTAATTTACCAATAGCAGCAGCAGCTTCAGCACCTGCTTCAACAGCTGATCTTACGGCAGCTACATCCCCTTTTACTATTATGGTAACAAGGGTTGAACCAATATTTTCATATGAAATCAGCTCAACATCTGAAGCTTTTAACATTTTATCTGCTGCTTCAAGTGCTGGTACTAATCCTATGGTTTCTATAAGACCTAATGCTTCATCTCCATAATATCTCATGAAATTTCCTCCTTCCAAGCTGAGCATATCTATACATACCCTAAGATTTTTTATATTAATAATCTGTTTTATTTTTAATTATGTTCTATTCCCTAAAGTGATTATAGTCCTTTCCCATAAGGGGAAAGTCAATATGTTTTTCTATAAATTTATTTTTTAGGGAATAAACATAATCTAAGTTAATAGCTACCATTCAATGAAAAATTTATATGTTTTATCTCGCTATTAATCCATATAATATATCTTGGAAAATTACCCTAAGGTAAATGTTTTAATCTTTTATATATTTATTAATTGTAGCTGCCCCTTCTTCATGAGCATGATAATAAACTCTTAGTTCTTCATTAGAATCAAGCATATATCTAGTTTCTTCTATAAGCCCATTTGCCTCCGCTGTCATTAAAGCTGTAGTTACATCTTTCTTGTTTAAAGCTTTAAAGCTTCCATATTCTCCTTTTAAAGCTTCAATAATATCTTCTGCACAAGCCTCTTTTACTTTAGTAAAATGTTTTAATATTGCATAATTAAGCGGTTTCATCAATTTCACTCCCTTTTTTTCCTCTAAAAATATCTAATGGATTCATGGCTATTGTTAAAATTCCAACCATCATTATGATAGCTCCAATCCATGCTACAGCTGGTAATGCCCAACCTTCCATCCCTGCAAATACTCCTAATAATAAGAAGCAGAATAAAGGTCCAAAGAAAGAGTATGTCCCATTACATGCAGTACCAAGTCCTGCACCACACATACTATTACCAGCATACCAAGTCATAAAAGTAATGAATGTTAATAATCCGCTAAATACAAACCAAATCATAGCTGGTCCACTTGTAAATGCTTGAAAAGCTAAGTCAATTGAAATATCAACTCCTCCAGCCATTACACCTAATACTGGAACTATAATAAATAAGTTTGCTATTCCTGATGTTACTTGACGTATACATATTCCTATTTCTGGATCAATCATTGCTGTTCCATACCCAGCAACACATCCTTCAAATCCCCATCCTAATGCAGCTATTACTGCAACTAATAAACCTAATACCAATGTTGGAGAAGTTTCCCCTCCAAAGCCTGTACTTCCTATTAAAAAACTTGCAAATACACAAATTAAAATTCCAACGCTCATACGCTTATTTAATTCTTGCTTATAAAGAACTCTACCTAAAATAGCAGCTATAGCTGGACATAGTGCAGATATCGGAACTACGATTGAACCAGCCAATTGGATTGATACAACATAAGCTGTCCCAGCTATTGGACCACCAATTAATGCTGCTAATATCATAATCTTACCTGGCTTTGACTTTAGACACCTTACAAAATCTTTAAACTTTCCTTTAGCTATTGAATTTAATATTGCCCATACGGCACTACAAGTATCATTAATAGCATTTCCTAAAGCTGCAACTAAATATATAACCACAAAAGTAGATAATCCTGCTGTATTTGCCCCTGTCCAATCTTCCCATACACCTTTTCTCATAGCCATTGTTAAGAAAGCTGTATAAAGGCCGTAAGTTACCCCCGAAAACAAAGCTAACGTGATACCTTTTTTAAAAAAGTTACTAGCTAATTTCTTTTTAGCTTCCGTTGCTTTTATGCTAACTTCTTTTATATTGACTTTATCTGTTGAAACTACATTCATGATAAATCTCCCTTCTTTTATTAAATTAATTGTATTAGTGAATATGTTTTTAGATCAGTAAATCGCCAGCTATACTTATCTATCCAAATATAAATCTTAGAAGATTGCTGCTTGATATCCCTCCTATCATCCTTTTATTCAATTTCTGTTTGAGCATAATTCTCAACACAACTTTAATATAAACCTGAGCTAGCCATCCAAAGAAATATTCCAAATTTCCTTAACAAAACTAAAACTTATATTATATATCGTTTACAACACTCCCCAAGTGTTCTACTAAAATATAATAAAAATTTAAGCCAGCTTTTAATAAACTGTTTAAACGTTTAACTCAAGGATATTAAAGCAACAAACTTGTCACATCTCTGCTTAAATAATTTAGAATAACAACTTATTTATTTCTTTGTGGACAACTATATCCTAATTCGAATTATATGCCTTCCCCTTAGGAGGAAGGTCAATAGAAATTTGATATTAATTTAACATTATTTTTATAAGTCCTTTTTTCTCAATTATCTTTTAAAATATGAAAAAGTGTATACTAAAAAATAACTTGATTTTTCAGTATACACTTTCATAATTTCTTTATTATTTATTTTTTTATTTTAAAAATTACTTCTGTCACAAATTTTTCTGGTACTTGCGTTGTCCAATAATCAGTTACATATCTTTCATAACATTCATCCTCACATGTATAACCATGCTTTTTAATCCATTCACTCATCTTTTTGTAAGTTTCATTTATAGTTTCATGTGGACCTATATGATAACAAGATACAACTGTACCGCCACCATATTCCACTTTTATCCCATCATCACACTTTAAAATTGTTTCTTGCATTATCCTCATCTTTTTACAATTACCATTCATCTTATCCTTAAAAGATGGATATGATATTATAACTGGTCCTGTTATTGCATTCTTCTTGCTTTCTATATAATTAGTAAATTCAATATTTATTATTGAATCCATATAATCATATTTAAAGTCTTGATCTAAGAAAATCATTTCTTTCTTTTCTATATATTTCACTCCAACTTGACAAGCATTACATTCCATTATCCCCTCAGCCTCTAGAATAAGCTTGTACCAATCATTTACTGATCTTAACTTTAATTCAAGTTCACTTTGTAATGATATTAATTCATCTATCTTTTTTCTGAAACCATTTTCAATTTTAAAGTAAGATGCCCCTCCAAGATATTCCCTCATCTCATCAAGTTTAAAACCACTTTGTTTATAATATTTTATTAAAGGCACCAACAAGAGATTTCTTTTACTATAGTATCTATATCCACTATCATCTGATATCTTATCTGGTGATAAAATCCCTATTTTATCATAATATCGCAAAGCTTTTTTCGTAATCTTACACATTTCTTCAACTTTACCTATAGAGTACATATCATTTTCCATAAATAAGCCTCCAACTTTTATATTCTCCCCAATTTATTTATAAAAATGATCTATTATATTTATTTTTTATATCTTTCCCCAAAGAAAAAAACCACCATCTGGTGGTTTAATTTACTTTAGTTTATCTATTATATTAGATAAATCTTCTCTAGTAACAGCCCTAGGATTTGCTTCTGTGCATACATCCTTTAACGCAGCCTTTAAAATCTCTTCCATAGATTCTTCTAATAGCCCAATATCTACTCCTTGCTTAGTAAGTGTAGTTGGAATCATAAGATTCTTTTGAAGTTCTTCAATCTTCCTAATTAAATTATTAACTCCAATATGGACATTAGGTGCATGAAGTTTCAAAAGCTTTGCTAATCTCTGATACTTCTTAGCTGCTAAACTATAATCCTTATTGTATAAACCACCATTTAAATTTGCATTAAATTTTATTATATGAGGCAATATTATAGCATTGCTTCTTCCATGTGGGATATGCAATTTACCCCCTATAGCATGAGCTAAACTATGTGTAATACCAAGACCTGCTGCATTAAAAGCAATCCCTGCTAGACAAGAAGCATTATGAAGTTTTTCTCTAGCTAATAAATTATTACCATCTTCATATGCTAATGGTAAAAATCTAACAGCAAGAGTTAATGCTTTTTCAGCTAAAGCATCTGAAAAATCAGTAGCTCCATTAGCTACATAAGCTTCAATGGCATGAGTAATTACATCCATTCCTGTATCTGCAGTTATACTTTTAGGAACTGATTTAACAAGTTCCGGGTCTAATATAGCCACATTAGGCAACAATGACTCACTTGTTAAAGCATATTTTATCCCCTCTTGTTTATTAGTAATTACAGCATACTCTGTAACTTCCGAACCTGTCCCACTAGTTGTTGGAATTGCGTAAAATTCTTCTATTTTTTGTATACCGTCATTTAAATTATTATAATACTCTTTTATTGATTTTGCTGCATCAATAGCTGAACCGCCACCTAATGCAATAATTACTTCTGCATTGCATGCTTTAAGAGCTTGAATTCCTGATGCAATAATTTCTACTGCTGGGTCTGGAACAACATCACTGAATATGGATACTTCACAATTAGATAGTTCTTTTGAAACCTTTTCAACCATCCCTGAAGTTTCCATAAACTTATCGCATACAATTAAAACTTTCTTATTTTTAATATCATTGAGCTTATTTAACGATCCCTTACCAAAATAAACTCTTGTACGAATACCAAATTCATTCATTTTATTTTCTCCTTATTGAAAAGTTAAATAAAATAAATAATTTAGTTATTCTATTATTTAAGATTAGATTTGTGACAAGTTATATTTCTTTACTTTCCTAATTATATCATAATATATATTATATTCAAGATTCTTACTTAACTAATATTGACAAAATATCCCCTTTTTCTCTGTACTTATTAGCATTATATATAATAAAATTCAACTAATCATAAAAGAAAAAATGTATTTTTCTTTTAATTTATCATAAATTATATTATACTTTTCTAGTTTCTAATATTCTAACTACATTTTCAGCTGATATCTCTAGATTGTCCTTCCCTTTGCTTAATGCTTCATCTAAAGAAATTACCCCTGGGGTTATTCCTATTACAGAATCTATTCCTAATGAATATAATTCATCTATTCCTTCCCCAATTCTTCCCCCAAAAGCTATTAAAGGAATGTTATACTTTTTAGCTACTTTAGCTACTCCTATAGGGGTTTTTCCAAACTTAGTTTGAAAATCTATACTTCCTTCCCCTGTAAATACAAAATCCGCATCCTTTACTTTTTCCTCTAAATTAGAATACTTAATTACTAAATCTATTCCTGATTCTAGTTTTCCATTACAAAAACCTATTAAAGCTGCACCAAGGCCTCCTGCTGCACCTGCACCTTCAACCTTATCAATTTCTTTTCCCATATCTCTTTTTACTACTTCTGCATAATGCTTTAAGTTACTGTCTAACTCCTCTAAGGTTTCTTTATTTCCACCCTTTTGAGCCCCAAATACAAAGCTTGCACCATTCTCTCCTGTTAATGGATTCTTTACATCACAAGCTACTTCTATTTTCACATCATAAATTCTTTTATCAAAACCACTTAAATCTATTTCACATAAATCTTTTAAGGCTCCACCACCAAGGGCTATCTCTTTACCATTACTGCCCTTAAAGCTTGCACCTAATGCCTGAAGCATACCAACTCCACCATCATTAGTTGCACTTCCACCTAAGCCTATAATTATTCTTTCTATATTCATATCTAAAGCATGCTTTATAAGTTCACCAGTTCCAAAGGTAGTAGTAAGGAGTGGGTTTCTATCCTCTAATTTAACTAAGTGAATTCCACTAGCTTCTGCCATTTCTATTACAGCAGTCTTTCCATCACCTAATATTCCAAACTTTGCTTTCACCTTATTTCCTAGGGGAGCTGTTACCTCTACTTCATATATATTTCCATTGGTAGATTCTATTAAAGCATCTACTGTACCTTCACCACCATCTGCCATAGGAACATGTATACATGTAGCATCCTTAAAAACTTTTCTTATTCCATTCTCCATAGATATACAAGCTTCCTTAGCTGTCATACTCTCCTTAAAGGAATCTGGTGCTAAAATAAATTTCATATGATTCACCTCTAAATAAAATTATTGTAACTCTCTTAAACTTAGCTAAGAGAGTTACTAAACTTTTACACTAATTCAAAGTATATATTATCTACTTTATTTTTACTACAATTTAGTTTGCTAAAATCTTCTATATTCTCTATTATATCTTCCTTAAGATTAACCTTCTTAAAGTTGCTTCCTTTAATGCTAAACTGAACCTTCTTTTCTGAATCTGTTCCATTGAAATATCTAAGAACTAAGCCCTTTTTATTTTCAGCCTTCTTTAATACACTTAAAGTTACACCATCATTCTCTTCTTTTAATAGAGAGTAATTATATGGAGTTTCAAAGTCTACAGAATTTAGTTTCATAGCATTGTGAGGCATTTTATTGTAAGTATATACTGGAGTTAAGTACTCTTTTGCAACTCTTGACACCTTATCTTCCTTAGATACATATGGATATATTCCAAAGTCTAAACTTACTTTTCCAAGCATTTGTGAGTCAGGAGTTTCTAATTTAATTCCTGATGGTCTTCCAGGTCTTCTATACATTTCTTCTTTACCAAGGAAGCCTACCCCTCTAAATAAAGTTATGGCTATTGTATCATAATCTTCTCCAATTATTTCATACTCTCTAGTACTATTAGTTAAGACAGCCATTCCTCTTTCTTCATTCTTTAAAGTTACAAATGAAAGCATTGGATAAATAGAATCTGGTCTTTCATCCCAGTTTTCCTCTTCCCATACATCCATAGCACTATCATATACATCTCTTTTTATAACACCAAATTGATTATCAGAGAATGAGAAATTAGATTTTATTCCAGTTGGAATGTATGCTCTTACTCTATGATCTTTTGCTCTATTATCTATATCCATCTTAACATTTAAATATGGGCTACAATTATCAACCTTAACAATTATTGATATATCCATAGAGCCATCAATTTTCTTATGATTTCTGCTATCTAAATCCTTTGGTACATCTAAAGTATAGTTAATAGCTATCTCACTGCTATTTTCATAAGTGCTTATACTATAGTTACACTTAACTAAATCACTCTTAACAATAAAATCATCTTCTAGTGGTGAGAAATCATATTCATCTCCATCATCTGCACCATCTTCTATTAAAAGTACATTTTCATATAATGTATTTGTATCTTTGTGTAGTATGTTTAATGAGCCATTTTCATTTACAGTTATATTAAAATACTTATTTTCGACCTTATCTGTTTTTTTGCCTTCTTCAGAGCTTATAACTCCTTCTGCTTCCTTAATTAAATAAGTCTTATATCCCATTGAAGGAATAACATCCTTTAATTCAATAGTGTATCTTACAAAAGGATCATAGTTTCCATAGTGAACAATTTGTCTATCAATTAACCCTGCATCAACTACTTCTTTATTTATAACTTGGAAATCATATTCTTCTCCATCCTCACTAACAAGGTTGAAGTTTTTCATCTTTGTAATGATTTCACCCTTAACTACAGCTTCTCTTTCATATGGAAGAAGATTAAAAGCTGTTAATTTATCTAATGCTATATCTTTGCTCATAGCATCAACTATAACTCTCATATAGAAATCTATTAATCTATCTACTTTTTCTTCAGCTAAGAAAAATCTATTCATTATCTCTTTATGAACCTTATCAGAGCAACAACATCCTATAGAATCATGAGCATGGTTTTTCATTATCTCTTTCCAAATAAGCTCAATTAACCCTGAATGATATTCAAAACCTAATGAATAAGCAAGTGAAGCTAAAGGTTCTAATATATTAGTTATTTTATTTTCTATCCTTGTATTAGCAGACTTAATATCCATTCTTGTTGAGAAGATACTTCTATGAACTCTCATATACTTTCCATCTAAGAATTCCCCTCTTAATGTAGGTAAATTCTTTTCTTTTTCTAGTTCTTCAAATACCTTTTCATATCTGCTTAAGAAGAAATCTCTTTCTGGATATAATTCCTTTAATTTTTCTAATATCTCAAATATATTCTTTTGTACAGGCATTTGATCATGACCATTTGGAAGTATGATATTTTCTGTTGTAGCTCCCTTATCAAGTACAGGGAAATACTTATCCATTCTCTTCTTAAGATCATCCATATTACTTGGCAAATACTTTCCTATTGCATATCCTAATGGGAATAATTGAGTTAATACCTTAGAATCCCCTTCACCTTCCCAGTAAAATTCAGTTTTATCTGTTCCCATTCTTTCAGAGACACCTCTCCAGAATATAGAACGATTTATTCCAAATCCATTTAATATTTGTGGCATTTGAGCAGATTGTCCAAAAGAGTCTGGAAGATATCCTATCATCATAGCATCACCAAATTCTTCACAATCCTTTAATCCATATAGTAAATTTCTAGTTATAGATTCTCCACCTACAACCATTTCATCTGTTTGAGTATACCAAGGCCCTATTATTAATCTGCCTTCTTTAACTAATTTCTTTACTCTTTCTTTATTTTCTGGCTTTGCCGCGAAATAATCTTCTAATATAGCTGTTTGCCCATCCAATACATAATTAGGGTAGTTAGGATTGTTTTCTAACATATCCATTATTTCTTCCATATTATTAACTAAAAGAATTCTTGATTCTTCCGTTGTAAAATACCATTCTCTATCCCAATGCATATGGGGCACAACATGAACTTTTTTACTCATCTATTACACCTCTTACTCCGATTTAACTTTATATTTTTCCATGATATAGCTTTGCGAGAGGAAATTCCTCTCGCAAAATATTATTTTAAAAGTCCTTGCTTTTTAAGTTTCATTTTTCTTGTTATTACTAATAATATTGCTGATATAATTGCTCCAAGTATTGCTGCTCCAAGCCATACTGTTATATTCATTAACATAGTTGAACCATCTTTAAGCATAAATATTGAGAATATACCTGCTCCTGGAACATCAAGTCCTATGTTAAACATTGCTACTAAAGCACCAGTTACTGCTGAACCTGCACATAATGAAGGAATTACTCTTAATGGGTCTTCTATCATAAATGGAATAGCACCTTCTGTAATACCTGCTAGTCCTAAAATCCAAGTTGACTTACCTATTTCTTGTTCTTCTTTATTGAAATACTTCTTAGCTAATAAAGTAGCAAAGGTTACACCAAATGCTGAAACCATTTTTACTGATGCGAAAGCTGCATATGGCATTATAATTCCATCAGTCATTGCACCTACACAGAATGTATAAGCTGCTTTATTAATAGGACCACCAAGGTCAAATGATACCATGATACCAAGTATTGCACCTAAAAGTGCTGCATTTGTTCCTCCCATAGATCCTAACCAATCAATTAATGTTTGGTTTAATGCTGCTACAGGTTTACCAACTACAAAGAACATAAGTGTTGAAACTAATAATGTACCAAATACAGGGTATACCCAGAAACTAACGAATCCTGCTAATGTACCTTTTGCTGGTATATACTTCTTAAATAATTTAATTGTATAACCTGCTAGGAAACCTCCAAGCATACCACCTAGGAATCCACCATTTATCATATTAGCTGCTATACCAGCTGCAAAACCTGGTGCTAAACCTGGCTTATCAGCAATTGAGTATGACATGTATGCAGATAATACAGGAACCATTATTGTTCCAAGTAAATTACCACCTAGCTTACGATACATCCAAATCCAAGAACCATCTGTTTCATATAATTCTTGTAACCCAAAACCTTGAGATACTAATACTGCGAAAGCTAGAATCATACCTCCTGCAACTATTAAAGGAATTATATGAGATATACCTGTAAGAATTGACTTCTTAGCCTCTTCTCTAAATGAAACTTTTTCTTCATCGTCAGAAGTTTCTACATATTCTCCTTTTCCTTTGTTTTCTGCTGCCTTAAGTGCTTTTTCTATAAGTCCCTTTGCATCCTTTAAAGGAGTAGCAACCTTAGCTCTTACTGTAGGTAAATGCGAATATCTTTCTTCATTTTTTACAGCTACATCTACTGCAAATATAGCAGCATCTGCATTTTTCAATTGTTCTTTTGTATGTCTATCTTCTATACCATTAGCTCCTTGTTTTTCAACATAAACAGCTACTCCCATTTCTTTACCTGCATTAACTAAAGCTTCTGCAGCCATATATGTATGAGCTATTCCAGCAGGACAAGCTGTTACAGCAACGATTGATTTTTTAAACTTACTTATATCTATATCTTCTTTTATAATTTCTTTATCTAAATTATTGTAAAGTTCTTTCTTGCTCTTTGAATTCTTAAGCAAATCTTTATAAGATGGATTTGCTATTCTTGTAGCAAGCTCTGCTAATAGTTGAATATGAGTTGAACCTGCCTCTTCAGTTGGTATAGCTAATAAGAATACTATTTCAACTTCATTATTCTCATCTATACTTTCCCATTCTTTCATAGGTTTATTTAGAATTGCTACTGCAAATGATGCTTCTTTAACAGAACTAGATTTTCCATGAGGAACAGCTAGGCCACCTTCAAAACCTGTAGGAGAAAGTTTTTCTCTTTCTAGTACATCCTTAAAAAATTCTTCTTTAGATGTAATCTTTCCCTCTTCATATAATTTTTCAACTAGGTGTTTAATAACATCCTCTTTTTTGTTTAAATCTAGACCAATTGAAATAAGTTTTTCATTTGTTAGACTTCTTAAATTCATTTTTTATTCCTCCCATTCATATTCAACAAATCCGATTTGCTTAACGTTTACAGTCTTATATTATCAAAAAAAAATAAGAAGATTTAATTCTTCTTATTTTTACACAAATATTTCTTTTTATTTAATACATTGTGTATTTATACACAATTATAATCTTTCCATAAAGCTTCATTTATGATCCTTATAATAAGCATTATTCCTATTCTATCTGGAGCATTATATTTATGTATCTCAACTCTAGGTGCCCAAAAGAAAATATTTATATCAGCAATATCCATAAGTGAATTCTTATTAAAATGAGTCATACTAACTATACTTGCATTTCTTTCTTTTGCAATTTTGCACACATCTAATATCTGTTTGCTTTCACCACTTACACTTATAGCAATAAACAAATCCTTATCATCACAATTTTCTGCTGCATACATCATATCGTGTCTATGATTAAAATACTCAGCTTTTATTCCAATGCATCTTATATTCTTTGCAAACATCTCACAAAAATATATTGAATCCCCTATTCCTACAAAGTATACATTTTTAGCTTCTTTTATTTGGCTTACTAATTTATCAATTATTTTATTATCTAAAATGTCTAAGGTTTTTTTTATTGTATCAGGAATTAATTCTAGATTTTTAAAGTTATCTCCTTTTAATTCACCAGTCTTTCCTTCAAGCTCTGCACGTAATGAAAACTTTAAATCTGAAAAGCCTTTATAACCTAGCTTCTTAGATAATCTTACTATAGTATTAGGTACAGTAAATAAATCTTCAGCTACTTTCTGTACAGACTGATTTACAAATCTATTATAATCTTCTCGTATATAATCTACCACTTGATCATCTGTGTCTGTTAATCTCAACTCATTTAATAAAACTCTCTCCTCAAAGTTCATGGTCCCACTCCTACTTTTTTCTCTTGTTCACTACTTTGAGAATAGCATTTTTACTTAGCTTTCGCAAGGTCAATAGATATTCATTTTGTTTGTTCCGTCGCAAGCTCCAAGTCACAGAAAAATAAATATCTACTCCCCTCGTGCTGAAAGTAATGAAATTATAAAATTATTATCTTTGTCATTATAATTTTTTTATTTTAAAATACCGTCGTAACTCTAGATTGTAACCTATGAGAATTTTATTTCTTCCTTTTTCATAGCAAGATTCATCTCAAAGAGAACTGTCCAAGCCAACTTCTTTACTGCATATTTATATGTTTTTATATTTATATATTTGTTTGTTTATATATTTATATATTTAAAACAATACATCTTTATGGAATTATAATCCATAAATCATTTATAATAGAATTATAACGAAGAGTGGAGGTTCTCTTAAATGAAATGTTTAAAATGTAATTCAGATAAAATTAAAGTAGTAAAGGCTCCCCCAGTTCAAATGCAAAAAGGTATTATGCCTAAATTATTAAATCCTTATTATTATATTTGCTGTGAATGTGGTTACACTGAAGTATGGATAAATTCCAAAGAAGAATTAAACTACTTGAAGTAATGGAATAGATATGTACTTATCCCATACTAAATATAAAAAGTGGACAAGCATTTGCTTTCCACTTTTCTTATATCCATTCCCCTCTTGCTAAAGGATTTATTTTTTTAAGGTCTCTATCCATTTACTAAAATACTTTCTATGTTGGTTCTCCACCCATTGAGAAACTAAAAGATAAGTTCTTCCATAAGCTTTTATTGGAGTTTTGTAGTATCTACCATATCCTCTTTCATCTCTCTTAGCCTTATCAATTTCTTCTTCACCTGCATCATTACTTATTTCTTTTAATACAGGATAATTAGAATTTAGGGCCTTCTTAGAATATTTTTCCTCCTTTAGCCTTTCTACTTCTTCAAAAGGTATTAATTCTTTTTCTATAAGATCAAATAAAGTTTCTTTAATATATTTTCCTATTTTTTTCTCTTCCTTTTTTTCTAATACATCCCTTACTTTAGTTTCTTCAATTGGTACTAATACATACTTTGGTTCATAATCAACTATTAAATATACATTACTGCATTTATTTAATAACCCTCTTATTCTCTCTGGTTCTTTAAAATCTTCTATTGATATAAATTGATCTCCAAGGGAATACATAAAACTTTTCTCCTTTAAATTATTCTTATAGTTTATGTATATGTTTGTTTACTTTAGTCCATAGATATTTATTTTAAAATGTCATCGTAACTCTAGATTATAACCTATGAGAATTGCAATATATGGTACACAAACAGAGATAAAATGTAATATAATATATATATTGTAAAAAACAACTTATTCAACGAAAGGGGAATAATTATTTGAAAAAGAGAATTGCATATATAATATTATTTATAATTTTAATTTGTGAACTTATTGCTTATAGACATCAATATTACTTTATAAACTCTTTCTATTACTTATTTATTAATTCAACTATATTTCTAATATTTCTTAAATTAATAAATAATAAGACCTTTACCAAAGTGGGTATTATGTTAATAACATTAATGATTCTTTGTTCTGTAACTCTGAATAATCCTACATATAATTACCTTGTACAAAATGATAAGTTAAATTCTTCGCTAATTGTAACAGAAACTTCATCATTTAATGGTAAATTTCAGTATAGCTTTTTTGAAAAACATCTTCATTTTTTTAAAAAGCCCATACCAAAAGCTTATTTTGTGTCATCATATAAAATTAATATAGATAAGGATATTCAGTGGTTAGATAAAAATATAATTCAAATTAAATCTGGTCCAGATTTATTTAATAATTTAACATTAAACTTAAACTAAACTTCCATACTATTAAGCCAATTAACTAAAATTCTATATTTATTTTCTAAAAATAAAAGGTTGAAGAAAACTTCAACCTCTTATTAGCTTTATGCTCTTTCTTTTATAAATTTATACATATCTTTATTTTCATAATCAATTTTAAGATTATATTTTTCTACTAACTTAATAATTGATCCATCAACTTCTTCTTTAACTTGTTCATATTTTTTTTCAAATGTATCAGTATCACCAATTTTATAAGCTTTATATGCATCAACTCTAATTTTAGCACCATTTAAATAATCTTTAATGCATTCTTTAAGTTCATTATCTTCTATGGCATCAAAATCTAATTCATAAAAAAACTTATACTCATCTTCATACATAGCTATCAAGCTATTCCAAAAGTCTTCTTCTTGCAAACTAGATTTCTCCAATTCTTCAGATTTATTAAAAGTTTCGTTTATAGTTTTTTCAATACTTTTTATAAGTTCCTTATTATCATCCTGTGTTACTCCGCATGATACTAGTAAAATCGTTAATATCCCACATATCGTTATTATTATACCCTTTTTCATAAAAATACCTCCTATGTATTATTATGTTATTATACTATAAGAATTAAGTCTTGAATATAAAGTATGAATCAAAAAAAACAACAACATATTCCATGTTGTTGTTTTATGTGTTAGTCCATTTATATATCCATATATTTATTATAAAACTCTTTATATACTCTATATTTGTGAGTATCTTTAGTATGCTCTAATGCTTTTGTTGAAAGCTCCTTCCAATCTAAGGAATAGATATTTTTTAAATCCTTTACTTCATTCATTTCTTGGACTAAATTCTCATTATCATAAGGATACAAGAAAACCACATAATCTTTATCCCCTTTTATATATGAAATATTTCTATACAGTTGATAATTGGAATAGAACTTGTCCTTATCATTAGCTAATTCTTTTAAATGCATGCTTTCCCCTAGCTGCTTCATATAAACATCAGTAAATTTGTGTTCATATTTTTCAGGTAGCTTATTAGTTTCTTTACTTTTGCTAATTTTTCCAAAGCCTTGCTCAGTATACTTAACTTCAAAATATATTTTTTCTCCAGTTATAAGCTCTATAAAGAAATCAAAGGTTGTCCCATCCTTTCCTTTTGGAGCTCCATATTCAAATTTTGAAAATATTATCTTTGTGTGATCTGGAATATTAATCTTTAAAGTATCTTTTAAAATATCAATTAGTAAATTATCTTTCATTATTGGCTCAAAAAAGTTTATACACATAATTTGAGATGAATTTAAGTGGTGTGAATGCATGTGATAATGTATATCCTTAGGTTGATTAACTCCTAAAAGAAAATTTAATGGTCTAAATCCACTTGGTAATATGTGTCCATATTCCTTATTTTGATAAAGCCCATTTTTTACACAACCTAAGGAGTTTAACTTGTACTCTTCTAAGTGATTTAATACTTTTTCTTTATAATCTTGATATCTCATAACATCCCCTCTTTCTTAAAGCATAATTCATTGCCTACTTATATCATAACACTTTTTGTAAACGAAATCATCACTGTTTAAATTTAAAATCCATGACTATTTAGCCATGGATTTTTTTATCTATTTATACATTGCTTCAACTACTTTAGAATTATACTTTTGTATGCTTTCATATATGAAGCCATTTACATTATTTATATCATCTTGAGTAGGATTATTTGCCTTGTCAGAAAGTTTATATTGATATTTTAATCTTAAAATTCTTCTAACACTTTCATCTATCCTATTTTCATCAATCTTTCCATCATTAACTCCTTGAACTACAGCATTATATACTTTTTGTTGATTTTCTATTGTATGGCAAACTAATAAAATATCTGCACCTGCCTCAACTGATTTTATTGCAGCTTCTCCTAAATCCCAGTTCTTACTTATAGCTTGCATTTCAAGATCATCAGTAATAATAACTCCTTTATAACCCATTTCATCACGTAACAAGTCTGTTAGTATCTTTTTAGACATAGTTGCTGGGTACTCTTTATCAATTTGTGGAAGCATAATATGTGCTGTCATTACCATGTCTACTCCATTATTCATGGCTGTTTGAAAAGGAACAAGTTCTGTACTTTTTAATCTATTTAAATCATGATTCAATGATGGTAGACCTAAATGAGAATCCACCTCCGTATCTCCATGTCCCGGAAAATGTTTTACTGTTGGGATTACCCCTTCATTTTGTATTGCTTTTAGTTCATTAATACCAAACTCTGTTACCTTTTCCTTTGTTGAGCCATAAGATCTTACCCCTATAATTGGATTATTTTTATTAGTATTAATATCTAAAACAGTACCAAAATCCGTATTTATTCCTAATAGCTTTAATTTTTTAGCAGTACCAGCTCCTATTCCAGTTGCTAAACTTGAATCATTTGTATTTCCTAACTCTCCTTTAGAAGGTGTTCTCATTAACTCCTGAGGCAATTGTGACATACTTCCTCCTTCTTCATCAAACCCAATAAATAAAGGTATATCACTATTTTGTCTGTTAGCTTTTTTAATTGAATTTACATACTTAACATTATTATCTAAACTACTTCCCCAAAAGTTTCTATGACCATATAAAATAATGCCTCCTGCATGTTGATCTTCAAATAAATTTACTACTTTATCATCTACATTCGTCCCATTAACTCCGTAGAACATCATTTGTCCTACTTTCTCTTCTAATGTCATTGTACTTATTTTATCTTCTACTTTTTTGTTAATACTTTCATTTTTCCCTGTTAAAATAGTAGCGGAACTAGCTGTAACTCCACCAATCATTGTAAGAGTAAGAGCTGCTGAAATTAATAATTTTCTCATAAATCTTCCCCCTAATCTTTATTTAATTAGTTTTTATTATCATTTTTTATTATTCCCCTCCTCCACTTTTAATTATAGATTTTAATTATCTCAATATAATCACATTAATAACTTTAAATATAACTATTTAGTTACAATTAAAGAGATAAATAAAAAAACAAGGTTATATACCTAACCTTGTTTCTTACTATTTTATATTTTTAAAACGCTAATATCTGATATAAAATCATTACTTTGCATAAAGAATGACATTAAGCAAGCACCATTAGCACATGTTTCCTTAACTAAATTTATATTATATTTTGAAATTCCACCTATGGCATAAACAGGTACATCAACGCCTCTACAGATATTCTCTAAAAAGGCTAGTCCCATTGGTTCTAAGTCCTTTTTGCAGTCTGTTTGAAATATATGACCTGCTGTAATATAAGTTGCTCCAAGGGTTACTGCTCTTTCCCCTTCCTCTAGTGAATGAATAGATACTCCTACCTTTTCAAAGTTCTTAACTTCATTATGGTGTTTTTCTAACATTGGAAGGGATAGATGAATCTTGTTATGATTTAACCTTTTAGCTACGCCTACAAAATTATGAAGAACACACTCCTTATTGTACTTTTCACATATTCTAAGTACATTCTTAGCTAAAACATAATACTCATCTTCACTAAGGTCCTTTTCCCTTAAAATAATTGAATCCACCTCTGATTTTGCCAAAGTTTCAATTTGTTCTAAAAAATCAATATGGCATAACTTCCTATTGGTAACAGCAATTATCTTAAACATATAAATAATCACTCATTACAGGCTGTAGACCTTTTTCAACTATTGCATTATAAACCTCATCTACAGTACGTCCATCTGATATTTCAAATTGTTCATCACCCTTATTTTCTCCTGTGTGGCCTCCAATTCCAACATCAACTCCAGCAGAAATCTTAGTTGCTGCAATATCTATAATATTATCTCTAAACCTTGCACACTCCCTACTTGAAATTGTTATATTTGCTGAAGGAATAAGCAATCTATAGGCAGTTATTATTTGTAATAATTGAGGCTCATGTACATCCTTAGGGTTAATTTTATGGTTATTAATTATTGGACGTAACCTTGGACATGAAAAAGCAATTTCAGCATGAGGATACTTTCTTTGAAGCATATATGCATGCATTCCTGTTGCAAAGGCATCCTTTCTAAAATCATCTAGCCCTAAAAGTGCTGCAAAACCAACTCCCCTTATTCCACCCATTATTGCACGTTCTTGCGCATTGAATCTATAAGGGAAAATTCTCTTATGACCTTCTAAATGTAAGGTTTCATATTTATCAGAATTATAAGTTTCTTGGAATACAGTAACAAAATCTGCACCACATTCATGAAGATAAGCATAATCCTCAGAGTTCATTGGATAAACCTCTAGCCCTATTACCTTAAAGTACTTACCTGCTATTTTACAAGCCTCTCCTATATATTTAACATCAGACATTCTTGGACTTTCACCAGTTAAAATTAGGATTTCTTCAAGTCCTGTATCTGCAATTATTTTCATTTCATTTTCTATTTCTTCTGCATTTAATTTAGCACGATGAATTTTATTGTAACAGTTGAAGCCACAGTAAATACAGTAATTCTCACAATAATTAGATATATAAAGAGGAGTAAACATATATATTGAATTTCCAAAGTGCTTTTTTGTTTCTATTTGTGCTTTTCTTGCCATTTCCTCTAAAAATGGAAAGGCAGCTGGAGATAGTAATGCCTTAAAATCATCTAAATTAATGCTATCCTTATTTAAAGCTCTTTTTACATCCTCTTCAGTATATGAATTATAGTCATAGGAATTCATTTCAGATATTACTTTATCAAAAATATCATGTTCTATTATTTCCATTCCAGGGGTATATTCCATATGATTTGTTCTTTCTATCATGTTAATCCCCTCCTACTTTTCTAAAAATCCTGTTAATGGAGATGAGGCAGAAGCACCCTTATGTAAAACACGCCCAAGACCAGCTATATATGCTTCACGTCCTGCTTCAATTGCTTTCTTAAAACTTTGTGCCATTAATGGTATATTGCCTGAGGTTGCTATTGCAGTATTAGCCATAATTGCATCTACCCCTAATTCCATAGCCTCACAAGCTTGAGAAGGTGAACCTATTCCTGCATCAACTATTATAGGTAAATCTATTTCTTCTACTAAAATTTTAATAAATTCCTTTGTACATAATCCCTTGTTTGACCCAATTGGTGCTGCAAGCGGCATTATTGCTGAAGCTCCAGCATTCATTAAATCCCTTGCTACATTTAAATCTGGATACATGTAAGGCATAACTACAAAGCCTTCTTTAGCTAAGATCTCTGTAGCCTTTATTGTTTCATAATTATCTGGAAGCAGGTATCTACTATCTCTTATAACTTCAATCTTTACAAAATCTCCACAACCTAGCTCCCTTGCAAGCCTTGCTATTCTTACTGCTTCTTCAGCATTTCTTGCACCAGATGTATTAGGTAATAAAGTTACTCCCTTAGGAATGTAATCTAAAATATTATCTTTTCCACCATCATTAACACGTCTTAAGGCAAGAGTTATTATTTCTGCTCCAGCATTTTCAACAGCTGCTTTAATTAAATCAAGAGAGTATTTACCTGAACCTAAAATAAATCTTGAATTAAACTCATGTCCACCTATAATTAATTTATAATCTCTATTTTCCATTTAACTTACACATCCTTTTCCTCTAAAATTAATCTTAAAATCATATTAGCCTGATGGCCAGCGCATATACTTACGCGTGGTGCCATTAAGCCTCTACCAATCCTTGCTGATGTTTCTCCATCTCCACAAAGATAAAAATCATTGGTTATTTTTCTTGTTTTTATTGTGTTACTACTTTCAAATCCAGCCATACCAGAGGATGCAACAACCTTTTTTCCTGGGAAATATTGTAAAACGCCATTGACTAACAAAGCTTTTCCTTCTGGATTATCAAAGGCCTCACATACTATATCATCATCTTTAAAAAGACTTTCTAAGTTTTCTTCTGTTACCTCAACACTATCTACTATTACTTCCACAAAAGGATTTATTTCTGATATTTCCTTCTTTAAAGCCTCTGTTTTAAACATTCCCAAATGCGATATTTTATACTGCTGCCTATTTAAATTGCTGGGTTCAACTATATCAAAATCAATTAAATGTAAGGTTCCAACTCCAGTTCTAGCTAAACTTATTGCTATATTAGACCCTAAACCACCAAGTCCTGCAACTGCTACCCTTGACTTCTTTACTTTTTCATGAACCTTTGGAGTATGTCTTGCACAAAGCATATGTTCAAAAACTTCTTTTGAAGGAAGCTTTCCCTTTTCAATAAATGTTACTTCACTATTTTCATGTAATTCTACATCATCATTTGTAGCAAAGCCTTCAATTATTGTTACTATATTATCCTTAATTCCATAATACTCTCTTTTTAGTTCATAAAGAGTTTTACAATTAGTATCTATAGATTGTCCATTTAATACTATTTTCATCTTTAGCCCCCTCCTACAAAGGTTACAACTTCTAAGGTATCATTTTCTTTTAAAATAATACTTTGATAATCTTTTTTTCTTGATATTTGTCCATTTAATTCAACAGCAATTCTAGTAATTTCATATCCCTCATTACATAGGAATTCACTTAAGGTCTTACCTTCATATCCATTTATAAGTTCACCATTTACCTTAATCATCTTCTCCCTCCTTCCATTGAAAACAAAAAAAGGTATCACGAAGGAATGACACCCTTGGTGGTGTCCCCCTTCGTGATACCTTAATCACTCTGTTAATATAATAACACACTTTGCATTCTATGTAAATATATCCATTATTTGATTATGTAGTTACTTTCCTCTATTGCTTTTACAGTATGATGCTTTTCAAAGTAATCTATTATAAGTTCACTCATCTCTTTTGTAATTTCCTTTACTACTTCTGCACCTTCATAAGATGGGTAAATTGAAGTATTAGTTGCACGATAGTTATTCATAACCACTGTATAATATTTATCTAACTCTATTTCTTTACCATCTTTCTTTATAGAAACAACTCTATCATAGAAATCCCTTGATAAATCTATTTCATAAGTTATTCCCCCAAAAGTATCATAGTTATAATTTTGCACCTTTGGAACTAAGAACTCTTCATTTATTTCTACCTTACCATCATTAACAACAAAGTAAGTAGCGCTCTTTTCCATTGCTTCCTTAAACTTATCTCCTCTTACCTTAAGAACCATCATTGTGTTAGGGTAAGGATAGTTAATTAGTACATCTCTAATGGAAACATTTTTTTTAAATCCAATGGCAGTATCAAATAGTGATAAAACAGAGAAATCAGCACCTGATTCTTCTAACTGTACTTGATGTAAGAAGTTTATAAAAGGATGCCCTTTTAATCTTCCTTCAAATATATCATCCATTAAAATGTCCTTATCAAACTCTCCAATTTCCTTATCTAAGTACTCTTGAAGTTCTCCTTCTACCTCTGTAAAAAGACTTTCTAAATCTGGATTAATATCATCAGTTAACTTACTAACATCCACTAATTCAAAAGTAGCTTCTTTTGTTTCTGTATCAAAAATTATCTTAGTAAAGTTTTGACCATTATTTAAAGGTTGAGTACAAACTACCCCTTTGATTTTAGTAGCGAAGGATCTATGTTGATGTCCACTTAAAATCGTATTTATAGAGTCATAAGTTTCTAATAACTCACTTCCTTGATTTTCTTTATTTAACTTCTCAGTAGGAGTCATATTCTCATCTAAACTTTTTTCAAATCCGCCATGATAACAAACAATAATATAATCTGATTTTTCTTTTAGCTCTTTTTCATATTTTCCATATACCTCAACAGGATTTAAAAATTTAATTCCCTTAATGTTTTTTTCTTGCTCCCAGTTTGGTATAAATGAGGTTGTAAGACCTATACATCCTATTTTAAATCCATTAAAATCAAATATTTTATATGGTTTTGACTTAAATGCTAACCCTTCAATATTAGCATTAATAACTTTTTCTGAAATAGGAGTATAAGCTTTAGTTAAATAATCTAATCCATAGTTAAATTCATGATTACCAAGTACATAGGCATCATAACCTATTTTTTCTAAGCATTGAACTATAGGATTCACCTCAGGATTCTTCTTTGATAAATAATGAGTTAGAGAAGAACCTTGAACTAAATCTCCGCAATCTATAGTTAATGAAGCATCATAATTTTTCTTATCCTTTAATATATAGCTTCCTATTTTAAGTATTCCTAATTGCTTTTCTGTTACATAATTAGTTGGATAAACAAATCCATGTAAATCGCTTGTTTGATATATAGCAATCTTCATAAAAACCTCCTATTTACAAAAGGGCTGTATCTCTATTGATACAGCCCTAAATTATTCTATTCCCAGATTGATTTTAAAGTAGTCTTAAATCCTTCTAATGTCTTAGTTACATCTGCATTGCTTGGATTAGCTAATACAGTTTCCATTACTGTACCTGCTTCACGGTATGCAGCATCTGCACCTGAAACAACTGGATTAGTGTAAAGATTCTTAGTTGCATCTGAAAGTATTGGAGCTATTAAGCTTCCTGACTTTTTGTACTCTTCTGAATCAATAGCACTTTGTCTTACTGGCATGTATCCAGTTTCAGAAGCCCAAGTAATTTGGTTTTCTTTAGTTGTTAAGAACTTTAAGAACATGTATGCTGCAGTCTTTTGTTCAGCTGTAGCACTTGAGAACACATATAAATCTGTTCCTTGTTGTAATGAAGCACTTGTTGGGTATGGAGCAGCTGCTACTTCAAACTTATCACCAACACCTTGTTTAACAAAGTTTTCACCAGCATTTGAACCAACGTACATAGCTACAGTTCCATTACCAAATGGTCCTGATAAATAGTTGTCTGTTCCTGCAATTCTGAAGTAACCTTCCTTAACTCCTTCTAAGTAGTAGTTAAGAGCCTTAGCTGATGCTTCACTTGTTACATCAAAGCTTGAATCGAAAGTTTTTCCTTCAGTCTTTAAGAAAGTTGTATAGTAAGTGTTTAATGAATCAAATCCAGCACCAGCTATACCCTTCTTTTCTTTTATAGTCTTAGCAACTTGAACTAATTCGTCATAAGTAGTTGGAGCCTTTAATCCTAGTTCATCAAGTAAAGTCTTGTTGTACCATAAAACTTCTGTAGACTTGTTGAAAGGCATTCCATAGATCTTTCCATCTATTTTAGCTGCTTCTCTGAAACTTGGTAATATATCTTCATAGTTATCAAACTTTAAAGTTTCATTTTCAATATATGGAGTTAAATCTGTAACTAAGTTATCCTTTATTGGATTGAACATCCAGTCAGGATATGCTTGAGTCATTGTTGGTAAATCCTTAGGACTTGCAACTGTTGCTGTTATCTTTTGTTGTAAATCCTTATAGCTTGATTGGTTTTGTAAAGTTACCTTTATGTTTGGATTTTCTGCCATAAACTTTTCAGTTAAGCTTGTAAGAGATTTTTCTAAATCTCCATTCATGGCATGCCAGAAAGTAATTTCTACTGGCTCTTTAATTTCAGTTACGATATCTGCGCTTGATGTGTCATTTCCTTTTGATCCACATCCAACCATAGCAGCAGACATAAATACTAGACCTAAAGCTAATAATCTTTTAAATTTCATGCTCTTCCCTCCGCATAGTTATATTGTTTGTTTTTTCTCTGGTAATAGTCTATCGCCATTTTCATTATAAAGTTTCTCTGGACGATATGAATGTATAGGCACTAAAAGCTTAGGCTTAATTAAGTTAATTATCTTAATCAAGTCATTTGGATGAGCATGACCACTACAAGAAGTTCTGACAAATTCAATTTTGTGTGATTCAAGATTGTCTATGAACTTTTCATAAGCTGGATCAAAATCACCTAATGGAACAGCATTCGAGTGAATATAAATTCCACCTTCCTTAAGTTTATCTATATGTTCTAAGGCAAGAGTATCTAATTGCCAGAAGAAATCACCTTGGTCATTTAAAAGGGTATCAAAATCAATTTTATAAGCTGCATCTAATCCATAATCTTTATCATCTAATTGATAGTAATATGATTGATATCCTGTTGCTTCTTTAACTACATAAGAATAATAAGCATCTAAAACAACCTTTCTTGGATTAGTTTCTATTATCTTTTTAATTCTTTCAATATTAGAAATATAATAATTAAAAGTTATTTGTTTATCTGGATTGTTCTTAACAATTTCATTAATCTTATCTAATAATTCTGGTTCATTAGATATTTCTTTATCACTTACATCTTCATCAAACTCTTGGAATGATACTGAAACACCTTCAATTAAAAGAACATCACATCCTTCGCTTTCCTTACAGAAGTTTAATGTATCATTTTCTCTATATCCATGTAATCTAATATCACCAGTGTAAGATATAACTAAATCAGGAGTTTTTATAAGTAAGCCACAAGCTCCATAAGCATCATGGTCAACAGGCATTACCTTTACTTCAATTTCTCCAACTTTTATTACTTCATTTTCCTTAACACCAATTATGTCTCTTGTATTCTTTCCTTCTTTAACATGAAGTGGGAATAAGAAATCATCCTTAATATTTAAAGTGTTTAATAAAGACTTTGTTCCTTCTAATGTATATAAAGGAATTGAAGGATTTAAATAGTTAACTATCTTTGAATGGTCTAAGTGAACATGTGATAGGAATACCGCTGTATTCTTAAAACTATCTTCCTTTGATTCATATCCCTTTAAAGGAATTCTTGGGTCATACATATTGTTTAAATAAGGAACTAATCCTTCATCTAATAATCCTTGTAAGTCTGTTGGTTGCACTGGTGCCTTTGGGTTATATTCACTACCAAAGTCAAAGAAGATATGACTATCTTCATATGCAATTTCTATAATTGTTCCACCTATAGTTAAAATACCATTGTGGAAAGTAATCTTAGTTTTCTTATCCTTTAACGCCACTCTTAACAACTCCTCTAATTATCTGCTTTCTAAATACTAAATATAAAATTAGTATTGGAACTATAGCTATAGTTGAAGCAGCCATTTGTAATTGAACATTTGTACCACTTTCAGTAGCAAATGCACTTAATCCGTTACTTAATAATCTCATTTCCTTACTATTTGTAACTAGTATTGGCCATAGGAATGAATTCCACCCATTAATGAAGCTTAATATTCCCATTGTGAATAAAGCTGGCTTACCTAATGGAACTAAAATTCTTCTTATGAACTCTAAATCTCCACATCCATCTACCTTTGCTGCCTTATAATAAGATATTGGAATACTAGTTAAATACTCTTTTAGATAGAATATATAAAATACACTTGCAAGTGATGGAACTATTAAAGCTGTGTATGTATTTAATAATCCAAATTGTGCAATTGTTTGATAATTTGTAAATACTGTAACTTCATATGGAACCATTAATAATGCTGCCATAACTAAAACTAAAAGATTCTTAAATCTAAATTCTAACTTTACTAAAGCAAAAGCTGCTAAAACTGAAGTTAAAACTGTACCTATTGTTGATATTCCTGAAACTAAAATTGTATTAAAGAAATATCTAACAAATGGTGCTTGCTTCATTGCTTCTGAAAAATTGCTCCAGTTGAACTTTTCAGGAATCAATGTTGGCGGTATACTTGTTGCCTCTTGATATGTCATGAAACTTGCTAGAATCATATATACAAAAGGAAATAACGTAATTAATGCCATTATAAGAATGAATGTTTTTGACAAAACTGAATTAAACTTTTTCATCTCTTCACCTACTTAGATATTCTTTTTAATACACGATTTTGAATTATAGTAAACAATAGAATTAGTATAAATAAGATAACTGCTGCTGCCATACCTTGACCATATCTATTTTCTACATAGAACTTATTAAAGATATAGAATACTGCTGTAGTTGCACTATCTGCTATACCTGCTTTTCCGTTGAATATAGAGAATACCTGTGCATATACCTTAAATGCATTAATGAAGTTAACCATTAATAAGAATGTAATAATTGGTATCATTTGAGGTAAAGTTATTCTGAAAAATTGTTGTCTCTTAGTTGCTCCAAACATATCTGCAACCTTGTAATAACTATCATCAATATTTCTTAAACCTGAAAGAAGTATTATTATATTAAATGCAAGTCCTGACCATATACCAAATATAATTAACGTAATCATACTCATAGATGGATCATCTAAGAAATTAAATGGTCCTACATTAAATAATCCTAATATATAGTTAACAAATCCATACTCTCCATTTAATAAAAATCTAAATACAATACCAACTGCTATAATACTTGTTAAGTAAGGTATAAAGAAAATTGTTTCAAACACATCTTTACGCTTAATCTTTTCATATATTGTAACTGCAATAAACATTGAAATAATTAATCCAACAGGTACAACAACAAAGGCATAAAGGGATGTATTACCTATTGCTGTATGGAATTTTGGATCTGATAATACTACTTCAAAGTTCTTAAATCCATTAAACTCTAAGCTATTTAATGTACCTTTTTGAAAGGCCATTATAAATGTTCTAATTAAGGGAAATACGCTAAATACTCCTATTATTATTAAGGCAGGAAGTAAGAAAAACCATGCCTGTGGTGAATTCTCCGCTCTATACTTTAACTTTCTCATTTTAATACACTCTAACTCCATTCTCTTGGAATATGTATATACTATTGTAGTCAATTTCAAATCCTAACTCGTCTCCTTCTGATACATTACGAGTAATATCAGTAATTGACTTAGCATGTATACCATTAGCATTGAAATTTACTATACAATCTTTTCCTATTAATTCTATTGATTCAACCTTAGCCTTAAATAATGGATTTTCACTTAATTCAAAGTACTCTGGTCTAATCCCTACAAAGTACTTACTTTCATTTAATTCACCCTTGAATCTATCTTTATTTAGTAAACTTAAATCAATTGTAAAATCTTTTGCTTTAAGGGCATTCCCTTCCTTCTCCATTTCGAAGATGTTTATAATTGGGTTACCCATAAACTTTGCAACAAAAAGATTTGATGGTTCTAGGTAAAGATTTTGAGGAACATCAAATTGTTGTACTATACCTTCATTCATTAACACTATTCTGTCACTTATTGATAAAGCTTCTTCTTGGTCATGTGTAACGAATACAGTTGTTATACCAATTTCCTTTACAAGTCTTCTAATTTCTTCTCTAATCTTTAATCTTAATCTTGCATCTAAATTACTTAATGGTTCATCTAGTAAAAGAATCTTAGGATTTTGAACTAGTGCTCTTGTAATTGCAACTCTTTGTTGTTGTCCACCAGACATTTCCCCTGGTTTTTTATTAGCAAGCTCTTCTATACTTGTTACCTTCATATATTTTCTTGCTATTTCCTCAGCCTCTTTTTTAGGCATCTTTTTATTTCCAACTGTAAGAGGGAACATAACATTTTCTAAGACAGTCATATGTGGATATAATGCATAGTTTTGGAATACTAAGCCTATATTTCTATCCTTAGGATGCTTATCAATAACTGATTCCTTGTCAAACTTGATATCTCCATCTGTTGGATCTAATAATCCAGCTAATAAATTAAGGATTGTAGTTTTCCCACAACCACTTGGTCCTAATAAACAAATAAGTTCACCGTCGTTAATTTCGAGATTAATGCTTTTTAAAGCTTCATAACCGTTGTTATAAACTTTTTTTAGATTTTCAATCTGTATCATGTTTCACCTCTAGTAATTTTTAGTTTTCTTTAAGTCTTCCTAGTATGCTTGTAAAATATCATAAAAACTTGTTACCGATTTGTAACAGTTCTACTCATAATATACTAAATTCATCATACTTTTACAAGATTATATCTGTTATTTTAACATTTTATAATTATTATTTAACTAATTAATAACATTAATACACTTTTTCCGACAAATGCCCACTTCTTTTAATAAATTTATAATTCTTTAATAATTTTAAGTAGCACATATAGATGTTATTTACCAAATAATACTTGTCTGTATACCACATATTGATTAATTAGTATACACTAATCAATCATCTCTCCCAACTTTTATACTTTTTTATAACCTTTAGTATATGAAGTTAATTTTTTTTAATTCAAAAATAAAAAGAAACTAAAATCAAACTTAATATTAGTTTCTTCAAAAAAATAATATATTCATATTTTATTCATATTTTTTATATTCTCATTACTTTCTAACAGAACTTTTCACGTCTATCTCCCACTTGTTTAACCCTTTTCTCAATTAAATTTTGGGGTCTTAACCTCAACAACTGTATATCATCACTTTCATTTATTTCGTTTAATATCTCCATAACTAATGATAAATATCTGTTTTTAGGATTTTCTTCCCTTCTTCTTTCAACTATAGATATAAGGCTTGACCACAATACATATTCTGCCCCTTCATAGGTTGTTTTATATTTTGAATCAATTGTTTCTAATAAATGTCTTGCATCTACCTTTCTTCTTACTCTTAATACAGTATGAATAGTTGAACAATTTATCCAAATAAGTCCTCTACTATCTGTTTTACCATAATTTATTGCATTAGTAATCTTCTTAACAGTAGTTTTATCTAAATCCTTTGCTCTTTCAGGCATCTTATAGTTTATACATCTTATATCAGAACTAAATACAATCACACTCTTATTATTCATAATATACCATCTTATTATAAATGCTTGTTAGTTCTGCCATTACCTCTTCAGTACCATTCTCTTTACATACATCAGGATGAATCTCTTTTACTATTACCTTATACAATTTCATACATATTACCCCCTCATTAATATATATGAAATAATCTTAACTATTTTTCATACAAAACCCACACAAAAAAAGAAACTGCAAAAATCTAATATAATTGCTATGATGAACTATTCTCATTTGATCTGTTTCATAATAATGTGCTTTATGTTCATATGTAACTATTTCCACCCTTATACAAACCCTTTTCTATTATTCTTATATTTTACCACACTTTATAAAAAAGCTAGAAAACGCCAAGTTGTATCAACTAGTATATAGGTATACACAATAAATATATAATATATCTACAATACTATTTAGTGCATGATCTTGAATAATTGATGTTTGAAACTCCTCCATTTTTAAAGTACTTACTAATAATCTAATTTCTCTAAAAGAATTCTTAATTTCATTTTGTGATGTAATCCAAATTATCTTTATGTTCTTTTCTTTTAAAAGTTTATTTATTTGCTTAATATGTCGTGTTGTTCCAGAAAATGATATAATTACTGCAATATCATCCTCACTCATACTTTCTATTGCAAGTATCTGGCTTTTTAAAGTTGGAAACGAATAAGCAGTCTTATTTAACCTTGTAAATTTTTCGCTGAAATTTTTAGCAACAATATTAGAAAAAGAGCTGCCAAAGACATAAATCCCCTTAGCTTCTTCAATCCAGTGAACAGCTTTAATCAGCTTCTTTTCATCAATAAGTTCTTTTGTTTCTACAAATGACTTATTAAGTGCCTTAAAATACCCATTCAATATAGAATTACTATTCCTATTTTCTTTACCACTTTTAACACTTCTATTGCTTATCTCATCCTGAAGAAACTCATTATAAACAATAACATCCTCTTTTAACTCCTTAAAGCTTGAATTATTAACCCTTTTGCAAAACCTTGTTATTGTAGAAGGTGAGGTGTTACATGCTTTTGCAATATCAAATATAGTCATGTTAGGTATTATTTCATGGTTATGTAAAATGTACTGTGCTATATAGCTATCTGTAGAAGAATACTCTGTTATTTCTTCTACACATCTTTTTAAGTTAGAAAAAAATGAATACATACCTTCCTCCATTTATCTATCTATAACTATTAAATATATATTATAATACAAAAATATAGGATAGCATAAACTACCCTATATCTTTATGTAATTATTCAATATCTAAATATTCTCTCATTTCAGTTTTATAAACAGAAGCTTTATTACCATAAATAATTTGTACACCTTGAGCAACCTTAACTATTCCATTAGCAGATAATTCGTTTTTGAAATACTCATCTTTTTCTATTACCGAGGTGTCTTTTAGTGTTAAGCGTAATCTAGTAAAACATGCTTCTACTTTTAAAATATTATCTTTGCCACCAACAGCTTCTACTATTCTAGGAATTAAATCTCCTGTATTACTTTCACTTACTGCATTTTCTTCTACATCTACAACTTCTCTTCCAGGGGTTTTTAAATTGAATTTAATAATTACAAATTTGAATACATAATAGTAAACTGCAAAATAGACTATTCCAAGTATAGGTAACCAATACCAGTTAGATCCCTTATCAGCATTTAATATTCCATTGAATATCCATGATAATAATGGTCCTCCAAAGGCTGATGGTCCTGCTACATTAAATTGAACTATATATGTTAATACATAAGCTATTCCTGACAATAAAGCATGAACTCCAAATAGCATAGGTGCTACGAAAAGGAAACTATACTCTAGTGGTTCAGTAATTCCCATAAGTGCACAAGGTATAACTGCTGCTATCATAAGAGATGCTACTTTCTTTCTATTTTCCTTCTTTGCAGTCTTATATATTGCAAGTGCCGCACCTGTTAAACCAAACATAGCAAATAATACTTTACCATTCATTACATATCTACTTATATTAATATCAAACATAGCACCAGGAGTATTTAATATTGCATTATATATATTTACAGCTCCCTCTACTGTTTGACCTCCAATTTCCATTACACCACCAAGAGATGTAAAGAAGAATGGAAGATATATAAAGTGATGTAACCCAAAAGGCAATAACATACGCTCTGCAAATCCGTATACAAATGCTCCAAACACACCTGTTGAATTAATAAATTCAGAAGATAGCTCTAAAGCATTTTGTATAGGAGGAAATATAAACGATAACCCAATACCTACAAAACTAGAAACTATAATTGTAATTGCAGGTATAAAACGTGTTCCATTAAAGATACCTAATACTGGAGGTAATTGTATCTTATAATACTTATTATGAAGATAACTTACTATAAGACCAATTATAATACCACCAAATACACCAGTATCTAAAGTAGTTACACCTAAAATTGCTTTTTGCCCAGTTATTAAATTGCTTGTATCTATAACACCTCTAGCAATTAAAAAACTTCCCATTATTGTATTCATTGTCATATATCCTAAGAAGCCTGATAATGCTGCTGTAGCTTTTTCAGACTTAGCATATCCATACGCAATACATATAGCAAAAATAATTGAAATATTATTATTTACAACGTTACCTGCATCCTTCATTAATTGGAATATAAGAGAAAAGAAACTATTCCCTAAAAAAGGTGCAACTTCAACTAAGCTAGCATTTGTAAATGCACTACCAACACCAACAAGAATACCTGAAATAGGTAAAAGTAAAACAGGTGCCATTAGAACTTTACCTAGTTTTTGAAATGAGCTAAATATTTTTTTCTTATCCATGAAAATCCCCCTTATCTTTCGTTCTTTATTTTAATGTTGGCCAATAATCACCGTTTGCCTCAATTAAGTCATCTAAAATTTTTCTTGCAACTGTTGTAGATGGTACTGTTTTGTTTATAGCTATAGCTTGTAATGCTTTATCATAAGAATTTTCAAAATAAGCATCTACAGCTAATTTTTCTGAAGCTAATTGATTTTCCATCATTCCTTTATGGAAGGTTGGTATTGCAGGAATTGACACTGGCTCTGGCCCCCATGAACGTATATATGCTGGTACTTCTACCATTGCATCTGCTGGCATATTAGGGATAGCTCCATTATTTTCTACAATTACTAAGAAACGTTCTCCCTTATTGTATGCAATAGATGAAGCTGCATCAACTATAAAGTCGCCAAATACTGTAAACTCTTGTAATGGACTCTTGTAGCTTTCTGGTGACTCTAAATATTTCTTGTGTTCTGCAAACATTTCTTGTTCACGTCCTTCTATAACCATATCTGCTCTTGTACGATTTATATCCATTTTGGCTACCATTTCTGATGAATATAAATAGTATTGAAGATAGCTGTTTGGTAAGAAGTCAGGATAATCCTTAACTATCTCTGCATATTGCTTCCATGTTTTTTGCCAATCCTTATCTTTATGATGCTTATCACTGCAAGCTGTCATACCAGAAGTTAATATCATTTCTCTTAATTCTGGTAAACGATCCTTTCCTTCTTTATCATATAAAGCTGTGAACCACCCAAAGTGATTTAATCCAAAATAACATGGATCTAGTGATTGCCAGCTATCTAAGCCTAACATCTTAGAGTAAGATAACAGAATTGCTGTTGGCATATCACATATATTTAGTATTCTTTCATTATTGAACTCTCTTCTTGTAGCCTCTGCAACAACTGCTGCTGGGTTTGAATAATTCAAAATCCAACAATTTGGAGAATACTTTTTTGCCATTTTTATGATATGAATTATAGCTGGAATTGAACGCATTCCATAAGAAATTGATCCTCCAGGACCACAAGTCTCTTGTCCAACTACTCCATATTTTAATGGAATCTTTTCATCTGAACTTCTTAACTTTAATCCACCTTGACGAATTTGAGCAAATACAAAATCTATATCTGTATAAGCTTCTTCTTCGTCTGTTGTAACTACAACCTCAAGACCTGGATAAGTTTCATTAATGAATTGCTTCATGATATCATATACTAAATTTAATCTCTTTTCATCGATATCAAATAAAGCTAATTTTCTTAAAGGAAATTCATCCTTCTTTTGTAATAAACTTTGAATTATTCCTGGTGTGTGTGTGCTTCCTGCACCTACTATAACTACTGCATTTTTCTTCATATACATACCTCTTTTCTGTAAATGTTTTCTTTGGATGTCTATAATATATCACCTTACAGAAAAAAGATTTAAAAATTTCATTTTATGAAATTTTTTATTATCTAAATTGAAGTTATAATAACTATAAAAAGTAGAGTATGTATTTATTTTGCTTGTTCCCTCGCTATGCTCCAAAGTCACATCAAAACAAATAACCACCCACTCATACTAAAGATAAGGAAATTAAAAAAGAGGTTGCGTGAACAACCTCTTTTTATTCTGGGACTATCATCACTACACATTTAGCTCCTTTTACTACATGTGATGTTGTTGATCCTATCATTCTTATTAATGCACTCTTAGTTGACTTAGTCATTATTATTACATTTGTTTTATCTTCTTTTGCTTTCTTTAATATTTCATCTCCTGCATATCCAAAGGTAAAGTATGTTGATATGGAATATCCCTGCATTCTTTCAGCAGCTTTATCAAGTATTTGTTGTCCAATTTCCTGAGCATCCTTAAGCTCTTCTGCTACTGCCATACCATTAATAAAAACTAACTCTTTAACATTCATTAGGGTAATGTGAACTGAATCCTTAGGAAATATACCCTTAATAAAATCTAGAGAATGCATACTCCTTTCAGTTCCATCAACAGGTATTAAAACTCTCTTCATTTCCATAAATATCTCTCCCTTCAAAATATTATCTGTTTAAATATATAATTCTATATTGCTATAGAAAATTCCTTTTAGAATTTGAACTTTGCATAAAAAAGGTGGAGTGGATATTTATTTTGTTTGTTCCGTCTCTACGCTCCAAGTCACATGGAAACAAATATCCCCCCCACGCGTACTAAAGGTAAGGAAATTAAAAAAGCTACCCCTAATTTCTTAGAAGTAGCTTTATTACCTTTAAATATAAATTATTTCTATACCAGAGAAACTAACATTTCCAACTAAAGTTAAGATATTTTCTCCATTACCTATTCCTTTATTCTTTTCATCTATTCCACCTAAAGATACATTTGCATTGCTAACAACAGTCCATGTTTTAGGCACATATAATTCTACACCAGCAAAGTTAACATCTAACCTTACAATGGCTTTTCCACCATTTAGCTTTGCATTATCAAAATATACTGTACTACCACCAAAATTACATTTTAGATCTACTTGTTCTAATGAGTCAGAATTTACATATTTAGTACTGCCAGAAAATAAAGTTTCCAACTTAATATGACTATCATCTTCTACATCAATAACATTACAATCATAATCATAGTTTCTACCATACCATTTCTTTTTCTTAGGGAATATAATTGATAGCCCTATACTTCCTAATGTTGCAGCAATTAATACTGTCCATGGAGTAATTGCAGTAATTCCAAGCTGATCATCAAAAAGTATTCCTATAAATGCTAATGGAAATAGAATGCCTGCAAAATTCATCTTAAATACACTTTTTATAATAATTGCAACTAAAAATACTGTAGCAACTAAACTAAACAAATTAACGCCTGCAAAATATCCAAGCTTACTAACAACTAAGGCTATTCCAGCTATTACAAGAAATAGACCCCAAAAAACTCTTTCCTTTTTCATTTTATCTCCTCATTTCTAATAACTTAATTTTTAATGGTTTATAATAATATCTTGAAACATAAACCTTTTTATGTGTGTTCTTAAATTCAACAAGACTTGAGGATGTAAGATTTCTAGTTATGGAATAAATATAATTTACATTTAGTATTGTTGATTTGGAAACCCTCATAAAATTATTAGGCAGTATTTCTTCTAGCTCATAAAGCTTATATTTAACCTCATAAACATTATTTAATGTGTGTGCACTAATACTTGTTTCTTCTGTTTCAAAAAACAATATTTCATCTAAAGATATATAAAACTGTGTATTATCTTTGTAGAATATTATTCTATTCTTTTTAGATAAAGCATCTTTAATTGCACCTTGAAGATTTTGTATATCTTCATTTAAATTAGCACATCTTATGATAACTTCATCATCTTGAATATTCTCATCAACTTCAATCCTTATTTTCATCTCCTCACACTCCACAATATAAATTATAACTTATGGTATCTTTTTGTAAACAAAAGTAAAACAAGTGGTAATTTTTCAAAAGTAAGTGGTAATTTTTTTACTCTAAACATAAAAAGTGTGATAGATATTTATTCCCTTCGCACTAAAGGTAAGGAAATAATAAAAAACTACCTCTAATTTTAGAAGTAGTTTATATTTCTAAGTTGCTTTATAATCTATATTAGCTAATTTGGCTTGTTTACATAAATCCTTTACCTGCAGCTTATATAATTTTTTATCCTTAATAAAGTGTGTGCCACACTGTCTAAATTCAAAGTTCACATTTGCGTCCATACATTGCTTTCTAATACTAAGAACCCAATCATAATCTAATGGTCTTGCATTATAATCAGACTCTCCTCCAACTACAACAAGTTCAATATCTTTTAAATATTTTTCAATATGTATTTCTTCCAATAGTGGCTGAGCAGTAATACATTTGTGCTTTGCAGGGAAATCCCTAAAAATTGAAAGCTTATAATCTACATTCTTCTGGTTTTCAACAGTACAACAAACTACTACATTATCATACCCTTCATTCCAATCATCAGGAATACAATCCTTAAATCTATCTATTCTTTTAGTTAGAAATAAGAAAGTTAAATCACTTCTTTCTTTTATCATATTCCAGCACTCATCTCTCCAAGGATCACCTTCTTCAATAAAGAAGTCTGATGAAAAACATAGATATACTATTCCTGACTTAATCTTATAAGTTCCATTTTTTAATTTCTCTATAGGCTTATAAAAATCTTTTGTTTTAACTATTTTACTAGTATCTACTTTTCTTTTATAATCTCCCTTATGAATATAACAAAACTTGCATCCATCACTGCACTTTTTACATCCACGCCAAGGATTCCACATAGCCATATTATTCACCTCTTATCCTAAGATATTAATGCTTCTCTTATCCTCTTTTCTTCATCACTACCATTAGTCTTCAACCTTAAATAAGGAATCTCATACTTTTCCAAAACAGAATTCTTAATATTATCACGTTCTAGCTGAACTTCATTTTCATCATGATACTTAAAGCCATCAACCTCAATAACCAAAACAGGAGATTTATCAAGCTTATTAAACAATATAAAGTCCACATGAGTATTAATATTTCCTACATAGCTTTTCTCTCTATCATTAAGTAAGGAAGTATCCCTTATTAAGTTTCTCAAAGGATAATGCATATCATATCCTATACTTAAATATTTCTCATCCTCCAAAATACCATCTAATAAATTTACCATAAGATTTTCAGAATCATACCTTGACTTATTTGTGTTTTTTAATAACTCTAACCTTCTATCATTATAGGATTTATATAAATAATCAAAAATAGAGTTAACCTTGCTTTCCTTTATACACTCCACATTGTTGTAGCTAATATATCTAATTAAATCTCCAATATTGCTCTCAGTTTCAATAAACTCCTTATTTCCAGAAACCACAAGAATCAACCTATTAACAGCTCTAGAAACTGCAACATTAATTAAATTAGCATTAGAAATAAAGTCATTCATCTCATTAGAAACTGTAGATATTATAATGTTGTCCTTTTCTCTACCTTGAAACTTATGAACAGTGTCTGCTTCAATATCTAAATCACCAATATACTTTCTAATCTCATCAGCTTGGAGTCTATAGGGAGATATTATCCCTATGGATTCATTTAAATTTTGTAGGTTTTCCTTAGGAATTACCTCATCAAAGATAACATCAAGCTCTCTTTGATTAAACTTACCTCTAGCATGATTTCCCTCCACGGTTTTATAAACCATTAGAGGATTATCTATATTATTTTCAGTTAAAGGAATAAGCTCTCCGTTATAAAACTTCTCATTACAAAAGCCTATTATCTTTGGATTGCACCTGTAATGCTCCTTTAAAAGAGTATAAGGAACCTCTGGATACAAGGTTTTTATAGAAGTAAGAAGGCTCTTTTCACTATAATTATAAGCTTCATCTAAATCATAGCTATAAAACACCTCATTTGTTTTAACCTTCAAATCATCAGATACCACATTAGGCAATTGCTTCTCATCTCCAACAATTACAACATTCTTCCCACAAGATAAGGCTAAAGCTCCTGAAACAATATCCACTTGAGAGGATTCATCTATAATTACATAATCAAATAAATAGTTCTCCCCTATGGAATTTCTTAAGGAATGAGTGGTGCTTAAAATTACAGGATACTCCTTAACCACATCCCCAAAGTTTTTCCATAAATCATCCTTAGAAAACTTACTTCTTGCACTTTTGTTTCCCTTTCTTTTATACAAACTAGATTTAAATAACTTCATAGAAAGGTCAGTATATTCCTTCATCTTATCTTCAAACTTATATCTTTCTAGGGACTTGCTTATTTCAGTAATTCTTTTCTCACCCTCTTCAATTTTCATCTCATAATATAAGTTCTGTAATAATAAAACCACCTCTTCACTAGGGTTATCATAAAACTTAAAAGAATATATACCAAACTTAATTAAATACTTAACCTTATCTAAGGTGGTAAAATCCCTCTTATTTTCTATGTGATACTGGATATTATTCCATAAAGTAAGTATTCTATCTGGAGTTTTTCTATACAAGCTCCTATAAGGAAGTATATTAGGCTTTTCACTAGAGCTTAAATAATGCTCTTTCTCCACCTTTATTCCATCTAATTCTTCCTTTAGCTTTGCTAATTCATTTTTTCTATTTAGCATTTGGTTTAAATCCTTTTCTACCTGAAGTAGCTTGTTCTTAAGTTCCTCTTCCTCACTAAAATTAAGACTCCACCCATCCATAGAAGGATAAGTACCATCTTGTCCATCTATAAACTTCTCTTTATTTTCTGTATTTCCAAGAAAGGCAGCTATAAAACCAACACCATATTTATTAAGCTTTTCCATAACATTTGAGGTTGCAGAGTTATTGTTTGATACAACCCCTACAGTTTTATTATTAATTATTGCATTGGATATAATATTTAAAATTGTTTGAGTTTTACCTGTACCAGGAGGCCCCTCAATTATGCTAATTTCACTATTTAGAGCCTTTTCTGTACCATCCTTTTGGCTTATATTAAATCCAAAGGGATATATAAAACTCTCATATTTTTTTCTTTCTTTTGGCTTTTTACCATGAAGATATTTTGACAAAACACTATTAGAACTTATAAACTCCATTTTTTCATATTGTTTTTCTAGGAAATTTGTTTCATCTATTTTTATTATGGATGATAGATGTTTTAAATACTTAAAACAACTTTTAGACTTTGCACTGTCTAGAGATGACTTTTCTATTCTTATGTATCTTTTTTCATGGATTTCAGTGTAATCATTTTTAAAAAACAGTTTTATATATTCATTAAAATCTAAGATTTTTAATGCTCCATTTATTGGCTCTCCTTTGTGAAATACTACATTAGATTTGCAATCTATTTCTGTAGGATCTTTAAACCATTTTACGTTGCTGTAGTTATGCGGGTATGTCTTTCCTATTGTATATGTAATGTTTTGCTTGCCATTTTCATATTTAATCCATTTTATTTCTTTTGTTTTATCTTCAAATTTATTTGTTTTATTATTCATAACCATTATTAGGTTTTTACTTATATCCACAGTATTTCTCCTTAATATATACTTTATGTGTATATTTTACCATCTAAGCTTATATTCTACTATATTAAAAATATCCATATTATATTTCACCAAAACTCTTCAAATATTTGACATTTTATTTTTATTGTTTTACCCTTAAATTATCAGAATATTTTCAAAAAGGAGATAATATGAAAAAAGCACGTTATATATCTACAGAGGAGAATATTTTAATAGAAGCAAAGTCAATTACACCAAAGCAATATGAAAAAACTTATCGTGGTAAGCTATATTGTGAGCAAGCAGACTGCAATGCTCAGTTAGTATTTAACGAAAGACAGAAAGGTAAATTTGTAAGATACTTTAGTACACTGCAAGGAAGTAATCATAAAAAGGGCTGTCCTAATGAGATTAAACATAAAAAAGGGAAAAAGCCGGTGCTTCATATAGGCGGGGATGATATAAATATCTCTGAAGCTCATATTCAAAAAGTACTTGATGATGCTTATAAAACATTTCTCAATAAGTTATATCCATCCAAAGATAAAACAACTGAAAAGATAAAGAGAAAAAAGAAGATAGTTTCACTTCAAGATAATACATTAGCTGCTTCTATTGAATTATCTGGTACTCCTGTTACAACAGGACAAGGCAAAAGTATAATTGAGGGAAAAGAACCTTTTATCTATAAGAGGGAGGTAGCTGAAATTTCCTCAAAAGATATTAATACTTTTAAAGAAATTCATGGGATTATTGATGGAATTAAAATCTATTCAGATGAAATATTTTTAGATTTAAAAGGATTAGATGGAAGTAAAATAAGTGTATATATGGGAACTCCATTTAAAACTAATTTTAGTCAAGAATTTAATCTTATGCATTATATAGAAATATATATTAAAAAGCAAAAAGAAATGAACTCCCCTCTAATTTGTACAAGCATTGGGGAACTATCAACATTAAACAATGCTGACATAGTTCAAATATATAATTATACACATTTTAAAATAAATAGATTAGGCTTTTATCAAATTATAGATGCCGTTAATCAAATGGCTCAACTAGAATTTGATATTTAAACACAATATTATAGCCACATAAAAATGACTGTTACAGAAAAATAATTCTGTAGCAGTTTATTTTTTATTATAGGTTTTACTTATGATTACCATATTTTTTTGATATTATATTTTTTTCATATGTAGCTATATAATCAAATTAGAAAGATTGTTAAAAATAAAACTATTTTAGGAGGTATCATATGGGATATAATCTATCATTCCAAGAAGTAAATACTTTATTTGAAGACTTAAAGAAAGAATACAAGATTTATGCACCAAAGAGATTTAAAAAACAAGGTAGATACTCAGACACAGACATTATAAAGTATGATGAAGTTTCTACTGTAGAAGAAATTGAATTTAAGGAAAAATCACACTATCCAGTAAAGGAAGTAATAACTCCTATTACTCAAACACTTTATTACTTTACAGAAGATGAATTTAGAGAAAGTTCTATAGGTCATAACAAAAAGATATTAATTTTTGCTAGACCTTGTGATATTAATGCACAAAGAAGACAAGATATGATTTATCTTCACAATGGTAACTTTGAAGATACCTTCTATAAAAGGATAAGAGAAAGAGTTAAATTTATTTGTATTGAATGTGTTGATGGATTTGACACTTGCTTCTGCGTATCAATGAACAGTAATAAGACTGATGATTACTCTTTAGCTGTAAGATTTAATGAATCTTCTTTACTTTTTGATGTTAAAGATAAGGAATTCAGTAAATTTTTCAGTGATAAAACAGAAGAAGAATTTGAACTAAAATTTATTGAAGAAAATGAAGCAAAGGTAACAATTCCTGAAATTAATGATAAAGAAATATTAATAAAGCTTAAAAATCATCCAATGTGGGATGAATACAACAAAAGATGCCTTGGTTGTGGAAGTTGTACAATAGCTTGTAGCACATGTTCTTGCTATACTACACGTGATATTGTATATGACTCCTTAGGCAAAATTGGTGAAAGAAGAAGGGTACAAGCCTCTTGTCACATAGATGGTTTTGATGAAATGGCTGGAGGGCATAATTTTAGAACAACTAAGGCAGATAAAATGAGATATAAAGTTCTTCATAAAATTCATGATTATAAAGCTCAATTTGGAGATGAGCATATGTGTGTTGGTTGTGGCAGATGTACTGATAGATGCCCTGAACATATTTCAATTACAGCTACAATAAACAAAGTAAATAATGCAGTTAATGAAATTATGGAGGGAAAATAATATGGAAAACAATATATTAACACCTAAATCATATGAAATTATTAGTGTTACTCATGAAACTAACCATGAATACACTTTTAGAGTTGCAACTGATATAGTTCCTGAACATGGACAATTCCTACAACTATCCCTTCCTAAAATTGGTGAAGCTCCTATTTCTGTAAGTGGATTTGGACTAGGTTATATGGACTTTACAATAAGATCTGTTGGAAAGGTAACTGATGAGCTTTTCAAATTACAATCAGGAGATAAAATCTTCTTAAGAGGAGCATATGGTAAAGGCTGGCCAGTTGAAAAGTTTAAAAATAAAAATTTAATTATAATTGCAGGTGGTACAGGAGTTGCCCCTGTAAGAAGTATGATTAATAAATTTTATATTGAAGAAGATTATGTTAAATCATTAAGTTTAATCTTTGGCTTTAAAGATATAGATTCTATATTGTTCAAACCTGAATTAGATAAATGGAGAGAGAAATTTAATACAATATATACACTAGATAAGGGTGAAAAATATGGTTGGGAACAAGGTCTTGTAACTAAACATTTATCAAAACTTCCTTTAGACTCTTTTGAAGATAACTATGAAGTTGTTATAGTTGGGCCACCAGTAATGATGCACTTTACAGCTCTTGAAATGCTAAAACTTGGTGTTCCTGAAGAAAAAATCTGGGTATCATTTGAAAGAAAAATGTCTTGTGCTGTTGGTAAATGTGGCCACTGTAGAATTGATGAAACTTATGTATGCTTAGAGGGCCCTGTATTTAACTATACTAAGGCTAAATCACTATTAGACTAGGAGGATACTTTTATGAATCATGATATAGATATTAAAAAGGTTAGATTAAATTGTTTTCGTCAATCAAAGATTCCTGGAGAATTTATGCTTCAAATGCGTGTACCAGGAGGTCTTGTTAATGCTAAATATTTAAGTGATATTCAATATATTGCAGAAACTTATGGAAATGGTACTTTTCATATGGGAATGAGACAAACCTTCAGTATCCCTGGAATTAAATATGAAAACATTCCTTCTGTTAATGAGTATATTTCTAATTATTTAAAAGAAGTTGAAGTTGATGAATGTAACTGTAATATGACAGTAGATGAAAATGGATATCCTACAATAGGTGCTAGAAATGTTATGGCATGTATAGGTAATTCTCATTGTATAAAAGCAAATGCTAACACTAAGGATTTAGCAAATAAAATAGAAAGCCTAGTCTTCCCTTCTCACTACCATATTAAAGTTTCAGTATCAGGTTGTCCAAATGATTGTGCTAAAGCTCATTTCCAAGACTTTGGTGTTATTGGTCAAGCTAGAATGATATATCATCCTGAAAGATGTATTGGTTGTGGAGCTTGTGTAAAAGCATGTGAACATCATGCAACTAGAGTTTTAAGTTTAAATAAAAATGGACTTGTAGATAAAGACCCATGCTGCTGTGTTGGTTGTGGTGAATGTGTTCTAGCTTGCCCTGCAAGTGCATGGACAAGAAGCCCTCAAAAATTCTATAGAGTTGTTATTGGTGGAAGAACAGGAAAACAAACTCCTAGAATGGGTAAAACTTTCTTAAACTTTGTTACTGAAGATGTAGTATTAGGAATGTTTGCAAACTGGCAAAAGTTTTCTGCTTGGGCATTGGATTATAAACCTGAATACTTACATGGAGGCCACTTAATAGATAGAGCTGGATATCATAGGTTTAAAGAAATAATTTTAGATGGAGTTGAACTAAACCCTGAAGCTTTAGTTGCTGAAAATATATACTGGGCAGAAACAGAATATAGATCTAATATAAACGTTAAACCAATTGGAAAACATAAAACTATAGAATCAAATAGAGAAATACAAGATTAATCTTAAAATAATGAATTTTGAAAAAGTGGCTTCCCCTTTATGGAAGAAGTCACTTTTTTTATCCATGCCATTAGAAAGCTCCAAGTCAAATCAAAACAAATATTCTCCCACTTATACTAAAGATAAAGAAAAAATTCTTAAGTTCTTAAGAAGTTAAGAACTTAAGAAGTTATAGTAAAAATGCGGGTTTGAATGGACTTTGATAAAACATTTTTTTATGTATATACTTTCCTAAATAATAAAAAAGAGTGCCATGCACTCTTTAGCCAAGTATTTCCTTGAGTTTTATTAATATTTAGAGTTTCACAAAACTTTTCAGAATTCATTTCTTCTTTTAAAACTGTCTTTATTGTATTTTTAATAAGGAAATAAATATCATAATTTACCCCTTCATCTTTATTCTCTTCTTCAATTATCTTATTATTTAAGTTTTCTTCACAAATCTTGCTTTCCAAATTATCTACAAAAGAAAGTAATACTCTAAATAGAAAAATCTATACCATTATTGATATATCTAAATTTGAATACTGTAACTATATATTATTTTACTATTAACTTAATAGAATATAGATTTTAACTCTAAAAATTCATTAGGATACCTATCCTTATCAAATATCTTAACTAATAACTTATCATCAAAATCAATTATAGAACAGTCTTCATATATAATGCACTCTTTATATTTATCTCTTATCAATAATGCCAAGTGTCTTGGTATTCCTATATTCTGTAATTCTATAATTGCAGAATCTGTGGTTCCATATTCTAAATAATCTGCCCAATTCTCACCTGCTACCTCTTTTCCATACCTATCTTCTATTAATAGATAATAATTATGAACATAATTTTTTATTTTAAATCTTAGCAAATTCTCAATATCTGATATTAAATTATTAATAACAATATTTATATGCATTTTATCTTTATCATTAAATTGTATCATTTCACCTTGATACCAAATACTCCCTTTTATTTTGTAATACCTTATAGCTTTGAGTATTATTAAATTTAATGGTTTTGAATTCATCCAATAATACATTAACATTGCAAAATATTTCATTTGTGAGATTTCTTTAGCTAGAGGATTCTTCCCCCCTGACTCTTCCTTGCTCCAATTATATTTTGAATATAATATACATAGTAATTTGTAACAATTATCAAATGTTACTTCTTTAGGAAATGCCCTTTCCTCTTTTGCATTTTTCCATATCTTATTTTGATATATCCCTTTAATAGAACTTGATTGTTCCAAAATTTTATTAGATATAACATTTTCTTTATTTATCTTTTCTAGTAACTTAGTAGCATTAGAATTTTTTTTCATAAAATTATTAATTAATATCGATTGTGTTCCTGAAACTTGATGCAAATAAACAATATTCGCATAATGATCCCATATCTCTTTTTCAGTTTGGCTATATTTACTCTTAGTAAATCTTTCTTCAGATAATGAATGTTGCAAGTTAGCATAAAAGTTCTTTTCACCTTTTATTACAGTAGGAACAACTTTTTTTATTTGCTTATTCCTTACTACTTCTAGATTTTTCTTTATATTTTTCCATTTTTTATCTTCTGCTCTAACACATATAATATTTCCGCTTAACTCTTTACTTAATCGTCCAGCTCTACCTGCTAAATTCCAAAAATCAATATCAGAAAATTTTCTTAAACCTATCATATTATTTAAAATAAAAATATTCTTAGCTGGCATATTTACACCCTCTAATAGCGTTGACGTACAAAACATATAATCAATTGATTTTTCCTCAAACAAAATCTCTACTTGCTCACGAATTCTTTGCGGTAACCTACCAAAATGAAATGCGATTCCTTTCTTTAAACAATCAACTAAAAAGTAATCCTTATGCATATACTCTTCTACCAATTCTATAATACCTTGTAATTTTTCACTATTTTTACTTGGTAAATATGTAGCAAATTTCAGTGCATATTTGATTGTATCAGAAACACTATTACAATAAATAATATTTTTATATCCACTTCCTAACTTAAATAGTAATTCCTCAAAACTTTTAAATCTGTTGCACTGACTTTCTATATACTCTGTATTCTCCAAAAAAATTATTTCTTTCTTTTCAATTAAATCTATAAAAAATCTATTTTGTGACACAGACGATTCATTAATCACCATATTTTCATCTGTACTTTTCTCAAATAATTGCAAAAATATATCTGCATTAGGAATATTAGGTGATGCAAAATACAACTTAATACTTTTTCTTTCTGCTAATAAAATAGCATGATAATATAATGGTGAACGTGAATCATTATTTCCTATTATTTTTTGTGCTTCGTCTATAAACATATAACTAATTACTGGATTACTTATATCTGATAAATATGTTATCAATCTTTCAGGAGTAAAAATAAAAATATACTTAAATTCTTTATTTTTATACATTAATGGTACTATTGGATGTGATAAAACCTTATACTTTGAATCATTAATTTCCTTTTTTAATCGATTGGACACTTGATTAATTAAAGCTCTTGTTGGAACCAAAATAACAATATTATCAACACCTTGTCTTTGATTAATAATATATCGTATAAATGCATCCATAATAAATGACTTTCCAAATGACGTCGGACCAGAAAAACTATAATGATTGCTATCCTTTAAAGCCTCAAATAACTGATACTGCATATCTGTAAAAAACTTATCACTATTGGGTACCCTTTGATACTCCATTTTTACTTCCTTTTCTAAATTTATCTCAATATTATTTTTAACTTTTTTACCGTCTAAGGCAAGATTTAATGAAGGAAAGTTACCTAGTTTAACCATAATAACTGTTGTTACATGTTGAAAATAAAGATCTTCTTTATAACTATCAAACAATAAGCTTATTATTTTAAAAGCCTTATTTTTTCCCAAATAATTTTTATCTCTACATAAAATATCGGCAAATCTTAAAATATCATAATACTCCTTTTCTGATAATTTAATGTTAGAATTCTTCTTTAAAAAACTATAGGCATAAATCAGTTCTGCCTTATTTATTAACTCTTCGAGATATGGATCTTTTATAGCACTATCAACTAACTCTTCTAAAAATGTCATTTAACAACCCCCTCTATAATTTTTTTTCTTACCTCATCAATATTAGTAAAAGGTATTATATAAAAATAGAAATTATGTCCTTGCAATTTAAATTCAACAATTTTTTTTCTTATATGCTCCATTCGACTATTTACTTCCTCGACAACTCTTTCTCTAATCATTTCTCTAAATTTATCATTTGGCAAAAATTTTTCTTTCTCCTCTATACTTATCTCAAATCCTATAAATACTCCAAAAGCATCATCAATTTCAAAATTGTTTTCTCTTTTGGGATATATTAAATCTCTTATAAACTCTTTTTCTTCCTCATCAAATGTTTCTTTTAATAAATTATCACTTAAAAGGCTTTTTTCATAATTAATTCCACTCTTTTTAACACCGTTATCATTAATCTCATTTTTAAATTGATATATAGACTTAAACGCATCACTTATACCAGATGTTAAATCCTTATACATTTTAGATTCCCCAAAAATCAACTGAAAATTACCATTTTCCAACTTTAAAAAATGCACGCCATCAGCACCATTAACATAATGACTAGTAGACGTTTTTAGCTCTAATTTTGTTAATATCTTAGGTGCATTTAAATGTGTCTCTAAAAAACAAAATAATAATAGTTCCCCTAATTCGCCATTGTTTTTTGTATAATCAAGAAACTTCTGACGAGCTTTTCTTGAAAGTATTCCTGGTTTATCTTTATATTGTTTCTTTACCTGACGAGATATTGAATAATCTATCATAGGATCAATTAAATTTTCTTCTAGTAATGAGTAATTAAATTCATTTGAATTAACCTTCAATATAAATAAATTCAATGTATTCCTATTATATTCATCAATTTTCTTTTCCATTATATTGTCAAAACTATTTAAAAACTCCGAATTTTCTATGGAAATTCTCAATATACCACCCCACTATTTTCCTTAATATAATAATTATACCATCTAGTCTTTACGTAATCTATCAATTATACTTATCTAATGCTCTAATATTACATAAAGCAACAAATTATTTTATAAGAATGTTCAGGTGATTTAGACATAATTAGATTTCACTAGTGACACGAACATATATTCTTGTTATCATATAAGTAATTCTCATCATTTTTTACATATAGAATTTAATTAGCTATATATCAATCTATGATCTTTTCAAGAAAGAAAAAATATAGTATAATCATAAGGTAAACCAAGGAGGTTGAAACAATGGATAAAACAATTTGCGAACTTTTTGCAGGGGTTGGTGGATTCAGAGTTGGTTTTGAAAAAGAATCATCTGAATGGGAAACCATTTGGGCTAATCAGTGGGAACCAAGCAAAAAAATACAACATGCATTTGAATGTTATAAAAGTCACTTTATTGACTTTGGAGGAATAAATGAATATAGTAATACAGATATCTCTCAAGTTCCTTTAGAAGCTATACCTTCTCACTCTGTTTTAGTGGGAGGATTTCCATGCCAAGATTACTCTGTAGCTAGTACTGGTGCTAAAGGTATACAAGGTAAAAAAGGCGTACTATGGTGGGAGATTGAAAGAATTGTTAAAAATAAAATTCCTAAATTTATTCTTTTAGAAAATGTTGATAGATTATTAAAATCTCCTTCAACACAAAGAGGAAGAGATTTTGGAATCATAATTAACTGCCTTGCAAACCTTGGCTATAATGTTGAATGGAGAGTTATTAATGCAGCTGACTATGGATTCCAGCAAAGAAGAAGAAGAACTTTTATATTTGCAACACATAAATCTACTAATTATTGTACATATTTAAAAACTCTTAATCCATACCAATATCTTAAATCATATGGTTTCTTTAGTTCAGTTTTTAAAGTTGAAGATTTTAATGAAAATTCAATAAAATCTATTAATATTAATGAAGAATATAATTCTGATACATTAACAATTTCAAATAAATTTTCATTTGCATTTGAAAATTCAGGGTTTTATAACAATGGTACTATTTATACCGTAAACACCATACCTAGTGAAATACTGACAGATAACCCTATAACCTTAGGAGATATACTTGAAAAATCAGTTGATGAAAAATATATATTATCAGAAGATGATTTTGTTAAGTGGGAGTACATGAAAGGTCCTAAAGCAATTGAAAGAACTTCAAAAACTGGGCATAAATATATATTCAGAGAAGGTGGAATTGCATTTCCTGATCCAGCCGACAAACCTGCACGTACAATGCTAACAAGTGAAGGTAGTAAAAATAGGAGTACTCATGTAGTAAAAGATTTAGAAACAGGTAAACTAAGAATTCTTACACCTATAGAGTGTGAAAGAATAAATGGATTCCCTGATGATTGGACTAATACAGGAATGACTCATTCATTTAGATATTTTACAATGGGTAACGCTCTAGTAGTTAACCTAATAACACATATGGCTAAAAAACTACATGATATAATTGATAAGGAAGACTAAATGGTCTTCCTTTTTCTACATATGTACCATATTAAACATTATTTATTGTATAATTATTTTATAAAGATGAATTTTATGGGAGGTTAATATGATTTTAAAGCCATACGATGAAACAAGTCCTTTAAGTATAGAAAGCTATTCAAAAAATCTTATAGGAAAAACTTTTGCACAGATTATAGCAGAAGATTCTAATAGTGAAATTATAAAAGAAAATACATCTGACTACGCTGAATCACATGAAAATAAACATAGAAAAGGTGGATTAGGAGAAGTTATTGAAGAATGCTTTTTCCATTATAAATGTAATAATGACTCAAAGCCTGATTTTGATAAAGCTGGAGTCGAACTAAAAGTATCCCCATATAAAATAAATAAAAATAAAACTTTATCTGCTAAAGAACGCCTTATAATCACAATGATTAATTATTATGATGTAGTAAATCATAGCTTCTATGAGAGCCATTTATGGGCAAAGTCAAACCTTATTCTTTTAGTTTACTATCTATATGAAAAAGAAATAAAGAATAGATTAGATTATAAAATTAACTATTCTAAACTATTCTCTCCACCAAAAGAAGATTTAGAAATAATAAAGAATGATTACGAAACTATTATAAATAAAATAAAAGCCGGTAAAGCGCATGAATTATCTGAAGGTGATACATTATACTTAGGTGCTGCAACAAAATCTTCTACTTCATCCAAGAGAAGAAATCAACCTTTTTCAAGCATTCCTGCAAAACCGAGAGCTTTTTCATTTAAAAGTTCTTATATGACTTATGTACTTAACACTTATATAGCCCCTAACAAAACTACTTATGAACCAATTATAAAAAATATGGATGAAATAGAAGGGACAACCTTTAAAGAGTATATAACTTCTAAACTCGATTATTATATAGGTAAATCTGATAAAGATTTATGTGAAATATTTAATAGAGAGTATAATAATAATAAAGCACAATGGTGTGATTTAGCATATAGAATGCTTGGAATAAAATCAAATAAAGCAGAGGAATTTATAAAAGCCAATATAGTAGTAAAGGCTATCAGAATTGAAGAAAACGGAAAAATGCGAGAAAGTATGTCCTTCCCTTCTTTTAAATTCAAGGACTTGGCTAAACAAGAATGGGAAGACTCTGACTTATATAACTATTTCAATGATAGAATATTCTTATTTGTAGTATATAAAAAGCATGGTGATAAATATATTTTAAAAGGTTCAAAACTATGGAATATGCCATATGAAGATTTAAATACAACAGTAAAAGAAGGATGGACATCCATTAGAGATACAATAAGAACTGGAGTTAAACTTACAAAAAAATCAACAAAAGCAGGATTTATAGTCGAAAATAACTTTCCTAAAAAGAAAGACAATTCAATAATTCATATAAGACCGCATGCACAAAAAAGTGCTTTTAAATTCTTAGATGGTGAAGTTATTGGAGATTTAAATAGAAATGCTAATGAACTACCTGATGGTCAATGGATGACTACTCAAAGCTTTTGGATTAATAACAATTATATATTGGGACAAATAAATAAAGTCCTGAAAGTATAAAATTTTCAGCTTATTTTATCTTTATTAAGTCTAATAAAAAATCCTAGTAAAGCAATCTTAAAGCTTTACTAGGATTTTTTTTAATTATCTAATTTTCCTTTATAATCCCAACAGCTACACCAATAATACTAAACTGTTCCTCTTCAAGCATAATTGGTTCATAATCATCATTTTCAGGCATTAACAAAATTTTACCACCCATAGTTTTGTATGTCTTAAGAGTAGCATTTCCTTCTATGTCAACTGCAACTATATCACCAATATTAGCACAATCTTGCTTATTAATAACTACATAATCTCCATCATTAATATTCTTATTTATCATGGACTCCCCTTTTATTTTAAGAATAAAAAGATTGTTTAAAGTTCCTAGCCATTCTGAAGGTAGAAAATACTTCCCTTGAAATTCATTATTAATTAATATTGGCATACCTGCCGCTATTTCATTATAAACTGGAATTGATCTTAAGTTATCTACTTTTTTTTCCACTCCATTATCTTCAATATAAATTTCTCCTGTAACAGTAGAATCTTTTATAAATTTGTGTGATATATTTTTCCTAATATCAATAAATTCTACAGTTTCTAATGTAGAAGGAATCATTGATACATCAAACTTAGGTATATCGCTTATTTCTTCTAAATCCCTATTTATAATAACAATTTCATTACCATCAGTAGCTATACCATACTGAACACTTGGACTGTTTGAAATATAACTCTTTAATTGACTTAAAGCCCCATCTATGCCCATTCCCCACCTTTTGGTTTCTACTAATATATAAGGTGCCTTTACTTTCTTTCTATAAATATTAACTGCTATGTCTGCTAAGCCTATCCTTGAACCCATATTAATTTTTTCTTCCAACTTTATCAAATCTAATGGATACTTATATACTTCTTTTAGCTCCCTTAATACCCATTGTCTTATCTTTTCCTCTTCTGAATAGATATCTGGAATTTGATCTTTTAAAAGGTATTTTTCTATATTTATAGTAGAAATTCTTCTCATACTGCAATTTTCTTTTATTCTTAAAAATTGATAGTCTATATCCTTTATGAATTTAGATGGTGCCCCGTCAGATGATATATACAATTTTTCTGTAGCCCTTGTCATACCAACATATAAAAGCTTTCTTTCCCTAGACTCTACCATCTCTAAGTCTTCAACCTCTCTACTAGATGATATAAATGGCATTACCTTTGAATTTAATCCTATTATTATAACAACCTTGAATTCTAATCCTTTTATAGAATGCATTGTTACAAGCTTTACTGCATCTTCAGCAAAATCAAATTCTTCTTTTCCATCAAAAATAGAACATGGAATTCCAATAGAATCCAAATAAGTCTTTATCTCTTTTAACTGACCCTTAAGCCTCCCAATAATAACTATGTCCTTAAGGCTATACCTATTCTTAAGGTTTGTATTTATAAGATCTGCAACATATTTTCCTTCTTCGTCTTTATTATTAAAACATTTATATATTGGATATTCTCCTTGTTTATCTATAAGGCTTGGTCTAACAAAATTTGAATCTTCTAATAAATCTTCATCCTTCTTTATTAAGCTAAATGCTGCTTGTGCAATTTGTGTTGTAGTCCTATAATTCTTACTTAAAGAATTAGACTTACCTGTCATATCATAGCCTATAGTAGTAAATGATCTATTCTTAACTAGCCAAGCTTGAGGGTAAATGCTTTGAGCTACATCTGCTATAAACGTAATACTTGAATACTTCTTTTCATTATATAAAGCTCTTAAGAATTCTAATTGAACTCTCGATAAATCTTGGCTCTCATCTATTAAAATGTGAGTATATTTTTTAACTGCTTTTCTATTTGCTTGCTTTAAAGCTAACAATGCCATATCTTGAAAGTCTATTTTATTATTACTCTCAAGATTTTTATTATATTGAGTTAAAACTTCATAAATAGCATATCTTTGATCAGAATTTTTTCTAAGTTTCTGTGGTCCATCATTATTTACTTTAGTTACTCTACCTATCCTATCCACTTCTTGATACTCTTGCAATTCTGTATAATTACAAGACTTAATCCATATAATTTCTTCTTTTATAAAATATAAAAACTTAGGATCAATTATCTTTACATTAGCCATCTTCTTCGATACAGTAGTAATTGCATCTATTAATGCAGCTTGACACTCGTGAGCCGTAGCTAACTCCACTTTCATATGAGTATCTTTTTTATATAAATTGAAATAGTAAAACATTAGTGAATCTATTGTCTTTATTTCTAGCTTATTATCATTTTCCTCATCAAAGAAACCACCTTGAACATTATGTTCTTCCTTTGTATTTTCATATATATAAGCCACATACTTTGAAAGGGATTTATTATATGTTGCCATTAAAACCTTGTCATCCTCGGCTGCACAGTAATGTCTAAGTAGTAGTGGAATTTTATTTACTGCTACTGTTGTTTTCCCTGAACCTGCTACCCCTTTTATTAATGTATGACCATTTGGTTTACTCTCTATGATTCTTCTTTGTTCTACGTTAAGTTGCATTTTTACCCCTCTTTGCAGTTTATTTTATAATTATACTTATTATTCTTATTTTACTATATTATGTAATTTAGTGCAAAAATAAAGAAGATTTAACCGAATTTTAGTTAAATCTTCTTTATCAAATACATTTATTACTCTTGTAAGTTGCATATCTTTAATCTCATTATTTATGATGTTCTTAATTTAATATATATAGGACAACTATTACAAATTTCTTTACAATAATCTTCTTTATATACATCCAGTATCGTGACATATTCTTTTTTTCTTAAATCTTGAGCAACATCTAATACTTCTCTACAAATATCTAAAGTTATTTTCTTCTCTAATAATGAACAGCAAAAATCCCCCTTTACTAAATTAGGTAAATTATCATCAAATTCTTTTCTCCATTGGTTCAATGAAAGGCTATTAGCTCCACCTGAAAAATTAGGATTCCTATATTGAAACAAATCATCTTCCCACCAACACAATTCACAAATATCCCATGCTCTCTCTTCATCTAATGATAAAACACCACAACACGGACATTTATATTTTTTATTCATACTATCACCTTAATAATATTTTCTGTATACAATACAGTTGACTATTCACATTTCACTTCCTAAAGAAACGTATAACTCCCATTCTTTATTAACATTACTTTTCCATGCCACTCCAAATTTAATACTGATGCTCTCACTCTTAAGCAAGCTTGGAATTGCAATTTCAAGTCCCATATTATCCTTTGTCCAACTATTTGATTTATTTTTTTAATTTTCATCACACTCAAACCAGTTGCTTATACGCTTAGGAATATTATCTTCGTGCATTGATCTATTAAATAAACAATCTGAGTCCTCTGTTCCAATAGCTAGATGAAATTTATCCTTTGTTATATATATTCCATCTCTATTTTCTCCACTATCATTATCAAATTCAACTTTAACTTTAGGATTAAATTTAGTTGTTAATATTAAGTACGGCATTACTTTATATGCATACACACACCACTTAATACTATATGCACCACCCAAACTGCAACTATCAAATATATTACATTCTATCTTGTAGGTATCTGTCTTCCATTCTGTGCCTCCTTTGTTACTTCCAAAGTAATAATTATCATTTATTTTTGCAAATGTTTCTATACCACCTATATCATTTGATACAAATGAATTCATATTAATCACCAATTTCCTCAATATACCTATATGTTTTTACCTCATCAGATTTTTTCCTCCATACAAAACACTTACATTTAGCTGATTGATTTTTATCAATCTCAAACTCACCTTTAAATTTATACTCTACCTCTCCTAAAGGTCCTATTACTTTACCAAAAACTATTCTTCTTGATAAAAACTTGTCACTTTCTACTTCTTTAAGTATATCTTCCTCACTAAATACTTTTTTCTTGTTAGATTCAAATATTGTATTCCCATCTTCTGATATTTTGTTCGAATATAAATCATTGACATATAATTTAGGAAACCATATTAATGTATTATCTTCTATTGGATGCTTTGCACCACCTCTTTGAAAGCCTTTATAATTTAATCCAAAACAATTACAAGCTTCATATATAGTTCTAAATGCTACTTTATCATCTTCTTTTATATATCCCAAGTTTATAAATCTTTCTGGATTTGATTCATTATCAGCATCCCATGGAATAAACTTATCTTTTAATAACCTTTTAGTTACATTAATATAATGAACTACTTCATAAATTTGATTATGTATCTCATCTAATGATTTTGTGAAATCAACTCTCATGACCTTACTATTTGTCATGTTTACTATATCCTCTTCTCTAATTTTATCTACTTCAATAATTTTTTTGTGGTGTTGTTCATCTATTTCAACATGCAAATTAAATTGTGGAAAATACATATCCGTTAACGCATATTTATTATTTCCTCTTGATACATACTGTTGTGTAATAAATTTTATATCTAGGTCATTTAATAAATTATATATCCTTGTTACAACATAATTTTCACAATTCTTTTTATTAGTTTTACTTATTTGCTTTAAAATAAAATTCAACTTTGTACTACTCATATATCTCATCTCACTTCTTATTTATACACCTATTCTTACAACAAGTATAAACTATTTAACTTTCACCAATACTATCCCCTCTTCAAATCCACCACATTCTCTCTTCTTCTCTTCCCTCTTCCTAATCAAATCCTCTTCACTATATCCCATCTCCCTAGCCAGTCCAAAAAGGACCTCCATAACATCCGCAAGTTCCTCTAAATTCTTATCTTCTAAAAATTCATTAACCTCTTCCATAAGCTTCTTCTCAAGGAACTCATACTTTTCCTTACCTTTAACTATTCTAACCTCACATTCTTTACCATCAGCTCTTATAATTTCAGGAATCTTATCTCTTACTAACTTATTGTATTCCTTCATAATCCATCACCTACTCCAAATTAACTTCTTACATAAATCCCATTAACCACCTTAAATCCTTGGTTAGCAGCAATATTATAAATAGGGCATGTCCCATACTTATACCTTTTAAAGAACTTTTCATAACTTCCTTTACATTTAAAAGCTACTGCATCTGGAACTCTTAAAATGCCCCTATATTCCTCAATCTCATCTTTCTTATTTTCATCTACCACAAAGCAAAAAGCATCATACTGCAATTTGGCTAAACCTTCTATATAATCTTCATAATTAAATAAATTATCACTTTTTTGACTATTTATATTCTTAAAGGTAGGCACCAAATTCCACATTTGATCATGAAGTACAAAGCTCCATGGTATAAAATGGTCCATGCTTAAGTTACCATGCTCTTTATAGTTTTCCTTTGTAAATGGTAGTCCTGTATATAAATCAATAATATTTTTTCTTTCAATAATACTACTCCAAATCTTTGTTTGAATAGTAAGCTTCCTATTCACTGGTGCTTCAAGCTTCATAGCTATTCCTGGAACATTAGGATTCCTTTTTTGCAAGAAACAAACCAACTTATAATAAACCCATCCTTGAATCATCTTATAGTTATACTTTAAATAATCATCCCAACCTTCTCTAACTCTGATACAGTTTTCTTCATCACTATTTCTATAAATTTCATATATCCATCTCTTATGCTCCTTAGAAAGTACCATTACAGTCTTTAGTGGAGGCTCCTTAGCTATACCATCATAAAAAGGTGATAAAAACTTGTGTGGAACGTTATATGTTAAGTTTTTTATCATTTTGTATAATTAACAACCTTTCCTAAGTTATCCCATGCTCCAAAGTATAATCTGAATTTTGATATAGGATACCATGCATAGGCAATCATTCTAGTTATTAATTTTCTAAATTCTATTTCAGTATTTCCTTCTTGAACTTCATCTAATATTGCTAGTAGCCAATACATTTTATAACTAGCAACCACTCTATCATCCTTTAAAACTCTAGAGAAAGTTATGTAATCTACTTCTCTGCTATAGGGAACATCTACCCCCATTGCTATCTCTTTTTCTGCTATATTCCTAATAAATTCTTTATCCATATCTCACTTAACCTTTAACAATTTATTCATATATTCAAAATTCTATACATATCCTTATATTTCTTCCAAATACTTTATTATGTTACAAATTATTTCATATAAATAAAAAAGAAGTTAGTTTCCTAACTTCCTAAACTAAAAACGTATTTCTTTACCTTTCTAAAAAATCTTTCCTTTATTCTTACTTAATTATTGCTCTCTGCTAGATAATATAAATTTACTTATTAAAATAAGTACCAAGAAAGCCCCACTCTATATGTGAAACCCTATTCTCAATTTCACTATCATTAACTTCCTTAATTATTGGTCTACCATACAAACAGAACCCAAGATAGAAGTATCTATTACAATTGCTGCAATGATAATAAGTATTTATTGTATAATGTTTTCCTTCATCCATATAATGGCCAATCTCTTTGGGATAACAGTTAGCTGCATATAGCTCTAAAACATTCTTATCAACAAGTTCTTGGATTTTTACCAAATTAATATCATATTCATCAACTAACCTTTGCATTTCTTTGCAATGTTCACACATATTATTACTCATAAAATTTCTCCCTTTTAACCTAGCACTTAACCTTTAACAATTGATATTTTTAAATTCTGTATATAACTCCACATTCCTTCTAAATACATTATTATATTCCAGATTGTCGTATAATATAAAAGGAAGTTAGTTTCCTAACCTCCTAAACTATTTCTTCTCTTTCTATAATTTCAAAGAATTCTTTTTCAGATATCATTTGGATACCTAATTGCTCTGCTTTACTTACTTTACTTTTTCCAGGAGCTTCTCCTAATACAACTAAATCTGTTTTACCACTTACACTTGTTGCAGTTGTTGCACCATATTTAATTGCTAACTCCATCATTTCGTTTCTTTCCTTTGTCATATCACCTGTAAAAACAAGCTTCTTGCCATTAAATATGTCTTTAATTATATTATTTTTAGCCTCTTCAAGCCTTCTTTTATTATTTTCTTTTTCTTCCTTACTTAAATACTTTATTTTAGTATTAACTTTTTTATCAGTATCTTTATCTGGAGCTTCTTTAATTGATGATGCACCTAATTCTACCCATTTTTCTATTTTTACTACCTTTAATAATTCCAGTAAGTCTAATACATCTTCCATTGCAGTATGTGTTTGTTCACTCTTTATTCTAAAGTGTTTTAATAAGCTAATTAATTTATAACTTTCTAAATCCTCTTTTAACTTTATATTATGCATACTACAGTAAAACTTTTGTTTTTCATCTACCCACTTCCAATATCTTAGAAAACTTCTTTCAAACTGTGCATTATGAGCTATTATGGGACATTTATACTTTGATATGAAAGCTTTAAACCTTTCTATACTCTCTTTATCTTCTTCAATCCCCTGTAGGCCTTGTCCATAACCTTTTTTATACAAGTCTTCATCTGTTATCTTTGCAATATGAATAGAATCTACCACTCTGTAGTCTTCCACAAAAACTGCTGCTACTTCTCTTATTCCATCCTTTGGTTTAAAACTTTTAGGAGTCTCTATATCAACAATTATAAACCTTTCCCTTTTTTGCATCTCTACAAAACACTCTGGCATAATACTATGTAATTCACCATTTATATTTAATATAATTTCAAATTTATCTACATATCCTACAACATCACATTCTACAATATCTGTTGTATAAGCTCCTTTGTAGTATAGGGTCTTTATTTCTTTTGCCTTAGGAGATATAATTTCAAACTCCTTTAGTTTTTCTAACTTTTCTTCAAAAGAATCAAATTCTTTCCATGCTCTTTTAGGACTAATCATCTTACACCTCTTCACTTATGTTATGAAACACAAATAACTTTCCTATGCTTATTTCAATTACTTCTTCTTTAAGATTCCATAGAAATTCTTTTATTAAAGGAACCTCTGCTTTATATTCATCAACCTTTTTTGTATCTTTACCTGTAGACTCCTCATATTTTTTAATTACATTATTAATACAATCACTGGTAACCCAATCATATATCCAAGCAAGATTTTCTTTTAACTCATATTCATTTCTATGGGTATATCCTTCTTCTTTAATACTTGTAATTATGCACAAAGTAGAATTTCTACTTGAACATAGCACCCTAAAACACTCACAAAATTTATTAATATCAACTTCTCTTCTCTTATTTATGTCTTTTGTCCACCCGTTATTAATATAATTAACCATTTGCTGTTCCATAGCCTCAATCATAAATTTCATCTCCCACTCTTCTGTCTCTTAAAAATTGCTTGTTAACATATAATTCACAATATTAAAATTCTATACATAACTTAATATCCCTCCTAAACATCTCATTTTTTTCCAATTTTTATATAAAAGGTGAAGCGGATATTTATTTTGCTTGTTTTGTTGTTAGGCTCCAAGTCACATGGAAACAAATATCCATCCACTCACACTAAATGCAAGAAAATTATAAAAGGAAGTCAGTTTCCTAACCTCCTAAACCAAAAAAATATTCATAAACTAATGCCTTTTTCTAAAATTCTTCACATAAATCAAAAGCAATCCCCCAGAAACTGCAAATAACATAACATAAAATCCTATCCTCATTTTATCCCCTGTATCTGCAATTTCATAGCTATCACCATCACTATCAAACTCATTGGTAATGGTAATGTGATTTCCATTTCTTTCACTTATCATACGATAATTATCTGGAACCCTAATTTCTTCTACATTCCAAGCTACATCTTTTGATAAATCATTCCAGGTATATGACCAATTATTAAGATTACTTAAGACCACAGTTTCCTTTAGCTGTCCATTTCCATATAAGCCCACTTCAATATATTCTGGACGCATTTTGTCTTTGTTATTATTATCTTTCCATATCTTTATAACAGATAATTCATCCATGTCTTCAGGGTATACAACTTCATTTTTAGGATATGTTGTAACTTGATAATTTGCATTTCCATCTTTATCTACAAAGGGAACCTGTACATAAAATGGTACAGAAGTTACTGTATATTTATCAGAATTTGCTTGGCTCTGAATAATTAAATAAATACCATCATTTATATCTGAAAATACAGCTTTACCATTCTTATCTGTTACAGTGGTAGCTAAAGGTTTAATGGAGCCTTCTCTAATAAAGCTCTCACAAAGACGAGCACTCTCTTCTAAAGCATCAGAGGAAACTAATTTATCAATGTCTAATTCAAAATCTTCAAATGCATCTTTCATGACAATTTCCCTTCTTGAATCATCAGTAAAATCTGCTACTTTATAAAGCTTAACATTAACATTTTCTAATAGCTTTCCTTCATAAGTCTTATCTATAATTGTAATTGAACCATTCTTGGAAGCTTGAACTGGCAATGCAAATATAGTAAGGAACATGAATGCAGCAACTATTAACTTTATATATATACTATTTTGTTTCTTCATTTTGTTAGTTTTCCTCCTTTTTGCTTTCTTTTTTCTTCTTCTTGAAGATGATGAATCCAACAATGCCAACAACAACAAATCCACTGACAAGTATCATCCATAACCAGTCATTTTTATGTTTTTGATATGAAAATGTATATTCCTCAGATGAAAAGTCAAAATTAGGATCATATTCTCCACGGACAAGTAATCTATGAGTATTAATGCCATATGGTGTACATGTAATCAATGTTATATATGTTTTTCCCTCTTCAATCATTAAATCACTAGTTTCTTCTGGCAAAACTACCTTCCTTTGATTTATTCTATAGGCAAAAACCTGATCCATAGTATGAATAAAGAAAACATCTCCATCTTTTAGCTCTTCTATTCCTGTAAACAATTCTTGGGAAGGTAATCCAGTGTGTGCAGAAAGCAAAGAATGTGAGCTTTCACCTGCAACAGGTAAAGATGAATTTTTAATTAATCCAACCCCTTTCTTTAAGACTGCATCACTTGTTCCATAGTAAATTGGAAGGTAAATATCAACACTAGGAATCTCTATATATCCAATCATTGCCCCTTCTTTCACCATGAAAAATTCTTTGAAATCACTCATTGATTTTCTAGAAATATTTTTTCCACTAAAGGGGTCTGCAGGGAATGCACCAGGTAATGAATTGTTATAATCATAAGCATCTTTCATTATTTTATCAATTTCCTCTTTGTTATATTTTTCTACTTTGGTGTTATAATCACCTATTGTAGATATAGAAAATTGATTATTAATAAAATTAGCTAGGCTTGGATAAGCCATTAATCCTATCCCCAAAACCATAATCAAAATAATAAATCCCATGATTAAACGTCTTTTCATACTAGCACACTCCCATAAAAAACTACCATATAAGCCGATGATTCCTCATCGGCTCTTATACACATTTACAACTTTATTCTATGCTTTTTTACTTTTCTTTGAGTAAACTACTAACATTGCACCTGCCAATAGAATTAGTGAAGCTCCACCAATCATAAAGATTGTTGTACCCATTCCTCCAGTCTCTGGTAAGTTGATACCTTTGTAGTTATATACATCAAATGAAATTGTTCCATTTTCTACTGTTACATTATCAATTATTTCAACCTTACCATTCACAAGTTCTACTGTACAATTTGCTTTGTTGTTTACATCAGCAGTAATTTTAATAGTAATTGAGCCATCTAATAAGGCATATTCACTGTTAGGTGCTTCTATTTCAGTAATTGTGTAAGTCCCCTCCCCTAAACCTTGGAATGATGCCTTACCATTTTCATCAGTTGTTACAGTTCCAACTACGTTATTTTTATCATCTCTTATTTCAAATTTAGCACCAGCTAATGTAGTTGTTTTATTACTACCATCTAGCTTAAGCAAATCAAGTCCATAAGTATAAGTTTCTGTTTCATCTGTAATAATACCACCTGTGGTATTTCCATCTGGAGATGTAGAGTATTCCAACTCAGCTTCATTAGTATTTGGATCATGAACTAAAGCATTTTCATTAATTTTAGCTGTATAAGTAATTGTAACAGGTTGTCCAACCAATGCAGCTGCTTTTAATGCATCATAATTAAAATCAAATGTAGTTGTAGTACCATCTGTATTCTCTACAATATTAAATGTCTTAAAATATGAATTATATTCTTCTTTAACTGCACCATTTGCTATAACAACAGTATTTCCAACTGTAACATTAATTGAAGTTTTATTTAATGTTAAACCTTTTGACATTTTATCAGTTATTGTATAAGTTATATCTTTATAATTAGATGGATAAGTAGGTACGAAAGATGTTATTTTGTAGTTCTTTTCAGTACCAATTTGTGCTACATTATCATTTCCTTCTTCAACTACCTTATCAATTGTAAATTCAGAGTCCTTAGGGAAAATACTTACATCTTCACCTTTAGTGATATTAATTAGCATTGCCTGTGAAGGCACACGACCTGAATTTCCATTAGAAGTAATTGTTGTATGATCTTCTAACACCAAGTAATATCCCTGATTTAATACTGATTTAACATTACCTTTTAACACTGTAGGAGCTATACTCTTTGCTAAAATAAAGTTAGCAAGTGCTTTTGTAAGATCTTGCATTTCTGGACTCTGTTTATAATCCTCTGTGCTATCAGTTCCAAGCAATTTGTCAGAAGATACAACTAGTACTCCATTTTTTAAAATACCCTTATCACTTTCAAAGGTATATTCACTATCTCCATTAAAGAAACTTGTAAAGCTAGAATTTACTGAAAAAATAGGAATCTCTTTATCTCCTATTACTTCTGTTTCAGAATCTAAAACTTTGTATAGATTATAAGTAGCTCCTTCTCTATTAATCTGTAAAGAGCCCTGTTCAACTGTACCTGCAAATGTTAATGTTGGTGAAACTATGTTTAACATCATAGCCACAGCTACTACTAGTACACTTACCTTTTTTAATAATTTCATTTTATTTTCCTCCCTTTCTTACTTAGAACCCTATCTTTTTTCTATTTTTATTGAACTTTACCTCATATACTGTAAGCATTATAGCTCCCAAACAAGTAAGCAATAACCCAATCTTCTTATATATATCATTAGGTGTACCACCTGTTTCTGGAACCTCAATGTTTGGTGTATTTTCAACGGCAAATTCTAATTTAATACTAAAATCAGTGGATGTATGATTAATGTTTACTTTCTCCATGGTCTCATTAGGAACTTTTTCATCACCCATTAATTGATAATAGCTTCCCTTACTATCAACATGAATAAAGATAAATTGACTATTAATTACAAACCCCTCAGGATGTTTTGTTTCTTGTATAACATAATCACCAAAAGGTAAATCTTTTAATTTTAACAATCCAACACTGTCTTTACCTGTTTCTGAACCATCTGTTAATAATGTTTCCTTATCTCCATTTACATTAAATACATAATAACCATTATTTAATGTAAATTTTAATGGTGCATTTAAATCACTTGATTTATAGAGTTTAAATTCTGCACCAGATAGATAATCATTATTACCTGTGCTACTCTTTTTCTGTATAGTCAAATCTACTGAATCCACTTGATTTTTAACTATAATGCATCCAATAATAATTCCATCATTATTTTCATAGCTTACAGTAGCATTACTTGGTACATCTACCTCTTTTGCATAATAGCTAAAATCATATTTTACTATCTTTCCATCTTCTTCTAGGATTTTTGATGAGAAATATTGATTTCCTATTAAAGTTTGCTTCCAGTCATTATCCTCACTTAATGTAACTTTTTCTACCAATGTATTATTTTTTAATTCATTTATGTCCACATTATCTACAACAGTATCTTCAGTTGGCTGAAAAGCTTCATCTTTAACTGCTTTTCTATGAATTTCAACTGATACTGGCTTCCAATATTGCTTGTCCAACTCATTTCCTTCTGTGTCAATCCACTTCTTTTGAACCTTAAGATCTCTAAAGTTGTTATACAATACATTACTACCATTCATATCATGCTTTATTGTACATTTCTCATCTTCATAAAAACCTTCAAGCTTTGCTGACATATTAACACCACCTACTGTACTTGTTGATGGTAAAACATTAAATCTAGCATAATACACATTATCATTTTTAATGTACTGAGTGTTGGTATATTCTTCTGAAATCTTGAAAATATACTCCCCTCGCTTTGTTAAACCTGAAAGATCAAATGTAACTAATCCATTTATAGTATTTTCAGCATACTGAATTGGAATATTCTCTGCAGTTTCAGGCTTTGAAATATTTTCTATTTTAAATTTAAACACTTCATTCTCATTTGGTATTGATCCATTTACTGTTTTTCTAAATCCCAATAAAGACTTAACATTAAATGGCCACATATGCCCTTCTGCACTTGATTTAATACTATCGGCGATCATAGTACCATTAAAGTCACCACTATTTACTTCAACATGCGCTTTTGGTGCTACTAGATGTCCAACATATTTGTTCATACTTCCCCCTACTACAATCTTAGTTGCATTAGGGAAAAAACCAACAATATTGAAGGCCTCTTCAACCTCAATAGACTCAAATTGATAAGCATCTTTTATATTTCCAGATCCAATAATAGCTTTATCTACTCCTAATTTGTCAGAAACTGATTTAAATATAGCTGGCATATTAAATTCTCCAGAATCTAAGATATTTATAAATGTTGTCATATTACCTACTTCATGTAAGCTTTCATAATCATAGACAATATAATCAATATCTTTAACTGAAGAAATTTCGAAGTTGTATCCAAGCTGTAAACGAACTCCATAACTATAACCTACTGATCCATTACATTCCAAGGTATATCCTTCTTTTTCAATAATTTCACCAGGCTTTAAACTTTTCATCTCTTCTATATCTTTATCAGTAATTGAAATTTTCTCCATGTAATGTCCTGTTACATCAATCCCTTGAAAATCCATAAGCTCTTGCATTTGCTGAGTAATTTTTGCTTTTGCCTCTGCCATATCAATATATTTATAATTATCATTTGTATAATAATAATTGTAATAAAGTGAAGTAGGAGATTCTTGCATTGTCCAATATTTCTTATTTCCTGCTATGTTTCCATTAATAAATATTGGCATATTAGAAGTTGTAATAATTGTATTACCATTCCCAGCGTTACCCCCAATGTAGCAAGGAACTGTATGTGGATATTCTACTTTTGTTGTAGTTCCACCTATAGAAACCTTAACATCTCCACCAGCTGCAACTGGTCCAACAATGTGTGTACCTTCATAATAATCAAAGGTAAAGGCATTGTACTTGGCTAAAATATTAAATATATCGTAGCTTTCTCCAAAATCACCAAAGGTATATCTATTTAGTTCCCCCTCATTTAAGTGTTCTCTGTTAGTTTCATCTCTCCAAATTTTATAACGTTCTGGATAAATTCCTAATGATAAATCTGGGTTTTCTCCATCATAGTTATAAGCTTTTTCTACTACTCTGTTTGTTGTTTCTTTCAAATCATTGCCTAACTGATTGTGAGGATTGTTATCCCCATTTTCACCAGCGCTTATTTCAACTGTTGAAATACTTTTTCCTTCTACTAACACCGAAATATTACTGGATAACACCACTACCATGCAAAGTATGGCTACTAATATTCTCTTCATCTTATTACTTTTCATGGCTCTTCTTCCTCCAATCATTTTTTTAATCTACTCATTATTTATCAGATTGTAACAAACAATTACATTTTTAACTTTTATAGTTATAATATATTAACTAAAAGTCACATAACGGTCACAAAAAAAGTGGAGTGGATATTTATTTTGCTTGTTCCGTCGCAAGCTCCAAGTCACATCAAAACAAATATCCACTCCACGCGCACTAAAGGTAAGGAAATTATAAAATTACTATCCTTGATTTTATATTTTTTTAATATGAAATTATAATAATACCTTTGAGTTATAGCTAATTAAAATTTTATACTTTTCTATACATCAAAAAAAGAACTGGAATATTTCCAGTTCTAAATAATATTATTATTAATTTATATATCATCAATTTCACAAATACTATATTGCAATATAACTTTATTTGTTTTTTCCATTTTATAAAACTGATCCTTTAACCGTTCAATAACCATCTTTGCATCTTCATATTTACAAGCTGGAAGCATTACTAAAAATTGATTCACACTATATTTGCAAATAACATCACTAGACCTCATACAATTAAGCAAGGTTGTTTTTAAAACCTCCATATCTTCTCTTATAACACTAAGATAGCTCCCATCTTCTTTTGATATTTGAAAATTAAGCTGTAAACTAATCAATACCAAATGAACAGAAATCCCCATCCTTTTACCACTACGTGATTCCAATATATATATTTTCCTAAACACTCCATATTCACACAAAAAAGCTCCAGAGGGAAGTTTTTGTTCTTTCAATTCTTCTTGAATAACATCTATATTACTTTCATGGTCATGCTGTATCTGCTGCAGTTTTTCATAAATCTCCTGCATTTCTTTTGACGGTCGTACTCCTATTACATCATATAAATATCTTTCCGTCTGTTTATAGTGTTCTAAAGCCAGTTTCTGTTTATTATTTGCAATCAAAGCTCTCAGCATAAAACAATGAATTTCTTCATCTAATGGCTCTGTCTTAAAAGCTTTTTGACATACCTTTTCTACTTCTGAATATCTCTTTTCTTTTTCCATAAGTCTTACTAGTTTTTTTACTATATCCAAATACATAGAATGATAGTATGTAGACATAGATATTACCCAATATTCCTCTGATAATTTAGGAAGAAATACCCCTTGGTATAATTCAATTGCTTTTTTTCCCATCCACAATTGTTCTTCCACACTTTCAGCATTAATCATATTCTTACAACAATATTCAAATTTTTCTGTATCAACATTCAAAACAATTTCTGGGTTCCACTTATATGTACCCTTTCCTGTTAATATAAACTCATAATCACCCCATACTCTTTTTAAGCAATTTCTAAGTCTATACATTAAATTTTTTAAGGCTCCAGTTGGATTTTCACTTTCATTTTCTGACCATAGCACGTCTATAAGTTCCTGAGCTGTTAATCTTTTGTTTCTATGACATAACATATAAGTAAGTAACCTTGTCAGCATCTCTGAACGAATACTCTCTGTATTTAACATGCCATCTTCATTTGATATTCGAAACTCCCCAAACATTCTTACATTCAGTTTAAGATATAATTCACGCTCTTTCTTTTTCATAATGGCCTACTCTCCCCATAAGCTAATACTTGCCTTTTTATACCTTATTCATATTATTAAAATTCTATATATTCCTTCATATTCCTCCTAAATACCCTATTAAATTCTAAATTATTTTATATAATCAAGACCTCCAATAAAACATGTGGTTTACCTGCACATATAATGATTTTGTACTGACTGTGCTACTCCCACACCGAAACAATTTGCCAACCACATACTTCTATATGCTATACCTATAGATGCTTTACTTTTTTATTTCTTCCTACTGTATCAACATAACATCATTTACACCAAAATTGTATATTCCCATATCTACATTGCAAATTTGCATGTCTGTTAAAAATCACTAGTAAACTCTCACCTTTTAGATACCACATAAATTACTTATCTCCTATACTTCAGTACAAATACAATATGATATTTACAACTCCATTTGCTATCTTCTAAACTATTATTGTACATTATTGACGTACCTCCTTATATTATAGTTTTGCTCGCTAAACCTACTATAATTTTACAACTGAGTTTTTTTATTTTATACTCCCCACTAAAAGCTCTATAGAATCTCACGCGTATCAGGTGGCATTCTAAATACAAATAAAAATAGACATATCAAAATATGATTATCTTGATATGTCTATCTATATATTTACATTTTTAATAATTGAAATAAAAATTTATTTGTGATTTACTTATATTTAGTTTTTACTTAAATCATCAAATTTTATAAATCCATAATGACAAAATAATTTATTTAGAATCAAATACTTTCTTTAATCTAGTTTTTTAATTATGATCACCATCTAAAAAAACTATTCCTCTTTCTTATTAAGTACTTTGTTATATAAATCAACCATTTCTGTAGCCATATCTCTAAATGTAATTGCATTCATCAGATGGTCTTGACAATGAATTAATAATATTGAAATATCTATTTTTTTACCATCTGCTTCCTGAGATAGAAAATACGTCTGACCCTTATGAGCTTCGTTAAGTAAGTCATCGGCATCCTTAAGCTTTCTATATGCATCTTTAAATCTATTTTCCTTAGCAAATCTTATTGCTTCAACACTTGAACTTTTTGCTTCTCCACTATTTACAATTATATGCATAATATTTTGTATAAGCTTATCGTCCATAATATTCACCTTCCTAATTTTCAACTTCACTTTCAGCTAAATTAATTTTATCAAGCTTTTTAACAAATGGTGCAAATATCAAAACATTTATGAAGCATAAAAATACTTGGAATAAGGCTACCCTAAATCCACCTGCAATCATTCCAGTAAATACAACTGGCATTCCACCTTGTATTGCCACACCATTTAATCTTGGTAGTATACCTATTATAGTTGCTGCATAAGCCAAAATAACATTAATACTTGCACTAAATACAACTGGGAAGAATAGAGTAAAATTCAATGTATATGGTACACCAAATGCTAACGGCTCTCCAATACCAAACAACATTGGAACTGATGCTAATTTTGATAATGTTTTATAGCGTTCTGATTTACATTTCCATAACCAAAATACTAATCCAAATAGCACACATGCACCAGAAGCGTAAACATATATAAATGAGTTACCAATTATATTAGGCAATTCTGCCCCTGCTTGATATGCAGATAAATTTTCTAAATCCATCGCAATATATGTTGGTGTTAAAACTGATAATGCCACTAAGTGTCCATGGATACCTAAAAACCATAGTAAATTTACTATTGCCATTATTATTACTAGGGATATCCAAGATCCTCCCAATGATTTTAATGGAGCTTGTATTATAGTTGTAATCAATCCTGGTACTGTTTCAAAAGGCGTTTTTGCTAATACTATCTTTATTATCAATACAATAGCAATAACAATTGCTGTTGAAGTAAGAGCTTTAAATGATCTCTCTACCATTTCTGGAACTTCTTTTGGCATTCTTACATAGATTCCTTTATCTACACAAAATCTCATGATTTCAACTACAAGTATAGCTAGTACTATTGCAGTAAATATTCCTTCTGCTCCAAATAAATTTACTGATAATCCTAAGGTTTGTCCATCTTGCATAAAACTAAAAGGCTGAACTAACATAAAAGCCATTATAGACATTAATCCGCCCATAAATCCATCAACGTTATACTCCCTAGCTAGATTATAGGCTATTGAAAACCCTGCATAAATTGAAAGCATTCCATTAGTTACAATATTAATAAATTGTAAGAACGGTTTCACTCCAATCCCTTCTAAGAACGATTGATATGGCCCAATATTAAGTGTATCTACTACTACAGATAATGCACCAACTATTATAATAGGCATTAATGATGCTAATCCTGAAGATATTGCATTTAAATATTTATTTTGTTGTAGCTTAACTGCAACATTTTCAAATCTTGAAAGCTTACTTCTTATATCCATTTTTATTCTCCTTTCATCTCTGCTAATGCATTATCTAGAACTTTCGTACCATTCAACATACCATAATCCATTGTATCTATTACAATAACTGGCATGTTTACTTTTTCTGCGATATTATCTTTTAAAAATCTTACTTGTGGTCCTAATAATAAAACATCGTAATCAAGATAATCGTTAATTGAGTTGACACTTACAGCCAATATTTCAACATCGATTTTCCTTTCTTCAGCACTATCCTTCATCTTTTGTACTAACATAGAAGTTGATAATCCTGCATTACATGCTAATAAAATTTTTTTCATAATGTACCTCCAAAATTTATTTATAATTTTATTTTTAATTATCAGAATTTTTTATAACACCTTAATTTTACTTTTTTAAAGGAAGTCTCTTTCTGTAATTACTACTTCTTTCCCTTTTTCAAGATTTAGGTTAATCGATTTCATATTTAAAGCATTATTATAAATCTTTAATTTCGTATCTCTTTTAGAATTAATTTTTATTTCAAACTTATTCTTTTCCCATTCCGCACTTATTTTTCCATTGAGCTTAAGATAAATATCTTTTATAGCTCCTTTCTCGAATACCTCAGATAAAGCAGGAAACATTATGATTTCATTTTCATTATCAATAAAAATCATTTCTAATATTCCATTAGCTGCTCCAAAATTTCCATCTATTTGAAATGGAGGATGTATATCAAGCAAATTATCATTCGTTGAATGTTCAATAATTTCTCTTAAATTTTTATATACCTCTTCTTTATCAAGCAACCTGCACCAGAAGTTTATTATCCATGCTTTACTCCATCCAGTATGTCCACCGCCATTTTCAGTTCTTGTTCTTATTGTTTTCTTGCATGCTTCACTTAACTCTTTATCAATCCATGGTTTAATTAAATTTCCTGGAAACAAACCATATAAATGAGATATATGTCTATGACCTTTTTCAACTTCTTCAAAGTCTTCAATCCATTCTTGAATACGTCCATCTTTAGTTATTTTAACTTCTGTCAAATTATTTATTATATCAACTGCTTTTTTATAGTATTCACATTCTTTATCATTCAGTAATTCAGCTGCTTCTAGAAAATCATTAATTAACGTTTTACTTATCTGCATATCCATGGCATTTCCTATAGAGTAGGATACTATTTCCCCATCCTTTAAAAACCTATTTTCAGGTGAAACTGAAGGACCTGTAACATAACTACCATTATCTAATTTAATGAAATATTCTAAAATAAATATCACATAATCTTTTAATATTTGATAATATTCTTTTAAAAATTTAATATCTCTATTATATCTATAATGTTCCATAATATTTGTACATAACCATGCTCCACCATAAGGCCAAAATGAACATAAAGGATTATTTCCAATTGGTGCAGAATCTCCCCAAATATCAGTATTATGATGTGTCACCGCTCCATTTAATCCATAATATTTTTTTGCAACTATCAAACCATTCTTATGAATCTTTTTAAGATGATTTAATAAACTCATATGTGCTTCTGGTAGACCACTTTTTTCTGCATGCCAATAATTCATTTCTAAATTTATATTTGTTGTATACCTAGATCCCCAAGGTGGCGAAAATTCTTGATTCCAAACCCCCTGCAGTGTAATAGGCAAAGAATCTATTCCGCTAGATATATATAGATATTTGGAGAAATTATAATATAATTCAAAAATCCCTTTATCATCTATTCCTTGTCTGAATAGTTCTAACCTTTTAGGAAGGGTTCTTTTATCTTCTTTATCATTTAATATAAGACTTGACCTATTAAATAGCTCTGAAAAGTAATTTTTGTGATTTGCTTCTATTCTTTCTAAATCACATTTGTTAATATTTAACAATCCACTGCATTCTTCTTTGAAATTTTCATATCTGTACGATGTGGTTCCTGTAATTACCAAAGAAATTTTTGTTGCATTCGTCACAAAAAACTTACTTCCGCATATTTCTATATCTCCATCTGTTAATAATTTAAAACCTAGACAGAACTCTATACCATTTTTATCTCCATTTTTTCCAGTCATGTATAATACTTCATCTTTTATTTTAACTTCTTCAATATAGCTAGATCCTATTGTTGGTTTCATTACTTGTCTAGTTGCAAATATGCAACAATCTAAACTTCTAGTTTCCGACTTTATTTCATATATAATTACATTTTTATCATAGCTTACAAAAAATTTATTTTTATAATTATTTTCTCTAATTGTATATTCTACTTTTCCTATGCCATGCTCTAAATCTAGACTTCTTATATAATTACTATGCTCTACCTCTCCCTGCTCATATCTTCTAATTCCACTATCATCAGTACTTTGTACTAATTCTCCTTTGAAATTATTATGTTCAATCCAGATATCACCTAGCGTTTGATATTGTCTCATATGATTTATAGTTGGTGAAAACTTATTTAGCTCCGATTCAGCACCTTTAAAATCTCCACTCTTCATGTGCTCTAATATTTTTTTATAGATCTCAGGTCCATGGTAATTAATTCTGTCAAGTTTTCCACCTGACCATAAAGAATCCTCATTTATCTGAATCCTTTCTTTTCGAACATTTCCAAAAACCATAGCACCTAATTTACCATTACCAATAGGAGTAGCATGTTCCCAATCCTTTGCTGGATTATCAAATTTGATTATTGTTTCCCTAAACATCAATTATCCTCCTTTAATATAGACTCTATATTAATTAGATATTTTTCCTATAATCATTTCTGCAGATCTTACAATTGAAGCGGCTAATGGACCATGACTTACTACTACTCCATTTTTGTACTTACTCATATTTGGGATTACCTCACTTCTTTAGCCTTGCGTTGACCATAAGAAACAAACTTTTTATCCATCAATTCCATCTCAGCATCTGATAAAATTACTGGATTTCCAATACTTTTAGAAATACAATATATTTTTGAACAGTATTCTACTTCCTCTATAATATTGAAAGCATTTAATAAATCCTTTGATCCAGCTAATATTCCATGATTAGCTAACAATACAGCTTTCCTATTTTCCATAGCTTTTGCTGCATTTTCTGCTAACTCTTCTGTTCCATAAGTAGCATAATTTGCAACTTTTACATTTTTCCCAGCTACTGCAATCATATAATGTGTTGCTGGTAATTCCTCATGTAAACATGCTAAAACTGTAGAATACATTGTATGTGCATGAATTACAGCATCAATATCCTCTCTAGTTTTATATAGTTTTAAGTGCATTTGCCATTCACTTGAAGGAAGATTTTCTCCTTCAACTACATTGCCATTTAGATCTAAAATTACAATGTCCTCTTCTTTCATTTCAAAAAAATCAATTCCAGATGGGGTAATAGCAATATGACCTAAACTTCTATCAAAAATACTTAGATTTCCCCCTGTTCCTTTTGTTAACTTTTCTATAACCAACTTTTTTCCATAGTCAATTAACTGTTTTCTTTCTTTTTCCATTATCATGTTTAATCACGCCTTTCATAAATGCAATTCTATTTTTTATATAATGGACCTAATAATTTGCATACTTCAAAATCAGCAGTTTCTAACTCTTTTGTTCCTGCACCTTCAAAAATATTGGGTCTAAAAATCTTTTCACGTGGTACGTTGTGAAGTGTAACTGGAATTCTTAGCATACTTGCTAGAGTAATTAAATCTGCTCCTATATGCCCATGAACAAATGCACCATGATTTGCTCCCCAATGATTCATTACATCATAAACAGTTTCAAAACCACGTTCTCCCAAATTAGGAGCAAACCAAGTAGTAGGCCAAGTCTTATCTGTTCTTTCATCTAAAACCTTATGTATCTCTTCATCAAGTACACAAGTATATCCCTCAGCAATTTGTAATGTAGGTCCAATGCCTTTAATCAAATTGATTCGTATTAATGTAACTGGTAACTCTGCTTCTGTTTTGAAATGTGATGAGAATCCACCTCCACGAAAATATTCATAATTAGCTCTACACCAATCTGTTGCTTTTAAACATGACTGAATATCTTCATTTGTCATATTCCAAAATTCTTTCATTGTTCTATTTCCATCTTTATCTCTTGAAGCTGCTGTACCATCTAAAGCAGATGCACCTGAATTAATAAGATGTATAACTCCATTTTGAGCTTTTCCAGTTAACTCTTTACCAGTTACCCTTTTAACTGATTCTGGACTCCAATAAGTTCTTACATCAGAGAAAATAGGTGCTTTATTGGTAAGTAATGTTCCAAATAGCATTGAAACACCATTTAATGTATCGTTTTCAGTTGCAAAAGCAGTTACTTGTCTAGGACCATTCCAATCGAATGTAGAAGCCATAATTGCTTCAGTAAAATCACCATTAGGTAACCAATCAGTCCATTGCCTTTGCCCTTGGAATCCTCCTGCTATAGCATTTCTACCTCTAGCCTCTTCTTCCCAACCCAGTTCTGATAATTTTTCATTACCAAATAAAATATCACGAATAATAATAGCTTGTTTTGCAATAAACTCCCAATCCTTATCTGGTGGAACGACCTTTGATTTCTTAATAATATGAGGTAAGTCCTTCCCCTCATTTATATCCATTCCTTCACGACAATTAGCTTTTATCCAAGCTAAGGCTTTATCATATTCTGCTTCATCAAAAATACCTAAATGAATACGACGTAAAATTTCTGTCATATCTACAAACTCAACTAACATTCCTAGATAATCCTCAAAAAAGCCTATATCTACTTGTGAGCCTGCAATACCCATAGCAGAAGAACCAATATTCACATAGGATTTACCTTTCATTTGACCAACAGCAATAGCCCCTTTTGCAAATGAAAGTATTTTTTCTTTAACATCTTCTGGAATTGTGTTATCATCTAGTTCTTGTACATCATGTCCATAAATCTTAAAAGCAGGAAAGCCCTTTTGAGCATATCCACTCATTGCAGCAGCTAAATAAACTGCTCCTGGTCTTTCTGTCCCATTAAAGCCCCATATAGCTTTAATTGTATTTGGGTCAAGATCCATTGTTTCTGTTCCATAACACCAGCTTGGTGTTACAGATAATGTTGCCACTATATTTTGTCCTGTAAACTCTTGCTGAACAATTCCAGCATCTCCACGACCACCAATTGTTCTACTTGCTAACACACATTGAACTGGAGTTCCATCTGCATAGCAAAGAGAATTCTCTATTAATTCCTTTGCTGACTGAGCCATTTTCATTGCCTTTTCTTCTAATGACTCACGAACTCCCCCTTGACGACCATCAATTGTTGGTCTAATGCCTATTTTAGGATATACTTTCATGTTACACACTCCTTTACATATAAATCACTTGATAACGCCCTTTTTTAAGATAACGTTTGCATAAATTGCTTCTTCCCCAGTAGCAACAATAGCATATGCCATCTTGCCTCTTTCATAAAAATCTTCTCTGTTCATATAAGTAATATTATTATTTTCAACGCTTTTTTCATTAAAAATCTTCTTATATACCTCCCATATCTCAGGTTTTGGATCACCATTTACTGTTGACATTAAAGTAATTGCTGAATCCACATAAACATCAAGAGGAAATAAAGTTAATATACTTTCTAATAGTTCTGGTATATTTAATCCATCACATCTTACTAATTTTTTTGCATTACTTGCTGCTGGATAATTACCATCTGCAATTACAATTTCATCTCCATGTCCCATTTCCATTAACACTTTTAATAACTCAGGAGAAATATTCTTTGGAATCCCTTTTAACAAACAATCACCCTCTTTACTTCATATTTGGCATAAAAGTAATCAAATTGAAGGAATTAGAAATTATCTTTCTAGCTTCTGCAACATCTTTAATCTTTTTCAATGCAATTAACTGAATAACAATATTTCCTATGGCAGTTGCTTCTCCATGTCCAGCAATAACTTTTTTTCCTGTTATATTGGCAACTAATTGACAAAAAAATGTTGCGTTAGAACCACCACCAACTATATAAATCTCTTCAAACTTTTTATTTGTAACACTCTCAATTTCTTCAATTGTTTCTTTATATTTATAAGCTAAGCTTTCATAAGCACATCTAAAGAATTCTTTTGGTTCATTAGGAATACTCTGATTTGTTCTTTTGGCATATGATACTATTCTTTCTCTCATATCACCTGGCTCTAAAAAGATTTCATCATCAGTATCAATTAAACACTTATTATTAGAAACCAAACTAGCAATATTCGCTATTTCTTCATAGGAATAGTTAAGTCCATCTTCTTCATAATTCCTTTTTAATTCTTGTATTAACCAAAGGCCTGTACAATTTTTTAATAATCTAGTTGTCCCACTATGACCACTTTCATTAGTTAGGTTAAACTTCATTGCATTTTCACTTAATATAGGTTCCTTTAATTCAGTCCCAATCAAAGACCATGTCCCACAAGAAATGAATAAAAAGTCTTTTTCAGAAGGAACACTTACAACAGCACTAGCTGTATCATGCTCACAAACATTGATAACTTTTATATCTCCTAACCCTAACTCTGGTTTAGTTGTTCCAAGAAAATTTCCCTCCTTAACAATTTGAGGAAACATATGTCTAGATAATTCAAAATTATCCAAAACCTTTTCTGACCATTCTTTTGTATAAGAATTAGTAAGTTGAGTTGTTGATGCTATACTGCATTCTGCAGCTATTTTCCCAGTTAATAAGTAATTAAATAAATCAGGAATCAATAAAATCGTTTTCACTTGATAGAATAATTCTGGATTCTTTTTTCTTAAAGCCAATAATTGAAACAGGGTATTTATTTCCATTATTTGATTTCCTGTAATCATATAAAGATCTTTTAGGGAAAATAGTTTAGATACTCTTTCCAAAATACCTTTTGTTCTACTATCTCTATAATTAGCAGGAAAAGTAATTAAATTTCCCTCTTCATCTAGTAATCCAAAATCTACTCCCCAAGTATCAATTCCAATACTTTCAACTTCATCAAACTTTTTTGCTTCAATTACACTTTTTTTTATTTCACAAAATAAATAATCTGTATTCCAGCTTAGAATCCCTTTTTTATAAATAGGCTTATTGGGAAATCTACTTACTTCTTTTAAATTTATTTTTCCATCTTTTAATTCTCCTAAAATAGCTCTTCCCGATGAAGCTCCCAAGTCAACTGCTAACACACTACCCATATCACTTCTCCTTATCAATAAAGTTATTATTTTTTACAAGTTCATTATACTAAGGCTGAACTTATTGTTTCAATACATGAACATAATATTGAAAACTATTCAAATTATAATAAAAAAAAGTTCAATTTTGTTCAATTTTATGCTAATTTTAATATATATATAAATTTAATGGCAGGTGAGTTTTATGCTAAAACAAGATAGATTAATGGAAATAACTAATATTATGCAAAGTAAAAAAAGAATTCGAACTGAAGAGTTAGCTAAAATTACTTTTTCTAGTATTTCTACTATACGTAGAGATGTAATTTTTCTTGAAAAGCAGGGTTTAGTTAAGAGGTTACATGGAGAGATTATTCTAAATAACTTCAATACCGTAGAACCTTCTCAATTTTTACGCGAAAGCGAAAACGTAATCAAAAAGAGAACTATAGCTTCTCTGGCAAAAGACTTTATAGCACCTGGAATGTGCATATATCTAGACTCTAGTACCACAGTATATGAGCTATGTCCCTTTTTATGTGATATTGAACATTTAATAATTTTTACTAACGGATTAAATACAGCTTTAAAGTTGGCAGAATACGGAAAACCAACTATGAAAATTTTTATAACTGGGGGGGAAGTAAAACACTTTTCTTCTTCTGTAGTTAACTTAGATATTGAAAATTCATTACTTAATCATTTTAATATTGATATAGCTTTCTGTTCTGCAAGAGGGATTGATGAATTTAACGTATATGAAGTAAGCCTTAGCCAAGCTGTTTCAAAAAAAAGAATAATAGATAGGGCAAAAGAAACTATATTGCTAATAGATAGCTCAAAATTTGAAGTGACTGGATTCTTTAAAATCAATGACTTGAAAAAATATAGAGCAATCATATCAGACAAGCTCCCAAATAAAAATATACTAAATGCAACAGAACTTTTAGATGTTGAATGGATTAGTGGTGATGAAGAATACATTTGATGTTAGTATTTCATACAAAACAAAAAGGAAGTTAGTTTTCTAACTTCCTAATCTAAAATCTTTGTTATCACTTAATTATTTCTCTTTGAATACCTCATCACTACAATCCCATCCTCAACTGAATACTCCTGAAGTTTCAGATCTATTTTAGTGCCATTTCCAAGGAATAGCTTTCTTCCTTCTCCTAAAATAGTTGGTATTATTCCTATAATATATTCATCTATAATATCATCTTTAATAAATGGATCAATCATTTTGCCTCCGCCAAATAAAAATATATTCTTTCCTTCTGCCTTTAAATCACTTATTTGTTTGCAGATATCACCTTTTATAAAATGATAGTTTTCATAATCCTCCATATCATCTGATGTTGCTATATATACATCTTTATCCTTATAGTCTTTATGAAAATTTTGATCATAGCAATTTCTCCCCATAACTACAACATCAATACCTTCTAGAAACTTAGGAAAGTCAATTATGTTTTCTGTATTCAATGTAGGGCTACCATCTCCAACTATCCAATCAAATCCACCATCTTCATCTGCTATGTATCCATCTAAACTAATTGCTAAATTTAATATTATTTTTCCATTCATATATTAACCCTCACTTTCATTTTAACTATATCATCTCCTTGATATAAAATATATATCTATTTTTGCTGAAAGAAAGATACATAGTAGTCTGCTTAAATTCTTAGATACTTGTCCACTTCAACTTCAAACTAAAATCATCCTTATTTATAGCTTTTTAATATGAAAATATATTAATACCTTTAATTTTAAATTTTATACTTTTCTAAGCCTTAAAAAACGCCCAAAAATGTGATATATGCACCAATTGCATATATAATAAAAGAGGTGATGTTTATGGATTATAAGTATATTGAATCTTTAGTGAAGCTTGCAAAGGAAAAAGATATTGAAGCACAAGAAATTCTTGTTGAAGAATTTAAGCCAATAATATATGGGCTTACTAAAAAGGTATTTGCTCCTGGATATGAAAGGGAGGATCTTATTAGTGAATCCTATAGAATCCTTTTTAACTGCATAGCTAAATATGATACAAGCAAACATAGATTTGTTGCTTATTCTATTAATGCTATAAAAAATAACTTCAAATATATACTTAGGAAATCTACTCAAAGGGATGACCATGAGGGCTTGCTCTCTGGTGATATTTCTACAGACTTAGAGTCTCTTCTTAAATCTGAAGAGTGTCCTTATGAGAAAAAGGAGTCAGACATTATAGATGCTGAACTTATTAAACATGTTTTTAAAGGGCTAAACAAAGATGAACTTGAATTAGTGAATCTTGTGGTCTTCGAAGAACATACAGTTAGAGAATATGCTGCATTTAAAAATCTCAATTACTCCACTGCTGTAAAGAAAAAGAAATCAGCATTAGATAAAATGAAAATTCCTTTTAATGAATTTATGAATAATACTTATAATGTTTAAGACATGGAACTATTCCATGTCTTATTTTTTATTGATTATAATCTTTTCACTTTTAAATAATGAGTATTATAATACAGTTTTAAACTATTTTGTTAGTGCACAACTTTAAAACTTGTACTCCTTAGGTGGATTACCTGAGAAATCAGCTATAACAGCATAAGCATCTTCTAAATAGAATACCTCAAATATAGGATTGTCAGCTGTTTGGTATTGCCCCTTAACTATAGGATTATTCATGCAACCTTCTTTTACATCCATATTATTTTCAAATATAGCTTTTCCATTCAAGCGAATCCACGCATAAGATGGACTAGATACAGAAATTTCAATATACGGGTTGATTTTAATATCCTTATAAACATCTTTAGTACTGTTAGTACAGAACCAAAGTTTCCCTCCCTGCTCAAAACAAAACATAAACGGCCTACATTTTGCCTTTCCATCTCTACCAATAGTAGCAAGATATTGTACTGGATTTTCCTCTAAAAACTTAACAACTTCATTCATAGTAAATTGCCTCCTAAACAAATAAAAACTTCTGAGAATTTGATTTTTCTTCCCTTAGTCATTATAATAATTCCATAGATATCTTCTGTAAAGTAAGCACATTTATGTGCTATAGTTACCAAAAGGATACTATTGAATTAGGAGTTGAAAATATGATAAAAAAGTTACCTAACTGCCCCGTTGAAATTACTCTTATGCTAATAGGTGATAAATGGAAGGTACTAATTTTACGTGATTTACTTCCTGGAACAAAGCGTTTTGGTGAATTAAAACAATCTATTGGAACCGTATCTCAAAAAGTCTTAACTGCACAGTTACGTGATATGGAGGAAAAAGGACTTGTTAATCGTAAAGTATATGCTGAAGTGCCGCCACGTGTAGAATATACATTAACTGAATTAGGACGAAGTTTAAAACCTATTTTAGATGCTATGGCGAATTGGGGAGAAGAATATAAATCTAAAATTTTGTAATCTTTCTGCTTTATTAAAGAAAATTATAGATTTGTGATTATTATATATTTTATTAATAAAAAAGGGCAAGAATCAAAACTCGCCCTATATCTTCACTTCTTATACCAAAGTTTAAAACTTTTAACAATATTTATTATTTTTCAATATACTCATTAGTTATCTTATCAATCTTATATTTCAAATTACAATTCTTTCAATCAGATTTAATTTGATCTTCCACAATAACCTCACCAAAATTCATTTTATAAACTCCTTGTGAGGTAAAATTTTAATTGCATATTTATATAAACATATATTTATGTATTTATATAAATATATGTT
>OGSU01000038.1_pt1 | contig 125474 bp, 128 predicted proteins | sample 1573911 | NCBI WGS metagenome assembly OGSU01 (sample SAMN03295839, study PRJEB24534) | human gut metagenome | isolation source: fecal sample 7 from infant 5 | host: Homo sapiens | place: USA: Pittsburgh, PA | collected 2014-07 | reverse complement strand
GAAAATGTAGCAGAAACAACAAATTAAATCTTTGTGCAACTGCTACATAATACCGCAAAAACTGGCCGCACTTTTGTATTTTTGATATTTCTTCTGTCAAATATCTCCTTCCTATTGCAATCCTGCCTGCAACACCATTCCTATGTCCGCTTGTTATATTGAGAAAATTGGATAGTTCAACTCGCTTGTTCAATTACTCTAAGAATCAGTATGTTTATGATACTTTGATATAAAATTATCAAATAAAAATATTTTTGTATAAATTTGATAAAATTTTATCGATTTGTGACTTTGATCACAGTATTGCAGAAAAAAATTCAGTACTATGCTTGCAACTCGATGATAGATGTTTTTAGTAGCGGGTTAATAATCATGAACTTTAAACCTAACATAATAGGAGATTTATTATGGCATACTATCCAGCAGAACCGTTCCGTATTAAAAGTGTTGAACCTGTTTCAATCTTACCAAAAGCAGAACGTGAAAAAGCAATGAAAGCGGCAGGCTTCAATACCTTCTTACTTGATTCAAAAGATGTTTATATTGACCTTTTAACCGATAGCGGTACGAATGCAATGAGTGACCGTCAATGGGCCGGTATTATGATGGGTGATGAAGCTTATGCAGGTAGCCGAAACTTCTATCATTTACAAGAAACAGTTCAAGACTTATTTGGTTTCAAACATATTGTGCCAACTCACCAAGGTCGTGGTGCTGAAAATATTCTTTCTCGTATCGCGATTAAACCGGGTCAATACGTGCCAGGTAATATGTATTTTACGACTACACGTTTCCACCAAGAAGCTAATGGCGGTATTTTCTACGATATTATTCGTGATGAAGCGCATGATGCGACATTAGATGTGCCATTTAAAGGCGATATTGATGTTAAAAAATTAGAAAAATTAATTAACGAAAAAGGCGCTGAAAATATTGCTTATGTGTGCTTGGCGGTAACAGTAAACTTAGCAGGTGGTCAACCGGTTTCTATCGCAAACATGAAAGCGGTTCGTGAATTAACAGCAAAACACGGCATTAAAGTGTTCTACGATGCAACACGTTGTATTGAAAATGCTTATTTCATTAAAGAACAAGAACCAGGCTATCAAGATCGCTCAATTAAATCAATCGTTCAAGAAATGTTCAGCTATGCAGATGGTTGTACAATGAGTGGTAAAAAAGACTGCTTAACTAATATCGGTGGTTTCTTATGTATGAATGATGAAGAGTTGTTCATGAAAGCGAAAGAATTGGTTGTTGTGTTCGAAGGTATGCCATCTTACGGTGGTATGGCTGGTCGTGATATGGAAGCAATGGCGATCGGTTTGAAAGAAGCAACTCAGGAAGAGTACATTGAACATCGTGTTAAACAAGTACGTTACCTAGGTGAAAAATTAAAAGCAGCAGGTGTACCGATTGTAGAACCAATTGGTGGTCATGCGGTGTTCTTAGATGCACGTCGTTTCTGTCCACATTTGAAACAAGAAGAAGACTTCCCAGCACAAGCATTAGCTGCAGCAATCTATGTTGAATGCGGTGTGCGTACAATGGAACGTGGTATTATTTCAGCTGGTCGTGATATCAAAACTGGCGAAAACCATCATCCAAAACTTGAAACTGTACGTATTACTATTCCGCGTCGTGTTTACACCTATGCACACATGGATTTAGTTGCTGATGGTATTATCCACTTATTCAAACATAAAGAGGATATTAAAGGGCTTCGTTTCGTGTATGAACCAAAACAATTACGTTTCTTCACTGCACGTTTTGAACAAAAATAGGCCTACCGCCCTTACCTCAGTAACGGGGTAAGGGCTTTTTGTATCTAAAAAATATTTGGTTAATGAGAAAAATGCGAAAACATTCTAATGACATTGTAATTTGATGTATTGTCAAGTAAGGAAGTGACTAGCCTTTCTACGATAATCGGAAAGGAGAAAACTCATGAATAAAACATTGGGAAGTACCTTAATTACCTCAGGGACGATGATTGGCGCAGGGATGCTTGCTATGCCTCTCACATCTGCTGGAATAGGTTTTACGTTTACAGTCGTTCTACTTATTCTTTTATGGATCCTACTCACTTATAGTGCATTATTATTTGTTGAGGTTTATCAAACCGCTGAACATGATGCCGGTATTGGTACACTTGCTGCACAATATTTTGGCCGACCAGGACGAATTGTCGCAACTAGCGTATTAATGATTTTCCTTTATGCATTGCTTTCCGCCTATGTGACCGGTGGTGGTGCAATTCTTGCTTCAACTTTACCTGATTTTGCTGCTCCTGATTTGAAAATGAAAGGTTCTATCCTTGCATTTACAATCTTATTTGGTGTTTTCGTAGCAATTGGTACAAGCTTTGTGGATGCGCTAAATCGCTTCTTGTTTATTGCGATGATTGCCGCTTTATTTATCGTGCTTGGATTGATGATCCCCGAAATTAAAATCGATAACTTAATGGCCATACCAATTGATAAAGCCTTATTAATTTCAGCTAGCCCAGTTTTCTTTACCGCTTTTGGTTTCCATGGTTCGATCCCTTGCTTAAATAAATACTTAGAAGGTGATGTAAAAGCCTTAAGATTTTCGATTATTGTGGGCTCTGCAATCACATTGGTGGGTTATATCTTATGGCAATTTTCAACTCACGGTGTATTAAGCCAAACTCGCTTCTTAGAAATCCTTAATCAAGATCCAACATTAAATGGATTGATTGAAGCGGTTCGTGTGATTACAGGCAGTACTATTATTGCTGCTATCGTGAAAATCTTCTCTGCCTTAGCACTGATTACCTCGTTCTTAGGGGTGGCACTCGGTTTATTAGAATGTATTGACGACTTGTTAAAACGTGTATTCAATTTTTCGGCAAACCGTTTAAGTTTAGGTTTCTTAACCTTCCTTCCGCCATTGCTCTTTGCATTCTTCTATCCAGAAGGCTTCATCCTTGCATTAGGCTATGCAGGACAAATGTTTGCTTTCTATGCAGTGGTATTGCCTGCCGCATTGGTTTGGAAGGCTCGCCATCAACATCCAAATTTACCTTATCGTGTGCCAGGTGGTTCAGGGTTCTTACTCTTTGTCTCAATTCTAGGGATTATTATTGTGAGTATCCCATTCCTAATTAAATTAGGTGTATTGCCTCCAGTAGTGGGTTAATAACACAATTAAAATAAAAAAAGTGCGGTTAAAAATCAGCGTGTTTTTAACCGCACTTCTTTATGCTTTCTCTTTGATCGTTTTGAGATAGCGATATACGCTAGGTTCTGAGATTTTCAAATATTTCGCCACCATCGGAATGGCGCCTTTGATATTGAAAATGCCTTTATCAAATAAGACTTGAACGGCGTTTTCCCGCTGTCTTAAGCTGAGTGGTTTATCGGAATGTAATAGGGTGAAATCAAGGTATTCACAAAGGATATCTTCGATGGAGTTTTCGAGTTTTTCTTTATTAATTATTTCAGCCTCTTCCACTTCGGCAAAGGCAGCATCAATACCTAAAATATTGACGAAGTTTCCAAGGTTTTCCAGTGAAATTAATTTGGTCATCACATCAACCAACTCAGAGGTATCATGATTAATACAAAGGATGCCTTCTAATTTATCCCCATTTTTAATGAAATAAGTTGCACCTCGAATGACCTTTTCGGAATCAGCCACCGCTTTGTAGTTAAAGATAAAATCCTTATCTAAATACACTTTATCCTGCAACAAACTTGAAGCAAAAGAGCTAAGCGGAGAAGAAAGCGTTCGACCACTGACGTGGCTATTCGAAATGGCTTCCATATGAGCCTTATTCTTATCAAAAGAATGAAATACGACTTCGTATTTAGGACCGAGAACATTTCCCAAAAAATGGGTTAGGCCAATAAAATATTTCTTTTGTATGTTATTCATACTAGATTTATCTCATTAATTTCAGTTTGCTATAGGTATTCTATAACCGCTTATTTTTTATAGCAAATATATTGTAAAAAACGGCAGGTTATCTATGGTTTTTTACTTTGAACAAATCTTATAATGTCATACTCATCTAGAATTTTTGTTCGTGTATGGTTATACCTTATACAGATGGTTTATCATCAGCAACGGTAGGTATGCCAATATCCCTGCTACAGGTTTAGGAGTTTTAAGTGATTGATATAAAGATAACGATAAGTGTGATATAGCTAAAACTTATTTTTCTAGATAACTCTTTAGGAAAGAGTAAATTTAATACAATTGGTCTTGTAGTAAGAGAATCCATTGTTAATACATATGATAGATTTTATGAAAGTAAAATAGGGAAAAAGATGAATCTAAATGATTTTATTAAAGTACTTAAAGTTTCTATTTTAATAGATTTAGGAATGTATTTCATGGTTCTTATAAAGAATGGATTTAATTTTTATAATGTGGATATTTTAAATATACTAAGTTCGTTTTCGTTAGTATTTATATTTTGTGTATTTATCTTTTATTTAAAAAAGTTGTAGCAGGTTATAATTTTCTCGGCATACGATCTGAAACAAGATATAAAGCGCGGTCAATTTTCAAAGAGTTTTAAAACTTCTCAAAAACTGACCGCACTTTTTGTATTGAAAATATAAGGTTTGTAGAGTTTTTAAACAACTTTTGATATCATATTGCAAATTTATCAACAACTTAACCTTTGCAGTATAATGAAGAACTTACCATGCGCTTTTCTTTCTAGTTTATTATTTATTTCCTCTTTTGCTTTGGCAGCGCCAAGCTCACCAAATGCAAATGTAGAAAAACAAATCGATGCCCAACAACAAAAGCAACAAGCGGAACAAGATGCCGCCATTTTAGCGCAGCAAACGCAATCCGCGAATGTGCGTTTAGAGGGTGAAAAAGAGGCTTCGCTTAGCTTCCCTCAGAATGAGGCACAATGTTTTCCTATCAATCAATTGGTGCTGACCGATTATCAAGCTGAAGAAGAAAATTCATCAGCTTCTTCTCTTAAATTAATCCAACCAAGCCAATTCTCTTGGGTATTAAAGTCAGTTTATGCTGAGCGTGATTTTGCGCTGCCTGCTTGTATTGGCTCTGAGGGGATTAATGTATTACTTCGTCGTATTCAAAATCGTTTAATTGATTTGGGATATGTCACTACACGCGTGGTGGTGGAGCCGCAGGATTTGCGTTCAGGCATGCTCGTACTCACCGTGATTCCAGGTAAAGTAGGCCGTATTCAATTACAAGACCAAAGTGCGATTCCGTTTGCGACCCGTGGTACCTTATGGTTTGCCATGCCAATGGCGCAGGGGGATATATTAAATATTCGCAACATTGAACAAGGTTTAGAAAACTTAAAACGTGTACAGAGTGCTGATGCAAATATGGAGCTTGTGCCAACGGATGCAGTCGGTGAAACAGACGTGGTGATTGCTTATAAGCAAAGCTTACCTTTTCATTTGACTTTGGGATTAGATGATTCAGGCAGTAAAGCTACGGGGCGTTTACAGGGTTCTGCCACGTTTTCCTGGGATAACGTGCTAACACTTAATGATATGTTCTATATCAGCGGTACACGCAGCTTTAAGCGTCATAGTGATGATGTTGAAGGCGATTATGGCAGTAAAAACGTAACACTCTATTATTCAATTCCTTGGAGAAACTACCTTTTAACTCTTTCAGGCTCTAAATATTCTTATCATCAAACAGTCGCAGGGGCTTTTGAGTCTTATGTCTATTCTGGCGAAAGCCAACAAATGAAAGCGAATTTAAGTCGCTTACTCTCTCGTGGTAGTCAACATAAAACGTATATCAATGGTGCATTATGGACGAAAAAATCTCATAACTATATTGATGATACAGAAGTTGAAGTACAACGTCGTCGAACAGCAGGTTGGGAAGTGGGGCTTAATCACACTCAATACATTGGTGATACAGTGCTACAACTGTTTGCGAACTATAAACGTGGTACGGGTGGGAATAAATCCTTACCCGCTCCGGAAGAAGAGTTTGGTGAAGGGACTTCCCGCATGCAGATTTTTACTGCAGGCGTTGATTTTACCTATCCTTTCACTATCGGCAATCAACCTTTCCGCTTTAACACCAGCTGGAATGGACAATGGAACGGCACACCTTTAACACAACAAGATAAATTTAGTATTGGTGGTCGTTATACCGTGCGAGGGTTTGATGGCGAGCTATCACTTTCCGGTGAAAAAGGTTGGTTATGGCGAAATGAATTAGGTTGGAATATCGCCAATAAGGGACATGAGCTTTATTTAGGGATTGACCGAGGAAAAGTGCACTCTAGCCAAGAAGAGCTTCAAATTGGTGATAGCTTAATGGGCGGCGTAATTGGACTTCGCGGTAAATTATGGGGCATTAACTATGATTATTTCGTAGGTGTTCCAATTAAAAAACCGGAAGGATTTAGAACCAGTCATGTGACAACCGGATTTAATGTGAGCTACCGTTTTTAATGCTCACGCTTTTAGATGAATAAATTGATTAAACCCAAACCGAATTTAAAATTTAAAGGAAATTAAAAAATGAATAAACGTCACTATAAAGTTATTTTTAGCCGTGTATTAAACCAGCTTGTGGTGGTCTCTGAGTTAGCAAAATCTCAAGGTAAAGCGCAAAGTGAAAATGTGAGTCCAGAACAAGAAAAAACAGGGCTGTTTTCAACCGCACTCTCACTCAACCCTATTCATTTTAGCTTAATGCTAGCATTAGGCTTTGTGTTCCTTTCACCTTCAGTTCAAGCTGAAGATATGGCTATTCGTGCGGATAAATCAGCACCAGGTAATCAACAGCCGACAGTATTGCAAACAGGTAATGGTATTCCACAAGTTAATATTCAAGCACCAAGTCAGGCTGGAGTATCGCGTAACCAATATTCGCAATTTGATGTGGCGGAGAAAGGGGCTGTATTAAACAATGCTCGTAAAGCAGCACAAACGCAAATGGCAGGCTGGGTGCAAGGTAACCCGAATCTTGCTCGTGGTGAAGCGAAAGTGATTTTGAATGAAGTCAATTCAGCGAATCCAAGCCGTTTAAAAGGCTATGTAGAAGTAGCGGGTAAAAAAGCGGATGTGGTGATTGCGAACCCAAGTGGTATCCAATGTGATGGCTGTGGTGTGATAAATGCAGGGCGTGCAACGTTTACTACGGGTAAGGCAGAAGTTGAAAATGGTGAATTAAAAGGCTATCGCGTACAGGGTGGTAAGGTCTCTGTAGGTCAAAAGGGGATGGATACCTCTAAAGCAGATTACACCGATATTATTGCAGATAAAGCTGAAATCAAAGGTGGTGTGTGGGGTAATAAAGTTAAGGTTACCACTGGTAAAAATAAAGTAGACCGCACCAATGATTCGGTGGTTTATGTCGGTGATAAAAATACAAACGAAACTGACCGCACTTCAGAGAGCCAAAATGACCAAGCTCAAGCTTACAGTGTGGATGTGGGCCAATTAGGCGGGATGTATGCAGAGAAAATCCATTTAGTGGATAACGGTCAGGGTCTTGGTGTGCGTAATGCGGGGCATATTGGTGCTGCTGCAGGTGAGGTGAAGATTGATAGCCAAGGGAAAATTATCAATAGTGGTACTATCAGTTCGACACAACAAGCTGAGCTCAGTGCAAAGAAAACGATTGAGAATACTGGGAAAATTGAAACTAAGCAAGGTAATGTATCATTGCGCTCTCAAGCTAATGTAGCACAACATGGTTCGATTGTTTCGCGTCAGGGCGGGATCTCAGTTCAAGCTAAGGATAAAGTTACTCAAACAGGTGAAACTGTAGTGAAGGGTAATGTTGCTTACCAAGCGAAGAATATTGAGGCTAGTAAAGGTGCGTTAATTGCCGCAGGTGTAACTGCTCAAGAAACTACACAAGGTGAGACTCGTTCATTAGATAGTCAAAGTGCCCAAGGTGCTAGCATTACGCTCTCAGCTGAAAATTTTGTTTCATCTAAAGCTCAGCATCTAGCGAGTGGTCAAATTAATGCTAAAGCAGGTACCCTTGATTTATCTGAAAGTCAATCAACAGCTGATAGTATTGCTTTCCAATCTACTTACTCACCTTTAAATTTGAAGCAAGCAACATTATACAGTGAGGAGAATACCACATTAATCAGTCCAGACGCTATTCTAGCGGAGAATACTAACCTAAATGCAGGGCATTTTTCGATAGATACCGCACAACTTAATAATAAGAAGAGTAGCTGGGTTCAGCGTGGTAAAGAGGCCTTTTCATTGAATTTGAAAAAAGGGTTAGATAATACTGAAGGGAAGATTGCTGCTGAAGGTTTGATCTCTATTCAAAGTCCGTTAATCCAAAATAATCAAGGTGTGATTTGGTCAAATCAAGGTGTGAAACTTAACACAAATGCAGGACATATAGAGTCTCAATCTGGTTATTTATTTGGAAAAAATAGTCTTGATATTAGTACCTCAACATTAAATAACCAGAAAGGTGAAATGTTAGGTGGTCAAGTTTTATTGACTGCGCAGCAAGTTAATAATGAAGATGGAAAATTGATTGCCGGAAATCGCGCAGATTTATCAGTTAATCAATTTAATAATCAACATGGTATTGTTTATAGCCAAGGTGAACTATCATTAAAAACAGAAAATTTACACAACCAAGATGGCATTATTTCATCGGTTTCTCGTGCGATATTGCTTGCAAATGATTTAAATAACCTTAAAGGAGTGATTCAGGGAGAGTCTGATTTAACGATTCAAACCCAAAATTTAAATAATACACAAGGTGATATTTCAGCGAAAACAGCAGCGATTTCTTCAGCTGCAATAAATAATGCACAAGGTGTCATTTCATCTCAGGATTTAACATTATCTGGTACAAATTTAAATAACAAAGGTGGCATTGTTCAAAGTGTGAATTCAACATTAAATTTGACCGCACTTGATAACCAAGCTGAAGGTGATAAAGGCTCTTTGGTTAGTGCAACAAATCGTTTAGTGTTAAATGTTACAAATGTAAATAATAAAAATACAAAAGCTAAGCAAGATACTCCTACTCAAGGTATTCAAACAGCTAATTTAGTAATGGATGCAGAGCATATTGAAAACCAATCTGGTGGTATTTATGCAGGAAAATCAGCAAATATTACAGTTAATCAATCTCTTGATAATCAAAAAGGTGAGATTTTATCAACTGGTCGAGTTGATATTGTAAATCCAGATTTGACCTTAGTTGTAAATAATGCACTAGGGACAATTGAATCAGTGATTGGAACGACATTGCAAGCTAAAACATTAGTTGATGAGGGGTCAATTAGTACAAAAGGAGATTTGGGTATTGAGTTAAATGATAGCTTTACCCTAAATAAAGCCTTTGGTGTAGGTAATAATCTTACTTTTAAAACAAAAGGTGATTTTGTTAATAACTCCAACCTTGTGGTAGGTAATTCAGCATCAGTTGAAGGATCTACTATTCAAAATAGTGCTAATGCAGAAATTTCTTCAATAAATACACGTATTCAAACTAATAAGCTAAATAACTTTGGCTTAATTGATGGCGATACCACAGTGATTAAAGCCAATGATGTAAATAACATTGGTACGGCACGTATTTATGGAGGACACCTTGCAATTCAAGCAAACAATTTAAATAACCTTGAGAATGCTGACGGAACAGCGGCGACAATTGCTGCTCGTGAGAGACTTGATTTAGGTGTCGGTAATTTAGTAAACCGTAACCATTCACTTATTATGAGTTTAGGTAATATCTATATTGGTGGACAGTTAAATGAAAATAATCAAGCAACTGGTTACGCAAATAGTATTGATAACGGTAGTGCAACCATTGAAGCTTTAGGAAGTGGTTGGATTAAAACCCATCGTCTGCTAAACCACGATTTACATTTAAGGTTAGGACATAAATATACTAAAAATCATTTTGTTACGTATTCCCCGTTTGATAGCAGTGCGACTTATTATAGTAATGAAGGAGAAAAAGGTGAGGGCTATTTAGATCATGTTAATAATAGTCGTCATAATAGCAATCAATATTTTCGTTTCAATGATGGACGTAAAGCTGTGGCAGCTCAAAATTGGCTGAAACAAGATTACATTCGAACCACAGATACAAATACCATTGAACACCAAGATCCAGGTAAATTGCTTATTGGGCAGTCTTTACATTTGGAAGGGGGGGAGTATACGAATAAACACTCCCGAATTGTGATTGGTGACACCTTATATTTAGCGGATAAAGCGATTAAGGAATCCGTCAGTACAGTAAGCCAAGGATCACTAAAACTTGATAATATTGATGTTGATGGTGAAATTCATCGTCGAGATATCGGTTTGAAAACAGATATTAAAAAAGAACATCGTTATCATGGTGTGAGAGGTAAAAAAGTTTGGGCTGTGTATGGACGAAATAAACAAAAAATCGACCGCCTATTACCTGTCGAACCGTTTAAATTTGGGCTGGAACTTTTAAAAATAGGTGAGCCGGTGGAGTCTACTGGCACAACTGTTGGGGATAAATCAGATTTCCAAGGCATTTCATTAGCGGAGAAAACACCTTTAAATACAGATTTAAATGTTCACCGCGTTAACCTGGAAGCAATCACGTCTGGAGTGATGAAAAATAAAGATAACCTTGATATCAAAACGCATTTACCAGATATTTCATTGCCACAGGCAAGCCTTTACAAAATTAACCCAGTGCTATCTAGTCAATACCTAGTGGAAACTGATCCACGTTTTATTCAGAAATCTAAATGGCTAAGTTCTGATTATATGTTTAAACAGATTCATAGCGATCCGAAAAATATTCTGAAGCGTTTGGGTGACGGTTTTTATGAACAGCGTTTAGTAAATGAGCAAATCAATCAACTCACGGGCAGACGTTTCCTTCAAGGTTACTTATCTGATTATGAACAGTATAAAGCCTTGATGGATAATGGTGCGCAATATGCGAAGAAACTTAATTTGATCCCTGGCGTGGCATTAACGGCTGAGCAGATGAAACAACTCACCTCAGATATGGTATGGATGGTAAAACGTGAAGTAACGTTAAAAGATGGTTCGAAAAAAGAAGTACTTGCACCACAGGTTTATGTAGTGAGCCGTAATGCAGATATTGATAGTCGAGGCGCAGTGATTTCAGCCAACGATGTAATTGTCAATATTCAAGGCGACATTCAAAACAGTGGAGTTATTTCGGGGCGTAATTTGACCCATTTGGCGGCAAATAATATAGAAAACCTAGGCGGAAAATTGCAAGGGCGTGAGCTTTACTTAAAAGCGAAAGAAACTCTTAATAATCTCGGTGGAGAACTCAATGCAGAAGAGCGTTTAGTGGCTCAAGCTAAAAACATTAATATAGAAAGCCGCACGAGTGAAACCGAGGATACTGGCAATTTTTACCGCAAATCCCTTGTTCAGCAAGCCTCAATTAATGTGGGTAGAAAAGATGCAGCTGATAAGGGGCAAAAAGGCACTGCTCTTTTAATGGCAACGGAAAATATCACAGTAAAAGGCGCTAACTTTAATATTAAAGGTGATGCGGCATTGCAAGCGGGTGATAAATTAAATCTTGACACGATTGAAACCCAAAACAAAGAACATTATGTCTCTAACGCTGATAATTATTACAAGCTTGATCAAAAACAAGAAGTTGGCAGTCAGTTAAATGTCACTGGAAATCTTGATGCTGTGGGTAAAAGTGCGGTTGAAATGCGAGGCGTTTCTGTAACCAGTAATGGCACTATGAATGTGATGTCTGAGGGGAATATTAATATCCAAGAAGCCCGTTATAAAGAGCAGCTTTCTAGTGGTTCAAAAAGTAAATCTAGAGGTTTAACAAGCTCAACGACAGAAGTTTATCGACATAAACACGATTATGACGTTGCGGAAGCCTCAAATTTAGATGCAGATAAGATTTATCTTCATTCAAGCAAAGGTAATGTCACTATTCAGGGCTCAAATGTAGCAGCTGGTAATGGTTTGACGGTGAAGGCTAAAAACATTGATATTCGCGAAGCTGAGAACCGAGTCTACTCTGATGATTATTATAGTAAGAAAAAATCAGGCATGTTGGGAGGTGGTATTGGCGTAACCTTTGGTTCTCAAAAACAAACCACAGAAAGTGATCAGACTAAGCTTTATGCGCAAGGTAGCCAAGTAGGTAGCTTGAACGGTAATACTACGATGATTGCGGAAAACACTTATACTCAAACTGCGAGTAAGGTGAGTGCAATCAAAGACGGCGATGTGAATATTCTGGCAAAAAAAGCCGATATTAAAGCGGCAGATGATAAATATGAAACCAATACCAAACAAAAATTTGAGCAAAAAGGTTTAACGATTGCTATTACCTCTCCTGTTATTTCTGCTATGCAAGCAGCACAAGGCGCAGTGCAATCAACTCGACAAGTAGGTGAGAGTAAGCATGGTCGTGTAAATGCTATGGCAGCAGCTAATGCTGGTTTTGATGCTTATCGGGCAGCTCAATCAGTCGGACAAGCTGCAAATGATGTCGGAAAATTTATGAGTGACACAGGAAATGTAGATTCTGTGATTGGAGTGCAAATCACTTATGGCCAACAAAAAAATGAATCACGCACGCATACTGAAGGAAAAACAGCCTATAAATCCCAAGTTAATGCTGGCGGCAAAGTAAATATTATGGCGACACGCGCAGGAAAGGATTCCAATATTAATATTGAAGGCTCAGATATCTCAGGCAAACAAGGCACAACATTGATTGCTGATAACCAAGTCAATATCAAAGCAATCGAAGAAAACCACCAAGAACGTAGTACCAATAAATCGCGTGGTTTTAATGCAGGGGTAGCCATTAAAGTGAGTAATAGTGAGGCTGCTGGGGTTACTTTAGGCGGTAATTACGGAAAAGGTTACGGCAATGGTGATGAAACTACTTATGTTGCTAGCCATGTAGGTGATAGTCAAAGTAAAACTGTGATTCATGCAGGTGGTGATGCCAATATTATTGGTAGCCAAGTGAAAGGCAAACGTGTAGAAGTCAATGCCCAAAACCTCAACATCGAAAGCTTGCAAGACACCGCCACGTACAAAGGCAAACAAATGAACGGAAGTGGCAGTGTGACGGTGGGTTATGGCGCATCCGTTGGAGGTAGTTTCAACAAGTCAAACATCCATGCCGACCACGCGAGTGTGAATGAACAAGCCGGCATCTATGCAGGGGATGAGGGGTATGACATCAACGTCAACCATACGGATTTAAAAGGCGGTCTTATCACCTCGACACAAAAGGCGGAGGATGAGGGTAAAAACCGATTTAGCACGGGCACGATTACACATTCAGATATTGAAAACCATTCAAACTATAGCGGTTCAAGCTTTGGTGTGAGCGGCAGTGTGGCAGCGAATTTTGACACACCGTTTGGGAAAGAGGGTCAAGCGCAAAGTAGTAAACAGGCGGTGGATGATGATGGCAATCCGATTTATAGAAACGACCGAGGAGAATTGACCACAGAAGCCAAAAATGCGCAGGGTAAAGACAACGCAAAACAACTTGCTACAGGTTGGGATTCTTTAGAAACCTCAACAGGATTTGGTATTGGGCGAGATAAAGAAAGTCAAAGTAGCGTGACAAAAAGTGGTATTAATACTGCGAATATTGAAATTAGAGACCAAGCGGAACAACTGGCGAAAACCGGTGAAACGGTTGAGCAAACGCTAGATAGCATTAAAACCGATGTAACTACGGATAATGCAGAGCAGCATTCCGGCAAGTTGGAAAATCATTTTGATAAAGATAAAGTGATGAAAGAGCTCAACATTCAAGTGAAAGTTACTCAAGATTTTCGTAAAAATGCCTTCTCAATGATTGATGACTATGTGCTTCCAAAACAGGCTGAATTGAGAAAACAAATCAAGGAAGCCAAAACGGAAGAGGAAAAGACCGCACTTTATGGAGCAATTTATAAATTGCAGTATCAAAAACGTTTGCTTGAAACAGTGGTTGGCATTGCCGCCGGCTCACCGGATGTTGCAATCACTCAAGGAACTTTGCAATTAGCCGCAACGAAGATGAGAGAGGAGACTTTGGCTAATTCAAGATTATTTAAAGGTATTAAAGATGCGAAGACGGGGAAAATTCTTCGTAATGATAGTTATGATAGCGGTTATTTTGATGGAGTAAAATTAGGTGGTGTAAGGATTGATGTTGATGCTATTTGCAATAGTAACATGGGGACTTGTACTTATAATGATGATAATTCAATCACATTTAAAGGTAATAAAGACTATACATTAGATGATGCTATTGATCCGCAACAAAATAAAAAAGCGGGTGGATTATATGGAGAAACCGGTGGTTTTCAACCTGTTCAAGGTGAGTGGAATCTACATTTTAAGAGAATTCCGTATAGCATCGGTTCTATCTCGGATATGGCGGTAGAATCCTTTGCTGGTACTCACGACCTGTTAGGAGGCCAAGCATGGGGCTGGTATGATAAACAAGGAAATACTGCAGAAAAAAATAAACTTACTGGTGTAGCATCAGGTGTAACAACTGTTATTGCAATACCGGTATCCGCACCATTTGCTTTATCCGATGTAATGTCATCAGATATGTTTGAACTTTTGATGAAAATAGGAGGTAAATAAAATGAAATACACCTTATTTATTCTTTGTTTTATATTAAACGGATGTTGGTATTCAAACGGATGTTTTTATACTCCACAAATGGTTAATTGTGTTGATAAGGGGAAAGAATATCCATTAATTGCAGGGTATCAAAAAAAAGAACTACTAGGACATACAAACTCAAAACAACGATGGAAAGATCTTGTTTCTTGTGGAGGAAAGTATGGTGATATAAATCTACACTACTATCCGCAAAACTATCAAATAAATGACAAAAGATATAAAAATCTTGATGAATGTATGAATACTAAGGGGTATATATATCTTTCTCCCGCTGAATGTGGCTATCAAGATCCTAAGTGGGATAATGGAAAGTGTAACTTATAACGCATTGAATTTATTATTTAAACAGAGTGTGGTCAATTTTCAAAGAGCTTTAAAACTTCTCAAAAATTGACTGCACTTTTTTTTAGAGAAAGAAAATTAATTCATTAGCAAGGTAGCGTGCGTTAATTTTTGGTTCACGCACCTTGCGTTAGCTATAGGGATGGAAATAATGAAAATTTTAGTTATATTCTTTATGACTATTTTTATTCAATCTTGCCTTTCATATTCTTCAGATGAGGCTTGGCATAATCTTAATAAAATGTACAAAGAGGCTAATGGAAAGAAAATATGTATGAAATATAAAGGAAATGTACATGTCATGTATTATTGTGAAAATGAAAACAAAGAACAATAGCAAAGTAGAAAGTAAAAAATATGCATAATTAATGAGATCTTCTTTTACTGTACACTTTATCTATAGAAATTATGAATTTGTTGTTTGGGGTAAGATAATGAAAAAGTTATATTTATCCTAATTTTTATATCCATCATAACAGGATGTTATTCAGCAAAAGACGATTGTTATTATGGAATGACAACAATTTGTTTTGGTAAACCATATAGCCCAATTGCTAAATTTCAAAAACCTTATAGCTTTGGGCATACGGATTCCGTGAAAAGAATGGATGATTTGGTAAGCTGCGGATTAAGAAAAGGGGATTTAAGTATGAGGAGTGCTTGGGCAATGGATCATTTACCAAAGGCTGATCCCCATTTACAACAAAAAAATTGGGATGCTTTTTTTAAATGCATGGAAATAAAAGGTTATATATGGGTAGAAGATTGTGGCAGAAAGAGTTCTACTTCAGATAAAGGATTATGTAATGAATGATGAATATAACGTATCAACCAAAACAAAGGTAAACGTGTAGAAATCAATGCTGATCATGCGAGTGTGAATGAACAGGCAGGAATTTATGCTGGTGATGAAGGTTATGATATTAATGTTAATAAGCATACCGATCTTAAAGGTGCATTGATTACTTCTACACAAAAAGCAGAAGAAGATGGTAAAAACCATTTTAGCACGAGTAGTCTGACTCATTCAGATATTGAAAACCACTCAAATTATAGTGGCAGCAGTTTTGGTGTGAGTGGTAGTGTATCGGCTAACTTTGAAACACCATTTGGAGAGAATGGTGCAGCTCAAAGTACAAAACAAGCCACGGATAAAGATGGTAATCTGCTTTATACCGATAAAAATGGTAACACAACTGTTAATTCTAAAGGAGTAGATGGAAAAGAGAACACCAAGAAATTGGCTGAAGGTAAGGAGTCTCTCCAATTCTCTTATGGCATGGGCTATGGTAAAGATTCCGATAGTCAATCTAGCACAACAAAAAGTGGTATTAATACACATTATAAAAGCGATGTTTATTTAACGGCTTTTAGCGCGATTTTATGTTCCGAAATGATTGTGATTTCACTATGAAATTTTCTTTATAAATCAATATGCGCTAATTTTCTTTCGGAACGAATAAGCCCTGTGGATAACCTGTTACTTAAAAATGTTACAGGGCTTTTGTTTACTGCAAAATAAAGGGCAATCAAGACGAGAAAGAGATATTAGACGAGCTTATAGGGGAATTTTTGATAATGAACGTAGAGAGTTGAAATAGCGGGGATAACCCCGCTTTTATTATTTATTGGTCTTTAATTTTACCTCCAGCAAACATATACGGATTGACATAACCGATGTATGTTTCAGGTACAAAATCTTCAGGTTGCGCTTTGACTAATTCAGATAACGCCCACTCATACGGGATTGCGTCCCACCCCGGCACGCCTGGGATAGTAAACGTATTAATGCTTAAACTCTCTTTTCCCTCGTCTTTTTTGGCTTTTGACACGTAAGATGAGATGGTTACAAAAGTACTATTATTAACATAGTCAAGTTGCAAGCCTGTTACAGTATGATGTTCTGAAATTGAACCAGTGCGTGCATCTTCAATATTTTTTTCAATAAATTTCATTGGATTGCTCCTGATTTTGGATATTTGGATAAAAGAAAACCGCACTCGATTTATCAAAGTGCGGTGGTTTTAGTTAAGGTTGATTAAATTACGATTTGACCGTTTTCTCTGTTGTTTTGCCAATGTTGTCATGTTTACTCCTAGTCTTGTGTTATTGTTCTTGTGTCTGATACTGCGTATGCTGTAATGCACATTTTAGCGGTACGACCATCTCTAAACTCAAAAAACTCTGGTGGATCTTCATCATGATTTGTATATAAAAACCTGTGCGATTTATTAGCCTCAACTGTGAATGTTTTGTGTGAATTAACAATGAAGAAAATTCGCTTAACAGGTGAGGGGGCTATGTTTATCCACACTTGATAGAATCCAAGAGTTCTATGAACAGTGATAATAGCCACCTCGCACAAATTACCACCGACCAATTGATTAACTTCGAGCGTGCCGGTGAATTTACCAGTTACGCCTTCGAGCCTTGCAGCTCTGATTACGCCACCTTCGACAATTGCACCTTTTACTGTCCCGCCGCTTACCACTGCACCATTAACTGTTCCACCATTGACTGTCGCACCATTAACGGTATTACCAGTAATGACACCACCAGTTATTCTTGGCGCTCTAATCTCCTGATTAGCCTGTATATGGTCGCCACGGATTGTGTTTGCAATGATACTGCCACCGTGTACTTCCGTTAAACCAGCATTAGCCCATGGACTAGGTTGCGTTGTGTATTCTGTACATTCTTCAAGCATTGGTCGTCCAACAAACATCCAACAGCCGTTTGAATTTGAGCCGTCTGCGTCATAGAAAAAGAAAAATACATCAACGCTTACGCCATTAGGCGGTACTTGAAACTTAATAAACGCTCGTTCTGCATCATTAATACCTACGAAGTTTTTATTTTTTGGTACACCTACTGTTTTATGTAGCAACCATTCGCCGTTTCGTCCACGCACATCAATATAAATTTCAACTTTTGTGCAATTGTGATTGCCCATATAAGCCGAAACGATATACCAGTTGTTTGCTGTTACAGCAACATTTTGATAAATACCTGTTCGAGTTGAGCTATTATTGGTTTGTCTATTATGGAAACGTACAACATTTTCATTGGGCAGATATCCACCTTTCCTGAATCCATAATCTGGATCTTGAAAGCATCTTCTTTCACCTTTCTGTTCGTTCGACAGCCCTTCCTCAAATAAAGTCCACCCATCAGGAACACCATTTGTTGGATTTGCAAAAATAGGATTATAAAATAGGTTCGCACCTGAACCAGATGACAACTTATCTCTCGTCACAGACCCAGCTACAACCAAATCACCACGAATACCGACTTGACCATCAGCTACACTAAATACAGGTTTGACATTACCATCATTAGCATTAGCAACAATTCCGAATTTATCAGCCATGACAATGACCGAACTCTCTTTCTGGTTAGCACCAAGTGCGATTCCAGCAACAGCAGTCCGTCCACCAGCAATAGCTTGCGTTTTGATTGTGTGCATCGAACTAACTTTGCCATTAAGTCCGGCAACAACGCTGCTCACCTGCGATACTGTTGATTCTGCATTTCCAACTTTAGCAGTTAAAGCGTTAATTTGTTGTGCATTTGCTTTATCACTTTGCGCTTGAGCTTGTCTTACTGCAGTAATACCTGATAAAGCTGATTCAGCCTTCGCTGTCACAGTTTTAATTGTTTCGGCTTGTACTTGGTCTGCTTTTTCAAGATTTTTAATTGCAGTTCCTGATAATTGAGCTTGTGCAGCTATTTGAGCTAATGCACCAGCGACAGCAGTTTGTCTTGTTTTAGCTTCTTCCCCAACAGCATTGTTAATATCTGCTTTAATGGAATTGATAAGCTCTTGACCAAGTTGTGACTTGGTGATTTTACCTTCTAACGCATTTAACAAGTTATCAGGATTATGATCTGCTTCACCAAATACTGCCTCGGTAAATTCGCCTTTGTTACCTTGTTTATCTACTCCTCGTAAATAAAAGTAATAGCCTGTCGATAAAGGCACACCATTAATAACATAGTTACTTTGAGGATATGGCAAGGTTGCCACTTTCACTGCAGTGCTTATGTCATTTGTATTACTACGCCAAATCTCAGTGCTAAACCCAGGTGTGAATGTCTTAGGTAAATCCCAATCCAACTCAATAGCAAACAACAAGGATTTAGTAACAAATCTAGGGATGTTGAGATTAATCTCAAATGATCGTGTTACGGGATCTGACAGTTGGCCACTTTGGTTTTTAGCTCTGATTTCTGCGGTATAACTACCATCAGGCAATCCTTCAAATGATATTTCTGGATTTTTTAAGTTTAGATATGTTTTAAAAACTTTTCCGTTGCGATATAACCGCACTTCATAGGTTAATAACGTATCTGTTGTGGGTACTGACCAAGTGAGTTTTATACCGTCAGCGCTATAAACTACATCAGCATTAGTTACTTTTGTTAGTCCATTGTGCATAGTTGTAACAACTGGCACAAAGCTTGCACTACCATCAACAATCGCTTCTTTTTGCGGTTCATGCTGCAGTGCAGTTATGGTATAACTTCCGTCATCATTTTCAGTAATGCCGAGAGCACGGTAAAGCTGAGTAGATACTTGCGGTGTTTTTAATACCCAATCATCCATTACATTCAAACCAACAGGATTGGTTTCTAATGTGATAACCGATTTATTTGCATTATCTATATTGATGATTTTGATTTTCACCAACTGCATTTCATCATTGAGATAACTTAAATAGCTATTACCAGTGATTTCTACAGGTTGATCAAGTGTTACTTTCTTGCCGTTTATCGCTACAACTCGTCCACCAAGTGTTTTACCAGAAAAATCATTATCAGCAATTTCAATGATGTCGCCTGGTAAATGTAATAACCCTTGGCGACCTACTACAAAGGTAATAGTACATTGTTCAAGACGAGATGTTTCTAATACCCATTTGCCGTATCGGTGAGCTTGCCCACGACTTGTACAGCCATAAGCTGTAATTTTCTTAACATTGTAGCCATAGCGAGCAATCATTAAATCATCTGCAACGTACTCAACTGCTTTTTGATAGAAATTACGTTCATCGGCATATTCAACTTCTACCGCAGTGAAAATTGTCTTTCCTGCTGCAAATTGGCGAGAGAATTTACCATCAACTACATTTGATTGAGTATATAAACAAACTGGATCTGATGTTCTGTCTTGGATAGCTGAAAACTGCGTTCCATTCCACACTGCAATAGAGCGGAAAACAGATGCCATGTCTGATAGCACGTTATAGGCATCACGCTGTTCTGTAATCCATAGATTAGATACCATTCGTGGCTCTTTGCCGCCATATCCATCATCTACTAATTCATCGCAGTATTTTGCAATTTGATACAGCTGAAACTTATCTAATCCGTATTCCCCAATTCGTTTACCTAATCCAGCCAATGAATTAGTGACTAAGTCGTAAAAAATCCATGCGGGGTTATCAGTCCACTCTTCTTTCCAGTCACCGCGCCAAATACCCGGTGCATACGTTCTTGTTTCAGGATTATATGTGCTTGGCACTTTCACCAATCGGCCATAAAGCAATAGATTTACATTAGGGAAATTTGGGTTATAACGTGAATCCGTTTTAATGCCAATTAATGCCATGTTTGGGTATGACAGTTTGGTATCAATGATTTCCGTGTAACTAACCCAATGAGTGCCATTCTGTAGTCGTTGTGATTTACTATCGGCTGTTAATCTTTTGACTGTGATGGTAAATGGTTTAGGCGGTAAATTATCAATGATGTAACTGCGATAAAAGCGAGATGATGATTTACCATCAATATTTTTTACCGTGCGGCTTTGCCCGTTGATTAAGATTTCGAGTGATACAGATGTTCCCTCTGTATCGCCATTCTCATTTTGAGAAAATAACGCATTTACACCACATGTAATTCTGAGACGTGTCACATCAGGATCAATGACGGTTCTTGTTACAGGGGTAACATTTTTAATTTCAGCGCCAACTGATACTTCACGCTCTGACATTTCAAAGCCCTGCAACGGCATTTGATCCTGCGTGCCGAGTGTATATGCTATCTCTGTGTTTTTGAAATTGAAACTTGACTCATCATTATCATCAACACCGTTTGCATTTTGGATTGGCGTATTGTCAAAGTAAGTTGATTTCCATTTATTGGCTGGACCTTTGATTGGTCCAAGAGAGATTAAACCAATAGAACGTAATCGTTGTAATGAACGAAGGCTATCAGATGCTTCATGTGGTGTGCGCGCTGAACCTTGGCTTTTACCGCCCATAAATACCTCTTTAAAAGAAAACCGCCTATAAGCAGTGCCTATAAGCGGTTAAATTTATTTGTGATGTTATTGATGATCGTCAAAAGTTTCTATCCCTTGGGAAACAAGTATAAGGCTGGTCATCATTTTTCCGTACAATAACGGAATAGGTCTCCCTTGTGGAGTTAAGTTACGAAGATTGCTGAATGATGTGCTTTGTTTCTTTTCACTTTCATTAGCACCACCACCCATATCTGGCGGTCTCGTTAAAAGAGATATAGCTCCAGACATGGCAAGTGATGCTCCCATTGCTCCAGCTATCATTACCCCACCAGCTGACCAACCTAACGGGTTCCACCACGCAACAGCAATTAACACAACCCCAACAACGGCTTGAATTACACCTGCCGCTTTACCAGCACCAGTAATAACGGGTGTAAAATGTACGGATGAGTTATCATCAAGATCAATTATTGGGTTATTTTTTAATTGTTCATTGCTTATATACTTTCTACCAATTCTAACTTTGTAATACCCTTTGCTAAGATGCGATCTTAGTCCTTGAATTTGAGTGATTAAGCCACTCATTAACTCTCGGAAGTTGCTTACATCAAGCTCGAATGGTTCATCGCTAAATCGTTTAAGATTGCCGTGAAATGTAATTTTTGCCATTCTGAATGTCTCCAAATTGAATGAGTGGAATTAAGCCAAAAACCATCATAAGGTACACGTGCAGAGAGCCGACTTTCACTATGATGAATCATCATCTGATCACCTAGATACACTCCCGCGTGATTAGCTACATTTGCACCGACTTTAATTAAAATCACATCGCCAAGCTGCGGTTCTTCATCAAAAGGAATTTTTTCAAATCCACAACGAGCCAAGCCTTCTTCATATAAATTGGAATGCTCAAACCATTCAAATTCGTAAGTGGATTGATCGGGCAATTCAATACCGGCCAACATATAACAATCAAGAATGATATTTCGGCAATCTTGTTTATTGTTTTCAAATTGGCGACCAATCAGCGGTGAAATAGAACGGAACTGTTTAATGTCGTCATCCACCACCAGCCAAAAATCTAACTGTGTTCTAACCTGACATTCTCTGTCAGCAATGGATAAATATGGCAATCCTTTTTCAAAAGCAGAATCAGGGTGAGAATGCACCAGCGCCACAATGACACCACGTTCTTCAGCAAGAAGAAAATCATCTGGCGATATTTCAAAAAAATTAACAGGATCGTGTGAGATGTTTTCGCAAGGGATATAAGAGAAACTGTCTTTAAATACAACAAAGCCACAACATTCTTGTGGCTCTGTACTTCTAGCGTGCAACAGTATTTCTTTTTTTAATTTATCCGGAATAATCATGATCAATTCCCATACTGAGTTGTACTTGGGAAACCGCCAAACGGTAACACGGCATTCTCGCCAAATCTCAATTTACAACCACGGATACAATGCGAACATTTATCTTTATTACGGTCGTTTGTTGGTTTATCAAATTCATCGGCAACAGGGCCGCCTGTATAACCACATTGAGGTGAACGATATTGCCAAATACAAACGTCCGATGTAATCATTAATAGCGGGATTTTTGCGTTATCCGTTTCTGCAGGTGATGCCAGTTCAAAAGTAGCTTGTTTATCATCAAGGCTTTTTAATTGCTCAATGATGTAATAACTCACTGCTTCTTGTGTAGGATCTGCCTGAGTGTTTTTGCCACCTTCAAAGTTGCGAGCATCTAGGAACTGAGCATAAACCAATCTACGAGTAACTTTACCACCAACGCCTTGTCCTAAATTAACCGCAATGCCAGTAATTATTCCATATAGGTTAGATACTGTTAATGTCGGACGAGAACTTGGGCCTTGTCCACTAATTTCAAATCCATCTGCTTTAATTGGATAGGCTTGATACTCATTCCCCTGCCACCAAATATTGGTTCGCCCTTGGTTTAAACCGTTGTGGAATCGGTACAATTCACCTGCAGTATTAGAACCGTTAGTCGGAGTAATATGGCGTAAATCAATATCCCACAATTCAATAAGCGCACCCTGCTCTAATTCAGGTAAAAGTGCGGTCATTTTCTTAGGTAAATTTTTAGGCATTTACACTACCTCTTCGAATTCACAATTAAAGGTTGTGTGAGTCAATCCAATTTGGCGAGGGAACTTAACACAAACAACTTTAACTAATTCCCCATTTAGTGCGACGTCTTTAAAATAAAAAGCACGGACTCCACCGTGCTCTTTCATAAATTGACGAAATTCTGCTGATTGGCTATTTTTCACCTTATAGGTGACGGAATATTTTCTCAAAAGAGCATTAATTCCATCTTCCATTCGTTGCTGATAGCCATTTCCAAAATTAAGTACTTTCCGCTTTGGCTCTTCATCAACCGTATAACCAGGCTGCGGACACCAAGGCAATGTTTTCAAAGCCATCTCATCTCCTTATCCAAGCATTCCACCTGGACGACGTTGTTTTCTTAACACTTCAAGTACATTTGCTTGGATTGCTAGTGCAAGCTCTTTACCTTGTGCGGCTTTTTGCTCAGCAGTCACACTTTCATTTCCGTTTTTATCAATATTTATTGTTATTGATACTTCGTTATTGGTTGATGCTCCACCACCGCTAAACAATCCGTCATAACTATCAGATTTGCCACCAACATGACCGCCATTTGCAAATTTAGGGAATCTGCGTTGGTTTAAAGCGTTCATAAACCCAACACCATAGTGATCAACAGTGCGGGATGTCATAACAAATTCATTGTTAGATAATCGAGCCAAGATGGAATCGCTTGTTCCTGTTCCTTCTCCGACAACATGACCACCTTTAGCAAAGCCTACGCTAGTGATTTGAGAGATAACATTAGCACCAGCCGCTGCAACCGCTGCCATATTTGCAAATTTTTGAGCAGGAGTAAGTGCTGTTGTATCTGCCATCGCTTGTGCGACCGCTTGAGATAGTTTCACCGTAGCTTCTGCAATCGCGAACGCTTTTGATACTGCAAACATTGCTTTATAAGCTGCAGATTGCTTACCGGCTGATTGTTCAACGACTGATGTTAAAGTTCCAAACGCACTACCAAGGTCATTTAATCCAGTAGCATAAAGCCCCATTTGTTCTTGAAACTGGCTATTTCTGTATTTTTCAATGATTTGTTGTTTGCGTTGTTGGAATTCTTCTTCCGTAATTAACTTTTGATCGTTAAATGCTTGTAGCTGAGCAAGCTCTTGCGTTTGTTGATTAATTAGCTCTTGTTGCGGATCATAAAGTGCGCGTAATTGATCTAATGGATTGACTGCACTTTGAGATCTGTTTTGAGCATAATCAAACTTCAATTGCAATTCAGCAGTATTAGCTTCACCACCTGTAAGCTGTCCTGCTTTTTTAAGCTCTTCAACTACCGCTAACTCATCATTTAAGTTCGCACGTAATAATTTCTCTGGCGCATACTTACCTGCAAGCTCTAACCGTTGACGAGCAAACCGCTCAGTGATAGCTGTTTTTGCTGTTTCATATTCTTGATGAGATACAACACCTTTTTTGTTGTGCTCTTCTAAGCGCTGGAACATTCTTGTTTGTTCCAAGTCAATTTCAGCAAGACTAGAACTACTTTTCTTACGAATTTCGTCATAGAAACTTAACCAACTATCTCGAGCATTTTCACCTGATGATTTTCGGCCACCTGATTTTTTGTTGCTTTCTTTGATTTGCGTTTCAATTGTTGTCACTTTGGTTTCATCGGAAAACATTTTTTCCAATGTTGCTTTACCGGCTAAAATCTTGTTTAGTGTTTCAAGTGATAACCCGACCGCTTTATCTGCCGCATTAGCTGCAGTAATTGTGCCTGTGGCAATACCAATTAATACTTCGTTGTATTCTGCGCCTTCCTTGCCGAGTAACTCATAAAGACCAGCCAATACATAAGCGGATTTAGCCTGACCTTGTTGTTTGAGTTTTGCAACTTCAAGCTTTTGAGCAAGAGACGTAGATTTCTCTTTCAGCTTTTCCATCGCATCTTTTAAATCTAATGTCTTGTCTGCGGCTTTATTTGCACTGTTAGCTGTGTCATTAAAGCTTTTCGGTAAGTTAGCTATAATGTTATCTGCAGTTTCAGCCGACACGCCAAGCAACTTGAATTTCTGCCGCACTTCATCAACATTTTTACCTGCGCGAAGCATCTTCTCACCAAGTGGTGAAAGCATTTTCTCAAGAGCTTGTTTAGCTTTGTCAGCATTCTCTGTCATCGTGCCGATTTGAGCATTAACTTTTTCAATTTCAGCTTCTGTTTGGGCATTAACGACTGTGAAACCATCAAAATCGCCATTAATGTTTTTTGATTTTACACCAGCTTTTAATTTTTCAATCTCAGCGTAATATTTTTCTATGTTTTCAAGCTGTTCAGTGATTTTAAGAGATAATGCCGCTTCGGTGATTTGATCATAAGATTCGGCTAAAGCTTGGTTAGCAACAGATGTATCTAACGCCCATTGTCGAGCTTCTGCCGCTTGTGAACTAAAAAATAATAATGATGTGGCAGCAATACCAATCACACCAGCTGGGCCACCAAGTAAAGCCATTACACTTTGCAAACCTTTTGCCGCCATCGTTGCAAGATTAGTTGCTGTAGCAAGGTTTCGTTTTGCTGTAGCTTCTGCTTCTGCAAGTGCAATAATTTGAGCGGACTGCACTTTCATTCTTTCACGCAATGCAAATCGAGTTTGTTCAGATTTAGCAAGCTGTAATTGAGCAGTCAAACTAGACATTTCAAGTTGTGCGGCGACTCTCATTGCTGTCGCTCTTTCATAAATGCTTTTTGCTTCTGCAGTATGAGCTAAAGCATTTTTGGCGCTGACAATGCCGGATTTTGCTAATTCTGCACTGTATTGGCTAATTCTGCCAACGGCTAAGGCACCAGTTAAAACAACCGCTGCAGTAATTAATTGATCAAGATTTTTCGAAACAAAATCTACACTCTCGCCAAGTTTCTGCGTGATGCCATAAGTGCGGTCAGCTTCACCGGCATATTTAATAAATGATGTTTCGAGATTGGTGTATGACATCGAGAGTGTTTTTACACGTTTCTCGAAATCACTATCCACAGATGATTTTGCTTTTTCAAGTGCAGTTATCACTTTGTTGATAGATAACTCACCATTCTTACCCATATCTTTAAGTGCGCCAACGCTAACACCTAAACCATCTGCAATAGCTTGTGCTAAAGCCGGTGTTTGTTCCATCACAGAATTAAGTTCAGCACCGCGCAACTCACCACTAGCCAAAGCTTGACCGAACTGCATTAATGCCGCTTCTGATGACGCTTGTGCGGCACCTGATAAAGCGACTGCTTTTGATACGGTTTCTGTTAGTTCTACGACTTTTTGCTGACTAATATTTAAAGTATCAGCATTTTTTGCAAAACGTTGATAAATTTGAGCTGTTGCGCCAACGGCTTGATTGGTTCGAGATGATATATCAAACACGCTTTCTGTAGCCTGAGCCATTTCTGTCTGACTATGAGTCACCAGTCTAATACGGTTCTGTAACTCAGTGTAGCTATCCATCATTGCAATAGCTTGCTTTGACAAATCTTGTGCTCTACCTAAATTATCAAGGCGAAAACTCCATTTTGTTGTCGAATTGATGTTATTGGCGGCTTTCTCAATATTATTTAAATATTGTGTAGTGCGTTCTGAGAACTGACGTGCTTTTTCTTGAGCGCGAGAAAAATTAGCTTCAAATTGTCTAGTAAATTTTCGGGTCTGATACTCCGACTTACTCAATCCATTCTGAAATTGGACTGTATCGAGACTTAACCCAATATACAAACTACCGAGTGATGACATATTTTCTCCAGAAATAAAAAAAGCCCGCATATTGCGAGCTTTCTATACAAACACTAACTATTTAATGATGACGTACTTAACTTCGTTTTCTTTTTCAATTTGCTGTAGCACTTCAGTTTCGGTTTTCTTCATAAAGAAAAACATAGCAACTTTTGCAAAAATAAAAAAGGTAATGTAAGCCAGAGAAACACCAAGTAAAATTTTTGTGGTTATGCCTGTTACAGCCAAGATAAAAATAACAGGTAACACAAAGAATAAAGCGAAAAACGCAATAACCTCTTTGCCCAACCAATGGATAAGTTTAATTTCATCTTTAAACATAACCCCTCCTTATTTACTTACCTATACTGTACAAAATACATTCATTTTAATCAATAGGGAGTAGCTAATTTTTTCAACTTTTTTACTAAACAATCAACGATTTAACAAATAAGACTCTACGCCATCATCTTCTTTATCTTCTGATGCCTTATTTTCATTGAAAAATGGCATTAAATCGTTCAATGTTGTGGCTTTCTGTTTTGGATCTTTATGAATTAACGCTAACAAATGAGCAATCTGCGCTGTGCGATAATCATCTCTCCATAAACCAAATGGCTGTTCTTGATAAAACAGCATATATTCCTGAAAATGTTTTTCAGGCATTTGTTCGATTTCTTCTAACGTTTTGCCCAACGCAAGCGATAAAGTTATTTGGAACTTGCGTCGGTCATTAAGTTTTTTGGTTCATCACCCATCAATGCGCGACTTAATTCTTCAGAAACTTCATTATCTAGGCTTGATAATGCTTTCAAGTCATCTTCATTTTCAAAATCAAACAATAGATTGCCATCTTTATCACATAAGCGGATGGCTAGATTTCGGGCTAAACGATATGGATCGTAAACTTTTCCTAATTGCTTTCCTAATTCATCAGGATCATCATAATCAAGCTCAATACCTTGTGCTTTTGCAATATCACACAATAGTTTGTGCTGGCCAAACAATCCACGATTCACATCACCGACACTTAATGCTCTTACATAGTATTTTTCGCCAAGAATTTCTATTTCGGTTACTTTAGGTTTATGTTGCAACAATTTGTTTCTCAAATCCATTGTATTTACCCTCTTTTATGGTTAGAATTTACTCGCAGGTAAACTTCTCCTGCAATAAAGGTTAATCAAATAATTAAAGCCAAGAGCCGATCACTCTTGGCTTTTTTTTATTTTTAAGCTACAGGTAAGTGATATTCCTGTTTTGTATGCTTAATAGTTGCACCACTTTCAAATTTACCCATAGTTTCACCAGAGTAACCATTGCCAGATTTGAAATAACCAGTGCCATACATCGTGCCTTGACCATTTGGGAAAACTAAACGGAAAGGGAACTTCGATTTTGAAAAGAATTTTTTACGGCATAATTTTTGCATTTCAGATGTTGGCGCGGTAAAGAACTTCATCTGAGTCTCACCGTACTCGAACTCACCAGCTTCGGTGGCTTTGCCATCATCACACATGGTAGTTACATCTTCTTCAGTCAATGTATCTTCGCTACGCTCTAAATTTCGGAGCTCACAGAAATTATTTGACCATTTCACTAATGCCGCTTTAGCATCAGTAAATACTGTTGGTTGATCATACGCTGACCAATCAACTTCATCCGCTAACGTGATTACATCTGCCGTAACAGATTTAACTGGATAATATCCATCTAGCGCACCTAAGCCGGTAACTAAGACGCAATCACCAGTTTTGAATCCGCTTGAAGGGACAGTAATTGTTGCATTTGGTGTTACAGCACAAGCTGTAATTTTTTTGCCGGCATCTTCGGATGTGCCAATATAAAACCGTGTTTTTTGGAACGGTGTGGTTTTTGCTGCCATGTTTTATTCTCCATAAGCAATTTGATAAGTTATTACCCGACGATGTAATTTTGTATCGGGTTCGTAGTCACTGAAATCACTTTCTCTCTCGGCATAATCAAATGCCGCTTCAAGTGCGGTAAAAATAGCCTTTCGCAGAGCGAAAATGTCATCAGGATTTTTGCTATAAACATCAATCTGCACCATGAAATCATCCAAATCTCCATCTTCCAACGCTGAATTTGGTGATATTGCTGGGAATTGATATACGATGACTGGATAGGCACTATTTGTTTCAGGGATCAACCCATAAAAACAACGACCTGACACCAGTGGATTTAGAGCATTAAAGAGTTTCTTTTGAATCATTTACCAGCCTCTCTAAAAATGTTATTGCGCAAATTATTAATAATTTCTCGCGATACTTGATTTTTTTTAGTTGAGAATGCTGGACGCAAAAACGGTCTGGCTTGCATTTTTGATGTTCCAAACTCTATAAATCGCCAGTAATAAGGATCGTTAGGGTTTTTAGCGCCACCTTTACCTGTTTTAACTTTAAAGTTTTCAATAGTTTTACTTCGAAGTTTTCGAACATAGATTTTAGAGTGGACATTTCCGAACTTATCAACCTTTGTACTTTCAAGTATGGCTCTTTTTAAAGTGCCACGTTTCCGATGCGGTACTTTCTCTTGTAAAGTTGGTGCATTGGCTCTTGCTTTATCCCTGATAATCACAGCCCCTTTTCGCATTGAGTCAACAGAAATACGACCTTTTGTTTTCTTTCCAAGGTCATTCATTTTTTTTCCTAACTCTTTAAGACCAGTAACTTTAACAGTCAGATTAGACATTACCTGTCTCCTTACACATAAGCTGTAACGACACGTCACGCTCTTGAGTATTAAGCACGGAAAGAATTTCAAATTCTCTTTTCCCAAACTTAACCTTCATTGTGGGTTTAATGCCTTCTATATGACGTAGCCATATTTGAGTGGTCACTTCAGACTGTACTTGCTGGGCTGAAAAATACTCTCGACCTGATAATGGTCTAACATCAGCCCAAACAGTAGCTACTCTCTTCCAGGTTTGAGTACTTGCACCGTAATCATTCACTTCATTAACTTGCTGCAATAAAGTAATTCTGTGACGTAGCTTTCCTATGTTCATTTTAATCACCTACACATCTATAAAACGATAACGCTCAATGATGGCTTTAACAGTTGGAGGTAAATCAAAGTTTGTTACACCTTGCCCTTCGTTCCATCCACCACGGTTTTCATATAGGTAAGCGATCAGCATTAATATGGCTATTTTCAAATCGCCAGTGATTTCTTGTGCATTAATCGGTTTTTCTTCGGGCAATGTATTAAAAAGCACTCTATTCGTGTGGTTCTCAACCATCGCCTTTGCTGCAACTAGATAGGCAGACAACAAATCATCTTCCTCATCATTATCAATGCGACATTGCAACTTAATTTCGTCTAGTGTGATTTCCATTCATCCCCCAAATAAAAAATGCGGCCATTTCTGACCGCACTTTTAACTATTTACCTGTTAATGCTTTAATTGCTGACACATCTTCGAGTACGCAGTCAAAGCGATGGAACGCTAAGAAACCTACTTGGTCGAACTCTGCGTAACGTTCCACTAAGCGACGTAATGTCATACCTGACACGCGACGAATGATGAAACGGCTGAAATCACCAAAGTAAGCAAATTTCTTACCTGAACCAATATCTTCGATGCCTTGGTCAATCACATATTGATGGCCTAAGATGGTTGCGGGCGCTACGCCAGCCACATCAGGCAACCATAATGGACGTTTTTGTCCATCCACCATTTCTTTCAATGTTTTTAACGTATTATCGTTAAATGCAATGCGAGTATTGCCAACATTGCGATAAGCAGGATCTACAGAGTGAATCAGTGCATTAAAATCTTGCCATGTTACTGCAGCAGCTGCTGCTTGAGTTGCACCAGTAACTGCAGTTTGTAAGCCTTTAGGTTGAGCAGGAGAACCAACGCCAGTACCTTGGATAAGATATTTAGCTTCTGCACGACCAATACGCTCTGCAATTCTACGAGATAAATACTCTTCGATATCCACCCCTGAATCTTGTAACAATTCGTTTGATACGCGGATGATTTTTGATGAGAGTTTTTTCGCGCCAAGCTCAGCTGTGCCAAATTCAGTATCTGATTCGGTTGCCGCAGTATTTTCACCAACAAGCTCACCTTCTTCAGCAGTACCATCAGCTGTTGCCCAAGCGATAACTCGACCATTATCGGTGTTAATGATTTGAGCAACGCTCGCAATACCACCAAAAGCTTTCATTTTTTCAAGAATACGAGCCTGCATTTCTTTAGGTACGGTGTAACCGCCTTTATTGTCAGTGCCTGCCGCTTGTGCGCGAAGTTCTGCCATCACTTGACGCTCTTCTTGGCTTAATTCGCCTAAGCCACGACGCAAGAACGAATTAAATGCTTGTGAACGTTTAACTTCTTCAGCAGGTTGAGTTGCTTCAGTTTCAATTTGACGTTGTTCTTCAACAAATAAAGCATCGGTTGATCGTAATGATTCTTCGCGCTCAATTTGTGATTCAACACCGCCTAACTCGGATTTCATCGAATCCCACTTAGTGCGTTGTTCTTCAGTCCATGTTTTTTCGCCAATTTCATCATTCAATTGACGCATTTGAGCCGCGATATTACGACGTTTTTCTTGAAGTTCATGTAATTTAGCCATGATTTTTCCTCTTTCTTTAAATGAAAAAAGCCGCATTATTGCGGCTCGTATTGATAAAAATTACTTTTATTTAGCGCTAATTAAGCTTAAGAATCGCTCACGTGCGGCTTTTTGTGATACCGCTTTAGCAATTGTTCCTGAGTCTCGAGCTTCTTTCCACGCTTCAAGTGAGCGAGCTGTACTGCTTGCTTCCTGGTAAGCGGGATAAGTCACAGGACTGACATCATAAAGGCGTGAAATTTTATGAATTTCACGGATAATTACACCATCATCATTTTCATACCATTCATCTCCATTACGTGCGATCTTAAACGCAAATGATGATTGGGTAATATCACCACGTTTTAGCGGTGCAATAACTAAATCACGAATAGTTGGATTATCTGGTGCGATAATGTCGTATTTAAGGCCTGTTTCATCAACTGATAGACTCAACGTACCAGCTTTACTGCGTCCTAGAATGAAATTCGGGTCGTGATTAAACAACCCGCGCACATCATCTTCAAGCACATCATCAAATGCACCTGGCATAATGATTTCGCGAAAACCCCACATTACTTCAGACATAGTATTGAACACGGAACCATAACCGATAATGTGCGTAGGCTCATCATCTCGACTTTCCGCTCGCACTTCGCCTGCGTAGGAGCGCTTTTCTACATCACTCATTTGTGTTCTCCGTTTGTTTATTATTTGCTTGTTTTGCCGCATTCACGCTAACCAACATTTCATCCAGTCCTTCAACAGGATTCATATCTTCAAGCTGACGAGCTTCATTTCGCGACATCCAACCATCAGTGATAGCCGCATGGTAAAATGTTGCTCGTTCACCTGCAGTACCACGCATAATCCCAGCAAGATTAAACTTCACGAAGTACCCCGCTTTACGCTCTGCTTCAGTAAAGATTTTTCGGTTTAGTTCCTGCTCCCAATTAACCACCCATGGCATAACGCTGAATCGAATAAACTGAATTGTCTGTTCTGATATATTGGAAAATGTCGCCTTCTCCAAATCGTTGATCATGTGTGCGGGAACATTAAAAATACCTGCAATCTCGGAACGATTCAGCTTCATCATCGAAAGCAACTCAGTATCGACTGGTGACACGGTCAAAGCCTTATAATCAAGCTCAGCAGGAAGTAATATTGTTTTATTTTCTTCACTTCTCAGCTTTTCTTGTGCGGTTTGCCACATCTTTTTAAAGTTTTCCCACGCACTGCTATTCAGTGGTGTCTTAACAGACAGAATACCTGCAGGACGAGCATTTCCACCGAAGAAACCGCTAGCAAATTTGCGAGCATCCAAACCCAAACCAATCGTCTCAGCATGAGTTTGAATAACTGATTTCCCTGTTTTTATTGACGGCCCAAGTGACTTGATGTGTAAAACATCATCCGGAGACAGGCTCATTGTCTTATCGTCACCATAGTAAGCATAAACATAGCGACTTCCGTTTTTAAGCAATTGCACTTTCCACGGCTCTAATGATTCAAGCGAGACAACTCCACCGTTTTTATCACGAACAATATGGATATAAGCATTTCCGTACAATAAAACAGAACTTTGTGCATATTCGCGCAATTTATAAGATGTCTGCCAATCGTTAGGGCTATCATGTAGAAGGTAATATGCTGGATGATCTTTTACTGTTTCTACTTTATCACCGCTCTTACACTTAACGTGCAGTGGTAACTGTGCGACAGAACTCGATAACACATAAACGCAAGCATAAACAGCAGATAACTTCATTGCCAAATCAGGACTAACCGATTTAGTAGGCTGCATTCCGAATATTTCTTCGTAAGCTGATTCAGCACTTAATGGCACCGCTGGATTCTCCAGGGAACGAGTGCTAAATAATTTATCAAAAATCATTGTTTACCTCTCGATGCCAAAATAGTTAAAAGCAGTAATAATGCCCCACTACCAATTAATGCAATATCTGCCCCATATTTGAGATACACTCCATAAAACATCAAGCCAAAGCCTGTTAGACCTAAAAGATCTAAAATGACAGTTCTCATAGTTCCAATACCTCATTTGGGAAAAAGTTTTCATCATCAGTGCTCAACATAATGCGACCGATTGCCATCATTAAAGCCACCGCGCCGTCTATTTTGTTTTCAGGAATTTCTTTAATTGGACGCACGACATCATCATTCCCTGGAACTGTCTTACCAACCACATTACCGATACACCAGGTCATAATTGGATTCCCGTCATGATGGAAACGACCTGATTCAATTGCCGCTTCCAATTCTTTCATTGGGTCGGATAAGTTGGTGTAGTTTTGTGTAATGGTTATAGGGTTCAGTCCTTCATCAGCTAAATTATGGCTGATTGCTATCGCTCCGTGTGGGTCAATTGCAACACAGGAAACTCTATGTTCTTGATTGGTATCTTTGATGACTTCTTCTATCTCTCGATAATCAACTTCCGCACCATCTGTTGCAGTCAAATGTCCACTGTTTACCCATTTTTGATATTTGTCCACCACTCGTTTTAAAGCGGTATCAGTGTTATAGATAGTATCTTCCGGAACGAAGAATTCTGGCGCAATACAATAATAATGCCGCTTACCATCAATAACCCGAGCAAACACTTTAACAAGCGAGTTCATATCAAGCTTACGCGCCATATCAAGGCCAAGCACAACATCATCATCTTGGAAATCTTCAAGTGATAATGTTTCATCCTTGCAGTTTTCCCAGCTCACCATATTGAAATAGCTTTCTTTCGCAGAAACCCATACATTCAAGTGTTTAGTTTTGAAAGTATTGGTCAAGCGTGCATTATTAATTGCTTTGTTTTGCTGACTAATTAGGTAATCGCCATACACTGACACATCAAAGTTTGGATTAGCTTTACGTAATACGCTTTCATCCGTCCAATCATCATCTTCATCAATTGTATAAATGATCCCAAATAGCTCATCATTCGGAATTGCACCAGATAGTTTTTCAATTACTTCTCTGCGTTTGTCATAACAAGGACCTTCGATGTTATAACCTGCAGTCGTAATGATAAACATAAGCGGTTGTTTACGTGCCCCCATACCAGTCAACATTGTGGTATATAGCTCATCATTTTTATGCTCATGGTATTCGTCCACTATCGCACAACTAGGCGATGCACCATCACCAGGTGAACCGATAAGCGGCTCAAACCGAGAGCCGTCAGCAGGTCTGTTTAAGTTTGACGCATTGACTTCAATACCGAAAGTCGAGCAAAGCAGATCGGTTTTCTTACACATCGATCGAGCAGGACGGAATACTTCCCACGCTTGCTTTTCGGTTGTTGCACCTGAATAAACTTCCGCACCAAACTCATTATCCATGCAGAACATATACAAGCCTACACCAGCTGAAATAGCTGATTTACCGTTTTTGCGGGGTACTTCAACATAAACTTCACGGTAACGACGCAGATTGTCGCTTTTACGCAACCACCCGAAAGTATTTGCCATAATGAATAGTTGCCACGGTTCAAGCGTGATATTTTGTCTTTTTGATGCCCACTCGCCTTTTGTGTGAGGTAGGTATTGAATAAATTTACACGCCTTTTCAGCCTTCACATCATCAAAATAATAAGGAAATTTAACCGCACTTTGCTTTTCTAAATCATCAATGAACTGCTGACAGGTTTTTACAATAAATCGGCACGCAGGAATTTTGCCAGCAATAACATCTTTGGCATACTTAATTGCCTTTTTTACATTATCTGTCATTGCATTAACTCCGCGAATGGGTTGTGATTTTGCTCATCAACCTTACCAATCAATCGTTGTCGACTGCTTGGGTCAAGTCCGAGCAACGCTCCGAATGTAGTCATCTGTTTCAACGCTTCATTCAAAACAGTAAAAGCAGGATTTTTCGATAATCCACCATTCCCGTTCTCAACAAACGTGCCGTATTTTTCAACATCTTTACAAGCACGATTACGATTCTGATATGCAATGCAATAGTTTGTCACTACTTCAAGATCGGTTTGGAGTAGAACTCCTTGGGATAGTAATTCTTTTAGAATAAAGGCCCACATTTTTTTACCATCAGTATTAAGCTGAGATGGCGGTGGGGTGTTTTCGTTAAACGGACTGAACTCAGGCTCGTCTTTATTTAATTTTCTTTTACCGGGGTTGCCGCGACGCTCTTTCACTTTCGTCGGAGTGGGCTTTCTTCCTCGCCCCAGCGTTGTTGCTATTCCTGTCATTTGGCGTTTACCCTAAATTTTTAATTTCGCGGTTGTAAAAATAGAGTTAGGGTGGCGGTTTCGATAGGCAAAACCTATAGAGATTTTACCACCCCCCTACCCTTACAAAAACAACCGCACTTTAAACACTATTTCAAGCGTTCTCGCGCTGTTTTGAATTTATGGCATGAATCACATAGACTTTGAAGATTAGTTAAGTCATCACTACCACCGTGAGCCTTAGGAGTTATATGGTCAACAGTTGTAGCTGTTACAAACAGACCTTGCTTTAAACACTCTTGGCACAGATAGTTGTCTCGAACTAACACGACAGCTCTGATTTTTCGCCATTTAGCTCCATAACCACGCTGAGACGATGTTTTTCCTTTCTGATATCTTTGCCAACCACAACCTTGATGTTCATCACAATAACCATTGCTGTTGATTGTTGTATTCTTACAGCCTTGCTTTCTGCATGCTTTAGGTATTCTTGCTGGCATAGTTCCCACCAAAAGAAAAAAGGTGAGTATTGTCACTCACCTTTTATTTACTTAACTTCTCTGTTTGCCACTCCCGAATTTTATCAATACGGTTTAAGCACATATCACGTTCGCGTTTTAAGATTATCGCGTACTTTGTCACATCACCATAAGTATCACCAGCAAATGCCGTCTTATCTAAATGAGCGGTCAATGCTGCAGGTAATTGAGAACAACTCACTACAACTGGCTTACTGGCGCAAGAACTCAATAACATTGCTAGGAGCACTAGTATTAAAAGCACTGCTAGTTTTAACTTGTTTCGGTATAGATTTGATAACTGCATCTGATTTACTCCTTGCATCTGACTCTACCTGACTTAGCTCAAATGTGAGCTGTCTATTTCGCTCAGCATCTTCTTCTAATCGAGTGATCGTTTGACTTTGTGCAGCAATTGTTTCTTGGTGTGTTTTAATCTTTCCATTCAACCCATCAATAGTTGCTGACTGATGATGAATCCAACCACACAATGCAAGAATTACAAACGCAGAAACAACGGAGCACACCAATAAAACCTTTGTGAATCCGTTACTGATATATTGCCCGATACCAATCATGTTAAACCCCATAATAAATAGCGGTGCGGTTTAGGCTCTTTTGTTTACGCTTTCGCCATCTGATTTAATAGCTCCCATAACCGCACCAGCTAACCATGCACATAACAACTATACTTTATTGACTGGAGATAAACATAAATCACGTTCCCTTAATCTTCGTTTTAATATAGATTTATGCACCTTACCATTCACCCTGGAATAATTAGGGAAAGTATTACACATGCGAATAAAATCTTTATCAATTGCAGCTTTATAAAGCTGAGTCTTTTTAAAACGACCACTTTCTCTATCTAAGTAAAACCGAGAACCTTGACACCCAATGTTAAAAATTAATGAGCCCAAAGCATCTATTTGATTTTGGTTCATTTCATTGTATGGATAGTAATCAATAATGCACTTACTAACCTTGCGCAAATCTTTTGCATACTGATCTGCTATTTCTTCATTGGTATAGGTTTTACCAATGATGACATTAGCGCCACCAGTAGTAGCCGCTCCGATACCAAATGTCCACTCTTTTGCTGCACATTGATACGGATTAGTTCTACAACCTTCTTCATCACCAGTTTCGCGTGCACCATTCTCGGAAATTATAATTCCTGATGAACGATCTTCAGAGTCATATACCAATCCAACAATTACACTAACTAAACAAATACCAAAAGCGCTAGCTTTTTTGAGTTTTGACATCTTTATCACCCTGTATCATTTCACCGTTTTTGTCACGAACGCCCGCTCGAATTTCTTCGAGTTCTAACATTCGTTTTTTATAACGAGATTCACGTATATAACCACATATAGTGACAAGAACACCAATTAAAATAGACCATTCAGACAGAGTCATAGCTCCAAATAAAGCAGTTAGCCAACCATAAGCCTGAGACTCTACAGGCATGTCTTTGAGAATTTGCATTTATACCCACCATATTTTCGGCAATAAAAAAGCCCCGACCGTTTCCGATCAGGGCTATAAAAAATAATCTAGGTGTTCACTACTTACACTGCGACCACCATATATCTAAATAGTATGACACTTTGCCAAATATGTCAATATGTAATTTTAATTTTTTTGATATTTGTTGCACGTTCCCTGCTAGTTCTCTGAATAATAAAGCAAGTTATAAGCAGTTCGTGAATTATTGCTTTTGCAAAGTGTATCTCTTTTTCGACCTCACGATAGATTGTCCTAAAACTTGGCACTCTTACGTTAGATTTACCTGCACAAGGTCTCATTTCCTTAGCTTTGGCTTTGTTGTGTAGGTGTTCTGCTATAAAATTGATTGTTCTTTTGTTTACATAATAAGCAAACACAATAAAATGTAAGATTTGGTCATTTTTCTTAAAAAACATTTCAATGGTTTGACTAATCATAAACCCAGTTTCATCATCGCAAATTGATTCATTTGGCTCTGCAGGAATGACTGATTGCATTAGTTTTGCAATAATATTTAATTGCGGTTTATCAAGCCTACCACTGCGCACCCAAGCACCCCATTGATACATATAACGGTCAACAAATTCTTCCTGTTCCTCAGTTAGTTCTAATTCGCTAAATTTACGCATCGATACCTCTAATTTTAATGATTGACTTACCTTTACTTACTACGCCTTTTTCCTCGATTGAGTATTTGCGGATGATTTTGCGGTTATCGTCTTTGATTAATCCGGCGCCGACCAAGCTATCAAAAATCCCTTTAGGTAAATTATCAAGGTCACGTGGACGGTTGTCTGGGAAGTAGATTTCCATCTTGATTTCAACAGCGCTTTCAAATGGATCGAACTGCGAACAAACCTCAGTAGCAATGCGTTTAAATTCCCGACCTGCTTTTGATATGTAATGCTTACCTTGTCTTGTATGCTTCCATAGTGGTTCACGCTCGGTGGGTACGGCAAACAGATTTCAAGCCAATCACTCATAGCTTTCCCTCATTGATTAAGACATCTTGAGTACGAAACACGCCTTCCGCATGAGCTAACCGAACAAATTCATTGTCTAATTTCCGCGTTCTACGATCGCATTCATCATGACAAGCAGAACAAGCCCATGCACCACGTTTATCATTCGGTTTTCTCCCTACTCCATCATCCATACGATAATGAGCAAGTACTGTCGTTTCAGAATTAAAATTACAAATGCCAGGCAAGCGAACCATACATTCTCGCCCCTTTGCTTCTTTTCGATAGTCTATTTTCCCCATATTTTCACCTCTAAAATTGACCGCACTTTTGTTTTGAACTGTAAACTATTGGTTGACGGTTGCAGATCAACCGCCAAACCCTATTAATTGATTAATCTTGTTATCCAGTGCCGCTTCGTCTTCATAGATATTACAAAGCGTTTCGTTCCAGATGACGCCATACACCGTTTTATACACATCGTTGAATCTTTCCTGGCTCATATTCGCGAATGAGATTGACCAACGCTCTTTAACGGTTCCGCCGTCTTGTGCCGGTTTGATGTCGTAAAATCCCGCTTTTTTCATCACATGATCGAGATACGATTCAAGGGTTTTCATTCCCTCATAATCCAATTTTGATTCACGATTCAACCGCACTTTTGCCAGCACGCTATCTGCTATCGGTTTAGTTACGTTCTGATACAGATTTTCATCATTGGCCGCTACTGCGATTTCTCTTGCGACCGCCTGCGCTATCCATTCTTCCGCTTGAGTCAGTACGCTAAATTCAGGCTGCCAATATTCAAAACCTGCATCGAGTAGCGCGAAAAACTTCTTGTGATGTTGGTAATTCCGATTGTTACCGATGGGTGTAATTTTTACCGCACTTCCAACCGGCAACCCCTTGAGTAAATTGCGGTCGTAGTCTGTTTCCGCTACAACCGCACCATTCGCATATTTAACCGCGTGGATTACCGTTTTTTTCTGCTTTTGGCTCGCCATTCGAGTTCACCTAAATCATCGATGTGGACATGACGGATAACTTGCCCCATATTGCGGTGACACGGGTCAAATATCGCTAAGTGATTACCACGGCAGACATCAGTCCATAACCCCGTTTGAGGACTTAAAAACTTAATGCGGCCACCAACAATAAAACGGATTTCCGTTGCTTTTTGGGTGATTAGCGAAAACCATTCCGTGCTAATATCGACCGGCAGTAACATCACTACTAAACAGTTATGATTTTCAAACAGTTCGATGGAACGCTTGATAAAACTTAACGGATCGCTAAACGGCGGATTAATGAAAATGCGCTCGTTTTGCAGTGGGTAAGTTAAGTAATCCATTTCAGGCGTTACATATCGCTCAAGTTTTGCGTTGTGCGGTAGTGCAGCGCCATCAATCGTGAAACCAAATTCGGCATGAACCGGGTTAAATAGTGAAAGTGATGTTGGATAGGTATCCTTATCAAATTTTTGCTCTGTCATTTTCTGTAACTCTCCCAATCAAATGCGATAATCGCCCCTTGTCCTTCCATCATCCTATCTAATACTCGTTCACCGATATAAATCCCCAGTTCTTGCTCAGATAAATTACTGATTAAAATCGTGGGTTTCATTTGCTCATAACGAGTATTGATAATTTCAAATAAAATGATTTTTTCCGCTTCTGAGCCGAACTGAACACCAATTTCGTCAATAATCAGCAAATCTTTGTCCGTGTAGGTTTTAATTGTCCGTTCTTCGCTAATTTGACTATCTCTGCTCCAAGAGTTTTTGATATCACGAGCAATACGCAATGCGGTTGAGATCAATACTTTGGCTTGATGATTTTCGATAATGCTATTAGCAATCGCACAAGCTAAATGATTTTTACCTGTACCTGGTTTACCACAAAACACTAGCCCACCACCTTTCGCCAAACGGTCAAGCCATTTATCCGCATAGCGTGTCGCATAGGCTAAAGCTTTTTTAGCACCATCATTCACAGGCTCATAATTACTCAAGCTGCAATGGGCAAAACGCATTGGGATATTTGATAATGTTTTCAAACGCAAAATTTCGCTTTGATTTTCTGCTTGAATCTCTTTTTTCAACGTCGTAATTTTCTCTGCGGTACAATGTGGGCAAGCCGTCTTAAACGTATATGTTCGATTCATTAACTGATTCGTACTTTCGTGATAAGCGTATTCGCCATGGTTAGAATTTGTCTCACAAATACCACGCTTAGCCGTTGGCTCTTGCTGAATTTTCTCAACACTCAACAACGTCTGTTCCAATTTTGCTAACTCAGCTTGTAATTCGGTTAATTTAGCCATTTTGTTGTTCCATCGCCTCTACTGCATCGGCATAAAAATCAGGGATTGTTTCAGTGTATTTACGATCTTGAAAGCCTGTGTGGGCATTGGGTTTATTGGGATTTACTGGAGAATAATTTTTAATTTCAAATAACCCAGTCCAAGTATTACCAATCGAACGTTCCAGTACTGCAATCGCTTTTTGCGGATCACCACCACTGAATTTTTCTAAATCACTCAAACACTTCTCAAGCGTTTCTTCGGTTTTAATCTCCGCACGTTTCGCTTTTCGCATTCGGCAATAAGCAATCCAAGTTTTACGATCAACATACTCAGGCAAATCTACCGTTTCGGGATTAAGCGCAGATACTTTTTTCGGTTTTTTCGCATCGTCCGTATTATTGATAGGTTCATTAATAGGATCATTAATAGTATCTTGATAGGATCGGTGGACAATTTGACTACCCTGGGTGGACAATTTGACTGGTCTGGGTGGACAATTTGACTGGTCTTGGTGGACAATTTGACTACCCGACAAATTGTCAGGGGCGACATTTTGACTAGACCCTAAATAGAAAATGAGTTGGTATAGAGATGATTTATTTCCTGTACCTTTTCTCAGTGTTTTTACAAAACCAAGTTCTTCTAATTTCTCAATTACACGTTGAATAGTTTTTATTGATACTCCTGCTTGTCTTGCCAAAGTTGGCTGACTTGGATAACAGCAATCTTTTTCATCGGCATAGTTAGCCATTAAAATAAATACAAGTTTGAGATTACCTGATAACGGAATTTCAACTGCTTTCGCTACTGCATTAAAACTCATAACCCCACCACCTTATCTTGTGTAAATTCACCGTTCCACGTTGCTTTCATCGGCAACAATCCTTTTGCGTACCACTCATAAAGTTTCGCTGCACCTTTTTTAAGTAACGTTGGCTTGTATTTGATAATCGGATCGCAACCATGTGGGGTAAACTCATTAGCTTCTTCGGTCATATACACATCACGGGCATAAGACGTTACGCGCCATTCACCGCGTTGGTCTTTATAAAGCCAATTCTTTTGCTGCAAAAATGCATTGATTTGCGTCGAATTTACGCCGTTTAAGCTCTTAACGAATTGAGGTGCAGTCATTCCCGCCCGGAAGTAATTACTCATCGCTTCAATGCGATCGGCTTGCTGTTTGTTTTCCAGTTTTAAAACCTCTTCCCGCTCAACAGATTCCGCCAACTCACGCAATGCTGCGGCGTAGTTTTGTGGTAAAAGTGCGGTCGGATTTTGATGACTTGCTAAGCTGTCAAATGTGCGAATAACGTATAAGTGGAATTTCGGACTAATCCACATTGCGTAAGCATAAACAAGTTCCTTACTTACGAATGTTCCAAGTCCTTGTTTTGTAAGGATAGACGGAAATCCGTCTTTTGAAATTTCGCCGATTAACTCTTGCGTTTGCTGATTTGATAACCAGTAAGCAGGGCGATGACGACTTTCACCGCCGCTGGCTTGATGTAAATCATTTAAGCAAAAACGCCCTTGTTCATCTTGGCGAATTTGTGTATTATAGAGCTGTATTTGGTTATTCATTGTTTGGATAACTCTCGTAATTGACCACGGTTGCCGCCGTGGTTTTTTATTGCCGTTTATTAAGTAAAATCACACACTCAATAGAATGTTGTGTTGCAGCTAAATGTTTATTTAATAACTTGCGGATCAAATCTTCTTCACAACTGGTAATCTCACCATCAGCAAGTGCGCTTTCTAATGCTTCAAATAACAATCCACGAGCTGATAACTCATGTAATTGAATATTTGCCATTTCTACTGCATCTAAATCATCTGCACAGGTATCTGGTACAAAACGTCCACCAGCGGAACGGCATAATTCTTCAATAAATTGTGTGCAACCATATTCAAGCTGAATAGCGATTAACTCTTCATTTTTGAACCGTTGGCCCTTTGTTTGATAAAGACGATTATTTAATTCACTTTCAGTAAATCCGAGAAAGCCAGCTACCGCACTTTTGCCACCAGGTACTTTCTCAATCATCTCTATAATGGTTTGTTTCATTGTCATAATTTTTCCCACTTTTTTATGGTTTTCTTGGTTTGCTTCTTGGGGTAAGTTAGGTTTCAGATAAAGATTGAAGAATTTCCTCGACAGTAACTTTGCCGTTTGTCGAATCTGAAATTGGTTTAATGTACTTTCCTCCAATTCCAGAGCCTCGAACCCAATTGCTCACTGTCATAACACTGACATCGCAAGCTTTAGCTAAAGCTTCCCTGCCGCCGCATTCTTCAATCACTTTATTAATCACTTTATTCATAAATTTTCCCTTAAACAATTACAGGGAAATAATAAAGCAATCTTTACAATAAATAAAGTTTTATTTTATTGCATTTATTAAAGAAAACTTTAGGATTAGTCAAAACTAAGGAGTTTAGAGTTATGAATACACTTGGCGAACGAGTTAATTGGGCTATGAAAGAAAAAATGCTAGATAGAAAAGATCTAGCTGATGCACTAGGTGTGTCAACTATGGCAATAGGTGATCTCATTAATAACAAAACTAAGAAGCCTAGAAATCTACTTGAATTATCGGAAATTCTTGGCGTGGATGCTAAATGGCTACAAAGCGGAGAAGGAGAAATACCTGAAATTTCAACCGCACTTTCGACCGTCTCAAGTAATAACGAGGAAAATATATCCCTTGTGGTGCTTGATATTGAGGCAAGTGCCGGCGACGGCGCAGTCAATGGCGATATGGTACAAGTAGTGAAACAACTTAAATTTGTGCCGGAACAGTTCCATAAATACTATCCGGGTATCACGCCAGCAAACATCCGAATCATCAATGTGAAAGGTGATTCCATGTACCCAACATTCAATAATGGCGATTTGCTCTTCGTGGATATTTCCATTCAGGCCTTTGACGGTGACGGTATTTATATTTTTTCGTTTGATAACACGATATTTGTAAAACGCATACAAAAAACAGGGCGTGATTATTGCATTATTTCCGACAACGAAGCGCTTTATAAACCTTGGTTTATCACCCCAAACGATATGCCGGAAATGCGTATCCACGGCAAAGTAAAAATTCACCAAAGTCAGAAGTTGAATTTTGTGGGATAGATAAAGGCGAATAGAGCGTTCTAGGGGGGAGATAATATCCCATCAACAATAATGAGAAAAAACAATGAAACACAAATATATAAGAAAAATAACACCTGATGAATTGGCTGATTTTTTAAATGCGAAAGGCGCTTCCCAAGATACATTTAAATGTCCGGTGTGTGGTGGGTTACATCAAACACTAATGGATAATGAGGCAGTCTTAGATTCCGATGGAAATCCCATTGCCAAAGAATATGTAACAATGCAACCTGTACTCCCAACTACTATGTTTCCAGACCCTTATGAAGTTGGGAAATTAATCAAACAAAATAAAATCCCTGAAAAATATCATTATTTAGGTGATTTATTAGGGGCGCTGGCTGCTAGTCAAGTTGTAACTATGGCAGTAATCCATCTGGTTTGTTCTAACTGTGGTCACGTAAGAATATTTCATAAATCAACCATTATGAACTGGCTAAAAGAACAAGGACGACTAGATGAAAAATAGCATAAATAACACTAATTTCCCCAATACTGGCACGATTCAGATTAATAGTGGTACAATAGAAAGTAATCCAATTAATCAAAGAAATATTAACCAATTCATAATGGAACACTATACCGCCAGAGTAAGTACACTTGAGAATACAGTAAACACTATTTCTCAAGAAGTAAAAGATATTAAGCAAAATTACTTAACAACAAGCGCATTTTATCGCTCAGGAATTGTGGCGTTAGTTGCGCTTGTTGGCGCTGGTTGGGCTTTGTATTCTCACATGGATACAAAATATGAAAATCGATTTTCAGCCATAGATCAACGATTTGAAAAAGTGGAATCAAATATTCACTCTTTAGATGTTCGATTAACGAAAGTTGAATCTCGCTTAGATAACGTTGAACTTCGATTAACTAACGTCGAGAAAAAACTCGACAATATCGATGATAAACTCGATATTTTGATTCAGCAAAAACAAGCAAATAATAACTAATATTAAACCGCCTTCGTGGCGGTTTTCTTTTATACATTGTCAGTAACCGTTGTAAAAAACTGCTCAGAAAGAATTTTTATACTATGCACGCATTGCTGTATGTATCGTGGTGCCACAACCAACAAGTCCAAACATCATAATCGATGTTACAAATAATCTTTTCATATACGCTCCCCCATAAAAAGTGCGGTCATTTTATCGCAAAAAATCATTCCTTTTAGTGATCTAATTCTCAAATAACAACCCTTAACTGATTAAAAAACAAGCAATCAAACAGATTTTCACAAGTTCAATTTATTTAAAAATCAATCATATATAAAGTTTTCTTTATTTATTTGCAAGTTTTTGCTTAATATTTACTTTACATTAAATAAAGTTTTCTTTATTATGACCGTATCAAAACAAACCACCACGACAAACGGTGAATTTGAAAATGTTCTTTAAAAATTTGAAACAGGTTAATGATGGGAATTCATGCTCTTATCGAGCTCAGCAAGAACAACATTGCGAATAAGTGGATTTAACTCATATTTATCATTAGTCCAGCCGTACGAAATAAGTTCTTTTGACAAGAGTTTTTCAATGGCTAGCTGAGTTCTGTTATCTGGGAAAATAATTCGCTCATTAAGGCAGGACATTGCAAGAACATGTTGCTCTTCTGTTGATAAATTATGAAGTAGATTGATTAATCTAGCTTGCTCTGAATTAGTTTTTAATGATTCACGCAGTTTTGAAATAATTGATTTGGTCGCTTTAGAAATAAGAATCCAAATCATCGTAGAAACTAACGCAAATATCAAAGAACCAAAATTGGCAAGAGTGAACCAATCAGGAAAGAATGCTGGTGTTTTAGCGTTGAGATACAACGTTAATTCTGGCGGAATGAACGCAAAGCCAATAAATAAGAAAACACAGAACATAGTCATATGATTGAAAGCTACCTTTGTGATTATGGTATTAAGAAGTTTTACAAATTCTTCCATAGTGTTTCCTCTGATTAAATTGTAGTCGCAGAAAACATTATATTCCTCGATGTAGTCGCATACAAGAGGACTTGAGCCTTACAAGTATAAAGAAAGGCACTCATCATTAACCTGTTTTGAGTTTTAGACAATTTGGTTAAAGAAACTTGTCGCATAACGGTGCGCAGTGGTCGTGTAGATTGAAAGCACTACCCTACTATGCAACGACAAGTTTTAAGTCCGCCAATTACGAAGCCAGTGAAAAACGGTGCAGTTGCCGAAAGTGGAGTTACGGTGGGTGAAAAAATACAAGCAAACGCGGCTTCATAACAGCGTGACATACCGGAGAGACGGTACATTAAAAACTGCATTTATAAGAGTGCGGTTTTTAATGGAAAAGAAAGGAGAAAACAAAATGGCAAACAAAACCTTTGAAATTGTTCGTCTTGCAATAGTCAATGATCAGCTTGGCAATCCCAAAGAATTGACATTGAAGATTGAAGAAAACAGCCTGTCAGATTCTGATAAGTCCAAAATAAAACAGGCCGTTTTAGAAAGTGCGTCTAAAAATACAAGTTTAACGCCGCTTGAATTGGCTGAATCATTATGTAAAGCCTTTATTTTGATTCAGGCTGATACATGCTCAAAAGGCGAATAACATCGGTGTTTTCATCTAAGCTTTCCAGCTCTGCTGATAACGTTTTGATGAACAAGCCGAGTTTTTTAGAGTTTCTTCCGCTAATCGCCGCACTTGTGGTTACTGTCTTAGCCGAGCATGAGGGCTTAAAAACTCATGTAGTTTTCATAATTTTGGTTCCTTAGGTTATTCGCCCACTGTAACAGGTGGGCTTTTTTTACGCCAAAATCGAGGTTAAAAATGAAAAAACATCAACTTAAAAACAGTTTTACATACTTTATGACAGGCACTGAAAAAGCATTGAAAATTATAACTTGTCTATTTGGTGCAATCATTGTGTCCGCAGTTATCAGTCTAGGTGCAAAAGCTAACCAAACAGACTGGCACGACAACGAATTAAGCCAACAAATTCAAGCAGAGACACAGTGTGAACTAAAAGGTGGCATATATGAAAACAGCGTATGTTTACCGCCTAATCTCACACTAGCAGCAGAAAAAGAACTGCAGTCTTATACCGCACAAAAACAAGCAGAAATTAACCGCACTTGGAGTAAATAATGAAACCTTACGCTGATTATTACTCCCAGATTGATTCGGCTAACCAACGTGAAGTGGATTGGCAAGCAGGCTATGAAATTGCTTTAAATGAAGTTATCACTGAAATTGACAATGATTTAAAACAAGGCGACAAAACGCATTATCACGAACTCACGGAAATGTTGTGTGATAACGATAATTTCTGGCTTGCTATTGGTAGCGGCGCAAGTTATGAGTCTTATAGACAAGAGGCGATTAAGAAAATCGCAGAGCGTGAATTAAACGCAAGAATGAATGATTATGACCAGGACTAAAAAGGAAATTACTATGTTAGATCTGATTCTATCCACCGAAAGCCGTGTGCTTTCAACCAATATTACCGACTTTGAAAAACAAGCAGAACAGTTTTTATCTACGCTTACACAGTCCTTTGAAACGGACGAAGATTTCGGGCGCGCGAAAGAAGAGGTAAAAATCCTCAAAGAGCTGGAAGATAAGACCCGCGCAGCGATTAAAAACGCACAGCAAGGCGATATTAACGAACTAATCGCACAAGCCGAAGCTATCGCAGAACGTTTTCGTCAAGAGCGATTGTCGCGTGATAAGTTGGTGAAAGAAAAAGAGGCATCAATTAAGGACAATATCGCGAACGCGGCGATAATTGAAATCCTCGATACGCGCAATTCGGCATGCGGTGAAAGTGCTATCTCGCTTGCACTTGAATTTACCATGCCAAAAGACACATTGAAAAAACGAATTAATGACGCGACGAAAAACAAACGCACCATTGACGGATTGACTAAAGCGGTAAACGCAGAAAAAGCGTTGGTACTTGCCGAATTAATGTCAGAAATCGCACGCCTACAATCGCGGCTAAAACTTATCCCAATCTCACACGAATATCTGTTCAGCGACGCGGTTAAATTGATTGCCGGTGAAGACGACTTGGAAGAAATTGTGGCGCAGCGTATCGAAGATGAAAAGCAACGCGAAGCACAACGCAAGGCAGACGCCGAAGCGGCAGCCGAGAAAGCCAAGCTGGAAGCGGAAGAACAGGCAAAAGTACAGGCGGAAGCGGCGGCGGTCGCGCAGGAAATGAAAGCGCAAAACCAACCTGCAGCACCGGCGCAAAGCGCGGTAGAAAATCACGGCTTTGTTATCCAAATTTCATTACCGCCGATGCCGCAAGCTGACGCAGTAACTATCGCGCGCGAAGTTAAAGCCGTGTACGGCGACAAATACGAAGTAACACTAAAACCACTTAAAGGATAAATAAAAATGGCAACAACATTACAAGCACTTTCGCAAAAATTAGCTAACCGATTTGAAATTGCCGACGGTTCAGATCTGATGACCACGTTAAAAAATACGGCATTCAAAGGCACTGTAAACGACAGCCAAATGACCGCACTTTTAATTGTTGCCAATCAATACGGATTAAATCCTTGGACGAAAGAAATCTACGCTTTCCCCGATAAAAGCAACGGTATTGTGCCGATTGTTGGTGTGGACGGTTGGGCGCGGATTTTAAACGAAAATCCGCAATTCGACGGAATCGAGTTCGACCTCGACGATGAAAAATGCACTTGTCGCATCTACCGCAAAGACCGCTCCAAGCCGATTTCGGTCACTGAATATATGAGCGAATGTTACCGCGATATGGGGCCGTGGAAAACTCACCCTAAACGTATGCTCCGCCACAAAGCAATGATCCAGTGCGCGCGTCTTGCTTTCGGTTTTACCGGTATTTATGACCAAGACGAAGCCGATCGCATTGCCGAAGCGCAAAAAGAGCCAATTAACGTAACGCCGAAACAAAACGTAATTGATGTTAAACCCATAGAATTTATTACTGCCGAGCAGTTACAAACTCTACAACAACTGATCGAAGTTACCGGTCAGGACGTTGAGAAAGCTCTCGCTTATTACGGTGCGGATAGCATCGAAAGACTATCAACACAAAGTGCGGTCGATTTTATCGGTAAATTAAATCGCAAACTGGACGCGCGGGAAAGCGCCGCCCAAAACAATGATGAAAATCTTGGAGATAATATCCCGCTATGATCGACGGATTAATAACCCTAGATTGCGAACAAGGCTCGGAAGAATGGCTGGCTGCAAGGTTAGGCATTCCGACCGCGACTGGTTTTGAAAATATCGTCACCGCTACCGGCAAGAAATCGGCAAGTTATATTAAATATATGGCTGAGCTGATCGAAGAAAGCATTTTAGGCGGTGGCGATACGTTTAAATCCGGCTTTATGGAGCGCGGCAATCAGTTAGAACCGCAGGCGCGCGCCGCTTACGAGTTTTTAACCGGCAATGACGTTATACAGGTCGGTGGCGTGTATCTCAATGAAGACCGCGAAGTTATGGTTAGTCCCGACGGATTAATTCCGTCGCTCAAAAAAGGGCTTGAAATCAAATGCCCGAAAATGAGTACTCATATCCGCTATTTGCTTGAGGGTGGCGTGCCGGCTGAGTACGTGATACAGGTGCAGGCGAATTTATGGGTAACGGGCTACGAAACTTGGGACTTTGTAAGTTACTGCCCAGAATATCAAAAACAAACGCTTTATCTGTTCACCGCCGCGCGCGATGAAAAATTAATGAAAGCCTTTGACGAACATATCCCGCAATTTGTTAAAACGCTGAAAGCGTATAAGGAATGAATATGAGAAAAATTATTCAAATCGTTACAGGACAAGATTTACAGTGCGATTTAGGTCATACACTTTACGCATTGTGTGGTGGCGAACTTATGCGTGTCCCAAGCTTGATAAATGGCAACCAGTACCTGATATTTCCCAGGTTAATGAAGTTGATTACACAAAACCCATGCGCCCTATTTACAACGTAAATGAAACCATAAATTTGAAATGGGTTTACAGAATAGATCAGCCGTCTGCTTATCACGGATTTCAAGTGCTAAAAGTCGCGGCAAGAAATGTATCTGAACAAAAATATAAATTTGGGGCTTATTACAAAACAAAAGATGAAGCTATAAGAGCCATTGAGGCTATAACTGGAATGGATTTTCAGGAATATGAAAAAATAAAATATTATTCTTAATAAAGAATAACTACCAAACCCGCTAACAAGGCGGGTTTTCTTTTATTTACAAACAACACTTAAATAACAGGAGGCTCGCATGAGCAAAACTAACTTTGATAAAACATTATCTCAACTTAATCGCGGCGAATTAAACGCAGAATTAACTTCTACACTCGCGGAAGTAATTAAGGCGGTCCGCGAAACTCGAAAACAAGGGACGCTAACATTAAGCCTGAAAGTATCCATGCTTAATACGCGCACCGAAAACCAAATCAAAATCACACCAATGGTTAATTCAAAAATCCCTGAATTGGATCGCGAAGAAAGCATTGTGTTCTCAACGGCTGACGGTGACGTGCTTTTCGATGACCCAAGCCAACTTAAAATGGATTTGAAAACCGTCGAAGATAAACCGGCAAGCTGTCTGAAAATCGTTAACAGCTCCGCCGCAGCTTAATCGTAAATCTTAATCACCAGCCTATCACACGACAGGCTTTTTTTATTAACTCCATAAGAGGAAAAACAAATGGAAAAAACAACCGTAAACGATATTGCCAAACTTGCGATCAATGGACTGCCTGTTGAAGATGGCTATAAAGCCGTTATTTTAAATAACGAGTTCAGCGTCGAATCGTTGGAAAAATTACAGCCTGCACCGAACCGTTTGCGTCAAAATCTGAACTTAAGAACCGAACAGTCCTTAATTGATTACTCCAACAAATTCAAGGTGGCCGGCACCGCTATTTTTGCCGACTTAGATGAATTGGAAATTACCGCAGTTTTCGACTACCACGCAGACCCAGCTAATCCACGTTGGGGTGACCATACCGCAACCTACAATTGTCCTTACTCAAAAGATTGGAAAGAATGGGCGCATAAAGACAAACAGGCAATGAGCCAAGTTGAATTTGGTGCATTTTTGGAAAACAACATTCATTGCATCGCAACTGACGGCAATATCGTAAACGGTGCCGAATTGTTGGCAATGGTGCTCGCCTTCGAAGAAACCCGAAAATCTGAATTTAAATCGGTTAAACGCTTACAAGACGGTACTATGTCATTTACCTACACAGACGAAAAAACTGGTGGTGGCAACGCAAAACTACCAGAAGAAATTGTGTTGGGCATCCAACCATTCCATAACGGCGATTACTACCAAGTAAAAGCGCGCATTCGTTATCGTATTAAGGACGGTTCGCTATTCTTGTGGTACGAATTAATCAATCCGGAAAAAGTGGTTGAAGACGCGTTTAATACAACATTGGAAAAATTGAAAGCCAATATTACCGACGTAGATTTCTACGAGGGCGTATTAGACTAAATAAATAAGACCGCACTTTAAATCAAAGTGCGGTCTTTTTCCAGAAAGGAAGTTGTTATGAACGAAGTAAAACTGAATATAAATATTCCAGTATCGATGTTTCGGCAGATGTTTTACGACTATTTCGATAATACGATTGGCTATCACACACCGCCTAAATTAGTCATGTTTACGAAAGCGCATTGGGCGTTGTTTGATAGCGAATTAAGAGATCGAATGATCGAATCGGTTACACACAGGGATGATGTAAACAAGATAGTCGGTAATTGCGAGCCGGAACTGTCAGATTTTAAAGAATGGCTGATTGCACACAGAGACGCAAATGAACAAGGTTCGCTGTTAAATGTAATCAATCTCCAAGCGGATATGCAATATAAAGACAAATCACGGGGTGAATAAAATGACTGAAACAGTAACAATCAGCAAAGTAGAATACGAAGACTTGCTAAAAGACAGATCAAGACTTGATTTTATCCAAAACCGTCGTCCATATATCGTACAAGACGGACTGGAAAAGGGATTTGAAATTACCCTTGGCGGCGGATTAATCTTAGATGATTGTTTTTATCACGATAATATTCGGGTCGGGCTTGATGCCGTAATTGATCAAGCGGTAAACCAGCTCAAGTTCTATTGGATCGAAGAACAAACCGAAATTTATTGCGGTTATTCTCTCGAACATATTGTAAACGCTCAATTTCGTGACGGCATTGACGAAGATATTATTAAACAAGGTCTTTATGGCAGATTGGTTGATGACGAGATCACTAAACCAAGAGATGTCCGAGATGACGAAAATGGAAGAATTTATCAAATGTCACTGAAAGACCTAGCTGTGAAATTCTTTCGCGGTGAACCTGAATTACTTTTAACGTCTTACGCGTAGGTGAAAGTATGAGTAACGAAAACAACGGCTGGATCAGGATTGAAGACAGACTTCCACCTGTTGGCGAAGATGTTCTTATCTTCGTGCCAACGCTGAATATTGGCGACCGAAAACAATTCGACATAGCTTGGCTTGATGACGGCAAATGCAACGACGGCTTTTGTTTTGTTGGCTCTACCTATGGTTTTGACTTGCCACAGGTTACTCACTGGCGACCAATTCCACATCCGCCAGCTATCAAATAAAAGTTGATAACTAAAATTCGGGAAATTACTGGAAATCTCTGGAAATTTCCCGAAATCAATTTTACCGCACTTTTGTGCGGTTTTGTTTTTATGGAGAAAGTATGATTGTTTGGGCGTTATTCGATAGTGGCAATGGATGTTATACGCAAGCAGCGAAAGAATACTCGGATATTGAAATTTACCCGATAGGCATGGATATTGAGAATAAGAATGACCACTTTATCAATCTAAATCTTGCCGACTATTCGCGTATGTTCGGGGATAACACTCTGTTTGATACTCTTGATAAATTGCCTAGTCCCGATTTAATTATTGCTAGTCCACCGTGCGAAAGTTGGTCGGTCGCAAGTGCTATGTGGGGGGGCAACGCAAGTTGGAAGCAAGAAACCGGCGCGATCAATAGAGAGTTATCCAAATTTACGATTCGGAACAGTGTTGATTACGATTTACCACACGTCCAGTTCAAGTACGAGCGTTCGTTTTTGAATCGGATAAATGGTGAATTGTGTATTTATAACACGATCGAAATTATCAAGAGATATGAGCCTCAAATCTATGTAATAGAAAATCCGAGCGCAAGCCGGATATGGCACTATATCAAAGATATTTTGAACTTTAATATTCCGTTTGATAACTTAACTTTTTATAACAACTACGGTTATCCGTTAAATAAGCCGACTAGATTTAAGAGTAATATCAATCTCAATCTAAAGTCCGAGAAAACGAAACCAAGTAAAGATTGGGCCACATTTTCTAAAAGCTACAACGAAAGGTCTAACATTCCCATTCCACTAATATTGGATATATATAAAAGTGCGAAAGAATTTTTAAACAAAAACAACAACGCTCCCAGTGAGCGTTTTTTATTTTAAGGGTCACTATGAACGATTTTTTATTTTGGTCGGCAATATTCAATTTAACTGCGTTTTATCTGATCTATCATTTCAAACGATATAGCAACATGAGATTGCGAGAGGATGTATTCTTCTTCCAGGTAAAAATTTGGCTAATTCAGAGAGGAGCGAAGAATGTTTTTTAATACAACACCTGAAATTATTGACGGGCGGAAATACATTGTCCTTGAGTGCCGATTTCGCCGTGAATGGGATGTAATAAGCGAATCTGATAAAGGCGTAACGAAAGGGCAAGCGTTAGAAATCGTCCATTATTGGAAGAAATACAAAGGCGTGGATGATAACCAAATTATGGTTATTGAAGTGCCGGATATTGTTATACCGCGTTGATTTAAGGGAAACACAAAATGGAAATCAATGTCTATGACGAATTTTTATCCCGTCCTGAAATTGAATTTCTGACGGGATGCAAACAGAAATCGCGAATTATTAAGCAGCTAAACGCGCAGGGGATCAAGTTTACTTTAAATGCCGCCGGCTATCCTGTCGTTCGCCGTGACTATGCTAATACTAAAACGAAATCAAACAAAGCTGGCGCAGAAAAAGAAACTTGGAGTCCAAAAGTTCTTTACGCATAGGGGGAAATCATGGGACGACCACGAAACTATGAAAACCAAGGATTGCCACAAAACTTAGTTTGCCGCCGGAGAAAACGCGCCAGCGGGAAAGTCATAACCTATTATTTCTACACGCTCGCCGACAAATCCGAAAAATCTCTTGGCACGAACAAACATCAAGCAATCTTGGAAGCCGCTAAGTTAAATTTAGATCGTTCCTTGCCGAATGAAATTATCACATTTCATGCGGTGGTGGCGAGATATATGGACGAGATTGTGCCAAACAAGGCGGAAACAACAATTATAGGGAATAAGCACTCAATCGGATTTTTAAAGAAATTTTTCGACAATCCGACCTTAGAGCAAATTGAGCCAAAACATATTCGGGAGTATTTGACTTGGCGGAAAGATAAACCAAGTTCGGCAAATAGAGAAGTTACTCTATTTCACCACATTTGGGCAATGGCGCGCGAATGGGGATATACAAAGCTCCCCTGCCCTAGCGACGGTATCGCAAAGCATAAAGTGAAACCGCGTGATGTTTACGTCGAAGATCACGTTTATCAAAAGGTTTACGAACTCTGCGACCAAGACATGAAAGACCTAATGGATATAGCCTATCTGACCGGTCAACGCCCAGTAGATATTGTCAAAATCCACCGCAGCCATATCTATGACGGAATTTTACATATCACGCAACAAAAGACTGGTGCGAAACTACGCATCGCAATAATCGGGCAGCTACAAGAAATTGTTGAGCGGCGGTTACAAGATAAGGAAGGCTATCTTTTCCTTAATACTTGGGGCAATCCAATGACCCGTGCATTGGTGACAAATAACTTTTTGGACGTAAAGAGGAAAGCTATTGCGCTTTATCCGGAGTTGAGAAATGAACTTGAACAATTCCAATTCCGCGACTTGCGAGCCAAAGCGGGTACAGATAAATCATTATCTGCGGGCGATGATGAAGCCAGAAAACAACTCGGTCATACGTCTTTGCGGATGACAAAACGTTACATCCGAAAAGACAAGGTGATCAGCCCGACAAAATAGGGAGTTTCGGAACGTATACCGTTATTTCGGAACGCTTGTAAAATTTTAGTTTGTAATTCATTGTTTTTATTTGGCGCGTAAAAATGGCATCTAAAAATCCAAGTTTTACACAAAATATCACTATTAAAGATGAAGCTGAGCAATTAAAACGAACAGGTAAAACGGTGCAAGAAGAGATTGCAGCGATTAAAACTGAGATCACTACAGAGAGTGCACAAAGCCAAAGTGGTAAATTAGAGAATCGTTTTAATAAAGATGATGTTCAAAAAGAACTTGATTTCCAACGTGAGGTGACAGAGAAATTTGGACCAAATGTCGCGGAAGCAGGAAGTTTGCTTGCTAATAAATTTGGCGAAGAAGCGAAAGCGAAACGTCATGAAGCCGCAATTGCGTTAGAAGAAGCAGAAAAAACCAAGGCAGAAAACAACAACGAAATTAACCAAGCTTTAGTAAAACAAGCACGAGATAATTTTGAGACAGCGAGTCGCGAAGCCAAAGAATGGGAAACGGGAGGAAGTCAACGTCTTGTCATTGATTCGGCATTAAATGTTATCAGCACAGCTTTAGCCGGCAGACCAGCAGCGGAAGTGGTGGCTTCAGGATTATCGCCTACGGTGAATAATCAAATTAAGAAAGCGACCACAGATGCAAAAGGTAATGTGAATACCGCTCTCAATTTGACTGCTCATGCACTTTGGGGCGCGGTAGAAGCCTATGCGGGCAATCGTAATGTTGCTGCGGGTGCGGCGGGTGCTGCAGGTGGAGAGGCGGCGGCTCATTTCTTAGCCTCGACACTTTATGATAAATCACCTGAAAAGCTTAGCGAAGAAGAAAAACGTACGGTATCTTCTTTAAGCCAAGTAGCAGCGGGTATTGCTGGTGGTAGTTTATCAGATAGCTCTGATGGAGCGATTATTGCAGCTAAAACAGCGAAAGACTCTGTGGAGAATAACAGCATGGCAGATGATGTTCATCCTAGTGATGAGCGTAAGCAAAACATTGAAATGTATGCCAAGGTTTTATTCAATGGAGATGAGGATAAAGCTAAAGAATATCAAGAAGGCCTAGAGATTGCAGAGGCTAAAGGGCAAATTGATAGCGTTAAAGAAACAGCGGATGCGGTTGTTAATTTAGATGATACCGTAGTGTCTTTATGGGAAGCTATTTCAAATCCAGAGAAAACCTATAATAATGTTGTGGTATCGTTGAAAGATTGGGATGAGGCTTATGCGCTTGCCCTTCAAGAGAATCCAAAACTCGCGGGTGAAATGCAAGGTTACCGCCAAGGTAAAATGAAAGGTGTTTCGACTGGTGGAGTGGTTCTAAGTGGTGCGGGATTGGGGATGGCTAAGTCTATTGCCAAATTAAAAAATGGAAAGATTGATGTAGCCCATTCCAGTGTTAATATCGCGAAAATAAACCCCAAAACTTGTTCTTTCCGTGGTGACATGGAAGTAAAAACAGAGCAAGGTTATAAACCGATAGAGTCTATTAAAGTGGGTGATAAGGTTTATGCGAAAAACGAACTGACAGGACAAATGACCTATCAGCGCGTACAAGCGCACTACAACAACCCGTATGACTTTACAGTATATGTAGAAGTGATTGATGAACAAGGCAAACACCAAACCATTGTTTCAAACAAAATTCATCCATTCTTTACCCAGGTAAATCAAGGTGAGCTAGTACCGAGTTCTGAGGGGCATCACTACAACGGAGAAATCCAAAACGCTCAGTGGGTAGATGCACAAAATCTGAAAGCGGGTTATAAACTGTTATCAGAAAATAATCACTGGCAAACGGTGAAGGGTGTTAGCATCAAGGCTGAGAAGTTAAGTGCATATAACTTGACAGTTGAGACTGACCATACTTACTTCATTAAAGGAGCGAATTCTGATGTTGATGGGGTTTGGGTGCATAATAACTGTTGGAATAGCTTACCGGCAGATGCAGTCCGTACTGGTAAAACAACACCTGATGGAAGACCTTTATATACTTTTAAAGATAATACAGGTAAGCAGATAACGGCTTATAAAGGTAAAGATGAACGTTATTATGATCCTAAGGTTTATCCACCAGAGAAGCCTGATGCTAGAACAGCATTGGCTAAAGATGGAATTAAGATTCCTTCTATTAAAGAATATAATCAAAAGGTAAATGGCCCAGGATTAACACCAGAGGATAAAATATCTTATAAAAAGCAAGTATTAAATGCAGTTGCAAATGATAGAGGTTGGATTAAAGATAATAATCTGACTAAGCAAAATGGACGGGTTGTATATATAGATCCTAAAGATAAGAATGTATTTTGGAGTCAAGATACTCAACATGGAACTTTTGAAAAACATGATATAAAAGGTAAACATTTGGGTGAATTTGACATAGAGGGAAATATGACAAAGCCAGCTGGAAATCATAAGTTAAATATAAAATAATTGAGGTTTGATGATGTTTTATTTGCTAGAAGAATATGAAAGTGAATTATTATGGTCTGGAGATATATTTAGAGTTTTTATTCGAGATAAGGGTGAGAATTATTATATAGATCAGGTTATTGATTTTATTATATTTGAAACAATGGATGCGGAAAGGTCTCTTGGGTTATTGTCTATATCCGGTTATAAGGCGGGGAAGATAGAGTTTATCTTTCCTAAAGAGGCTTTTAAAAAAGATTCAATTTATTCTTTAGATAAAAAATGGGTAGAAAAAAATATATATGATTATTTATATCTAAATAAAGAGTGTGACAAAGTTTTTGTGTCAAAAAATGATTCAATACTTCCATTCTAATAGCTAGAATAATTCATATTTAAATTTATATAAAATAAATATCTGGATACAAAGCGCAGTCAATCTTCAAAGAGTTTTAAAGTCTCTTAAAAATTGACCGAACTTTTTGTATTTTTGATTTTGATGAAATATACTAAAGTTCAGGAATATATCATGGGCATGTTAGAAAATGGGATGATTTAAATCAGGAAATGAAAAATAAATTAATAACAGAAGGGTTATTTAAATCTAATGGAAAAAAGTAAATAGTATGAAGTATATGGATCCTAAATATTGTTCTTTTATACTTGATACTGTGGCGGATTGTTGCAATCTTATTTTAAATATTGTGCTATATTCAGTAGATAGAGATATCGCAGAAAAAATAGTTTTAGATAACCTTGATTCATCAATAGATGAATTAAAATATACATCAATAATATCAGTAGGACATATAGTTAGAATTGATAAAAGAATTTCCCTTGATATTATCAATAAACTAGAGTTATTAAAAAATAGTGGTCAGTTTTTAGGCGCGATAAGTGATGTTTTTGACGATATAAATTTATTTTGTGATAAGTAAAGGCGAAACGTAGCTTAATGGAGATGTTTGTAGTGATACACTAATCTCGCAGTGGTTTAGATGGGAAAATCGTTCGGTGAATCGTAGTCATAGAAATGAAATGCCTGGTAAAGGTGATATCTTAGATATAAAACAAGATATGAGAAATTTTATGAATGGAGGAAAATAAGATGAATCTTTCTAAATTTAATGACTTGGATTTGGAAGAAAAAATTGTAGAGAGTAATTTTAATAATGATATTCAACTATTAAGAAAAATATTTTTAGAAAATAAATTATCAGATATAAAAAAAATTACTAGCTTAGATAAATGGAATTATCTACATAGGATACTTTGCTATTCGGAACCTAAAGTAGAATTAATACAATTCTATATTGATAATGGCGTCGATGTTAATGCTCAAGATATATACGGAATGACTCCTTTGCATTATGCATTACGAAGTAAAAATGCTGAGGCGGCGATAGCGTTGCTCAAAGCAGGAGCAAATCCTAATTTACCGAACCAAGATGGTTTAATCCCTTTGTCTATGATTGGATATATCCCAGAGAGATTGGATGTTTTAGAGCTTATGCTTCAAAAAGGGGCAAATGTGCATTACTTAGTAAATGAGGATGAAACTATTCTTGAAAGTTATAAACCTACAGAGAATGAGCCTCAATTAAAACCAATTTATGAATTAATGAAAAAGTATTCGTAGAATTTAATGTTTGAAAGTGCGGTCAATTTTCAAAGAGTTTTAAAACCTCTCAAAAATTGACCGCACTTTTTGTGTTTTAAATATAGGCTTTGTAGAGTTTTTAAGCAAAATATTGGTGCAATATTATAAGTTTTATTAATAGCTTAAAAAGAGCTAATCCAGAACTCATACTGAAGGAAAAACCATTTTAGCACTGGCAGCATTACCCATTCAGATATTGAAAATCACTCAAATTATAGTGGCAGCAGTTTTGGTGTAAGTGGCAGTGTGTCAGCTAACTTTGAAACACCATTTGGCGAGAATGGTGCAGCTCAAAGTACAAAACAAGCCACGGATAAAGATGGTAATCTGCTTTATACCGATAAAAATGGTAACACAACTGTTAATTCTAAAGGAGTAGATGGAAAAGAGAACACCAAGAAATTGGCTGAAGGCAAGGAGTCTCTCCAATTCTCTTATGGCATGGGCTATGGTAAAGATTCTGATAGTCAATCTAGCACAACAAAAAGTGGTATTAATACACAAAATATCATTATTAAAGATGAAGCAGAGCAATTAAAACGTACAGGCAAAACGGTGCAAGAAGAGATTGCGGCGATTAAAACCGATATCACTACAGAGAGTGCACAAAGTCAAAGTGGCAAATTAGAGAATCGTTTTAATAAAGATGATGTTCAAAAAGAGCTTGATTTCCAACGTGAGGTGACAGAGAAATTTGGACAGAATGTCGTGGAAGCAGGGAGTTTGCTTGCTAATAAATTTGGCGAAGAAGCGAAAGCGAAGCGTCATGAAGCCGCAATTGCGTTAGAAGAAGCAGAAAAAGCCAAGGCAGAAAACAACAACGAAACTAACCGCGCTTTAGTCAAACAAGCACGAGATAATTTTGAGACAGCGAGTCGCAAAGCTAAAGAATGGGAAACAGGTGGAAGTCAACGCCTTATCATTGATTCAGCATTAAATGTTATCAGCACCGCTTTAGCCGGCAGACCGGCAGCGGAAGTGGTGGCTTCAGGATTATCACCTGCAGTGAATAATCAAATTAAGAAAGCGACAACAGATGCAAAAGGCAATGTGAATACCGCGCTCAATTTGACTGCTCATGCACTTTGGGGCGCGGTAGAGGCTTATGCGGGCAATCGTAATGTTGCTGCGGGTGCGGCAGGTGCAGCGGGCGGAGAGGTGGCTGCTCATTTCTTAGCGTCAACACTTTATAATAAATCACCTGAAAAGCTTAGCGAAGAAGAAAAACGTACGGTATCTTCTCTAAGTCAAGTGGCAGCAGGTATTGTTGGTGGTACTTTATCAGATAGCTCTGATGGGGCGATTATTGCGGCTAAGACGGCGAAAGATTCAGTGGAGAATAACAGCATGGCTGATGACGTTCATCCTAGTGATGAGCGTAAGCAAAACATTGAAATGTATGCCAAGGTTTTATTCAATGGAGATGAGGATAAAGCTAAAGAATATCAAGAAGGTCTAGAGCTTGCAGAAGCTCAGGGTCAAATTGATAGTGTTAAAGAAACAGCGGATGCGGTTGTTAATTTAGATGATACCGTTGTGTCTTTATGGGAAGCAATCTCAAATCCAGAGAAAACCTATAATAATATTGTGGTCTCATTGAAAGATTGGGATGAGGCTTATGCGCTTGCCCTTCACGAGAATCCAAAACTCGCGGGTGAAATGCAAGGCTACCGCCAAGGTAAAATGAAAGGTGTTTCAACTGGAGGCGTGGTTCTCAGTGGTGCGGGATTGGGGATAGCTAAGTCTATTGCCAAATTAAAAAATGGCACGATTGATGTAGCTCATTCAGGTATTAATGTCGCGAAGATAAAACCTAAAACTTGTTCTTTCCGTGGTGACATGGAAGTAAAAACAGAGCAAGGTTATAAGCCGATAGCGTCTATTAAAGTCGGAGATAAGGTTTATGCGAAAAATGAACTGACAGGACAAATGACCTATCAGCGTGTACAAGCGCACTACAACAACCCATATGATTTTACGGTATATGTAGAAGTGATTGATGAACAGGGTAAACAGCAAACCATTGTTTCAAACAAAATTCACCCATTCTTTACACAAGTAAGTCAAGGTGAGCTAGTGCCAAGTTCGGAGGGGCATTTCTATAAAGGTGAAATTCAAAACGCTCAGTGGGTAGATGCACAAAACCTGAAAGCGGGTTATAAGTTGTTGTCAGAAAATAATCACTGGCAAACGGTGAAAGGTGTTAGCATCAAGGCTGAGAAGTTAAGTGCATATAACCTGACAGTTGAGACTGATCACACTTACTTTATCAAAGGAGCAAATTCTGACCTTGATGGCGTTTGGGTGCATAATAACTGTTGGAATAGCTTACCGGCAGATGCAGTCCGTACTGGTAAAACTACTCCAAATGGAAGACCTTTATATACCTTTAAAGATAATACAGGTAAGCAGGTAACAGCTTATAAAGGTAAAGATGGACGTTATTATGATCCTAAAGTTTATTCCCCTGAAAAAGTTGATGCTGTAAATGCTAAAGCGGTTGATAACAATGCAATGTTAGGAGCCAATGGTACAAAAATATTTAGTTCAACAGTTTGGAAAGAAAATGGTTCAAAAGCAAGAATTGATATTGAAAATCCTTCTCCAGGTAAAAGACCAGGCCAGATTCATTATCAGGATCAAAATAATATAAAATATTACTATAATCCTAAGGATGATAAATTCTATGTTGGAAAAATATCTGATGGTAAGGTTGCTCCTAAGAATATACAAGAATTATTAAGTAACCCAGACTTTAGAAGGGGTATAGATAAAGGTTTAAATTATTTAGGAGAGAAAAAATGATTTATATGAATTCAAAGATGATAGACTCTTTTAATGAGGTTTATAGTCATAAGAGTCTATCTACAGAATTGTCTTGTATATTAGATAGTGGATTTGTTGAGATAAATAAATGTGTTTTTTTTAGTTTTTTATGGAGTGATGAGTATAGTGATGATATAACCATTGATAATATTAAAGAACAATTTTTAGATTTCTCTGGGTACGAGTTTTCTATTAATAAAATATATATTGAAGATTATGTATCTAAGAATACTAAAGAGGAATCATTTTGTTTTATTAATGCTTTTAAAGTTAAATGGAATAAAGTTTTTCCAGGTAAACCTTGTGTTTTGTTTTTGTATTTTAAAAGTAACGAGTATGGTTTTAGTTCTGTATTTAGTTTTCATGTTAAAAGAATTGATGAGTATGTTTTAGATATTTCTAGTATTGAGGACTTTGAGGATGAAATATATGTAGAAATATTAAATTGAATTTTAATGGCTAGATATTTCAGAAATATATCCCGAAAATTGAGTTTTCTGAGGTTAAGCTTTTAGATATCTGAAATGCATATAACTTAAAGTATCTAATACAAAGTGCGGTCAATTTTCAAAGAGTTTTAAAACCTCTCAAAAACTGACCGCACTTTTTGTGTCTTAAATATAGGCTTTGTAGTGTTTTTAAGCAAAATTTGATGCAACATTGTAAGTTTTATTAATAGCTTAAAAAGAGCGAATCACGTACTCATACTGAAGGAAAAACCGCGGCCAAATCTCAAGTTAATGCAGGCGGCAAGGTGAATATTGTGGCAACGGGTGCTGGAAAGAATTATGACATTAATATTAAAGGTTCGGATATCTCAGGCAAACAAGGCACAACATTGATTGCAGATAACCAAGTCAATATTAAAGCCACAGAACAAAACCACCAAGAACGTAGCACGAATAAATCGAGTGGTTTTAATGCAGGGGTAGCCATTAAAGTGAGTAATGGTGCGCTTGCTGGGGCTACTTTAGGCGGTAATTACGGAAAAGGTTACGGTAATGGTGATGAAACCTCTTATGTGGCTAGTCATGTGGGAGATAGCCAAAGTAAAACCGTGATTCAAGCTGGTGGTGATGCCAATATTATTGGTACCCAAGTAAAAGGCAAACGTGTAGAACTTAATGCTGAAAACTTGAATATCGAAAGTTTACAAGATAAATCTCGCTATCATGGTAAACAAATGAACGCGAGTGGGAGTGTGACAGTGGGGTACGGTTTTGCTGCGGGTGGTAGTTTCAATAAGTCGAAAGTTAATACAGACTATGCGAGTGTAAATGAACAGGCAGGAATTTTTGCAGGTAATGATGGCTATGATATCAATGTAAAAAATAAAGTTTCTTCTATTGGTGGCGCTATCATTTCAAGTGCACCAAAAGAGAAAAATCAAATGACAGCACAAGATTTCGAATATTCGAATATTCAAAATTATTCTAATGCGAAATCATCTGCGATGGGATTGATGGGAGGTTTCTCTGTAGATCGTGATCAAACTTCTGATGAGGATAAAGCTTTAAATAAAACTTATCGTGGTGAGGATAGAAAGGGCGAAACCTTTGAACAGGCGAATCCAAATAAAGCAAATCAATCGCTGGTAAAATTTGGTTTAGGCACAGATGATGTTCATAGTACAGATTTATACGCTGCAGCAAAAATTGGTCTAGCTAATTTAGCGAGCAATAGAAGTCAAAGTGAAAATAATCAGAGTACAACTAATGCTGTGATTAGTGATGGTAACTTTAATATTGCGAGTATGCAGGGTAAACAGAATATTGAGAGTATCAAAAAATCAACAGAGCAAGACGCAAATAAACTTGAAAAAGCAGATCATGCGAAAATGCAAAAAGAAGTTGAACAGGATGTTGCAACAATTCAGAATTTTGCGCAGAATGTTGGTGGCGCAACGGATGAAGCTTATCGAACAATGTTTATAGCTGAGCATCGGATGTTTACTCATAAAGTGGATGAAAAAGGAGAGCCTATAAAGGATCCAGAAATTCTGAAAAAAATAAATGAAGAAGCAGATGCTAAGGGGTTAGATAGAACAGAATACCTTAAGCAGCAACTAGAAAAAGGACGTAATATTTATGTATTGCATGAATTATCCGATCAAGAGCGTAATCAATTACAAAAAGTCACTTATACTGATCCAAAAACAGGGAAAACAGAGAGTAAATATGTCGTTGCATTTAATGGCATCTTTAATAATCATAATGCAGCAGCAAAATTTGCAGTACAAAACTATATTGCGGGCAGGGATGATAAAACAGGCAATATAGATAAAAAGGTATATAAAGATGTTTATTTTGTTCACCATCCTGAAGCGAAAAATGGTTTGTCAGAGCTCTTAGTGGCGGGTTATGAGAAAATGTTTGAAACTTCTTTTGGAAACTTATTAGGTATGGATAATTCAAGTTTACAAGCGATGAATATCATGAAGCAGTATGGTAAAGATGATTTATACCTTGGTTCTCATAGTCGTGGTACATTAACATTAAGTAATGCATTAAAAGCGTTAAATACGGAAGATAACCGAGCTAAAAAGCTACTTTCAGGTACGACAATTAAAATGGTTGGTCCTGCAGCAGATGTAACAAGAGCGGATGGCTATTTAAGTCAATTGCAAACAGGTAAAGAAAGAACGACTTCAGATGGTTCAATTCGGATTGAGAATCATGCTAGTGACCCAGTAGGTAGTATGCCAATTTTATTGGGGGGAAATCCTGCAACGACATCTGAAAATAATCTGAATAAAAGCTGGTTACAGCGAATAGCAGATATATTTAGTAATGAACGTTCATCAGTACATAATTGCCATGGACTAGGGCAAAGACAATGCGTTATTGATGGATATCGAACAGAGAAAGAGCTAAAAATGGGAAATGAGCAAACCATTTTTAATTTAAATAAATCAAAAGGAGAATGATATGAAGATTCTATTTTTTATATTTGGTTTGCTAACAATCAATGCTTGTTCTTTTGGAGGATTTCAACCTCCACCACCACATGATCATTGGCAGCTACATAACGAGAAAGCATTATTTCCGAACTCAGATCCTGATGTTTTAACTAAATATCTTGCTAGAAGAAAAAAAGATATGAAGGATTGCGGTATGGATTTTGTCAGTGGTGAAAGTGATAACGAAGAAGTAAACCTTTGCTTGGAAAGTAAGGGGTGGTATCTGAAAGGAGGACCAATTTGTGAAGAAAGAACAATGTGGAATAGACCAATATGTATCCAATGGCGAAAAAAACACAGCAAACCTGATGCTAAGCCTTGGCAGTAATTAACAAAGGTGTTTAAAAGTGCGGTCAATATTCAGTGAATTTTAAAATCTCTTGAATATTGACCGCACTTTTCTAAAGGCAAGATCTGCCACTAGATAGCGCGCGTTTCCTGACGCGTGCTTGAATCTAACTAAAATAGACAAACTGAATAAAGTTGTTAATGAAAATAGTAAAAATTTTAATCAAACAAAACGGATGTTTTGGGCACGCGTTAGGAAACGCGCGCAATCGTAGGGGCGGATGGCTATTTAAGTCAATTGCAAACGGGTAAAGAAAGAACGGTTTCTGATGGTTCAATTCGGATTGAGAATCATGCTAGTGACCCAGTAGGTAGTATGCCGATTTTATTGGGAGGAAACCCTGCAACAACATCTGAAAATAATCTGAATAAAAGCTGGTTACAGCGAACAGCAGATATGTTTAGTGATGAACGTTTATCCGTACATAATTGCCATGGCTTAGGGCAACGACAATGCGTTATTGATGGATATCGAACGAAGAGAGATCTTAAAATGGGTAATGAAAGAACTATTTTTGAATTAAATAAAGCGAAGGAGAAATAAAATGAAAATAAGATTTTTATTCTTAATACCCTCAATCTTATTGCTTACAAGCTGTAGTGGATGGTTTCAACCACTTCCACCACATGATCATTGGCAGCTACATAATGAGAAAGCATTATTTCCGAACTCAGATCCTGATGTTTTAACTAAATATGTTGACAGAAGAAAAAAAGATATGACTGATTGCGGTATTATAGATTGGGCGGCAGGAGAAAGTGATAATCCAGAGGTCAATCTTTGTTTAGAGAAAAAAGGCTGGTATTTAGAAGGTGGACCAATCTGTGAAGAAAAAACAATGTGGAATAGACCTGCATGTATTCAATGGCGAAAAAAACACAGCAAACCTGATGCTAAGCCTTGGCAGTAATTAACAAAGGTGTTTAAAAGTGCGGTCAATATTCAGTGAATTTTAAAATCTCTTGAATATTGACCGCACTTTTCTAAAGGCAAGATCTACCGCTAGATAACGCGTCTCCTGACTCGAGCTTGAACTAACTAAAATAGACAAACTGAATAAAGTTATTCATGAAAATAGTAAAAATCTTAATCAAACGAAATTGATGTTTTAGGCACCCGTCAGGAGAAGCTCGCCATCGTTTGGGCTCATAGTCGAGGAACATTAACTGTTGGTAATGCATTAAAAGCGCTAAATACAGAAGATAACCGAGATAAAAAGCTACTTTCAGGTACGACAATTAAAATGGTGGGTCCTGCAGCAGATGTAACAAGAGCGGATGGCTATTTAAGTCAATTGCAAACGGGTAAAGAAAGAACAACTTCAGATGGTTCAATTCGGATTGAGAATCATGCTAGTGACCCAGTAGGTAGTATGCCGATTTTATTGGGAGGCAACCCTGCAACCACGACAGAAAATAACAATAATAATAGCTGGCTTAAACTTAAAGTGGATATGTTTCGTAATGAGGTCTCTTCCGTTCATAATTGTCATGGATTAGGACAGCCACAATGTGTGGATGATGGATATAGAAAAAAAACAGATCTTAAAATGGGTAATGAAACGACTATTTTTGAGTTAAATAACATGAATTAAGGAGGAGAAAAAATGAGATTTTTATTAATACTATTTTCGCTAACATTATTTAGCTGTTCTTTTGGAGGATTTAAGCCGGCACCACAACATTATCATTGGCGTTTGCATAATGCGGATGCATTATTCCCTGAATCAGATCCTAATGTTTTAACTAAATATGTTGATAGAAAAGAAAAAGATATGAAGAATTGCGGTATGGATTATGTAACAGGAGAAAGTATTAATCCAGAAGTGAATCTTTGCTTAGAGAAAAAAGGTTGGTATCTTGAAGGTGGTCCAGTTTGTGAAGAAAGGCTAATGTGGGATAGTCCAATATGTATCCAATGGCGAAAAAAACATAGCAAACCTGATGCTAAGCCTTGGGGATAAATAATACTGAAGTATTTTAAGCAGAGTACAATTTAACTCGATACAAAGTGCGGTCAATTTTCAAAGAGTTTTTAAATCTCTCAAAAATTGACCGCACTTTTTATTTTCAACGATATTTAAGTTGAGCAAATCTTATAATTTCACATCCAACTTCGCGTAAGCACGCTCTACTTTTTCTAATGCTTTTTCTACGGAAATATCTCGAGCGAGTAAGACACCCAAACGGCGATGGCCATTGACTTCGCCTTTGCCGAAAATGCGGATATTGGTGTGGGGTTCAGCCAACACTTCGACGATATTGCCAAATTGCACGTTTTTCGATTGGCCTTCCACTACAATGGCTTTTGAGGCTGATGGGCTAATAAGGGTGATTTCTGGAATCGGTAGGCCTAAAATCGCACGGGCGTGTAAGGCGAATTCGGATAATTCTTGAGAAATCAGCGTGACCATACCGGTATCATGTGGTCGAGGGGAAACTTCATTGAAGATAACCTCATCACCACATACAAACATTTCCACGCCGAAAATGCCACGACCACCTAATGCAGTGGTAATTTTCTCTGCTACGTCTTGTGCTTTTTTCAAGGCTGCATCAGACATGGCTTGTGGCTGCCAAGATTCGCGATAGTCGCCATCTTCTTGACGATGGCCGATTGGCGCTAAGAAACTGGTGCCATTAATGTGGCAAACGGTGAGTAAAGTGATTTCATAATCGAATTTAACAAACCCTTCTACAATCACGCGTCCTGCACCTGCTCGACCACCTTGTTGAGCGTAATCCCAGGCTTTTTGTAAGTCATCTTTGGATTTCAAAATACTTTGACCGTGGCCAGAAGAAGACATAATCGGTTTCACCACGCAAGGAATACCAATTTTTTCAACCGCACTTTGGAAGTCATCAAAGTTATCGACAAATTGATAAGGTGAAGTTGGCAAGCCAAGCTCTTCGGCAGCTAAACGGCGAATGCCTTCGCGATTCATCGTCAGCTTGGTGGCTTTGGCGGTGGGAACAACATTAAAACCTGCTTTTTCTAATTCAATCAGCGTATCAGTCGCGATGGCTTCCACTTCCGGCACAATGTAATCTGGGCGCTCTTTTTCCACTAAGGCTTTGAGGGCTGCACCATCTAGCATGGAAATCGTATAAGCACGATGTGCCACTTGTTGTGCTGGGGCGTTTTCATAACGATCGACGGCAATCACTTCCACGCCTAAACGTTGTAATTCAATCACCACCTCTTTGCCCAGTTCACCAGAGCCAAGCATCATCACTTTAATAGCATTCGGGGTTAATGCTGTACCTAGGGTTGTCATGTTGTGTCCTTATTTTAAGAAAGATTCATCAAGTGCTAAATCGTCATTTTTATTAATCCCCACACCGCGAGCAATCACATTTTTAGCAATTTCATGTGCTTCTTCTAAAGAATGTTCGGTGTAAGTCCCACATTGGTATTCATTTAGTTCAGGAATTTGGTTTTGATCTTGCACGGTTAAAATATCTTTCATGGAAGCTAACCATGCATCAGCCACTTGTTGCTCGTTTGGCGTGCCAATTAATGACATGTAAAAACCTGTACGACAGCCCATTGGGGAAATATCGATGATTTCTACGTTGTCATTGTTTAAATGGTCACGCATGAAGCCTGCAAATAAATGCTCAAGGGTGTGAATCCCTTTTGGTGGGAGAATTTCTTTGTTTGGAATGCAAAAACGAATATCAAAAACGGTGATGTCATCGCCCTTTGGGGTGCGCATCGTTTTGGCAACGCGCACGGCAGGTGCGTTCATACGGGTGTGATCCACTTTAAAACTGTCGAGTAATGGCATATTTATTTCCTTGAAAATCAGTGATTTGTAAATTGATTGCAAGTTTTTGTAAATTTTTTTACATTTTTTTACAATTTCTTTGAACTTTTCTTTTTAGCGTCGGTCTTATAGAACAAGCAACTTGCAGTTGTTTTAATAAAATTGGTTCCTTAGGTTATTTGCCCCTTACTTGATAAGGGGCGTTTTTTATATGTTGAATATCAATTCGTCTTTATTCTAGCCCACAACCAGGTTATGCACAAAGGCTATTCTCGGCTATGACACAAAAGGTAAACTGAAAAAGAGCAACGCAATATAACGCAGTCCTTTTCCAATCGTCATAAAAATCAAACAACTTAGCCAATTCAATCGAAGCCAACCGGCTACCGCGCAAAATACATCCCCGATAATAGGCAACCAGCTCAATAATAGAGTGATGGCGCCATAGCGTTGTATTTTGTTTATCGCCCATAAAGTGCGGTCATTTTTGCTGTCAATTTTCGGAAACCATCGACCAATCCAGTAAGTGGTGAGGCTGCCAAGTGTATTGCCTGCGGTTGCCAGAAAAACAAGCCAAAAAATATCCGCACTTAATAACGATCCGACCAATACTTTTGGCGCAGCAAGAGAGACAAACACAATTTCTGAATTACCTGGCAAAATGGTGGCGCTTAAGAAAGCGCTGAAAAACATCAGCCATAAGCCATGGGTTTGCCAAAAATCAGCCCAAAAGCTGAAAGAGAAAATGTCCCACATTAGGCTCTAATAATCTCGCGCGTTCTAACATCAAACACATCCATCCCTGCATTTAATCCCGCTTTTACGCCGAGATCAGCATCTTCAAAGACGATACAACGTGATGGTTCAGCTTTTGCCAGTTCTGCGCAGCGTAAAAAGGTTTCTGGATGCGGTTTATGTTCTTTCACATCATCAGCGCTGACAATGGCGTTAAAGTAATGTTTGATATCTAATTTTTGCATCAACATATCAATGATTCGGCGGTTCGAACCTGAACCGAGCGCAATTGGCTTTTGTTGATAGTAATGACGCACCACTTCAAAGGTCGGGAGTAATTTTGATTCTGTTGGAATCAATTCATAGGAAAGTTTGCGTTTCGCTTGTATGACTTCATTTAAACGTTCTTGTGGCATACCGGCATCTTGCATAATGGCGGAGGCGATAGTGCTCACGGTTGCGCCACCTAAATCATACATAATTTGGCTGTTAAAACGATAACCAAATTGTTCCCCTACTAGGTTCCATGCGCGTGCATGCACTGGCATGGTGTCGATTAAGGTGCCATCCATATCAAAAATCAAGCCATCATATTTTTCAAAAAGTCTGTTATCTATCATTTATTGCTTTCCTAGTTCGTAAATTTTTTCACTTTGTTTCAATTTTGTGATCTGTGCACTGGTAATTTTATGAAATAGCGGTAAAGTTATCCTATCTCAAAAAGGAATGTTATGTCGTTACTCAAACAATTAACCCGTTGGAAAATTCGCGGTCAGATTGATCAGGACGTTATTGATATTATTCTGACTTTGCAAAGTCGCCTAGAGCATCATTGGCGTATTGATGTGTCCATTCCGACTGTCATCACACTCTTATTGCATATTGCCAACAGCCTTGCTCGCTTAAAACGAGGCGGTTGCGTTTCTCCGCTCCATCAATCCTTTTATGATGAAATGCAAAGTGCGGTCATTTTCCCTGATGTTTTGGAAATTCACCACGATTTGCTTTCTTTTATTCCGCAAGATATTCCAGAAGCCGAACAGAGCTATTATCTCGCTAATATTTATAGCTTGCTATTGGAGCAAGATAAAAAATAAGGGCATGAAAGCCCCTATTTTATCAGTTAAAAATCAAACTGAGTTCTAAATCTTTGAGTAAATTGCTTTCTAAGCGCAATTCATTCCACACTAACGGATTGTTATCCAAATAATGTTTCTCAAAAGTCAGTTCCCAAGTTTGTAAAGAGCGGTCAATTCTAAGATTGATTTTGTCGGTGCTGTCTGTCGCTTGGCGAGATTTATTTAAAATCACCGAAATACGTAAAAGAAGCAGTAAAACAAGGACATCCTCATCCGCATAACGAGCAAAAATTGGTAAATCATTATTTTTAAATGCACCTGTGTGATAACGAACTAAATTTACCAATAAGCGTTGTTGCTCGCGATCAAAGCCCGGTAATTCCATGTTCTGCAGAATATAAGCGGAATGTTTTTGTACATTGCGATGATTAATGACAATACCGACTTCCAATAAGCGAGCTGTCCAAATCAGCAGGTTTTTCATTTCATCAGCGAGATGCGGTTTTTGCCAATGGGTGTATTGGTCAATTAAGGTTTTTGCACTATTGGCCACGCGATCGGCTTGAGCCAAATCTAAGTTAAATTGTTCGGCAAGTCCTAATGCGGTACGTGTACGGATGTCTGAAACTTGGAAGTTTTTTTCTAAGCTGTAAATTACCCCTTCACGCAAAGCGCCGTCAGAATAGCGCATATTTTCTAAGCCAAAAACATCAAAAACGGCACTTAAAATGGCTAAGCCTGGCACAAAGACATCCACGCGATCAGGGTTTAATCCCGCGATATTAAGCTCTTCAAAATGGGAAGTTTGTAAGGTTCGCTCGATTAAATTTTGTAAGCGTTCAGCCGTGATGATGCCGTTCGGATCAAGGGTTGAGGTAATCACTTGATAGACGGTTTTGATGGTGCCAGATGAACCTAGCACCGATTGCCAACCGAGTTTGCGATATTCCCAGCTTAAATCTTCAATTTTATTGACCGCACTTTGGCGAGCTTGCTCGAAGTTTTCTTTTGAAATTTCGCCATTCGGGAAGAATTTTTTGGCAAAGCTGACGCAGCCCATGTGACGACTTTCCGCCACTAAGGGGGTGAAATCATCACCGATGATCATTTCTGTCGAGCCACCACCAATATCGATGACCAGTTTACGTCCGCTTTCAGGTTGAGTGTGGCAAACACCCGCATAAATGGTTTTGGCTTCAGTTTGACCGCTAATGATATTAATGGGATAGGGAAAGACCGTGGCTGCCTGACGTAAAAATTCATCATTATTGACCGCTCTTCGTAAGGTATAAGTGCCTACGACATTCACATCTTCTGGCGCAAAGCCTTGTAAGCGTTCAGCAAAAAGTGCAAGGCAATTTACACCGCGCTCAATGGCTTCTTGGCTTAATACATTGTGCTCGTCTAAGCCGTCAGCGAGCCTCACTTTTTGTTTTAAACGAGAAAGCACCTGAATCGAGCCATTGATAATACGTGCCACAATCATGTGGAAGCTGTTTGAGCCTAAATCAATGGCGGCAATCTCCCGGGCCTCACCTCGGTGATGAGGTTCTGCGAGTTGAGCCAGTTGCTTGTCGTTATGCATGTCCTTTCCTAAAATTCAAATTGATACAATAAATCAAAAACTTGGTTTGTACTGGAAACCGATTGGAAATAAAGTTGTGGCATTAAGCGGTAACGCAAGGTCACTTCGGCTAAGCCATCAAACAATCCTACACCGTATTTCACTTGTAAGCGTTTACCAATATTACCACTAACTTGTACTTTGGAGCTATCCCCAACACCGGCAGTGCCTAAGTTTAAGTCTTGAATACCAAAGGCTTCGCCAATACCGCCGACGACTTTACCACTTTTCGCTAAACCTAAGCCAAGTAATGCCGCACCGACAGAACCACTAGAGCCTGCTTCACCGCTGTTTTCTAATGAGCGACCAGTTAATAAATAAGAAAGCGCCTGGTCTTGAGATTTGGCGGGATCAGAGAAAATCGTGACTTGTGGGCTAGATGCCATACCAATCACTTTTACCCCAGCAGTGACCTTATTGTCTTCCATGGCTTCTGGGTTACGAATCGCTTCAATATTCAACATCGGTTGTGAAGGTAAACCGGCGAAGCTGATTTGCCCTTTACGAATTAATAAGTCCTGTCCAAAAGAGGCATAACGACCATTTTTCAGGTTAATTTGACCAAATAAACCTAATTTGCCTTTATCCTGTTTCACAGAAAGTAAACCATCCAAATTCGTTTTTAAACCATAAGCATTTAAATGCACATCATCGCCGATTTTAATTTTTAAATCAGATTGAATTTGCATGCCCGATTTAGTTTCGGCTGCAAATTGGCGATTGATGAGTTCTTCTTTACTTTTTCTCGGGCCATTTAAAATCACTTCGTCTTCACTCACCGGTTCAGCATTGTCTGGTAAGCTTTCAATGGCAATTCTTGCCCACGGAATATCCACATTACCACTCAAATCTAAGCGTTTTGGTGAGGCTTTGACAACCACATTCGGGCTGACTTTTAATTTCGCCATAGACGGAATATCGATTTTGAAGTTATCCGCTTGCGCTCTAACTTCTGCCGTCCAGTTATTCATGTTAGCCCAGTTAGCTTGCCCATTAATATTCAGCTTACTATCTGGTGTTTGAACATGGCCATTTAAGGTTGAAGAGGTGCCATTAAAGCGGATTGCCACTTGACCATCAGTTACGTCAAAAGGCAGGCTTTTCAGTTTTGTTTTTACATTGCGAATATCGAAATTACCGTTTAATAATGGTTTTTCTAAATTACCACCGAAACTTAAGCGAGAAACCACTTCACCATCCATGCTTTCACCGCTAGAGAAAAGTTGATTCGCTAAGGATAAACGTAAACCTTCAATGGTCAAGGTGCCGCCTAATTGTCGGCCTTTACTTAAATCATTAATTTTTAAATCCGTGCCAATTCTACCTTGATTCTGAACGTTAATGTCTGATTTCAAGGTTAAATTATTATTTTGAATATCGGCATTCACTCTTAATTTAGGAATATCTAGCTTAAAGGTGCGGTAATCTAATTTTTGTGCCACACCAATGTTATTACCTTCTACTGCCACATTCAGTTGTAACGGTTTATCACTGAACCACGCCACTTTACCTCGGCTTTGTAATTGGCCTTTGAGCGTGTTTTGTCCCATCAATCTATTCACTAAATCTAAATTAATGTGTTTAAGCTCAAAAGGGACTTCGCCGTTTTTCCCTGCCGTAAATTGTTGAGGGAAACACAGATCTAAGTCTTGGTTAACCCAGCAATGTGACTCGATGGTGGCTTGGATTTTTTTATTGTCATAAGTCACAGGAACGGTTTGATTAACTTTAAAATCGCCGATAGGTGAGTTTAGGCTCACTTGGCTTAAATTGCCTTTCCACTGCTGAGAAGTACGGTCAAAATTACCGGTGATTTGTAAATCAGCTGCAACAGGTTCACCTTTGGATTTTAAGTTAAGCGTATGATGTTTTTCATCACCTGATACATTCAAATCAATATTATGTAATTTGATGCTGTCGCCATAGCGGAAGTTTTCCGCTTTGACGTTAAGTTCACCTTTCACTTGCGGTTCACTCACAACATTACCTTTAATTACGGCTTTAGATAAGTCTAACCCTTGGAAGTGCAAGCCTTGTGCCGTTAAATCGGTATTAATGGTTGGCGCAGTAAGTTTGCCTAAGATTTGTGCTTTGCCGACCATGGAACCCGCTAAATCTTGCCACAGACCACGTAAGCTTGGTGCGTTGATATCTAAATCTAGGTTTGATTTATCACCTAATATACCTTTTGCCACAATGCGGTTATCGCCATAGTTCAGCAATAAATCAGGAATGTTTAATAAGGTTTCATTACTTAAAAAGACACTTCCTTTCAAGCTTAATGGGCGAGAAGAGAGACTACCCGTTAAATCCATGGCTGGCACATCCACTTTCCAATGATTGGAATCAGCGGAACCTTTTGAGCTCACTTTGCCCGATAATACAGCTGGCATGGCAGGCACATAAGGGCGAATGTTCATTTTGTTTAAATCAGCGGTCACATCCCATTGCGCGCCATCTTTCCAGTTTGAGGAGCCCGTTAAACGTGCCGTACCATCGAGGGCAGCAAGTTTTAATTCGTTGATGGTGACTTCATAGAGTTTACCGTCTGCATTCAAATCAACATGGGTGTGAGGGATATGATCCATACCGTCCAAGCCACCGACAATCTCTGCGTGATAATTCAATAAATCACCCGTGAGTTTGATATCAACATCGTTAATTTTGAGAGGTGCAAGGCTATCTGCAAAAGCGTATTGACCTTTTTTCGCTTTTAACTGCAGATTTAATGGCATTTTATCTTCAGCCAGTTTCACATCACCCGTTAAGGTCGCATCAAGTACGCCTTGTGTGGTTAACGAAAGTGCGGTCGTTTTTTTCAATGAACCCGATAAATTGAGATCAACTTTGCTGGCAGGCAGAATGGTTTTATCTTTTGATTTAAACGCTTGGAGATCAGATCTTAATGTGAGATCAACCGGAAAATCTTCATTGAGCTGGAGTTGTCCTTGGCTAGAAAGTGTACCAAGAGAGCTGTCAATGTCGAGTTTTTGTAATTTCACTAAATGATCGGTGGCGTCCGCTTGCAATTCTACTTTAGGCACAGTGATTTTTTGTGTTTCTTCGCCTTTTTCATTGAGCGATTGATATTGCCAGTTTGTACCTAAAACACTTGGAATGTGCATATCAAAAGGCAAGTTCACCGTATTTAAATTACCTAAAAATGCGGGTGTGAGTGTTTGCTCAATTTGCGCCCAATCAACGGGTTTAGCAGGTTCTTTTTTCTCAGGCTGAGGGGTATTTTGTTGAGTTTGGGAGACCGTTGAGAAAAGCACATCTGAAAGCGTGGTGGGCTCAAGAGTAAGGCCAGATTCATTGTTTAAACTGACCGCACTTTGAAATGACGAAAACATAATATTGCTTTGATCGAGTTTCATATCAAAGTCAGTAATCGCCACATTTTTTACTTGCACAGAAACCGGTAAATGGATTTTTTCCATTGGACCACTTTCAGTCTGTTTCTCTTCAGAAGGCGGCATAACACTGGTATCAATGGCGATTTTAGGCTGCGTTAAGCTGAGATCATCAACAATAATATCACCCGAAAGTAAACGAGCTAAATTCAGTTGTAAGCGCGTTTTAGGAAGAGCCACATCTACGCCGGTTGTTTGAAAACGTAAATTTTCTAAGACTAAACCATCTTGTAAGCCACCGCTGACTTGCTCAATAGATAAGCTATCGAGCATTTTATCGGCGAGTTGAATAATTGCACGTTGCCCACTATCAAAAGAAAGTGCTGTGACTAAGCCTAAAACAGGGACAAAAATGACCGCACTTCCGACACATAAAATTTTACGGCAGGTCTTTTTCTTTTTAACGGGTTGTGTCGTTTGGTTATCTGGTTGTTTTTCTTGTTCAGACATAGTCATACCCTAAATTTCAGCCCCTAAGCCAATGTAAAATTGAATGTTTTTGCTGTTATCTTTATCTCGAATTGGCGTTGCAATATCAAATTTGATAGCGCCAACTGGCGATGCCCAACGCACACCAAAACCTGCGCCGTAGCGTAACTCATTTGCTTTGTAAGCATCTGCGGCTAAGCCTGTATCCGTAAATACGGCTCCCCACCAATTTGGGTAAACTTGATATTGATATTCAAGGCTACCTGTTACTAAGCGAGAACCGCCGACTAATTTCCCATCTTTATTTTTCGGCGAAATTTTCTTATAGCCATAACCTCGCACGCTGCGATCGCCCCCCGCAAAGAAACGTAATGCAGGTGGAATTTTACGAATATCCGCGGTATTTAAATAGCCGATTTCTGCACGGGTAATAAAACGGTGATTTTCTGCATAAGTACGAATCCAGGCTGTGGAAGCCTGAACTTTAAAGAAGTTGGCTTCAGACATCCACAGTTTATTCCCTAAATCGACCGTGATTTTTTGGGTATCTCCCCATGTTGGGAATTGACCACCTTTTAAACGAGTTCGATTAAAGCCTCCGGTTGGGTAAACAAGGAATGTTTTATCAGCAAGATCTGCTTGTGTGAAACTGTCATAACGGACACGAATACCGCCAAAATATTGCCAACCCTCGCTATTATTCCAATAACGTAATGCAGCGAATGTGAGGGCTTTAGTATTTGTATCGTTTTTATTTTCTTTTTCATAACCGGTTGAAAACTCATAATAATAATTTAATGGATTTTTCAATAATGGCATTTTATAGGTGGCTTCAAAGTTTTGCTTTGGCGCAGAGACGTAAAGATTTGTACGAAAGCTATGGCCTCGGCTATTAATCCAAGGTTTTGTCCAACCAATTTGGACATGAGGGCCTGTATCTGTAGCAAAACCAATCCCAAGTTCCATTGAGTTTTTCTTACGTGGATAAAGTAACAGTTCGATATCCACTAATTTTTCTTCTTCGCGGACATGAGGCTGTAAAAGCACTGAGCTAAACCAGTTGGTGGAAGAAAAATTATTGGTTAATTCAGATAAATCGCTGACTAAATAAGGATCGCCGGATTTGATGTTGAGCATATTTTGCAAATAGTCTTCGCGAATTTGGGAATGGTTGAAGGTGATATTGCCATAATGATAACGCACGCCACTATCAAACAGCATACGCCACCATGCTTCATGAGTTTCTGGGCTGATTTCTAAGCGAGAAATTTGGAATTTTCCATCAAGATAGCCGCGAGCAAGGGCAAGATTTGAAATACTACTTTTATAATCATCGTATTTTTGATGCTCAACTAACTCGCCTTGTTTTGGCAAGTTTTTACGGAGTGCCGTGAAGTTTTCATCTTCTGCTGCTTCGCCTGTAATTTCAACGTCTGTTCCAGCAATTTTACTTGGCTCACCCGGGGTGACATTCGCAATAAGTAAATCTCGTTGACCTTTGCGTTTTTTTAATTCAAAGGCCACGGAAGAACCATAATAACCGAAGACTCGAAGGCCTTTATCAACAGCATCCGAAACTAATTGTTTATACCGATCTGAACCGTCCATTTCACCTTTATCAATGAGTTTGACATTCATGTCAGTATTGCGAATGGCGCGTTCACCCTTAATACCGCGGATCTCAATATCTACGGTTTGTTCTGCAAGGGCTGAAAAACTCATCCATCCAAGCAAAAGTGCGGTTATTTTTAACGAAATTTTTTTCATTTTATTACAAGCTAAACTTTAAGAAGATCCACATCAAACCGCCCTAGTTTACCCATAAAATAAGGGGATTACCAACGCAATTATGGATGGGATTTGAAATTGTTATATGCATTTGAGCGTTAATACGACAATGCGATCAAAGAAAGAGTTTCCTTTGCTTTGAAAAAATAGCGATTTTTCTCTTTATTCAGACATTTAACCAAAATGTAACTGGGCCATCATTGGTTAGCGTTACTTGCATATCTGCTGCAAATTGTCCGTTAGCAACGGTGACTTTTTCTGCACATTTTTGCGAAAAATACTCATACAATTCGTTAGCCAAGGCTGGTGCGGCACCTTTTGAGAAACTTGGTCGTAAACCTTTTTGCGTGTCTGCAGCTAGGGTGAATTGTGATACCACAAGCACTTCGCCACCGATTTGTTGCACGTTTAAATTCATTTTGTCATTTTCATCACTGAAAATACGGTAATTTAACACTTTCTCAGCGAGCTTATCTGCTTTGGCTTGGTCGTCTTCTTTTTCCACGCCTAATAAAACCAATAATCCCTTGCTGATTTGTCCCACAATTTGACCTTCAACTTCCACTTTAGCCTGAGTCACACGCTGGATTAATGCAATCATTTTACTTCCTCTAAATTTGTTTGATTCATTGACTGCACTTCTGCAAGCACTGCAGCTAATTGTGCACCGAATAACACCACCGTCCAGCTGATTTGAATCCACAATAACATGATCGGCAGTGTTGCCATGGCGCCATAAATTAATTGATAAGATGGGAAGGTGGTGATGTACCAAGTAAAGGCTTGTTTCCCTAAAGTAAAGAAAATTGCCGCAATTAATGCGCCTGCTGCGGAGTGTTTGATGCTCACTTTCTTATTTGGCACGACCATATAAATGAGCGTGAAAATAAACCAAGTAGAAAGAAATGGCACAAAGCTGAGGAGTTTTAAGCCAAAAGAGAGCGTTTCAGATTGCTCGAACATGGCTTTAACATAGGAACTTGCCGCAATGCTAGTACCGATTAAAAGCGGGCCGAGCGTTAAAATGAGCCAATAAATAGCAAATGACGTAAAAATCGGGCGATTACTAGTGTCTTGCCAAATACCATTGAGTGTACGGTCGATGGAGTTAATGAGCATCAATGCCACTAAAATCAAACTCACAATCCCCACGGCACTCATTTGCTTGGAGTTACGGACGAATTCATCAATATATTGTCCCACAACATCACTCGCGGAAGGCGCGAAATTGGTGAAGATGAATTCTTTCAATGCACCGGTTACTTCGTTAAAAACGGGAAAAGCAGAGAAAATTGAAAACACCACCATAATTAATGGCACGATAGCGAGCATGGTGCTGTAGGTGAGTGAACCGGCAGCTTGCGTTAGTTTATTTTCTTGAGAACGCTGCCAGAATAATGCGAAAAAAGACGTTAAGGTCATTAGAGCAAGCCTCCGCAACAATGTTTAAATTTCTTCCCTGAGCCACAAACACAAGGCTGTTTATTGCTTGGGAGCGGTACAGTGGGATCAACAAAATACCAACGACCATCAATTTTTACAAAAAGAGAATATTCGTGATGCACTTGCGGCTGTTCGTTGCCTTGAAAATGTGCTTTAAATTCAACCGCACTTTGTGTTTTGGTTAAGGTTTCTGCTTTGACAATATCTAAACTGAGCCATTGCGTTTCATCAGCCCAATCTTGCAGGGCTTTTTCATCTAATAACGTTTGTTGGCTTGGTACCGTGGTTTGCACAATATAGGGAATATTTTTGAGCACAAACGCTGAATAGCGGGAACGCATGAGTTGTTCCGCGGTTTCTGGAAACATGTTGCCTGAATGAAAGCGTCCGCAACAATCTTCATAAGAAAGCGAAGATTGGCACGGACAAAGTGCGGTCGTTTTAGCCGACATTTTAGGCCGCCTGCTGTAAATTACGTAATTGTGAGTTAACAGAACGTTTAAACGCTGGCGCTAATTCCTCGATGGCTAAGGCTTCTTCTAATTCTGCCACACTTGAAGGAGCAGAAAGTAGCGTGTTTAAACGACGAATAGTCCATTCTGGATAAGGACGGTGTTGCAAGATGAGTTCATCGCCTTGATGAATTTCACCTTCTTCGATCACGCGAACATACCAACCTGTCCAGCCAGACTGACGAATTACCTCTCTTGTATTCTCATTCTTGGTATTATGAGATAAACGTTCGCAAGGTTTACGTGGTTGAGACACTTCTAAAAGCGTGCTGCCAATTTTGTAACGATCGCCTATGCAGACATTATCTTCATGTAAGCCTGATACCACAAAGTTTTCACCATAAATCGCGCTACCGTGAAAATCAAACGTTTCACCAAGTAGAGCGTTTAAAGCGGGGAAAGATACATCAGACATAAAAAACAAGGCTTTATCAACACCACCGTGATGGGCTTTTAAACCCACATCGTTACCTTCTGCCCCCAGAGTGTGCACTTTTACCATGGGTACCGGTTTTTTACAGATGGCGCTTTCATATGAGCTACCATCAGGGAATGTTAAGGTTTCTATCAATCCTGTTTTAATAATAAGAATTTTTGCGTTTGACATCTATTTTTCCTGCTTTGAGTTAGTTTTGATAAATTATACCGTAAAATCACTTAAATTTTGACCGCACTTCGTTTTTTCCTTATTATTCGTTTAAATAAAACCAACAAAACAAAGGAATCTTTATGCAATATTCTCTCGCGCGTACCGAACAAGGCCAAACCCTTGGTATTACCGCAAAAATGGCAAACCGTCATGGTCTGATCGCTGGGGCGACAGGGACGGGGAAAACCGTGACATTACGTAAAATGGCGGAAGCGTTCAGTGATGATGGCGTGTCGGTCTTTTTAGTCGATGTTAAAGGCGATTTGTCTGGTTTAGTCAAAGCGGGGACATTCAGTGGCAAAGTGGCAGAACGCATTGAGCAATTTGATTTAGGTGGTGAGAGTTATTTAAATTGCTATCCTGTGTCATTTTGGGATGTATTCGGTGAAACCGGTATTCCGCTTCGTACCACGATTTCTGAAATGGGGCCATTATTACTTTCCCGTTTATTAAATTTAAACGCGACCCAAGAAGGCTTATTAAACCTCGTATTCCGTGTTGCAGATGACAAAGGCTTGTTACTCATCGACTTAAAAGATTTACGTGCAATGCTTAAATTTGTAGCAGAAAACGCCAAATCGTTCCAAGTAGAATACGGCAACGTATCAGCTGCGAGTGTGGGCGCGATTCAACGTGCCTTACTGACCCTTGAAAATGAAGGGGCGACCAATCTTTTTGGTGAACCTGCATTAAATCTTGAAGATTGGTTACAAACCCGTGATGGTCGTGGTGTGATCAATGTTTTAAATTCTGAAAAATTAATTAATTCCCCAAGAATGTATAGTGCATTCTTGCTTTGGTTGATGTCTGAATTATTTGAGCAATTGCCGGAAGTGGGCGATCCAGATAAACCAAAATTTGTGATGTTCTTTGATGAAGCGCATTTACTCTTTGATGGTGCACCGAGTGTGTTGGTGGACAAAGTGGAACAAGTGGTTCGTTTGATTCGTTCTAAAGGGGTAGGGATTTATTTTGTGACCCAAAATCCATTAGATTTACCGGATACCGTGTTAGGTCAATTAGGTAACCGTGTACAACACGCGTTACGTGCTTTTACGCCACGCGATCAAAAAGCAGTGAAATCTGCAGCGGAAACGTTCCGTTCAAATCCTGCTGTCAATGTGGTGGAAACCATTTCAACTTTAGGTGTAGGCCAAGCATTGATTTCATTCTTAGATGAAAAAGGCATGCCAACGCCGGTTGAAGTGGCGTATGTTTATCCGCCGAAAAGCCAACTAGCGCCGATTACTGAAGCAGAGCGAGCAGCGTGGGTGAAAGACGATGAGCTTTATGCCTTCTATAAAGATTACGTGGATAATGAGTCGGCTTTCGAAGTGTTAAATGCGCAAGCGGATTTAGCGGCAGTACAACAAAAACAAGCTGAACAAGCGCAGCAAGAGGAAGAAAGCGGTTTATTTGGTAGCTTAAGCCGTATGATTTTTGGAACACAAAAACGCGGGGATAAACTTTCTCCGACAGAACAAATTGTGAATAGCGTGGCAAAATCAGTCGGTCGCAATATTCGTAATGAAGTGACCAAACAAATCATGCGTGGTATCTTAGGGGCATTGAAAAAATAATGAAAATTTGACCGCACTTTGCGGCAAGAATGATAAAAAGGAGATTATTATGTCTGATGTATTTCACTTAAACTTGACTAAAGCACAACTGAAAGGTGCCACATTAGCTATCGTGCCAGGGGATCCTGCACGTAGCGAACGTATTGCTAAAAAACTTGATAACCCTGAGTTTCTTGCAAGTACACGTGAGTTCACTTCTTGGTTAGGCTATTTAAATGGTCAACCGGTGGTGGTGTGTTCAACCGGTATTGGTGGCCCTTCTACATCTATCTGTGTGGAAGAGCTGGCTCAGCTTGGTGTGCGTACATTTTTACGTATTGGCACAACAGGTGCGATTCAACCGCATATTAATGTGGGCGATATTCTTGTTACAACGGGTGCAGTTCGTCTTGATGGTGCAAGCCGTCACTTTGCGCCAATTGAATATCCAGCGGTAGCAAATTTTGAATGTACCACTGCACTTTACAATGCAGCTAAAGAAAAAGGTATTGAGCCATTTGTAGGAATTACAGCCTCTTCAGATACCTTCTATCCAGGTCAAGAACGTTATGATACCTACAGTGGTAAAGTATATCGTGATTACCAAGGCTTGTTAAAACAATGGCAAGATCTCAATGTGATGAACTATGAGATGGAATCAGCCACATTATTTACGATGTGTAATGCCCTTGGCTTACGAGCAGGTATGGTAGCTGGTGTGATTGTAAACCGTACACAACAAGAAATTCCAAATGAAGCCACCATGAAAGATACGGAAGATAAAGCAGTATCTGTGGTGGTGGAAGCAGCAAGAAAATTGTTAGCGTAAAACTCAGATAAAAAGAACCGCACTTTTTAGAAGTGCGGTTTATTTTTTAACTATTTTTTCGAGCAAAAGCGGCAGCTTCGGCGATTAATTGGTCATCAGGTCGAATGCCTGTGTAGAGCTCAAATTGTTCAACAGCTTGTAGCACAATCACTTCTGCACCAGAAATCGTTTGTTTCCCTTGCTGTTGAGCAAATTGGATAAATGGTGTTTCAGCAGGAATCGCCACCACATCAAAAGCGGTTTGAGCTTGTTGAATAAGATTTTCAGGAAAGGCGAGATTAAATTCTTCTTTTCCACCTTTCATCCCAATTGGCGTAACGTTGACTAAAATGTCTGCCGATTGATTGCCTAAAGATGGGATATATTCATAGTCATAAAGTGCGGCTAAATTTTTACCTGTTTTTTCATTTCGAGCAAAAATCTTAAGATGCTCAAATCCACTGTTTTTAAAGGCTGCGACGACGGCTTTTGCCATACCACCACTGCCTTGTACAATCACTCTACTCTTTTTATCTAATTGATATTCTTCGATAAGTTTAACAATGGCAATATAGTCGGTGTTGTAAGCACGAAGAAAACCTTGATCATTCACAATGGTATTCACAGACTGAATGGCTTGTGCAGAAGGGGAGATTTCATCTAAAAATGGCATGCAGCTTTCTTTAAAAGGCATTGAAACGGCACAACCTCGAATACCAAGTGCACGAATGCCTTTGACGGCGCTTTCAATATCCGTGGTAGTAAAGGCTTTATAGATAAAATTAAGCCCGAGTTTTTGATATAGATAGTTATGGAATGTTGTGCCAAAATTGCCCGGTCTGCCAGAAAGAGACATGCAAAGTTGGGTGTCTTTGTTAATCATATTTTGGTCTTAAATATTCAAATTTATATCATCATCAATAAAATATTGATTCATTTCAAAAGCTGGTTTTGCCGCTTTGTCTTTAATTAGATTGGTAATGATATCTTAAAAAAGTTATAGGGTGTAATACTACACTAAATAGAAAAGTAAGAGCGAAAAGCGTTCCGATGCAAAATACACAATTTAAGAACAATAAACATACAACATTATCGGTAATAAATAATGTATTAGTTTCTACAGCTTGAAGATCCCAGCTATCGATGTATGTCAAAAATATAAATGTTGCTACAAGAAGCAGTAATGATATGATGAAGACTAGTTTTCTCTGTATGGTTTTTATTATACTTTTCTCTATTGTAATACCAGAATCAATCATTTCACGTTCAGATAAATAAGTAAACTTTGAAGTCAATACAGTATAAATAGCAAACAAAGGGGCTATTATCATTGATAAATTTGAAATTACTTCAGATTGAAAGGAGTATATATGAGAGTATACTCCATTCCCTTTTATTAAATACGTATCAATGAATACTTCAAAATCAGTTATTGGAATATTATTAAAAAAAATGACTATGAGAACAAACAATACTGATATAAAAACACTACCATATACTAAAAAATCCTCATTTATCAAAAATTTTGGATATTTTTTATCTCCGTTCATATAGATCCCATCTTATTAAGTTTTTCAAGATAATCTGCTATACTTAAATTACCGTTATTAACACGCATAGCAAAACTAGACATATTATTTCCCTCAATAAATTGCTAAAAGCGGTTAAACTTAGTTTGATGCTACATTTTTATATGTTAATTGTCTAAGAATTCATCATTTAAAGTCAAAATGAAATTTTTTAAAATTTATTACAATAATTTTAAGTATTTGTAAGTATATTAACCTTTTAAATATTCAAATTTATATCATCATCGATAAGATATTGGTTTATTTCAATTTGGTCGGTATATATGATACTTTAATGAAGATACTGGGTGACGTATTACGCTAAACAGCACAAAAAGTGTAAAGAATGTCCCTGTATAAATTATATAAGTTAAGGATAGCAAACATATTACATTATCCCTAACAAATAATGTATTAGTTTTAGATTCTTCAAGATCCCAATTATATATGTATGTTAAAAACACACACATCGTTACAAGAAGCAGTGCTGATATAATAAAGCAAAATTTCATTAATATAGTTTTTTTTACACTTTTCTCTATTACCCTTCCACTATTAATAATTTCATTTTCCGACGAGTAAGTGAGCTTCAAAGTTAATGCTAGATAAATAGCAAACAGTGGAGCAATAATCATCGACAAATTTGAGATTATTTCAGATTGAAAGGAGTATATATGAGAATATACTCCTCTCCCCTTGACTAAATATTTATCGATAAATATTTCAAAGTTAGTTATTGGAACATCGTTAAAAAAAATAATTACAGATATGAATAATAGCAAAACAAATATGAAGCTATACGTAAAAAAAAACTCATTCATCGAAAGTTGTGGATATTGTTTATCTTCTATCATATTGCTTCCTTTTACTCTCAAAAAATATGAATCTCGTCACAATAAGTCTAAGTGTTTGTTAAGTATAGTAACTTTTTAAATATTCAAATTTATATCATCATCGATAAAATATTGGTTCATCTCAAATGCCGGTTTTGCTGCTTTGTCTTTGCCGACAATACGAGCAGGTACACCTGCTGCAGTGGCATATTCAGGCACAGGTTGAAGTACAACAGAGTTGGCACCAATTTTGGCATATTTGCCCACTTCGATATTACCGAGAATTTTTGCCCCTGCTCCAATCATCACACCTTCTCGTACTTTTGGATGGCGATCGCCGGATTCTTTACCTGTACCACCGAGGGTAACACCTTGTAAGATAGACACATCATTTTCAATTACCGAAGTTTCGCCGACAACAATACCGGTAGCGTGGTCAAACATAATGCCGTGCCCAATTTTGGCCGCAGGATGAATATCCACATCGAAAGCCACTGAAATTTGATTTTGTAAATAAAGTGCGAGTGCTTTTCGATTTTGGTTCCACAAATAATGGGTAATTCGATAGCTCTGAATAGCGTGAAAACCTTTTAGATAAAGCAATGGTGTGGACCACAATTCCACAGCAGGATCGCGGTGGCGCACAGCTTTAATATCACAAGCAGCACAGTCAATGATATTGGGCTCGGCCTGATAGGCTTCTTCAATAATTTCACGTAGCGAAATTGCCGGCATGATCGGGTTAGCCAGTTTATTTGCAAGTAAATAACTCAAGGCACTGCCAAGATTTTGATGTTTTAAAATGGTGGAATGGAAAAAGCTGGCGAGCATTGGTTCGCATTCTGCTAATTCTTTTGCCTCTTGGCGAATGTGTTGCCATACTTCTAACGTCATTTTTTCTCCTTATTCGCCTTTTCGTTCACGACCTAATAAGCTCAGTGCGACTTCTTGTGCACTTTTACCACAAAAGAGCATTTGGTAAATTTGTTCTGTAATCGGCATTTCCACGTCTTGTCGTTGCGCCAATAAATAGGTTTCTTTGGTGTTATAAAACCCTTCCACCACCTGACCAATTTCATCCATGGCTTGTTGGCTATCAGTCCCTTTGCCAAGCATTAAACCAAATCGACGGTTACGGGATTGGTTATCGGTACAAGTGAGCACTAAATCACCTAAACCAGACATGCCCATAAAGGTTTGTGTATTCGCTCCCATGGCTACACCTAAGCGAGTAATTTCCGCAATTCCACGGGTAATCAATGCCGTTCTGGCATTGGCACCAAATCCCATACCATCTGAAATACCTGCGCCAATCGCAATTACGTTTTTAATGGCGCCACCTAATTGAACGCCAATCATATCTTGGTTTACATACACCCGAAAATGCTGACTGCAATGAATTCGCGCTTGAAATTCTAAGGCAAACTTTTCATTACGAGAGGCAAGGGTAATCGCTGTTGGTAAACCTTGAGCCAATTCTTTCGCAAAAGTGGGACCTGAAAGCACTGCGGTTGGAATTGCTTTACCTAAGGTTTCTTCCACTACTTCTTGTAGTAATCGGCCAGTGTTACGTTCTAATCCTTTAGTTGCCCAAATTAAACGATGATCAGGTTTTAAGTGCGGTCGAATTTTTAAGAGAATTTCGCCGAAAGCATGGCTTGGCACCACAATTAAAATGTCTTTCGATTGCTCAAGCGCCGTTTTCAAATCCAATTCTAAATGCAAACTTTCTGGAAATTCAATATCAGGTAGAAAACGGCGATTTTGACGTTCCTGTTGCATTTGATTAATGTGCTCGGGATTGTGCCCCCAAAGATAGGTTGGAGAGCCATTGCGAGAAAATGAGATAGCGAGTGCTGTTCCATAAGAACCGCAACCAAGAATGGTAATTGGAGATTGGGATGGGTTCATTTCAATCACCTTTAAAATAAAAGGGCAGACGGTATCGCCTGCCCTTATCACAATTAATGTTGGGTTTCCTGATTTTCTTCCGCTTCGGCTGCTGCTTGCTGCTTGTTCATGTAATCAATGAACAACGCATCGAAGTTTACTGGAGAAAGGTTTAATGCCGGGAATGTACCGCGATTTACTAAGTTAGAAATCAATTCACGTGCATAAGGGAAAAGCATATTTGGGCATTGAGATGTTAAGCAGTGTGCCATTTGAACATCTTCTAAACCGCTGATTGTAAATACGCCAGCTTGTTTTACTTCACAAATAAACGCCATATCACCAGAGTCTTCCATGGTGGTTTCTACGTTGATGTTTAACGTGACTTCGTATAAATCTTCACCCACTTGAACGGCTTCAGTGCTTAAATCAAAGCCGAGTTTTGGTTTCCATTCTTGGTGGAAAATATGAGGAAGATTTGGTGCTTCAAAAGAAACATCTTTTACATAAATACGTTGAATTTGAAGTACTGCTTCTTGTTGCTCTTCAGCTGCTACTTCAGGTTGTTGATTTTGTTCAGACATAGAGGATCCTTACTTATGTTTTTTTACTAATGGTAAATTTGCACCCGCCCAAGCCGCTAAACCGTCTTTTAACACATAAACTTTTTCAAAGCCTTGTTTGGTTAAAAGTTCTGCGGATGTAGCAGAAGAAACACCGTTAACATCCACAATGATAAGCGGTTTTTCTTTGTGATGTTCAATTTTGCCTACATTTTGATTTTTAATTTCAGTTGGAAGCAAGTTGACGCTACCAATGATATGGCCGCGTTGGAATTCATCAATAGGGCGTAAATCAATCACCACGGCTTCTTCATCGTTCATTAAGCGAACCGCTTCAGGGTTGGTGATGACGCGATATTTTTGTGTCGCACTTTTAAAAAAGGTGAAAAGTGTCATAAAAAGGACAGCAAACCATGCGATCGTTAAAAAAGTGTGTTTTTGAGCAAATTCAATTGCTTGAGGAATAAATTCTTGCATGTTGTTCTCAACTTAATTTTGATAATGAATAAGAGTTTATCTTCAGATGAAATAAGGCTTTAAGTATAACCGCACTTTAGTTATCTTTCAAAAAAATTATCAAGGAAACGCAACGTTGGCGAAAGCTTATACAATCGGATCAATAAAAATGTGATCGGGATCATAAATATCTTATCTTTGTGTTTATTCTACGCCTAATTAAGTAGAGAATAGCCAAACTTAGATTATTTAACGTAAAAGGAGACAAGTATGAAATTAAAAAAATTAACAGCACTTATGATGCTTGGATTAGGTGTTTCGGTCGCACAAGCTGCGGAATTACCGAACATTACGATTTTAGCGACTGGCGGCACCATTGCTGGAAGCGGTGAAACCGCAGTTTCTTCTGCTTATAAAGCAGGGCAACTCAATGTTGAAGCGTTGATTGATGCCGTGCCTGAAATTAAGCAATTAGCCAATGTAAAAGGTGAACAAATTGTGAAAATTGGCTCACAAGATATGAGCGATGATGTGTGGTTAAAATTAGCCAAAGCCATCAATGCACAATGTAAAGATACTGATGGTTTTGTGATTACTCATGGTACCGATACCATGGAAGAAACCGCTTATTTCTTAGATCTTACTGCGAAATGTGAAAAACCAATTGTATTAGTGGGTGCAATGCGTCCTGCGACAGAAAAAAGTGCGGATGGTCCATTAAACCTTTATAACGCCGTCGTGGTGGCAACCGATAAAAAATCATCTGGTCGTGGTGTGTTAGTGGCGATGAATGGTGAAGTACTAGGTGCGCGTGATGTGACTAAAATGAGTACCACTGCAGTACAAACATTCCATTCACCAAACTATGGTACCTTGGGTTATATCCATAACAGTAAAGTGGATTACGAACGTTCGCCTGAAAGTAAACATACCGTAAATACACCATTTAACGTAGATAAATTAGACAGCTTGCCGAAAGTGGGCATTATTTATGCTTATTCTAATGCACCAATTGAACCATTAAATTCATTATTGGATGCGGGCTATCAAGGTATTGTTTCAGCAGGTGTAGGTAACGGTAACGTGAATGCTGCACACTTAGAACGTTTAGAAAAAGCGGCGAAAGATGGCGTTGTGGTGGTACGTTCATCTCGCGTGCCAACCGGTTACACCACGCGTGACGCTGAAGTGGATGATTCTAGATATGGCTTTGTGGCTTCGGGTACATTGAATCCGCAAAAAGCACGTGTGTTATTGCAATTAGCCTTAACACAAACAAAAGATCCAAAAGTGATTCAACAATACTTTGAGGATTTCTAGGAAAGTCATTGAAAGTGCGGTCAGAATTTGAATCAAATTTTAACCGCACTTTCGGATAAAATAGACTAATTCAAGTAATAAATATAGATAATGCACTAGTTTGTTGTTAATATATGTTCCGGAATTATTTTTAAAATTAATATGGAGAAAATATTATGATTTGGGCTCAACTTTTAGTCGTCCTACTCTTTATTTACCTAGGGGCTAGATTAGGCGGTATTGGTATCGGTTTCATGGGTGGTATGGGTGTTGTGGCACTTTCACTGCTTGGCTTAAAACCGGGTGCTATTCCGTTTGATGTAATTTCAGTTATCATGTCTGTAATCATGGCAATTGCTGCAATGCAAGTTGCGGGTGGTATGGATTTCTTAGTAAAAGTAGCTGAAAAAATTCTACGTAAAAATCCAAAATACATTACCTTCCTTGCGCCAACTGTAACTTACTTTATGACTGTACTTGCAGGTACTGGCCACACAGCATTCTCAACACTTCCAGTAATTGCTGAAGTGGCAAAAGAACAAGGCATTCGTCCTTCACGTCCACTTTCTATTGCGGTTATCGCTTCACAAATTGCGATTACAGCGTCTCCAATTTCTGCTGCGGTGGTATTCCTTTCTGCAGAATTAGAGAAAAACTTTGGTTTAAGTTACTTACAATTATTAGGTATTTGGATTCCAACTACTTACGCAGCATGTATGATTACTGCGGTGATTTGTAACTTCCTTGGTAAAGATTTGAAAGATGATGAAGTTTACCAAGATCGTCTAGCAAAAGGTTTAATTACTATGCGTGGTGAAATGCAAATTGAGATCAAACCTTATGCAAAACGCTCTGTCACAATTTTCCTTATCGCGATTTTAGTGGTCATGCTTTATGCAACTGCAATCAGTAAAACAGTTGGTTTAATTCAAAACCCAATTCTTTCTCGTGATAACGCGATTATCTCTTTCATGCTTGCGACTGCAGCGATTATTACTATGGCATGTAAAGTGGACACTGCAAACATTACCAATGCAGCAACCTTCAAATCAGGTATGTCAGCAGTAATTTGTGTGCTTGGCGTAGCATGGTTAGGTAATACTTTTGTTGAAGGTCATATCGATCAAATCAAAGCGGTATCAGCTGAGTTCTTACAACAGTATCCTTGGAGTTTAGCGGTAATCTTGTTCTTCGCAAGTACCTTACTTTACTCACAAGCTGCAACTGCAAAAGCATTATATCCAACTGCAATTTTATTAGGTGTTTCTCCAGAAGCCGCAATTGCAGCATTTGCCGCGGTATCAGCCCTATTTATCCTTCCTACTTACCCAACCTTAATTGCGGCAGTAGAAATGGATGATACTGGTTCAACCCGTATCGGTAAATATGTATTTAATCACCCATTCTTAGTGCCGGGTGTGATTGCAATCAGCTTATCTGTATTATTCGGCTTCTTAATGGCGGGTGCGGTTTTATAATCCTCCATTAAGCTAACATAAATGAAAACCATCTTGTCTTCGGATAAGATGGTTTTTTAATGGGGAACTTCTTCTTGTTGTGATACTCTAAAAGGCAACCTATTTTTATATATAAGGAAAACCAATGAAGTTATTTAAAATCCTTTTTGCTGCATTAATTGCCTATGTGCCAACAGCATGGTCTGCGGTGGATTATAATATTAAATACAGTTCCAATTATTTAATGCCGGCGTATGTGCATTTTAAAGCTGATGGTTCACAGTATTCAGTTAATGCGAAAATTAATATTCCGTTGTACAACATTGTGTTTACTTCTCGCGGTTCGCAAACCCGGAGCCAATTTAAAATGGTGAATTATCAAGACGTACGTAATGGTAAGCCCTATGCCATTTCTAAAATTTCGCCAACAACAATTGAATACGGTAAAGTGAAAAATGGGTTAGAAACTGAACCGTTAACATTACCGACTTTTGACTTATTCACCATGGCATTTCAGTTGAGCTATTACGATAAATTGCCAACCAGTTTCCAAATTACAAATGGTAAAAAACTTTACCCAATGGAAAATGTGAATGTGAAGAAAGTGGAAAAACAGATCCAATATAACAAGCAAACTGTCACGGAAATCACCTATTCATTTAAAACAGGTAACAAAGACATCATGGTGAAGAAATTCTCAGGTGAGCAATTTCCACGTTATATCAAATACAGCCGAGATGGCGATGATTACGAGTTAGAGTTTGATGATTTTGTCAAATAGCATCAGATGAGAAAAAGAAGCCACGCAAGATTGCGTGGCTTTTTATTTTATTGAGCATACATAAATACTTGAGTGAGAAGAAGTATCGATGAAATAACAAATTGGCAACCTACGATTGGCATGACAAATTTCAACCATTTATTGAATGGAATACCAAGCATTTGTAACGTAACAAGGACTAATCCTGTCGGTGCGAGAAACAACATAATATATTGCCCCCAGTTGTAAGCCGATACGACGATGTCTCTTGGAATGCCGACAGTATCAGCCAGCGGAGCCATAATTGGCATGGCGAGTACGGCAAGACCTGAAGATGAAGGTACAACTAACCCTAAGAAAATGAAGACCAAGAGCTGACCGATAATAAAGACGCCGCCATTCATTCCACCGACAAGGTGAGTCATATAATCAAGAATCGTGTCTGAAATCATCCCTTGTTCCAGAATGATATTGACCGCTCGAGCGAGTCCGATAATTAATGCGACACCGACTAATTCAGAGGCACCATGAGTAAAGCCATTTACGACATCTTTTTCAGACAATCCGCTGATAAACATAATAATGATGGTGATGGCTAGGAAGGATGCAGCCATCTGAGGGAACCACCAGCCTCCAAACATCACCCCCCATACCATGAGAGGAAAGGCGCCACTAAATAGAATCAGAATCAGTTTTCTTCTAAAGGTAAATTCAACGGTTGCATTGGGATCGATATCTTTCATATAGAGATCATAGAAGGCTTGACGATCGTCATAGGTATAAGAAAATTCAGGATTGGCACGTAGTTTTTTACAGTACCAATACATGTAAGCAATCACACAGGCTCCACCAAGAATTAGACCCAGTGTACGGAATCTCATTCCTTCAGTGAATGGAATGCCTGCAGCGTTTGAAGCAATGACAACAGAGAATGGATTGATTGTAGAGAAGGCAGTGCCCATCGAGGCAGCAAGGAATATGGCGCCAACACAGACAATCGAATCATAGCCTAAGGCTAAAAAGACAGGAACAAGAATCGGGTAGAAGGCTACCGCTTCCTCCTCAATACCACAGGCCGTACCTCCTAACAGCATCAACACGCAGACAGCAAAGACAACAGAGAATTCATTTCCTTTCGTTTTCTTGGTGAGAGACATTAATCCGGCATTAAACGCTCCTGTTTTGTTGATAACACCAATCATCCCGCCAAGTATAAAAATAAAAATCATAATATCCGCGATTTCAATGGTACCATCTACCATGGCGTGAATCATATCGGTAATGCCTTTTTCGTGTTGTTCAATGCGTTGATAGGTATCGGGGATAGCAATCGGCTTTTTGATAATGCCGTTGGTGAAATGAGAAAGTTGAATTTTGATATTGAGTTGATTCAGGGTTTGTTCTGTTGCTGGATAGCTTTGATCGGGAATTCCGTGGGTTTTGACAATAAAATGATTTTCGGTGCTGTCGTAGGAAAGTTTAGAGTAGGATCCTGAGGGAATAAGCCAAGTTAGGCCAATAGCAATAAGAAGAATAATAAAGAGGATGCTAAATGCGGAAGGGAATTTCATCTTTTTCTTTGATGCTTCCATTATGGAGAACTCCTTGTGTTCGGATTAGTCAATAAGCCGAGCGCGTATTCTACACAAAATGAGCAAAAAAGCAAAGTATGATTTTTAAAAGAATGTAATAATAGCAAGGTTAGCAATCGTTTACCTAAACAGGGCTTGATTGCGATTAAACCCAGCTTAAGTCTATTTTATTTAGGAAAATTGAGTAATTTTTTCACTCAAATCATCCAACATTTCATAACGTTTTCGGTACATAGAACGTTTTTTACTGGCAATTTCTTCCAATGGTTTGCGGGTACTTTCAAGCGGTAATTGCCAATATTGACCATTTAATTGCCCTTGGTTTTCTTGCCAGAATTCATCGTAATTGAATAGAATTTTACTGCGAGCAGATAGGCGATATTTACCTTGTGAAGTGTGAGGAATACCGATTAATTCACATTGCCATTTTTCGGCTAACAAGCGGAAAACATTCATCAACATAAACATCGGACGAACACCGTGTAATTCTTTTGTGGCTTGTTTTACGGCTTCTTGCGCTTCTTCATAAGAAGGGCCTTGAATTGAAGCAATAAGTAACTTATTTGGCTTTAAAAAGGTGAAAGAAGCATCATAAATGCTACGCCCATCATTGTCTTTTAAGTTAATAGAAAAATAACCTTCAAAAGGGTCAATCTGGTTGATATTGAAATAAATACCAAGTTGATCTGTTAATTGTGCTAATAAAAGGGATTTTTCTTGGAGTAGTTTTTTGCAAAATTCTACGCCCATTTTTTCTTCAAGCATTAACAGATTATTGGTAATGGCATTGAGTCGATCAGTTGCAGAAAAACGTTTGTCACAATAGGTGGCGAGCAATGCATTAAAACGATACGGATTTTGTTGAAAAAGCGGAATCCAAGTTTGGTTTGTATTTAAGAAATTAACCAATGCATCACATTGTTTTTTAAATAAAAATTTTCGTCCGTAATAACGGGCTTTATCCCTTAATTGTTTTTTTAATGGATGATTACAAGAATTGGGGAGTAATTCTTGAAAGGTCGCGAAAGTAATAGTTTGTTTTGCTGTCATAATGGATAAAGTGCGGTTATTTTTTCAAACGTTTTTTATTGGTAAAATCATGGTGATTTTTGACCGCACTTATTGTACCTGTATTCCATGGTTTTTCCAATTAACCATCAATAAAGGTGGTTCTTTACTTGCCTATTTTTCGATTTCTCCTTAATATGCCAAATCCTACCTTGAATTTATGCAACTCATCCCCATATTCAATGAAATTATAGAATTGATGTAAGAGAGATAACTATGAACGCCAAAAGAACTCAACAACGTACACTTCCTGTATTGCCATTACGGGATGTCGTCGTTTTCCCTTATATGGTGATGCCACTTTTTGTTGGGCGCGCAAAATCCATTAGCGCCCTTGATGAAGCCATGAATGAGGGCAAACAATTATTATTGGTGTCACAAAAGCAGGCTGATTTAGAAGAACCTACCGTTGATGATGTATTCGATGTCGGGACGATTGCCAATATTATTCAATTATTAAAATTGCCAGACGGCACTGTGAAAGTGTTGGTGGAAGGGCAACAACGCGCGAAAATCAATCAATTAAATGATGGTGAAGATCATTTTTCTGCGGAAGTCACGCCGATTGAAACCACGTTTGGCGATGAAAAAGAATTAGATGTGGTGAAGGCAGCCGTTTTAAATGAATTTGAAAACTATCTGCAACTCAATAAAAAAATTCCCGCAGATGTTTTAGGTGCACTTCAACGCATTGATGATGCCGATCGTTTAGCAGATACCATGGCTGCACATATTCCTGTAACTGTTCGCCATAAACAAAGCGTGTTAGAACTGGCTGATGTGCAAGAGCGTTTGGAATACTTGCTCGGTATGATGGAATCTGAAGCGGATATTCTTCAAGTTGAAAAACGTATCCGTGGCCGTGTGAAAAAACAAATGGAGAAAAGCCAGCGTAACTATTATCTTAGCGAACAAATTAAAGCGATTCGCAAAGAAATGGACGAAGGTGAAAGTGAAGATACCATCGATGAAGTTGAGCAACTTCGTCAAAAAGTTGAAGCGGCAGGTATGCCAGCAGATGTGCGTGACAAAGTAGAAAGTGAGTTGCAAAAACTCAAAATGATGTCAGCGATGTCGGCTGAAGCGACAGTGGTGCGAAGCTATGTTGAGTGGATGCTTCAAGTGCCATGGCATAAACGTACCAAAGTGAAGAAAGATATCGCAAAAGCTCAACAGGTTTTAGATGCGGATCACTACGGTTTAGAGCGAGTAAAAGAACGCATTTTAGAGTACCTTGCGGTACAAGCTCGCTTAAACAAAATCAAAGGCCCAATCCTTTGCTTAGTAGGACCACCAGGGGTAGGTAAAACCTCACTAGGTCAATCTATTGCCAATGCAACAGGACGTAAATATGTGCGTATAGCATTAGGCGGGGTACGTGATGAAGCAGAAATTCGCGGCCACCGTAAAACCTATATCGGTGCATTGCCGGGTAAATTGATTCAAAAAATGGCAAAAGTTGGTGTAAAAAACCCACTCTTCTTGCTTGATGAAATTGATAAAATGTCTTCGGATATGCGTGGTGATCCAGCATCAGCCTTATTAGAAGTGCTTGATCCTGAACAAAATACCACCTTCAATGATCACTATCTTGAAGTGGACTATGATTTGTCTGATGTGATGTTTGTGGCAACCTCAAATTCCATGAATATTCCAGGCCCATTGCTAGATCGTATGGAAGTCATTCGTCTTTCTGGTTATACCGAAGATGAAAAACTCAATATTGCGATGCAACATTTATTACAAAAACAAATTGAACGTAATGGATTGAAAAAAGGCGAATTAACCATCGAAGAAAATGCCATTTTAGATATTATCCGTTATTACACCCGTGAAGCCGGTGTGCGTGGATTAGAGCGTGAGATTTCTAAAATCTGTCGTAAAGCAGTGAAGAATTTATTGGTAAACCCAAAAGTGAAATCTATTACCGTTAATTCAGACAACTTGCATGACTATCTGGGTGTGAAACGTTTTGAATTTGGTAAAGCGGATACCCAAAACCGTGTGGGCGAAGTAACAGGCCTTGCGTGGACTGAAGTGGGCGGTGACTTACTAACCATTGAAACTGCTTCAGTAGTAGGTAAAGGCAAATTGACCTTCACTGGTTCATTAGGCGATGTGATGAAAGAATCTATCCAAGCAGCGATGACCGTAGTCCGTGCACGTGCTGAAAAATTGGGTATCAATTCTGAATTCCATGAAAAACGTGATATTCACATTCACGTGCCAGATGGCGCAACACCGAAAGATGGTCCAAGTGCAGGTATCGCAATGTGTACCGCATTAGTTTCTTGCTTAACGGGTAACCCTGTGTGTGCTGATGTCGCGATGACAGGTGAGATCAGCCTACGCGGTAAAGTATTACCAATTGGCGGATTGAAAGAAAAATTACTTGCGGCACATCGTGGTGGCATTAAAACCGTATTGATTCCAAAAGATAACGTGAAAGATTTGGAAGAAATTCCAGATAACGTAAAAGAAAATCTTGCGATTCATGCGGTAGAAACCATTGATGAAGTGTTAGGCTTAGCGTTAGAAAATCCACCAGAAGGTATTGAATTCGTGAAAGTGGAAACGAAAGCGAAAGCACCTCGCCGTAAAGCTGCGACTAAAACAGCAAGAGCGGTCAATTAATGACTTATTTTTTAGGGCTTGTGAAAACAAGCCCTTTTGACTTTTAATTATGCAAAAATTTCCCCCTCTTTCCCTTTATGTGCATATTCCCTGGTGTGTGCAGAAATGTCCTTATTGTGATTTCAATTCGCATGCACAGAAAGGCACAATTCCTGAACAAGAATATGTGCAACATCTGATAGCCGATCTTGAGGCAGACTTAGAGAAATATCAGGCTAGTATTCAATATCGTTCACTTCATTCAATTTTTATTGGTGGTGGCACGCCGAGTTTATTTTCAGCGGAAAGTATCAAGTTGTTATTGGCAGAAATTCAACATCGCATTCCTTTTTCAGAGAATATTGAAATCACCATGGAAGCTAATCCTGGCACTGTGGAAGCGGAGCGTTTTAAAGGCTATGTGGATGCTGGTGTAACACGTATTTCCATGGGTATCCAAAGTTTTAATGACGATAAATTACAACGTTTAGGGCGTATTCATAATGCGGAGGAAGCTAAAAGTGCGGTCAGTTTGGCAAAAGTTTCAGGCTTGAAAAGTTTCAATTTGGATTTAATGCACGGTTTACCAAACCAAACTCTTGCAGAAGCGCTAGATGATTTGCGACAAGCCATTGAGCTTGCTCCACCACACCTTTCTTGGTATCAGCTCACCATTGAACCCAATACCATGTTTGCTTATCGTCCCCCTACATTGCCGGATGATGATGAGCTTTGGGATATTTTTGAGCAAGGCCACCAGCTTTTAACCGAAGCGGGTTATCAACAATATGAAACATCCGCTTATGCGAAACCGGGCTTTCAATGTCAGCACAATCTGAATTATTGGCGATTCGGGGATTATTTGGCGATAGGCTGTGGTGCACATGGAAAACTGACTTTTCCTGATGGCGATATTTTACGTTTTTCTAAAACAAAGCATCCAAAAGGCTATTTGCGTGGTGAATACCTTTATGAAGAAAAAAACGTGGAAAAAAATGACCGCGCTTTTGAATTTTTCATGAATCGTTTTCGTTTATTGGAAGCTGTACCAAAACAAGAGTTTGAACATTACACGGGGCTTTCGCAAAGTGCGGTCAAAAATCAAATTGATTTTGCGATCCAGCAGAATTATATTGTGGAAACACCTGATTTTTGGCAGATCACTGAACACGGTAAATTGTTTTTAAACGAACTATTAGCGCTTTTCTTAGATGAATAAAATTTTTTCATCATCACGAATAAATTTTTACACTTGTTTATTTAATAGGGTCGTATTAAAGTAAAGCAAACGTTTACGTCATTATTTAAAATTTAAAAGGGACAGAGAAATGGATCAATTAGAAATGAAAAAATTAGCGGCACGCGCAGCGTTAAAATATGTTAAGCCCGAGACCATTGTTGGCGTGGGAAGTGGTTCAACAGTGAATTGTTTTATTGAAGCCTTAGGTGAATTAAAAGATCAAATTCAAGGCGCAGTAGCGGCATCTAAAGCCTCAGAAGAATTATTGCGTAAACAGGGCATTGAAGTGTTTAGTGCTAACGATGTATCCAGTTTAGATATTTATGTGGATGGCGCTGATGAAATTAATCCACAAAAAATGATGATTAAAGGTGGTGGTGCAGCATTGACTCGCGAAAAAATTGTGGCCGCTTTAGCGAAAAAATTTATTTGTATCGTTGATTCTAGTAAACAAGTGGATGTGTTAGGTAGCACATTCCCATTGCCAGTAGAAGTGATTCCAATGGCACGTTCACAAGTTGGCCGTAAGTTGGTTTCTCTTGGCGGTGCGCCTGAATATCGTGAAGGTGTAGTAACGGATAACGGCAATGTGATTTTAGATGTACATAACTTCGCCATTTTAAATCCCGTGGAAATGGAAAAAGAATTGAATAATGTCGCAGGTGTAGTAACAAATGGTATTTTTGCTTTACGTGGGGCGGATATTGTGATTGTTGGTACACCAGACGGCGCAAAAATTATTGATTAATAAAAATAAGGAAGCAAACATGACAAACAAAGTCTCACTCGACAAATCAAAAATTAAATTTGTGCTATTAGAAGGCGTGCACCAAAGTGCATTAGATACCTTACATGCGGCTGGCTACACCAACATCGACTTTTACAAAAAAGCCTTAGATGGTGATGAGCTAAAAGAAGCAATTAAAGATGCGCATTTTATTGGCTTACGTTCACGTACCCAATTAACTGCAGAAATGATTGAAGCTGCGCCGAAGCTTATTGCTATTGGCTGTTTCTGTATCGGAACCAACCAAGTGGATCTTAATGCAGCAAAAATGCGTGGGATTCCGGTATTTAATGCACCGTTCTCTAATACACGCTCTGTGGCTGAATTAGTGTTGGGTGAGATTTTACTTTTAATGCGCAATATTCCTCAAGCGAATGCAGATGTACATCGTGGCTTATGGAATAAATCGGCAGTGGGCTCTCATGAAGTACGTGGTAAAAAGCTTGGTATTGTGGGTTATGGTCATATCGGTTCACAATTAAGTATTATTGCAGAATCTCTAGGGATGGAAGTATATTTCTACGATATTGAAAATAAATTGCCACTAGGTAATGCAAAACAATTACATACACTTGAAGAGTTATTAGGTTCTTGTGATGTGATTTCGCTCCATGTGCCAGATTTACCTTCAACCCGTAATTTAATGAGTGCGGAGCGTATTGCACAATTAAAACAAGGTTCTATTTTGATCAATGCGGCACGTGGTACGGTAGTGGATATTGATGCTTTAGCGGCGGCGCTTGAACAAGGTAAAGTTCGTGGTGCGGCGATTGACGTATTCCCTGTTGAGCCTGCATCAATCAATGAAGAGTTTGTTTCACCACTACGTAAATTTGATAATGTGATCTTAACCCCGCATATCGGTGGTTCAACCGCGGAAGCGCAAGAAAACATTGGTTTTGAAGTAGCGGGTAAATTTGTGAAATATTCAGATAACGGTTCAACCCTTTCTTCTGTGAATTTCCCTGAAGTATCCTTGCCAGAACACGTTGGTACAAAACGTTTACTTCATATTCACGAAAACCGTCCTGGTGTATTAAACAAATTGAACCAAATTTTCGTTGAAGCTAATCTCAATATTGCAGCACAATATTTACAAACTGATCCGAAAATTGGTTATGTTGTGGTGGATGTTGAAACGGATGATGCATCACCATTATTAGCTAAACTCCGTGAAATTGAAGGTACAATCAAAGCACGTGTGTTGTATTAATTTGAAAAATTAAGCAAAAACTGACCGCACTTTGTGTGGGATGGAAAGCAAAATGGGCAAGGTAAGTGATTTTACGTTGCCCATTTTTATTAACTGTTTGTAGCTTAAATTTTTATTTGATCATCGCCTTAAATAGATTGCGGCGATCAGAATTAAATGTCGGCTGTGCGGTTGGTATGGATAAAATCATACGCAAACAGTCTTGCGTCAGTTGAACCGCTTGCTCGTTAGTTAGGTTCGGGTCGAGTGGTGAATGTAAGGAGCAACTTAAATATTGCGGTACATTTTCAAGACTACTAACGGTGAAAGTGAGTGCTTTGTAAGGCAGTTGCACAGTGAGTTTATCGCCTAATTCACGTGGTTCCCATTGTTGTTGAGGGCCAGGTAGAATCACCACACTCATCATCCACGGGGTTAATACTGTGCCGATCCATTGGTCTTCGAATAAAACAAATTTAGGGCAGAAGCACTCGATGCCTTTGTGATAAAAAGGAAGATCTTGCATTTCAGGTACAATGTTTTGCATTTCGGCAAGGAAAATCTCCGTTGGGTTTTCTTTAAAGCCAGTAACAGAGGTTAAAAGTGCGGTAGAGTTTTTACTCGTAAATCCTGAAGATTTACTCGCTCCTTCAGAGCCGTTGGCAAAGCCAACGTTCAAAAAGCTTTGCTTTTTGTCAGGTGTTTTTTCGTGTCGATACATGGTTTATTTTTCACATAAAACTTAATCAAATTAAAGCACGCATCAAAAGATGCGTGCTATGAGTGATTGGCTATTAAATTCCTTGCTATTCTAAATAGCGGGCGTTAAGCCGTATTCCTTAATGACTTGATTTAACGTTTCAAAAACCTTTGGCAACACGTTTTTTATCGTTTCCGTTAAACCAATTCCAGACTCTAGCAACTCTGGTTGGATGCCGATGAGACAAAGGTGTTTTGGAAATTCGTCCGTTAATTTCATTGCAGAAAGTACATCACAAATGCCGAGTTGGTGTGGCGAAATTTTGCGAGAGAAAAAGGTTGGCACTTGCTCGTCATGTAACACGACAATCTCACCCGGCTGTTTGTTAGCAAGCACGGCATCGACAATAATCAAATGCTCGCGATTTGCCATTGCATCCAGTAATTCCATGCCACAAGTACCACCATCGATGACGTCAAAGTGCGGTTGAATTTCAGGGCGTTTTTCAAGCTCCTGCACCACGCGCACACCGACACCTTCATCGCTTAACAAAATATTGCCGACGCCAAGAATTAACGGCTTCATTACAACACCTTTACTTCAGTCACTTCGCCGTTTTCGGTATTAACTACGTGCACGGCACAGGACATACAAGGGTCGAAAGAGTGAATGGTTCTGACCACTTCTAACGGTTTAGTTGGATCTGCCACCGGTGTACCAATAATGGAAAGCTCATAAGGGCCCATTTGGTCTTGTTCGTTACGCGGACCCGCATTCCATGTAGATGGCACAACTGCTTGGTAGTTTTCAATGCGACCGTCTTTGATGACAACCCAGTGAGAAAGCATACCACGTGGTACTTCACCGAAACCAACACCACGGAATTCACCGCTTGCTGGAATATCTGTTTTGATATACGCCGTCATATCACCTTTAGCGATATTATCAATGAGCATTTGCCATTGAGCACTTAAAATGTCGTTGATCGCACAGCAATGCACGGTACGACCGATAATACGTCCAAGGGTGGAATGTAATTGATCGGTAGTTAACGTGTTACCAGTCAATTTTTCATAAATGCCTTTTAATTCATTGAAGTGGTTGACAGTTGGCGTGTCATTCGCAGCCAAACCACACATTAAATAGGCGAGAGGACCGACTTCGACAACTTTACCGTAGAATGTTGGCGCTTTTACCCAAGAGTATTTGCCATCATCTTGCCAGCCGGTGTATTTCGGACGAGTTAAACCCGCCCAAGGTTCTAATGGTTCATCATCTTCGTACCAAGCGTGTTTACCACTTTCTTTAATTCCTTTTACAACGAACTCATCTTTTTGTTGGTCGATTGCACGGAAAGTCGATAAATCGCCGTTTTCGATATAACCACCTTTTAGCATGAATTTAGAGTTATCTGTATCAATTGGGTATTCTGGCACAGATAAGTAGTTGCCTGATGTTTTACCTAAGCTTAACCATTCAGGATAGTAAGCGGCAAATACTGCCGCATCTACTTTATACACTTGGTTGATGAAGTCAGTTAAGCGGTCGATACAAGCTTTCACGAACATGAGACGTTCTTGGTTTAGTACTGCTTGGGAATCTAAGTTAATTGGGTTTGCTACGCCACCAATCGCTAAGTTTTGAATATGTGGTGTTTTACTACCGAGTAATGCCACTACGCGGTTAGCATCACGTTGACATTCAAGGGCCTGCAAATAGTGCGCGACGGCAATGAGGTTTACTTCTGGTGGAAGTTTCATTGCAGCATGACCGAAGTAACCGTTAGCGAAAATACCGAGTTGTCCGCTGTCCACTAATGCTTGAATTTTTTTCTGTACGTTGCGGAATTCGTTAGCACTGTTTAATGACCATGTAGAGACACCTTTTAGCATGTCTGCTGCTTTTTCAGGATCAGCTTTTAGCGCAGCGGTGATATCCACCCAGTCCATCGCGGAGAGTTGATAGAAGTGCACGATATGGTCATGGATACTATGTGCAGCAAGAATCATGTTACGAATGTACTGTGCATTGACGGGAACTTTAGCACCAATAGCATCTTCTACGGCACGCACGCTGATAATCGCGTGTACTGTGGTACATACGCCACAGATACGTTGCATAATCATCCATGCATCACGTGGGTCGGCACCTTTTACGATATTTTCCATACCACGCCACATGGTTCCAGAGGACCAAGCATTGGTGACGACACCATTTTCAATTTCGCAATCAATACGTAAATGACCCTCAATACGGGTAATTGGGTCAATTGAGATACGTTTTTTTTCTGACATTATTCTGCTCCGCTAACTTTTTTGCTGAATGCCGCTTTTTCGGCAATAATTTTTTCTGAGTCTTCGGTATGTTTTTCTTTAAATACCGGCAATACAGGGAATAAACGAATGATTAAAATATAGGCACATACTTCAATAGAAACGAAGCCAATTGAAATAAGCAATTCTTCCGCTGATGGGAAATATTGATAACCATTGCCCGGGTTATACATGATAAGCGAGTAGTTCATACGCCATAATGCCGCACCGAGTAACATGCTTAATGCCGAAATAAATAACCAACGGGAATCTGATTTTTTCTCCCCTAGGAAGAGGGTAAGTAACGGTAATACCATCAACCAGACTTCCATCCAGAACATCCATGCTTCAAATTTAGTTAATTTATCGAAACCTACAACCATTTGCAGTTTGTCGTGATAAATCAATTCACCAAAACGCACCGCTAAGAAACAGAAAATTAATCCTGCGGTAACGCGTGCTAATTGAGTAAATAAATGACGTTCATCTGGTGTTTTTCCTGCAAGACCCGCTTTAACTAAAGAACCCTCAAAAATCACAATAGAGAAGCCCATAATGAAAGCAGTCAGCAAGGAGAGAATTGGTAGTGCTTCATAGCTTTGCCATACTGGATGGACTTTGTGACCCGCTACAATCATCAAGGAACCCATTGAAGATTGGTGCATCATTGGTAACAAGGCACCCAAGGCAATAATGAAAAACATGATTTTATTCAGTTTATTAAACCATTTTTTCAAGCCGAAGAAACCAAGCCATACAGGAGCAAACTCTAGGGTCACCACGATGATATACACCGTCATACAAAATGCCGTTTCAAATAGAACGGAATTTGTGTTGAACTGACCTGGAATGTAGAAATATGGCAAATGCCAATAACGTCCCATATCAATGGTGATAGATAAACCACCAAGGGAATAGCCGAATAAACTTGCAAGCAATGCTGGGCGAACAAGAGCGTGATATTTCCCTTTATTGAAAATGTACACGGTCCAAGCGAGCGCCCAACCACCGCAGGCAAATCCTGTACCGACAAGTAAGTCAAAGGCAATCCATAAACCCCAAGGATAACCGCCGTTAAGTGCAGTTACAGAACCGATACCAAACACTAAACGTTTTAAAATTAATAAAACGCAAAGCACGGCAAGTGGTGCAAAAAAGAGAATTGCGGCAGAAACAAGGCGACCGCCTACTGGACGTGGATTACTCATGATGCTCATCCTCCGCTTCTTCGATTTCCTTGCGTGCCTGACGCATGGCTTCTTTTTGTGCTGCAATACGCTCAGCGATTTTATCGCCGTGCATATTTTTGTAAGTCATAAAGGTTAAACCGGCAAGTGCCACTAACGGTAAGGCTAAACCGCGATACAAGAAGTGTTGTAAATGCGCCGCACGAGAACCTGTCGCGACTTCATCTAAGTCTGGTAAACCAAGGTTAGCAAAAGGTACACCACTTAAGGCGAGCACCTGTGTACCACCACCTTCTTTTTCACCGTAGATATGATATTGATATGCCGGCACGGTTGCACGGTATTTATCTGTGCTATTGACGTATTGACGTGGGTAATCATATTCAGTACCACGTAATAAGCTTAAACGGCGTTTAGCTTCCGTTAATAATTCTTCACGTGTACCAAAAATAATGGCGCCGGTCGGGCAAACATGACAGCAACCCGGCAGTTCGCCTTTGTCAATGCGTTCCAAACCTTTTTGATTGCACAGTTCACATTTGCTGATTTCGCCGAACGGATTGTCATAGTCGTATTTTGGTACATCAAATGGACAACCCACCATACAATAACGGCAACCGGTACAAATATCCGGATCGTATTTTACGATACCGGTTTTGGGATCTTTGGTAAGTGCTTGAACAGGGCAAACGGCAACGCAGTTAGGATCAACGCAATGCATACATTGTTTTTTCACATAAGCATAGCCGTTTTCTGTTTTGTCTTTATTTGTGCCGTCGCCATCACTCCATACTTGAATAATGTTACGAGTAAATGGAGTGAGTTTATCGTTATTTGACCAAGTTTGATCACCTTTCGGATTTACTGGTGTATGGTTTACGTTTTGACATTCAGCCACGCATGCTTGACAACCTACACAAAGGGTAGAGTCGTAAAGCATTCCTAGTGCGCCGGGAATAGGCTCAACCGCTTCTGATGCCTGTACATTTGGCACAGGCAAAGTAGATGCGATTCCGCCAAGCATACCCGCTTTTAGAAATTTTCGTCTATCCATTGTTATTTACCTGTATGTTGTTCTTTTTCTGCGGCTTTAGCTTCAGAACGGGCTTTATGTTGAGCGCTTAATTCGCGTAAGGTTACAACACTCACACCAGCTAAGATTGCGGCTGCACCGCCTAATAAACCAATAGCCGTCATGGTTGCACCTGAACCTTCAGTGTTGTTGACATCTGGTTTTTCAACGCGTGGTGTTGGGTTTTCGACACCTGCTAATTGGAAAATACCTTTGGTAAAGCCGACGCCTTTTTCATTACAACCATAGCAAGGATGTCCGATACCGACCGGCCAGTTATTACCGCCGACATCACAGAATTCTAAAGTAGAGCAGTTGCCGTAAGTTTCAGGTCCTTTACAACCAAGATGATACAAACACCAACCGTTGCGGTGACCATAATCACCGTATTCTTTAGCGAAGCGACCAGCATCAAAGTGCGGACGACGATAGCAGTTTTCGTGAATTAAGCGATCGTAGGCGAATAATGGACGATTTAATTTGTCCATTGCCGGTAGTTTCTTATAAGTAAGAATATAAGCGACAGTTGCAAGGAAGTTGTGTGGATTTGGTGGACAACCTGGAATATTAATCACTGGGGTACCTTTTGGTAATACTTCAGACAAGCTGCTTGCACCAGTTGGGTTGCCACCGCTAGAAGGTACGCCGCCCCATGCTGCACAAGAACCGATTGCAATAATCGCTGCAGCACCTTTAGCTGCTTCTTGGATGTGCTCTACAATCGGTTTACCTGCTACCATACAATAGACGCCGCCGTCTTTTACCGGAATAGATCCATCTACGACTAAAACATATTTTCCATAATATTGTTTAATTGCATTGTGTTTATTATCTTCAGCTTGTTCCCCGAAGGCTGCAGAAAGGGTTTCGTGGTATTCTAAGGAAATCATTTCCAATACCAAGTTTTCTACTGTTGGGTGGGTCGCACGTAGTAAGGATTCAGTACAACCCGTACATTCTTGCGCACCAATCCATAATACTGGTGGACGTTTAGGTTCGGTTAAAGCAGCGGTCATTTCGGCACCCGCTTTTGAACTTAACCCCATAGTCGCCGCAAGTGCGGTACATAACTTCATAAAATCCCGACGGGAAACTTCTGCTAAAGCAGAAAATAATCCATCACTTCGTTGCATATAATCACTCCAATTGGCACGTTACTTGTATGGTTAATCTAGCTATGATATGCCTTGATGGATGAACTTTATTTGATCAGAATCAAAAACACCCTTATTTTCCTTACAAAATAAGAGGGTAAGTGATTGTTTTTATTTTGATTATTGAGAATGATTGTTATTTATTGTGGCTTTCTTCACTTGAAGCATATGTTATTGCACGTTATATTTTTCAATTAAAAGAAATGCTTTTGTTACCCTAAAAGAGAAATAACCAAGTGTGAAGATATGCTTTATCGTTTATATTCAAACTTTGGATTAAAAATCTTTTTAAACATTGACCAAAATTAATCTTGTTGAAGTGAGAAAAATGGGCAACAAAGATTATTCTATTTTGCCCATTTGGATAGATTAGTTATTAGCTGTTTGTGATTTTTTACGTTCTAAGCGTAATACACCTAAATGTGTCATATAGCAACAGAAAATACAGCCTGCTACAGCGAATAATAAGAGGTAGAAGCCCGCATCCCAGCCGAATTTATCAGCCAAAATACCAAATAATGCAGTACCAGAGAAACTACCTAAGATATAACTTAATAAACCACGTAAGCCAGTTGCAGAACCTGCCGCGAAAGAAGGTACGAGTTCAATAGTTTGAAGTGAAGATAAGAACATTGGCACATAAATTAAGCATCCAATAATACCTGCACCAATGGTTACGGTTAATAAGTCACTACCGCCCCAGTAAATGAACATTGCTGCGCCCACACCGAATAAGGTGATGATAGCAAGTGGCATGCGGCGACCTTTGAAATAAGTATCAGTTAACCAACCGGCTAATAGTGTAGAAGGAATTGCTGCCCATTCAAAGATAGCAAAGGCCGTACCCATTTGAGCTTTAGTGAAACCTTTAGTTTCTAACAAATAAAGTGGTAACCAGGTTAATACACCAAAACGGATCATATAAGTGAATACGTCGATAAAAGAAACAAACCACACATTAATGTCTTTCATAATGTAATCACGGAAGATTTCCCATGTGGTTAAATTTACATTTTCTTCTTTTGTGACAACTAATTCTTCATTCTCACTTTCAAGAATTTTTCCAACGGGTGGTAAGCCTTCATTGTAAGTACGACCCGCACCGAAGATGTAGAAAATAATCGCAACAATAGTAGCAATTGCTACAGGTACAACAAAGTGTGCAGCTTGCCAATGCTCTTGACCTAACCAAGCGATACTAGCGCCCGCAATTGGTGCAACTAAACCACCACCTACGTTGTGAGAGATATTGAAGATAGCGGTTGTTACACCACGAGATTTACGTGGGAACCAGCTTGCAAGTACGATGTAAGCTGGACCCGCTCCCATCCCTTGGAAGATACCATTAAGCACACAAAGGAATAAGAATGCCCAGAATGATGCGCTAAAGCCCATCATCAAGTTTACCGCGGCCGACATCATTAAGCCGAAAATCATAAAGTGTTTCGGATTTGATTTATCTGCGATTGCAGACATGAAACCTTTACTTAAACCATAAACAATTAACATGGTACCAGAAATAAAACCGATATCTTTTTTGGTGAAACCAAACTCGCTAATTAATTCTGGAGACGAAAGGAGGAAGTTATTACGTAAAATGTAGAACGCTGCGTAACCGATAAAAATGCCAAATAATGCATGCCATCTTAAGCGATTATAGCGTTCTCTAATTTCTGCATCAGGAATAGGTGTGCCTGGATTAGATTTTAGGAATGAAATCATTTGATGATCCTTTAATTTTTAATACAACAAAACTCATTTCTATACAAAAAATGAGGTAGGTAATATTAAGGAGAAAAATCGAGATGTCAAATAAAAAAAATAACACACACTTTGACCGCACTTTTATTTCGCAAAATAGTCAGTTTTTTGCTATAATTCCACACAATTTTCATTACAAAATAGAGAAAAACTATGTCAGAAACACCGGTTACAGAAAATGCTTATGGTGCATCAAGTATTAAAGTCTTAAAAGGGCTTGATGCGGTTCGGAAACGTCCGGGCATGTATATTGGGGATACCGATGATGGAACAGGCCTACACCATATGGTGTTTGAGGTGGTGGATAATGCGATTGATGAAGCGCTTGCCGGCTATTGTTCCGATATTATCGTCACTATTCATGATGACAATTCTGTTTCTGTACAAGATGACGGTCGTGGTATTCCGGTAGATATTCACCCAGAAGAAGGGGTTTCTGCGGCAGAAGTTATTATGACCGTGCTTCATGCGGGTGGTAAATTCGATGATAACTCTTATAAAGTATCAGGTGGTTTACACGGCGTGGGTGTTTCGGTAGTAAATGCACTTTCTGATAAATTGCAATTAATCATTCGTCGCCAAGGTCATGTGTACGAGCAATTCTATCACTTAGGTGAGCCTCAAGGGCCTTTAACTATTATCGGTGAAACGCAAGCGACGGGTACAACGGTGCGTTTCTGGCCAAGTCCAGAAATCTTTGCGATTACAACTTTCGATTACAAAATTTTAGCAAAACGCTTACGTGAGCTTTCATTCTTAAACTCTGGTGTATCAATTCGTTTAATCGATAAACGTGATGGCACAGAAGATCACTTCCATTACGAAGGTGGTATTCAAGCGTTCGTTGAATATTTAAATAAAAATAAAAATCCAATTCACCCAAAACCATTCTATTTTTCAGCTGAAAAAGACGGCATTGGCGTGGAAGTCGCATTGCAATGGAATGATGGCGTAAACGAAAACGTTTATTGCTTTACCAACAACATTCCACAACGTGATGGTGGTACTCACTTAGCCGGTTTCCGTGGTGCATTAACGCGTAGCTTAAATAACTATATGGAAAGCGAAGGGTTACTGAAAAAAGAAAAAGTGACCACATCAGGTGACGACGCACGTGAAGGTTTGGTCGCGATTATTTCGGTGAAAGTGCCCGATCCTAAATTCTCTTCACAAACAAAAGACAAATTAGTGTCTTCTGAAGTGAAAAGTGCGGTCGAATCTGCAATGAATGAGCGTATGCAGGAGTATCTATTAGAAAATCCAGCCGATGCGAAGATCATTGTAAATCAAATTATTACAGCTGCACGTGCGCGTGAAGCGGCTCGTAAAGCCCGCGAAATGACTCGTCGTAAAGGCGCATTGGATATTGCAGGCCTTCCGGGTAAATTAGCGGACTGCCAAGAAAAAGACCCAGCACTTTCAGAACTTTACCTCGTGGAGGGGGATTCTGCGGGTGGTTCCGCAAAATCAGGTCGTGATCGTAAAACCCAAGCGATTCTGCCATTAAAAGGTAAAATTCTTAACGTTGAAAAAGCACGTTTTGACAAAATGCTTTCTTCTCAAGAAGTGGGTACATTAATTACAGCGCTTGGCTGTGGTATTGGCCGTGATGAATATAATCCGGATAAATTACGTTATCATCACATCATTATCATGACCGATGCGGACGTGGACGGTTCACACATTCGTACGTTATTGTTGACCTTCTTCTATCGTCAAATGCCGGAATTAATTGAGCGTGGTTATGTGTATATTGCTCAGCCACCACTTTATAAAGTGAAAAAAGGTAAACAAGAGCGTTACATCAAAGATAACGACGAAATGGTGCAATATGAATTAATGCTTGCACTTGATGGCGCAGCGTTGCATATCAGTGCTAATGCACCAGCAATGAATGATTTAGTGTTCGAGAAATTAGTGAGTGAATATAACAATGTTCAGAAATTAATTACTCGTTTAAGTCGTTACTATCCAGAGCCATTATTACAAGGTTTGGTTTACCAACCACAATTAACCGTTGAGTTAATGCGTAGTGAAAGTGCGGTCGAAAATTGGGCGAATGCTTTTGTTGCCTACTTAACTGAAAAAGAAACAGAAGCACATTTATATTCAGCAAGAACGCAATTTAACAGCGAACGCCAAGTATATGAGGCAGTCATTACCGTTCGTAAACACGGTATTGATACCGATTACTTCATCAACTTTGATTTTGTAACGGGCAATGAGTTTGCGAAGATTACCGCCTTCGGTCAGCAAGTGAATGGCTTACTAGAAGAGGGCGCTTACGTCACTCGTAGTGAAAAAACGCAACCTGTTCAGTCATTTGAACAAGCTGTTGAATGGTTGATGAAAGAATCTCGCCGAGGCCTAGAAATCCAACGTTATAAAGGGTTAGGTGAAATGAACGCTGAGCAACTTTGGGAAACCACCATGGATCCAAATGCTCGTCGTATGTTAAAAGTATCGATTAAAGATGCTGTCGCTGCAGATCAACTCTTCACCACATTGATGGGTGATGAAGTTGAGCCTCGTCGTGAATTTATCGAAATGAATGCGTTGCGAGCAAACTTAGACGTTTAGTCTAACACTCAAAAATATCATTAAAAATGACCGCACTTAGGGAAACCAAGTGCGGTATTTTTTTTTGAGTTAGATCACAAAAATAAAAATAATTCTCAATTTTATCTATTTTTTTGTAGTATTATTTTTTATAATCTTGCCGCTTTTATTATTTAAGGATAACGATATGAAAAAGAATACATTTTTAGCAGTGACTTATGGGATTTTGCCTGTTGCTGCAGTATCTATTTCTCAATCTTCCTTTGCTGAGGAACAATTAGAAACGATTAATGTTTCGACAGAATTGGATGATTCGACAAAAGCCAACCATTCTGAAAAGAAAACGGCAAAGATTATTCAACAAGAACTCATTCAAAATAACAAAGATCTTGTGCGTTATAGTCCTGATGTTGGGGTTGTTGATCAGGGGCGTCATCAAAAAGGTTTTGCTATTCGTGGAGTAGAGGATAACCGAGTGGGTATTAGTATTGATGGAATTGCGTTACCCGATTCAGAAGAAAACTCGCTTTATAAACGTTATGGTAACTTGAATACTTCTCGTCAAAGTATCGACCCTGAATTAGCTCGAACTATTGATATTGCTAAAGGTGCTGATTCTTTCAACCAAGGGAGTGGCAACATTGGTGGGGGGGTTAATTATCGCACTCTTGAGCCATTTGATATAGTGAAAAACGGAAGAAAATTTGGTGCGTTATATCGTACGGGGTATGCTTCTCGCAATACTGAATGGGTAAATACTTTAGGTGTCGCGTATGCTGGTGAAAAAGCGGAAGCCTTATTACTTTATTCCAATCGCCACGGACATGAGATGAAAAGTGCTGGAGAATATACAATCCCTGAAGACTCATATTACACACGTTCTCGTGGTTATAGCAAACAAACTCCAGATGATTCAACACATAATAATCATAGTTATCTAGCGAAATTTGCATATCGTTTTAATGATAGTCACAGAGTTGGGGTTTCCTATAGTGGTTCACGTAATAAAAATTATGTTATTGAAGATTCAGCAACTACTACTCCGTCAGCTTGGCGTGAGGCAGATGATCGTGCTAAACGTGATACTGTCAATGTTTTTTATGAATATTTACCAAATTCAAAAGTGATTTCATTGGTTAAGGTAGATTTAGATTATCAGAAAACACAAACAGCTGCTTATAATTATGAGGGATTTCGAGCTAAAAAAGATGGTGGAACTCTTTATGAAAATAGAACACCAAATGACAAGAACCTAAGATTTTTTAATACGAAATTTAATCGTATTAATTTAGGTATTGATAGCCAGTCATTAGATTTTTTTAATACAGTTCATACTTTTTTATTAAAAACATCATTTTCAGAAAGAAAATTTGATGTTTTACACAAAGATTCTTATTTTGATACAGATACGTGGTCTTATGGTTCGGAAACTTTAGAAACTATGATGATGCCAGTTGAAAGTTATCATCACTTTGTGTCTATAAAAGATAATATTGAATTTAATCCTGAATTAAAAGGGCATCTAGGCTTGCGTTATGATTGGGCTAAGCATGAGCAGAAAAGTTTAAATGGATTAGCTTGTAAATTTTGTAGAAAAGCTGAGAATGCTAAATTTCATAACATTAGTTGGACAGCTGGAATCGAGAAAATGATCAACGATGACTGGAAATTAGGTTATAACATTGGTACTGGTTTCCGGATTCCAAATGCATCTGAAATGTATTTTGATTACAGAGATAATGCATCTGGTGCCTGGATGTCAAATCCTGGCTTAAAAGCAGAAAAGAGTTTGACACAAAATATTAATCTTATAGGCAAGGGAAATTTAGGAGAAATTTCACTTAATTTGCATCATACTCGTTATAAAGATTTTCTTTATGAACAAGAGACTTGGGCTTATTACAATTATGATAAAGATTCTTGGCGCTGGCGTCCTGTTCAACAAATGCAAAATATTGATTCTGCCAAAATTTATGGTGTTGAATTTACTGGAAGACTTAACTTAAATGAAATTATGCCAATACCAAGTGGTTGGAAGTTATTTGGCTCGTTAGGATACAGCAAAGGAAGTATGTCTAATAATGCAAGTTTAATGTCTCTTCAACCGATTAAAGCTATTGTTGGATTAGATTATGAACATCCTAACGGAAAATGGGGGATTTTCTCTCGTTTAACATACTTGGGGGCAAAAAAAGCAAAAGATGCTCAATATTTGAAAAATCAAAGAGAGCGTTGTGTGAAAAAAGAACTTAAAAAGAATCCGTATTATGAATGGGGATATGGTCCTGAATATACAGAAGAATGTTCTGAATATGTGCATGAGACAACTTTAGCAACATGGAAACATTTAAATTCAAAAGCCTTTATATTTGATATGTTTGGTTTCTATAAAGTAGCAGATAATGTTACTTTACGTGCTGGTGTTTATAATCTATTTAATCGTAAATATCACACTTGGGATGTGTTACGTGGTTTAAATGATACTGGTGGAGTGGTTAATTCCGTAGGTCTTTATCCTAATGAAAAATATGGTGGTTATCCTGGACTTCAACGCTATTATCAACCAGGCCGTAACTTCGCAGCCTCTATTGAAATTCGTTTTTAATTATTAAATTGTTTATAGCAAAGTACGCATAGTAATGTGCGTACTTCTTTTTGTTTTAGGAGCAATCATTATGATGATAGATAAACGCCTAATTAACACGGTGGCCGACAGTAAAAAATGGATTGGCATCACGGTGTTATGGAATTGGGTGGCGTTAATTGGTGGGATTATTAGTGCTGTCGTGTTTTCTTATATTTTACAGGCGGCTTATTTTAATGAATTGGGCCCGATAAGTGCGGTCATTTTTGGCATTGTTTTAGTTGCTGCTTTGGCGTTGCGTGCCTTTGCAGGTAAAAAATCGGTGCAGGCCTCTTATTTTGCTAGCACAAAAGTGAAACATGAATTGCGTAGCCTTATTTATCGAAAATTGGCTTCAATGCCACTTAACCAAGTGAATCAACAATCTACTTCAAGTATTATCCAAGTGGCTTCGGAAGGCGTAGAACAACTTGAAATCTACTTTGGGCGTTATTTGCCTCAGCTTTTTTATAGCTTACTTGCACCGCTCACACTCTTCTCTTTTCTGATCTTTTTCAGCTTTAAAACAGCCGTAATTTTGTTGATTTGTGTTCCGTTGATTCCTATGTCGATCATTGCAGTGAATAAAATTGCGAAAAAACTCTTGGCAAAATATTGGTCCATTTATGTGGGGTTAGGCAGCAGTTTCTTAGATAACCTACAAGGTTTAATCACGCTGAAAATCTATCAAGATGATGCTTATAAAGCGAAAGCAATGGATGAGGAAGCAGAACATTTCCGTAAAATTACCATGAAAGTGCTCACCATGCAGCTTAACTCAGTGTCGCTAATGGATTTACTTGCTTACGGTGGTGCGGCAATTGGGATTTTAACGGCGTTATTGCAATTCCAAGCAGATCAATTAACCGTATTAGGTGTCATTTTATTTATTCTGCTTTCTTCTGAATTCTTTATTCCACTTCGTTTATTGGGGTCTTTCTTCCACGTGGCGATGAATGGTAAAGCCGCATCAGACAAGATCTTCACATTGCTTGATACCCCAGTAGAAACCCAAACTCAAGCGGTCGATTTTGCAGCGAAAAATGCTATTCAGGTAGATATTCAAGATCTGCATTTTGCTTATAGTGAAGAAAAACCAGCGATTACAGGTTTAGATTTAAGTATCTTACCAAATCAGCTTACGGTATTTGTGGGTAAAAGTGGTTGTGGTAAATCTACCTTGGTTTCATTGTTAATGGGCTTTAATAAAGCGCAACAAGGCAAAATTCTATTCAACGGTCAAGAAATTCAAGAGATTGATCGTCATTCGTTTTATGAAAAAGTCTCTTTGGTGAGCCATAGCAGCTATGTGTTTAAAGGTACGCTGCGTGAAAATATGACGATGGCGAAAATTGATGCCACAGATGAGCAAATTTATGCGTGTTTAGAACAAGTGAATCTTGCCCATTTTGTACGCGAAAATGGCGGATTAGATATGCCGCTATTAAGCCGTGGCGCGAATTTATCGGGCGGTCAAATTCAACGCTTATCCTTAGCGCGTGCTTTACTACACAATGCCGAGCTTTATATTTTTGATGAAGCGACCAGTAATATTGATGTAGAAAGCGAAGAAATTATTTTGCAGTTCATTCAGCAATTTAAACAACAAAAAACCATTGTGATGATTTCTCACCGCTTGGCCAATGCCGTGAATGCAGACTGCATTAACGTGCTTGAACAAGGCAAATTGATTGAGCAAGGCACACATAAAGACCTCATGGCAAAACAAGGTGCGTATGCTGAAATGTTCCAACAACAAAAAGATTTAGAACAAATTAGAGAGGTGGCAAATGCGTAAAAATGGTTTTGTTGTGATGGGGCATTTGTTGAAACTAGTGACCCCACTGGCGCATATCATGGCGTTTACTATCACCATGGGAACGCTCGGTTTTCTTGCCGCTATCTTTATCATGGTGCTTGGAGCGATGGGTTTAGTAAATTTATTAAACTTTGACACCCATTTAAGTTTTTCTGGAATTTTGACCGCACTTATCGTGTTAGCGGTGGCTCGTGGCGCATTGCGTTATTTAGAGCAAATGTCAGGGCACTATATTGCTTTTAAATTATTGGCATTATTGCGCGATAAAGTATTTTCTTCCTTACGCCGTTTGGCTTTTGTGAAATTGCAAGACAAACAAGCGGGGCAATTAGTATCCTTGGTAACTAATGATATCGAATTGCTCGAAGTGTTCTATGCGCACACCATTGCACCAATTATGATCGCATTTTTTACTTCTGCGATTTTATTGTTGGTCTTCGCTCATCTTTCAGGTTGGTTTGTGGTTGTAGCATTAGCCGCTTATTTAACGGTAGGTGTGATTCTACCAATTATCACCACCAAATTGGCGCGTGAAGATGGCAGACGCTATCGTGAATTAGTAGGCGAAATGAATGACTTCTTCCTCGACAGTGTACGAGGTATGAAAGAAATTCAGCTTTTCGGTTATGCAAAAAAGCGTTTAGATGAAATTCAACAACGCAGCCAAAAAATCGATACAGCTTTTGAGCGCATTAAAGCTCAAGAAGCCAAAGTGCGCGTTTACACTGAAGTGGCAGTATCGGCGTTTAACATCATTATGTTATTCACGGGCTTAATTTTGTTTAGTCTAGATAAGATTGATTTCTCAGCCTTTTTAATTGGCGTGATTTTATTGATGTCGAGCTATGGCCCGGTTATTGCATTAAGTAACCTTTCAAGCAACTTGTTACAAACCTTGGCTTCAGGTGAGCGTGTATTAAGCTTGCTAGCAGAAGAACCCGAATTAAAAGACGTAGAAAATGCGGTCGATTTAAAAGATGTTTCTCGCATTGATGTTGAGAACGTAAGTTTTGCTTATGGTGAAGAACAAATTTTATCGGATGTTAGTTTATCTGTGAAAAAAGGTGAAATCTTAGGGATTCACGGCAGAAGCGGTAGCGGTAAAAGTACCTTGTTAAAACTGCTGATGCGTTTTTATGATCCTAAATCGGGTAGCATTAAAATTAACGGTGAAACCTTACCGAATATCAATACCTGTAGCTTACGTGACAATATGGCATACATTACCCAGCAAACCTATATTTTCAACGAAACCATTGAGGAAAATATCCGTCTTGCGCGCCGTGATGCAACGTTAGAAGAAATTATGGAAGCCGCGAAGAAAGCATCAATTCATGATTTCATTTTGAGTTTGCCAGAAGGGTATCAAACGAAAATGACCGAATTAGGCGGTAACTTGTCTGATGGTGAAAAACAACGTATCGGTATTGCTCGTGCATTCTTGCACAATGCGCCGATTATTTTACTCGATGAACCGACTAGCAATTTGGACAGTTTAAACGAAGCGATGATTTTGAAATCATTGCTGAACGTAAAAGCAGAAAAATTGATTATTCTCGTGAGTCATCGTCAATCCACCATGGCGATTTGCGATCAGGTGATTGGCATTGAGAATGGAAGAATGTCGTAAGGCAGTGAGAAAAAGAGCGGTCAAATTGACCGCTCTTTTTTATTTTCTTAATTTCACTAACTCAACTTCGTGATTTTCACCTTTTCTAAGAATGAGATTGGCGCGCTCACGAGTCGGCAGAATGTTTTGTCTTAAATTTAATCCATTAATGTTGTCCCAAATGTTGCCAGCCGTTTCAATAGCTTCTTGTTCAGAGAGATTTGCATAATGTTTAAAATAGGAATCCGGATTGGTGAAAGCACTTTGACGGAATTTTAAAAATCGCTTGATGTACCATTCTTTGAGTAAGTTCTCGTCAGCATCAACGTAAATGGAGAAATCTACAAAATCAGACACGAAGGTTTGATTGGCTTTATTTGAACCCGTTTGGAGAACGTTTAATCCTTCTAAAATTAAAATATCTGGTTGATCAACAATATCAAATTTATCAGGAACGATATCGTAAGTCAGATGAGAATAAATAGGCGATTTTACAGATGGCTTGCCTGATTTGATATCAGCTAAAAAACGAATTAATTTGGCCGTATCATAAGAAATAGGGAAGCCTTTTTTCTGTAGCAAATCGTCTTTTTTTAGTTTTTCTAATGGATACAGGAAACCATCGGTAGTGATTAAATCAACTTTTCGTTCGATCGGCCAGTGGGTTAGCAAAGATTGCAAAATACGTGCCGATGTACTTTTCCCGACAGCTACACTGCCAGCGATACTAATGATGTAAGGAACTTTAGGGCTTTGTCCGCCAAGAAAACGATTTAAAACGGTCTGGCGGTGAAGGTTTTCATCAATATAGTAGTTGATGAGACGTGCAAGTGGCAGGTAAATGGTGCTCACTTCATCAAGAGAAAGCTCTTCATTAAAACCTAAAAGCGGTTTGAGATCTTGCTCCGTTAATTTTAGCGGAACAGATTTTCTTAATTCAGCCCATTGCTGACGACTAAAGTTCAGAAAGGGTGTGAGTTGTTCGGTAATTTCCACGGTGCTTTATATCTAGAGTGAAAAAATTGGGCAAAATATACCTTATAAATGAGTTGTGATCATCGTTTTTTATTAAAACTGGTGAGTTTTAAAGCAAGGATGTGGCTTTTTGCTTGTAAATTAGACGAATAGTTAAAAAAAACGCATTTTTCATAAAAAAAACTTGTCAGGCATAAAATTTTCCATATAATACGCCTCACTTGCTTACAACACGCCGACTTAGCTCAGTAGGTAGAGCAACTGACTTGTAATCAGTAGGTCACCAGTTCGATTCCGGTAGTCGGCACCATCCTTTAGTAAACAAGTATTCATTTAGCGTGGAGGGGTTCCCGAGCGGCCAAAGGGGGCAGACTGTAAATCTGTTGGCTCAGCCTTCGAAGGTTCGAATCCTTCTCCCTCCACCATTTTCTAAATGAATTCTGATGGGACAGATGAATTGAGGACTGCGGGCATCGTATAATGGCTATTACCTTAGCCTTCCAAGCTAATGATGCGGGTTCGATTCCCGCTGCCCGCTCCAAACGCTGATATAGCTCAGTTGGTAGAGCGCACCCTTGGTAAGGGTGAGGTCGGCGGTTCAAATCCGCCTATCAGCACCACCTTCCAAATTCCTCTTTCCTTTATTAAATAGTAATGATTTTATTGGTTAATGTGGTTTAATTTACCCATCGATAACCGTGTCTATTTAGAGGGACTCTTTAAATGTCTAAAGAAAAATTTGAACGTACAAAACCGCACGTAAACGTGGGTACAATCGGCCACGTTGACCACGGTAAAACAACTTTAACAGCAGCAATCACAACCGTATTAGCAAAACACTACGGTGGTGCAGCTCGTGCATTCGACCAAATCGATAACGCGCCAGAAGAAAAAGCGCGTGGTATCACCATCAATACATCACACGTTGAATACGATACTCCAACTCGTCACTACGCACACGTTGACTGCCCAGGACACGCGGACTATGTTAAAAACATGATTACCGGTGCGGCGCAAATGGACGGTGCTATCTTAGTAGTAGCAGCGACAGATGGTCCAATGCCACAAACTCGTGAGCACATCTTATTAGGTCGCCAAGTAGGTGTACCTTACATCATCGTATTCTTAAACAAATGCGACATGGTAGATGACGAAGAGTTATTAGAATTAGTAGAAATGGAAGTTCGTGAACTTCTTTCTCAATATGACTTCCCAGGTGACGATACACCAATCGTACGTGGTTCCGCATTACAAGCATTAAATGGCGTTGCAGAATGGGAAGAAAAAATCCTTGAGTTAGCAAACCACTTAGATACTTACATTCCTGAGCCAGAGCGTGCAATTGACCAACCGTTCCTTCTTCCAATCGAAGACGTGTTCTCAATTTCAGGTCGTGGTACAGTAGTAACAGGTCGTGTTGAGCGTGGTATCATCCGCACTGGTGATGAAGTTGAAATCGTTGGTATCAAACCAACAACTAAAACAACAGTAACTGGTGTTGAAATGTTCCGTAAATTACTTGACGAAGGTCGTGCAGGTGAGAACATTGGTGCATTATTACGTGGTACAAAACGTGAAGAAATCGAACGTGGTCAAGTATTAGCGAAACCAGGTTCAATCACTCCACACACTGATTTCGAATCAGAAGTTTACGTATTATCAAAAGATGAAGGTGGTCGTCACACTCCATTCTTCAAAGGTTACCGTCCACAATTCTATTTCCGTACAACTGACGTAACTGGTACTATCGAGTTACCAGAAGGCGTAGAAATGGTAATGCCTGGTGATAACATCAAAATGACAGTAAGCTTAATCCACCCAATCGCGATGGACCAAGGTTTACGTTTCGCAATCCGTGAAGGTGGCCGTACAGTAGGTGCTGGCGTTGTTGCGAAAATCATCAAATAATTGATGTATTAACTGTAACAAGTTAGATGTTAGATTAAGAAGGCGTATCGAAAGATGCGCCTTTTTGTTTTTTATCAATGAATGTCATTTTTATGATAGAAAGTGCGGTCAAAAATCGTGTCGTTTTGGTATGATACAGACTCATTTTTTATACAGGTGGTTTTATGCAACAACTTCCATTTAAAGCCGTTGTTTCTGATCTTGACGGTACATTACTCAATACTAATCATGTAATTGGTAATTTTACAATTGAGATATTAAATAAATTAGAACAAAAAGGTGTTGATATTATTTTAGCAACTGGCCGTAATCATACGGATGTTTCTTCTATTTTAGGTAAGATTGGAGCGGAGCATGCTGTAATGATCACTTCCAATGGCGCTAGAGTACGCGACCTAAAAGGTAACCTTATTTATAGCAATAGCCTTCCAGAAGAAATCGTACTTGAGTTGTATAAAATCCCTTTTGATCGTACCAAGATTTGTATCAATACTTATCAAGATGATGGTTGGTTTATCAATATAGATGTGCCTGAATTAGCAAAATATCACAAGGATTCAGGTTTCATGTATGAGGTAGTTGATTTCACAAAACATCACGGAAGAGGAACTGAAAAAGTATTTTTTATTGCTCGTGACCCAAAAGATCTTGTAGAACTGGAAGATTATCTTAGAACACATTTTGGTGATAAAACGACAATTGTTTATTCCGCTGTGACTTGCTTAGAGGTCATGAACAAAAATGTATCTAAAGGTGATGCATTAGCTCATCTATTAGAAAATAGAAATTATGGATTAAAAGATTGTATTGCTTTTGGTGATGGTCAAAATGATGTTGAAATGCTTTCTTTAGCTGGTAAAGGTTATGTGATGGCGAATGCTGATCCTCGTCTAAAAGAAGCTTGCCCTGAATTGGAAGAGATTGGGTTCAATAAAGACGAAGCAGTGGCCAAACATTTAGCTGCACTTTTTGGTATTAAATAGATGTTTCAGTCAATTTTTCTGGTTAGTGCAGGTGCAGCGATCGGAGCCTCTTTACGCTGGGGATTAGGTCTATGGCTTAATTCCCTGTTTAGTTCACTTGCATTTGGTACACTTGTGGCGAACTTTATTGGCTGTTTTTTGATGGGGATTTTAGTGGCAGCCTTTTGGTTATTTCCTCAATTTAGCCCTGAATGGCGATTATTCTTAGTGACTGGATTTCTTGGTGCTCTCACCACCTTTTCTTCTTTTTCAGGCGAAGTAATAGAACTCTTTTTTAAAGAAGAGTGGGTAAATGGATTGTTCGTTTTAGTGAGTCATTTAGTTGGTTGTTTAATTTTTACAGTATTAGGGATTTATTTCTTTAGGCTCATCAGTCTTCTATTCCATTTCCGATAAAATCGCTAAATTCTTCAGAATAGAATCCATGAGAGAGCATATATTGCCAAATTTTTTGTTTGCTTTTGATTGGTTGAGGTTCTGCATAATTAGGAAATTTTTTGTGTAGAACCTTTTCAGCTATTTCAATCCAATTAATTTCACTTTCTATGAGGACTTCATTGATTACGTCTGAAGATACACCTTTCAGTTGACGTAATTCTTGTTTGATACGATTTGCACCATACCCACGTTGCGAACGTGCGTGTAAATAATTTTCAGCAAATCGCTTATCATTTTGCCAGTTTTTTTTCTGGCAGTGCGTTATCGTTTCATCGATCTCATCTTCCGTAAATGCTTTTTCTTGCATTTTATTGCGTAGCTCAAATTCGCTATATTCACGTCGAGCAAGTAAATTAACAACATAGCTCAAAGCAAGAGAAGACATAGAAATTCCTTTTAGGTGAAATACAGTTGAAATGGAAAGTGCAGTCACTTTTGATTTGACCGCACTTTTAGTGATTAGAAATCGCTTTCTGCGTCATTATTAGATTGTTCAATATCAGCCATTAATGCTTGTTCTGGGTTAGCGACTAATTCAGCACGAAGCTTCGCTTCAAGTTCGTCTGATTTCGCAGGGTTTTCATGTAACCATTTCATTGCATTGGCTTTACCTTGGCCAATCTTTTCACCGTTGTATGCATACCAGGCACCAGATTTCTCAACAAGTTTGTGTTTAACACCGAGTTCAATTAATTCTCCAGCTTTAGAGATACCTTCTCCATAAAGAATTTGGAAATCTACTTGGCGGAAAGGCGCGGCTAATTTGTTTTTAACTACTTTAACACGAGTTTCGTTACCAATGACCTCATCTCCATCTTTAACTGAACCGGTACGACGGATATCTAAACGAACAGAAGAGTAGAATTTTAGTGCGTTACCACCAGTTGTGGTTTCTGGGTTACCAAACATGACACCAATTTTCATACGAATTTGGTTAATGAAGATAACGAGACAGTTTGCATTTTTGATTTGACCAGTTAATTTACGTAGTGCTTGAGACATTAAACGCGCTTGTAAACCCATGTGTGAATCACCCATTTCACCTTCAATTTCAGCTTTTGGGGTAAGTGCAGCAACCGAGTCCACTATGACGACATCTACAGCACCAGAACGTACTAAGGCATCACAAATTTCAAGCGCTTGTTCCCCGTTGTCTGGCTGGGAGACTAAGAGCTCTTTCACATCAACGCCAAGTTTCGCTGCATAAATAGGATCAAGTGCATGCTCCGCATCGATAAAGGCACAGGTTTTACCCACTTTTTGTGCTTGAGCGATAACAGATAAAGTTAAAGTTGTTTTACCAGAAGATTCAGGTCCAAAAATTTCAACAATACGACCCATTGGTAAACCACCAATACCAAGAGCGACATCAAGACCTAAAGAACCAGTTGAAACAGATTCAACATCAAGGGCTTGAGTATCGCCTAATTTCATAATTGAGCCTTTACCGAATTGTTTTTCAATTTGACCAAGTGCTGCTGCGAGCGCTTTTTGCTTTTCTTCTTGAGTTGCCATATAAAACCTTCTTAAATAGAGTTATCTAAATTTGGCTAGATTATATCTGTATTGATGTACAGTATCAAGAGAAAATTTTTTCCTTGACGAAAAAATGTGAACCAGATTCCAAATTTGAGAAATAGTTTATTTAAAATCAACTTCTTAAGTATTTTTTTAGATCTTGAATTTGTGCTGAGAGAATTTTTTCACCCAGTTCATATACAGTTCTTATTTTGATTTCATCTCGTTCTAATCGACCTATATTGAGCGGTACATTTGGACGGATCACAAAGATTTTATTTTGTTTTTCTAAACGAATGATTTCTTCTACTTGTTCATTATAAGTGCGGTAGCGATTTTCTAAGGTTTTAACTAAGTGTGGATATTTGCGATAAAAAAGCTTGAATAAAAAAGAAGAAGATTTTGTTTTACGGTAGTCGATAGGTTGGGTTAAAACAATGATAATTTTATCACAACCGAGCTCTTGTGCTTTTTCAAATGGAATACTATCAGCAATTCCACCGTCTAGATATTTTTGCCCATTGATTTCAACAAATTGCGATACAAAAGGCATGGCCGAGGTTGCTCTGAAGTATTCCATTTCTTTGAAAACATTTTCGATTTTGAAATATTCAGCTTTACCATTCTCAATGTTTGTGGCAGTCAAATAGAAATCAATATGAGATTTCTCGAATTCATTTTGATCAAAAGGGTCTAGATTAAAGGGGAGATCATAGAAAGCGAAGTCTTTATTGACAATGTTGCCTGTTGTAAAAAGGCTATGAAATCCCATGTAACGTTTATCGTTAAGATATTTTAGGTTATATCTCAATGCTCTTTCTTTTTGATTGGATGCATAATTTATGCCAAATAATGCGCCCGCAGAAACGCCAATAATTTTATCTATTTCGATGTGTTGTTCCATGAGTGCATCAAGGACACCAGCTGTAAACATCCCTCTCATGCCTCCGCCTTCAAGAACAAGTCCAGTTATCATTATTTATTCCTATATATTACAATTTTTTAATAGGCTTAAGTTGTTAATTATAATCTTGTTTTATCAAATCTACTTGTTTGTTTTTAAATAAATTTTACATTTGCGATCTATCTCACAAAATTGAAAAAATCTTTTAGTTATACCTGATTGATTATGATATAACTATTCTATAGTAGTGCTTCTTAGTTATAGCTAAATAAAATAAACCTTACTCTAAGGAGAGCTTTAAAATGAAAATCCTAACAATACCCAATGATAATATTATCAGAGTGTGTAATTTACTAAATCAACTGATTGGAGATGTAACAAGCAAAAACCTATTTACTGGATATGGATTATTCCATAAAGATAAGGATATGTTTGCTGTTTGGATTAATAATAAGGTTTACTTGAGGGCTAAAGGTGAACTTTCTGTAAAATTAAAAGGGTTGGGCTGCAAAGCCTTTGCAACAAATGAGCTCAATAAACGCTTTGTGTTATCTGATTATTATGCTTTAACTGAAAGTATCTTGAAAGATAATGTCTTAATGAGAACTTTGATCATTCTTTCAATAACTCAAATAAGGAAGGAAAAACTCGAGTCTGTGCTCTCTAAGATTGGACGGATTCGTGATTTACCGAATTTATCTGTTAAATATGAACGAGCACTAAAGAAAGTCGGTATTGATAATGTGGATATCTTACGACAAATAGGTGCTGAAAATGCAATTGTTCGTTTGAAAAAAGCGGATATTGGTGCAACTGAAGCTTTTTATTGGCGACTTCGTGGCGCTTTAGAAAATCGTAATTGTGAGTTTTATACTGAGAAAGAAAAGGAGAAAGGGCTTAATAAACTTAATGAAATACTTTCTGCAAATGGATTTAGGCGTTGTAAAAGGACTTTAAAAAAGGTTGAATAGACTTACTTAAAGGCTGTGCGTATAAAAAATCATCTATCGAACAATTTTTTTTAAAAAGTGCTTGCACGGACTCCAAAAATCCCTATAATGCACTCTACACAACGACGCGCTGTTGTGAAGCTTTATAAAAACCGGTGCGTCGTTGTTTTTTGCTCTTTAACAATGTATCAGACAATCTGTGTGGGCACTTGTTGATTGACTTGTTTTAAAAATATTTTTT